>Ga0335071_10002072_pt1 | contig 21684 bp, 12 predicted proteins | sample Lox_Sample_15_FD_206724 | JGI IMG/M metagenome (GOLD analysis project Ga0335071, IMG submission 206724) | Soil microbial communities from Loxahatchee National Wildlife Refuge, Florida, United States - Lox_Sample_1.5 | ecosystem: Environmental > Terrestrial > Soil > Wetlands | place: USA... | reverse complement strand
ATTGTAACGCCAAGAGAAGCTGCCAATAACCAGTGGGGATCACCTGTGACAGTCACAACATGGGCTGGCCCCGTCGATAACCCGGCACCGGTAGCCGATTCGGTAAAGATAACAGGAACAAAAAACGTGGGTGATGCCATGGTGGGCCATTACCTATATAAAGACACCGAGGGCGATATCGAGAACGGTTCGCATTACCAGTGGTCATGGTCAGGTACTCTTGCGGGTGTATATAATGACATCTCGGGAGATACCGCACTTACGCATCTCACACAGATGTCAGATACAGGCAGGTATTTCAAATTCTCTGTCATTCCCAAAACGGCAACAGGTACTACAACAGGACTGAAATATACATCTAATGCTTTTGGACCGGTTAACAAAAAGCCAAAAGCCGTTACGACGGGAATAGCCGGAACACCTCTTCAGGTTGGAACTACGCTCACGGCCCAATATTCTTACTCGGATCCTGACGGGGATATTGAAGGTGCAAGCAAATTCAGGTGGTTCAGGGACGGGGTAGTGATTCCGGGAGCCACCTCGAACACCTATCAGCTCACATCGGCAGATGCCGGGTTCGAGATTGGATTTGAAGTTACGCCGGTTTCCGCGACAGGATTCCCGAATACGGGTCTCCCTGAAACATTTACATTGTCGTCGGCTGTTTCTGATCCATCTAACCCCATGCCGGTTGCAACGGGTGTTTGTATAAACGGGACCAGGGAAACCGGCCAGGTACTGACCGGAAAATACACCTACACATATCCGTTAATGACGGAAGGAGTATCGCTATACCAGTGGTACAGGGATGCAAATCCTATTTCCGGGGCGAATTCAATAACTTATACCTGCGACATTGCTGATGATGGTCATGATATCTTTTTTGAGGTGACACCTGTTTCCGGAAATATTATCCCTGTAGCTGGTCTGCCTGTAAAGAGCAACAGCCTTCCGAGGATCACTATGACTAAAACAAGCTATGTTACCTCCGACCGCGATACGTTGCTTACTGCAACACCTGCGGGAGGATACTTCTGGGGGGTAGGTGTCATAAACAACCAGTTCTCTGCAAAATCTGTAAGTTACAAGAATAGCCCGTTTACAGTGACTTACCATCTCGACGATCAGTCGTGCAGCCAGAACGCGGTTACCAAGATGTGGGTCGATACCGTGAGCCTCTCCTTTGTAAAATCCAAACCATACTATTGCCAGAACAGCACATCGGATACGATCATGGTTGGTCACATTCCCAAAAACCTGGTCTGGTACTATATATTATATGAGGATTATTATACCGGGAACTGGTACTACAATATTTACGACTCCACTATTGTCTTCAATCCGTCAACAATGCTTGGTTACCAGGGTGAAGGAGAAGTGTATTTTTACGGGTATGACAATCTGTATTCCACCTATTTTATCTCCTATACGCTGAATGTTGACGCTGTCCAGCCTGAGAAGATTGACCTTCCCGATACTGTGTTCTGCAGGAACGACCCTAAGGTGAAAATTCACACTGTACAGGGCGGGGGGGTATTTTCCGGGCCCGTTGTCGGGGACCTGCTCGATCCTTCCAAAGCTGTCGGGGATACGGCCGTAAGATATGTTTATACATCTGATCACGGCTGTAAATCAGCTGCTTACCAGAAAATTAGGATAAATCCTAACCCGACGGCAATGTTTTATGTAGCCGACTCCTGTATCAAGAGTACTAATTCACCGACTCACTTTATCAACCTGTCGACTGCAACCGACAGCATAGCCAAGTACTACTGGTCCATTACGGATGCAGGTTTTGTACATACCGATTCAATTATAACGGCAAACCTGCCTCCAACAAGGGATGACTATTACCAGTACCAGACTGGAGGATTTCATAAAATAAACCTGTCAGCCCTTTCAGTCAGTGGCTGTACTTCGACTATTGATAAAACAATTGAGTTTGCCACCAGGCCAAGCGCAGATTTCAAATGGTATAATCTCTGTCTCCATCCGTCCGACTCGGTGAGCCTTGTGGATACTACAACTTCCGACGTGAAGATCGTTTCAAGGTCGTGGATATTTAACACCAACGATACCATCAGGAATATACTGAATGTGAAGTTTCCGCAATCTGTCGGCTACCTCAACATAGAATATATCGTCAGGACAGCCTTCGCGGGATGTACCGATACCATGAGGAAATCGATCTACGTTAGGCCGACCATTCATGTGGCCTCAGGCGACTATTTTGAAGATTTTGAAAACGGGCAGGGAAGCTGGGTGAAGAATGAAACCGACACCTTCAGCATCGACAGGTGGTCGTTCGGGACACCGTCGCGTCCGACAATCAACAGCGCCTACTCCGGGACAAATGCCTGGTTTGTCAGTTACAACCCGTTGAATGCACGGCTCGAAAACTCTTCAATTGTCAGCCCCTGCTTCGACTTTACCGGCGCGGTCCGCCCGATGATAAGCATGTACCTGTGGACAAAGTTTGACAAAAACAGGGATGGCGCCGCCTTGCAGTATAAGGTTGGTGATTCAAAAACCTGGAACTATATTGGAACCCTGGGTGATGGCATAAACTGGTACAACTCGACGCTGATCCAGGGAAGGCCCGGCGGTGACCAGGTTGGCTGGACCGCGGGTACAACGGCAGATAAGTGGCATGTTGCAGAACATAAGCTCGACGACCTGATAGGATTAAAAGACATTAAGTTCAGGGTAGTTTATGGTTCCAACGGAACCGGACAGGATAATGAAGGACTTGCTTTCGATAATATCAGGATAGGCAAAAGAACAAGGGGTGTGCTTCTCGAGCATTTCACCAATAATTCTTCGAGCGACGCCAGTACGGCAACTGCTACCGTTTCAGATCTTTCTGGCAGGTGGCCGGCTGATATTATTAACATCCAGTACCATACAAACTTCCCGGGATCCGACCAGTATTATCTCGATAATCCCGGCGACGTGAGTGCCAGGGTCCTCGACTACGGTCTCTCCAGGACTCCTTATACATTTATCGACGGTGGTGCAGATAAGGATAACTTCTCGACACTTTACGATTATATCCTTAGTACCCTTGATAGCAACGAGCTGAATAACAGGAGTATGATTAATCCTGAATTCAGCATGTCACTGCACGGTACTGTCTCGAGCGGTGTGGTTTCGGTTTCGGGTGCCGTGAAAAAGCTCGACGCGGGTAAGACATATTCAAATCTTACCCTCTACCTGGCCATTACGCAGAAGGTAAGCACCGGGACGCCTGGTGCCAATGGTGAGACCAAATTCTATAATGTATTCAGGAAATTCATCCCCGATGCAGGTGGTATAGCAATGAAGAGGACCTGGGCCGTTAATGAATCGGATACGATAATGGAAAAGGACTGGGCCATAACCAACATACCGGCAGGCTCCGATATCGAAGTGATCGCGTTCCTGCAGAATAATATCACAAAAGAGGTCTACCAGGCAGCAGCCGTTCCATGGCCGAACATCACCACGGGCATCGATAACCAGCTTGCCGGGAAAGAAATGGCACTCTATCCGAACCCTGCCTCTTCAAAGCTGACGATAACATTCGATAAACCGGTCACCGAAGTGCTTGATATAAAAATCTATGATTACGCCGGATCACTTGTCAGGACATTTAAGACAGGTGCGGGCGGAACAGAGTTTGTGATTGACGACCTCGGGCTGGAAAATGGAATATACCTTGTGAGGATATCCTCGGGAACCTCTGATTATGGATTTAAAAAGCTTATTGTATCGAAAAACTAAAGAGAGTATTTCTGATATTTTGACTACTTTTGCCAGGCTTTAAGGTGATTCAGCCCTGATCAGTTGATCGGGAAGCCTGGCAATAACAATAATGCAGGGGATGATGAACCACCCTCTGCATTCTTTGTTTCATTAATGGTTGGTTAAAGAAAAACGGTATATGAAAAACTCTAAAGTACTCCTGATGATTCTCGACGGATGGGGGATCGGCGACGGCTCAAAATCTGATGTAATTGCCACTGTCCCGACACCAAACCTTGATGAGCTGAAAAAAAAATATCCCTCGTCTCGCCTTCATACAAGCGGTGAGGACGTAGGGCTGCCGGATGGTCAGATGGGTAACTCGGAAGTCGGTCACCTGAATATCGGCGCAGGAAGAATCATTTACCAGGATCTCGTGAAAATAAATGTCGAATGTAAAACGGGCGACATTAAAAAGAACCAGGTACTTACTGAGGCCTTTACCTATGCAAAGGATAACAGGAAACAGGTTCATTTCTTCGGCCTGCTGTCCGACGGGGGAGTTCATTCCCTCGATAAGCACCTCTATACGCTTTGCGACATGACCATGGCCTATGGCCTGAAAAATGTCTTTATCCATGGCTTTGGCGATGGCAGGGATACCGACCCTAGGAGCGGCATCGGCTATATGAAAAATCTCCTCGACCACCTGAAAAAATCGAACGGCAAGGTCGCATCTTTTATCGGGCGTTATTATGCCATGGACCGGGATAAGAGATGGGAAAGGATCAAGGAAGCCTACGATCTTATTGTTAAAGGGACAGGGAAGAGGACCATGGATATTCTCGCCGCCATGCAGGATTCCTACAACAATGGCATAACCGATGAATTCATGAAGCCCATAGTTGTTACCGATGTCAACGGTGAGCCCGTAGGAAGGCTTGCGGAAGGTGACGTGGTCGTTTTCTTCAATTTCAGGAACGACAGGGCACGCGAACTGACAATAGTGCTTACCCAGAAAGATATGCCGGAGGCCGGGATGAATACCATGCCTCTGTTCTATTGCACCATGACCCCTTATGACGCTACATTTGAGGGTCTCCATATTATCTACCCAAAGGAAAACGCAGGTATGACGATAGGAGAGGTGCTCGGCAATGCAGGGAAAAAACAGCTCAGGATAGCCGAGACCGAAAAGTACGCGCATGTTACTTTCTTCTTTTCCGGCGGAAGGGAAGAAAAATTCGAAGGGGAAGACAGGATTCTTATCCCGTCGCCAAAGGTGGAAACATATGACCTGAAGCCTGAAATGAGCGCCTACGAGGTGAAAGATGCGGTGATTGAAGCTGTTGCGACCGGGAAGTACGATTTTATCTGCCTCAATTTTGCTAACGGTGATATGGTCGGACATACAGGTGTCTATTCTTCGATTGAGAAAGCAGTAAGCGTGGTTGATGAGTGTGCGGGAGCCGTTGTGAAGGCTGCCAGGAAGAAGGGCTATGATGTTCTGATCATCGCCGACCACGGCAATGCCGATATGGCAATTAATGAAGATGGTTCGCCTAATACGGCCCATTCACTTAACCCTGTGCCTTCAATCCTTGTATCTGATACCTACAAAAAGATAAATGAGGGGATACTTGCCGACGTGGCCCCGACAATCCTTACAATAATGGGCATACCCGTTCCCATGGAAATGACCGGGAAAGTGCTTGTATGATCCAGATTGACGACTACCTGATAAGCCTTGATGTTTTAGACAGAAAGTTTGCCTGCGATCTTCCGGTCTGCCTTGGGAACTGCTGCAGATATGGAGATTCTGGTGCTCCCCTGACCGGCGAAGAAGCTGTTGTGCTTGAAGAAATCAAAGAAACCGTACTGCCTTATCTGGGACCCCGGGGCAGGGATGCAATTGCGGAAAAAGGCACCAGCATGAAGGATTTTGAAGGAGAGACTGTAACCCCCCTGATAGGGAATGAGGAGTGTGCCTATACCATTCTTAATGGAAATATATTCATGTGTGGTATCGAAAAAGCCTGGGCCGATGGAAAGATCGGCTTCAGAAAGCCGCTATCCTGTCATCTTTTCCCTGTCAGGATGAAAAAATATCAGGGATTTACGGCAGTCAATTACGAGGAATTGTCAATCTGCCAGCCCGCAAGGCACAAGGGTGCCGGCGACGGGGTTTACGTTTACAGGTTTCTCAGGGAGCCGCTGATAAGGGCCATGGGAGCTGACATTTATGAAAAGATCTGTATCGCAGCCGACCATATTCTCAAAAAAAGCTGATTTCGGAACTTCGGGCGAATGCCAATTTTTCAGGACGGCATGTTTAAGAGCTATTATCGGTTAATGTTATTAATCTGATCCTCATTTTTTTGTAAAATTTCACACCGGAAGCACCCATTATTTCACAATTTCCAATTGTGTTAAATTTATTTTGTCCATTTGGAATTAAAAAAAACAAAATTTATCTTTAGACCTGATAAACTTAAACCTAAAACTTAACTAGTATGAAGAAACTATCGCTGTTGATTTGTTTGCTTGTGGTAAGTTTTTCCACTCTTATCGCGCAAACAAAGGTCATTACAGGTACAGTTACATCTGCTGTGCAGGGAGAGGGAACGATTCCCGGTGTTACGGTGCAGGTGCAGGGAACCACTGTCGCAACTGCAACCGATGCTAACGGGAAGTATTCTCTGACAGTGCCGGCTGATGCTAAGATTCTGGTTTTTACTTACATCGGTATGAAAAAACTGGAAGTAGAAATTGGTGGCCGTGCTGTTGTAGATGCTGTAATGGAATCTGAAACGCAGGGTCTTACTGAAGTTGTTGTGACAGCATTCGGTATCAAGAGAGCTGCCAAGGAACTTGGAGTTGCCACACAAAAAGTATCTGACCAGGAATTGACCCAGGCAGGCGTTACAAACGTTGTTAACGGTCTTACTGCAAAGGTATCCGGTCTGCAGATCAACACTGTAAACAACGGTGTTAATCCTGATACAAGGATAACCCTGAGAGGTAACCGTCACTTTCTTGCAAGCAACCAGGCACTCGTCGTTCTCGACGGTGTTCCTGTCGATGCAAGTTATCTTAATTCGATCAACCCGAATGATATCGACAATGTAAACGTACTGAAAGGTGCAAGCGCTGCTGCCCTTTATGGTAACGATGCATCAAACGGTGTATTGGTTGTAACAACAAAGAAGGGTACCGGAGCGAAACCGATTATCAAGATCAGCAATACCACGACCTTTGAAACGGTCTCTTATATGCCAAATCTTCAGACCAGGTTCGGTCAGGGTTCAAACGAAGATACTATAAGCTATCTTCCGAACTATACTTTCTGGATTGGCCAGGGCCGCTACACCAACCCTTACACCTCATTCGAAAACCAGAGCTACGGACCCCAGTTTAACGGTCAGAACGTAATCCTGGGAGGTTTACTCGCCGACGGCTCGTACCAGACAATAAAGTACAGCTATGTGCCCGATGCTAAAAAGAAATTCTTTAATACCGGTATTACAACCCAGGACGACATTTCCTATTCTGTAGGAGATCAGAAAAACAGTTTCTATATCTCTGTCCAGGATGTCAATACAACCGGAACAATTCCCAAGGACAAGAACAGGAGGAGCGGTATCCGTGTTGCAGGTACAAGCACATCTGGTATCTTTCACGCAGAATACTCGGTGGGTTATACCAGGACAAATACCAATACTTCAGGAACTGACCCTTACCAGTCAAGACCTGTTTACTGGTTCGTTCTGAACACACCACAGGATGTTGACCTTACAAACTACAAGGATATTGTAAACAATAAATTTGCCAATAATAACGGTTATTTCAATGCATATTATTCCAACCCTTACTGGCAGATCGATAACTCGAGGTATATAACAATTGCCGATAACCTTCTCGGTTCGGCCCTCTTCTCACTGAGCCCGGCAAAATGGATAGACGTTTCTTACCGTGTCGGTCTTACCTATTCCGGAACAGATGCTTCATTCTACAGGGAGGCCATGACATTCAACTCGTACATGAAGGCTGACCCCTGGCATGCAGGAAGTGAAGGTGCCGGATCACCATATGTGGGAGTAGCATACGATCAGATGTACACCAATTTTATAATGACTGGAGACTTCCTTGTTTCGATGAACCAGAAAATTGGGGATTTCACAGGGAAGCTGATCCTCGGTAACTCGATGCTGAAAGATCAGTACAGGCTTCTTTATATGGGGAACAACTCCCTCGTTATTCCAGGTCTATATAATATTGCCTACAGGCTTGGTGAAGCTGCTGTTACTGAAACCAGGAACGACCGCAACTCCATGGGTGTATTCGGTGACCTTACCCTAGGTTTCAGAAACTATGCGTTCATTCATGCATCCGCCAGAAATGACTGGGATTCAAGACTGACGAAAGAGAACCGTTCATTCTTCTACCCGGGTGTAGACGCCAGCGTGATTTTGTCCGATGCTATCCCTTCACTTAAAGACAACGCGGTTCTGTCATTCTTTAAGATCAGGGGAGGCTGGTCAAAAACAGGTCAGATCGCGCTTTCGAACTGGTACGCAACAGTTCCTTCATTTACATCAGGAGTAGGAACAGGAGCCGGTTTCCCATACGGGAACCTGGCAGGCTACCAGCTCAGCACAACCCTCAGCAATGCAAAGCTGAAACCCGAGCAGACCCAGGAAGTTGAATTAGGTACCGAACTGGGATTCCTGAAAAGCAGAATCAACCTTGGGCTTAACGTCTACAAGTCAAATACAAAGGACCAGACGATCCCCGCAAGACTTTCGTATGCCACCGGTTATGAAAGTGCCTACATAAATGCAGGAGAACTTATGTCGGAAGGTATTGAGGCTGACCTTAAGATCACCCCGATTGTAAAAGCAGGTGATTTCACATGGGATGCCGTCATAAGCTATACCTACCAGACTAACAAGGTAGTATCTATCATGCCGGGTCTTAGCCAGCTGTTTATCAACGACGTTTCTTACGCAGTTGTCGGACAGCAGTTCCCTAGCATCATGGTAACCGACTTCCAGCGCGATTCACAGGGCAGAATAATAGTTGACCCGCAGTCGGGATATCCCACAACAAATCCTGCTCTTTACAATGCCGGTCATGGTAACCCCAACCATCTGCTTGGCCTGACCAGTACCTTTAACTGGAAAGGATTAAGCCTGAATATCGTAGCCGACTACAGGACAGGTAATGTTATTCAGAATGCTGTCGGGAACGACCTCGACTTTACAGGTATTTCAGAACATTCGGGAATGAACGGCCGCCAGGATTTCGTAATTCCTAATTCAGTTGTAAACATGGGAACAGCTGCACGTCCCGATTATGAACCAAATACAACAGTCATTACAAAAGGCGGTGGCTGGTATATCTGGACCCAGAGCCCGGTTGTTTCATCACATAGCATGATAACCTACCTTACCAGTGCGGCTTTCTGGAAAGTAAGAGAGGTTTCATTGAATTATGAGGTCCCGGTCAAGAATATCCTTGGCGGAAAAGTAAAAGGACTCCAGTTAGGTTTGATCGGAAGGAATCTCCTGATGTTCAGGCCTAAAACAAACGGCTGGGCCGATCCGGAATTCAACCAGCAGAATGGAGCAAGCAACGCCGTCGGTTATACTACCGTATATCAGACACCTCCGACAAGAGTCATGGGGTTCAGTGTTAAATTTACCTTCTAAGAAAAAATTATAGAAGCTATGAAGAAATTAATCATAATATTAACCGCTTTGCTTGTTCTGGGAAGTTCATGTAAAGACTTTCTAAATGTCAATGTTACTAACCCGAACTCAGCCTCCGCTGTACCTGTTGACCTGGTTCTCCCGGCAGCATTGAATTCAGTGGCTTTCTTCTACGATCAGCCCGACTATACATCATTCGCACCTCTCTGGTTCGGTTGGTGGTCGGTAAGTTCAGGCTATTCACAGCCGTCGAACCTGAAACAGTATCTGCTTATAAACAGTAACTATCAGGCTTTCTGGCAGCTCAGTTATGAAACGGCTCAGAACTTTGATTACATTGAAACACATTCAACGGATTCTAAAATGAAATCTTTCAGGGCTATCGCCATCATAATGAAAGCATATCTTTTCCAGAACCTTGTTGACCTTTATGGCAATGTGCCTTATTCACAGGCTCTCAGCGCCAATTCCGGAATACTCAAGCCGGTCTACGACAACCAGAAGGATATTTATGAAAATCTCGTCGTTCGCCTCGACACCGCTATGAATATTATAGCTGGCACCTCGGCTGATGCAACGGAGGTTGGATCCAGCGATGTTATTTATAACGGCGACATGGGTTTATGGGCAAAATTTGCAAATACCATTAAGCTCAGGATCCTGATTAACCAGTCGGACATGAGCGGAAGAAATTCATATATCACAACCAACCTGGCAGCTACCGCTTCAGTAGGATATATCGGGGCAGGAGAAGGCGCAATGCTCAACCCCGGCTATATCCAGTCGGCAGGCAAAATGAATCCCTTCTGGGAGAAATTCTACAAGCAGGATAATTCAGGGCAGGCAGATGCACTTACCTATTATGTTGCCGGCCAGGATGCATGTGATTTCATGAATACAAACAATGACCCGCGCGCAAGCAGGTTCTTTGTCCCGACTTCAGGCGGAGCGATTGCAGGTAACTATTTCGGAGCTGCTGTTCTGAGCAACCCGACACTCTGCTCAAAGCTTGGCCCGGGCTTATTGCAGGCCTATAACCAGAGTGCACCGATATTCACTGATGTTGAGAGTCTCTTCCTCCAGGCTGAGGCAGTTAGCAGGGGTCTGCTGACAGGCGATGCCCAGGCATTGTATGAAAGTGCAGTAACCCAGTCGATCCTGTACGAGGGTACGAAATCACATTGGGATGCTTCTTCCTACACCCCGCTTACATCATCCGCTGCTGCTGCATATCTTGCACAGGGTCTGACAAATGTCGGCTGGGCCGCATCTTCAGATAAAGTAAAGGCAATCATAACCCAGAAATGGATCGGTCTGATGGGTCTGGCTCCTCTTTCCATGTACACAGACTACAGAAGGACCGGATTTCCCGATTTCCTTCATTTTACTGCTGATCCTCTTCGTAAAGGTCCGGGTACTCCTCCGGTAAGGCTGTTGTATCCCCAGACCGAGATAAGCACCAATAACGATAATGTTGTTCTTCAGGGTACAATAGATCTCTTTACTTCCAAGATCTTCTGGCAGAACCGATAACATTGTGTTATTAAACTTAAACGATTAAAAAGAAATACAATGAGAAAGAAAATATTCATTATAACAGCCTTTCTGACAGGGGTGCTTCTTATGACCTCCTGCCTTAAAGATAAAGTCGGTTTATACTGGCCTTCATCACTCAGCGGCAAAGCGTATGCTGAGATATGGAACGGAGGATTTGCAACATTTGCAACGGCACCTTCCACTGATACCGTTGTAAATAAATTCCTTATCAATATTGCTTCGGATCAGCCTCTCACGGAGGATGTGACCCTTAGACTAAAGGTCAATCCTGCAGCAGTATTAAGGTATGATTCCCTGAATAACGCGGACTATTCCCTGTTTCCATACATTAAGCTGATCGATTCAGTAATCGTTATCCCGGCAGGGAGCATAAACGCTTATTGTCATGTTAAAATATGGAACACCGATGCCAGCCATATGGATCCATGTGCCCACGTTATGGTGCCGATATCAATCTACTCGGCTTCAGGTGGCGTGATTGTTGCTGATGCCAACAACATGGGCAGCAGGTTGTGGGGTATCCAGCTTTCATCGAATCCATATTCAGGAAACTACCTTGTAAATGGTTACAGGATCAGGCTGGGAGTTGACTACCCGATCTCCAACGTTGAAGATAACCTGACCGTAGTGGCATGTAATGCCGTTATGTCGCACCAGTTTGGCGATTATCCATATTATGTCAAGATAACGGTTACCAACACGACAATGACTGTACTGGGTGTCACATGTAACGCATGTATCGTTGATGTTATCAACCCGGCCGATGGAAGTCCCCTGGCTGCAGGCTATGGTCAGTACACTACGTTCACCGGTGATCCTGCCGAACCACCGTTACCTCTGTCTAATGATGTGAACTATTATAATCCTGTCACACAGACTTTTGTACTCAACGCTTATTACAATGCTTCGGGATCAACGCCTCGCAGCATGTATGAAGTTCTGCAGAGACAATAAGTAAATTTCAATATTAAAATTTGCTCAAATAAGTACGATATGAAAAGAAAAATTATATTTTTTGTGATGCTTGGCTCCCTTGTCGGATTACTGACATTGCAGAATTGTACAAAGTCAGGTTCGCCGACAGAAGAGTTCGTGGCAGCAATGCCTGGCACTCCCGTACCTGCGGTTAACACAATTATTCCATACGTTGACGCGAGCCAGACAGTTAACCTGACCTGGGCAGGATCCGGAACCAGTACCCCTAAGTGGACCGTATATTTCGGTAAGTCCTCAAATCCGCCCGTCGTAGCCAGCAATGTAAGCACCAATGCCTATACGGCTTCTACCCCGGTAGGAGGTGTTTATTACTGGAAAGTTGAAACCAAAGACGCCAATAATATCATTACCACCAGCGATGTATGGAGCTTTGATGTAAACTCAAATCCGGGTGCCGCATTTAACCCTGTTCCTGCGACAGCAGCAACAGCCGTTTCTTGCTCACCCACACTTTACTGGAGTTGTACCGATCCCGAATCTGATGCTCTTACCTATGACCTGATTCTCGATAAAAATGCATCACCGTCAACGGTTGTGGCAACGGGAGTTTCCGATACAAGCTTTACAATGACAACGCTTCTGGATCAGAGCACAACCTATTACTGGAAGATAGTTGCCCATGATCCTTATGGCGGCATTTCGACGAGCCCGGTCTGGTCGTTTACAACAGGTTTGCTTCCGATCGCAAAATATTCGGGAAACTATACTGTTGATGAACCCGCAGAAGGCTGGTCATACGACGTTACATTTGTGGTTACTTCCGCCACTACTATCAAGATTGGTACAGGAAGCGGTACTTACGATGGATGGTGGGCTTCATGGCCGGCTACATACACGCTGAACCTTACCAACCTTACCTATTCGATGCCTTACCAGACATTTACGAGTGGTTACGCCGGAGCCGAATCGGGGATACTCGATCCGTCAACGGGAACAATGACCGGTACATACACTGTATGGCACAATGGTTCAATTGCTGAACAGGGTACACATACCTATACTAAGCATTGAGACCTGATGATTTATCTGATAAAAAAGGCAGCCGTGAGGTTGCCTTTTTTTTATTCCATCCTCAGGCACACCAGGTCGAGCCTCGTGGATGTGACTTTGAGAATCTTGACAACGATATTCCCTATCCTGATAACATCATTATGACCGGGAATGCTTCCGTGGTAGAAGAATATTAATCCTGCCAGAGTTTCGTAATCGTCCTGCTCGGGCAGATTGAGACCATATCTTTCGTTGAGATAATCCACTTCGAGTCTCCCAGAGAAAATATACTCCTTATCACCTGTTTTCTTTTCAATGAGCTCATTTGTGTCGTGCTCATCCTCAAACTCGCCAAATATCTCTTCCAGTACATCCTCAATAGTAAGCATGCCCGAGGTGCCGCCAAACTCATCCACAACAAGTGCGATACTCTTCTTCCCTTCAACGAAAAGTGAAAGAAGCCTGTTTGCAGGCATTGTCTCAGGTACAACGTCGAGTTTACGTGTAACAGACTGGATATCTACCGGCTCATTGAAAAGATCCTTGAGCTCAACATAGCCAATTACCTGGTCTATGCTGCCCTGGTAAACAAGTATTTTCGAGTAACGGGTTTTTATAAACCGGTCCTTTATCAGGCCCACGGGGCTCGTTACATCAACAGCTTCAATCTCTGTCCGGGGAACCATGCATTCCCTGATCCTGACGTTTGAGAAGTCGAGGGCATTCCTGAAAATCCTTATGTTATTATGATCATTTTCATTACCATCGGTAACCTGGCTGCCCAGGTTCACGAAATGGTCAAGGTCCACCTTGCTGAATACAATATCTTCCTGCTTATTGCTGTCGGGTTTTATCCCGATAAACACCCTTATGAAAAAGTTTGAAATAAGGAGAGCGAATTTTGAGACAGGATAAAAAAGCAGGAAGAAAGCAAAGGTCGGCAGGCTCAGGTTAAGCAGGAAAAAATTTGGCTTGATGAGGAAAATTGCCTTCGGCAGGAACTCGGCCACGAACAGAATCAGTCCGGTCGACAGGAGGGTCTGGAGAATAATTGTCAGAATTTCGGAATCCACATACCCCTGGATAAAAGGATTCAGGACCCGGGTCATCAGCAATCCGTAGATTACAAGGCTGATATTGTTCCCGATAAGCATTGTTGAAATGTATTGCCCGGGATTACGGCTGAAATACCTTATTATCCCTGCACCAAAAAGACCCTGTTTCTTATCCAGCTCTATCCTCATCCTGTTCGAGGTGATAAAGGCAATCTCCATCCCCGAAAAGAATGCAGAAAGCAGGATTGCAAGGAATATAAGGAGCCAGATGTTCATATTTCAAAATTAATGCTTTTCCTCAGGAATTAAAATGAAGAGGAGAGTGGGGATTGAGACCGGAGGGACTGAGGGACTCAGAGACGGAGAGACGAAGAGCCTGAAGGGTGCAGGGTTATTTTTCGGTATTCTTTCTCTGGTGGTGGCGTATAAATGCGAAGAAGAAGGAAATCACCGCCATTCCAAAAAAGATATATGTTCTTGTACCGCCGGGCGCGATAGCATACATTACCCCTCCGGCAAGGCTGAACAGGCCGATAACTATCCAAACTACCTCTAGTACCAGGAGTGATTTATTTCTCATCGTTTATAAAAAACTGTGCACTGACGTTCCTGATTTTCCATTTTGTAAACCGCGGATCAGTCTCGAGCCCTGTACCCATAATAATCTGTTCATCGCTGGTAATCTTCACAAACCTGTCGGTATAAACCAGGTTCTTGTCCTGGTCCCAGTACAGGAGTTCGGTCTCAAGCTTCTCATGTTTTTCATTAATTGCCACCACGCTGTCTTTCAGTTCCCACATCTTCCGGGTATCCTCAAACCTGGCAAATTTCGACGAAAGTGATCCGACCGGGCTGGGATTACCGTCATAAAAAAGCACCAGCACGCCTTTCCTGAATTCCGAGTATTCAGCGCCTTTGGTTACATAATGCTCCATGAGTGGGGAAGACATAACAAGCTGCTTCTTTGCAGAGTCGGTGTAGGTGGTAACAAAGTCCCTGGCAATCTGCGAAGGGAGGGATTCTATCTCAGATTTTTCTATTTTTTCAATTCTCCCTTCACAGGAAAGTAACAGGCAACCACTTAAAATTGCCAGCATCAGCGGTATCCTTGGCAGTTTCTCCACCTGTCTAGAAATACTTCTTCTTGATGAACCAGAAGTCGAAAAGATTCAGACTCAGACCTATAGTAAAGATATTTTCATTTATTAATCCCCTCGAGGGATCTCCTTCCCTTCTTGTAAAATCGAAGTAGATGTTGGCCCTTGAATAACTGTTTGAAGGCCTCATGAGAATACCGAGCCCCGCACTTATACCATAATCCTTCAGCTGAACGCCGTTCATCGTAAAATAATTGTCGGAATAATGGGCTCCCAGCCGGTAATCAATTCTTTTCAGGAAGCTGGAATTGGAATATTTATCCGGTGTGAATTCAATACCGAAGTTAAAAGAAGATACATTGGCGAGCAGGCCCGCGGAACCAGGTGCACGACCCTTCGACCAGGGTGTGTAAGTATAATCGGCTTCAACCACGAATTTGTTGATCCTGCCGAAAGAAATACCTGCCTTGTACGAAGCCGGGATCTTTGTAGAGTCCATGGAGGTGGATGCGATATTCACCAGGGTGTCGGTTGAAGCGCTTGTATACGTATTGAACCTTGTAAAAAGTTCAGTATAGTTCGTTTTCAGCTTTAATCCTGGAGAAAATGACAGGCCGGCATTTATAAAATACTTTTTATTTATTTTGCCTGTATACTGCAGCCCGTAATCGAACCTGAAACCGGTGATTTTGTAAACGACCTGGCTGGCCTGGTCGTAGGTATTTGTGTAATCGCTGAAATCAAAGCTGCTGTTGCGTGACAGGCTGCCGAAGATGAGATTCATGTTTGAGCCGACAGAAAAATTCTTGCTGACCTTGTATCCCAGGCCCGCAAACAGGTCGGCCATGCTTCCCTGGCCATGATGAACATAAGAGAGCTGACCTATATTGGGGTCGTAATCAGCATCACCTTCCTTAACTACGTCAGAAAGAAAATAATAACCATTGGTCATTGGATAAATACCGGTTGCAAACTTAAGCTTCTTTGAGATGGGAAAACCCATGAGAAGGTGGTTGAAGTTGAGGTCGGATGAATGGAAAGTCTCGGCCTTGTCGATCAGTGCCATTTTCCCCATGTCCACACCGAAATCAAACACGAAGGTGTTGGTATCAATGCTTGTATATGAAGCAGGATTCTGGAAATAGATTGAGTTATTATCCCTCGAAGCAATACCTGTCCCACCCATTGAAAGACCCCTTAGAGGACCTGCCTGGTTAATCTCACCGAGATTGAACCTCGAGTAGGGTGAATTTAACTTCTTCTGGGCCAGCAGTGTAGCAGGGAAAAAAATAAGAATGAAAAGAATTATCCTAACGGGTCTGTTTTGCATTGTATTCCAGAATAAAATTTAAGCCTTGTAAAACCAGGTCAGGCACATGTACAAAATCTCCTGTTATTCTTTCTTCCAGGAAGGTACCTTCTCCGCCGGTAACAATAACCTTAAGGCTATCATACTTTTCTTCAAACGTGCGAATATACTCATTTATTTCATATACAACGCCGCATACGACTCCAGCAAGGATAGCCTCCCTGGTATTTGATGCAGGCGAATTAAAATCTCCGGAAAGTTCTACAAGGGGCAGCCTGCCGGTGAACATGTTAAGCGATCTTAACCTTGTCCGCAAACCGGGAGAGATGTTTCCCCCATGGTAAATGTTCTTCTCAAGAATATCGAAAGTAATTGCAGTTCCGGCATCTATTATAAGAACATTCTCCCCGGGGAAAAGCATAAAGGCTCCTGCAACGGCAGCAATTCTGTCTGTTCCAAGCGTGGAAGGAGATTCATAACCGATGCTGAAAGGGAGGACAGTGCTATGGTCAAGTACTAAAAGCTCCGCTCCGGATTCCCTGGCATATTCATTCACCACAACCGGGATACCCCTGACAGAGGATACAATTATATTATTTACCCTGCGACCTGAATTGAATTTTCTCAGGCTCCCGGCCGCGAGGTTTCTTTTCCTTGAAAAAGCAACCTGGGTCCCGTTCTCGTAAAGAGCCAGCTTTGTCCCTGAATTACCGGTGTCTATTATCAGGTTCCTCATAATGTCTTAAAGTGCCTAAAGTTAGTTCTTTAACTTCAAATAACTCTTTTTCTAGCTCACTCCAAACTCTTTAATGGCTTTTATCGCCTCATCCACAGATTTTACTCCTGATATTGTCAGGGAGAGCCTGGAATCTTTCTGCCTCATCTTCATTTTTTCGGGATGCCTGTTGATGTGAGCCATTATTGAAGCGAAATGAGAACTCCTGTAGAAAGGTGAATCGGGGTCCGAAATAAAATTGGCAATAAGCAGGTTATTCTTGAGAACAATTTTTTCAACTCCGACAGCGGTGGCTATCCACTTAAGCCTTACGATCTCAAGGAGAGCCTCTGCCGGCTGCGGCATTTTACCGAACCTGTCGGTGAGTGTCTTTTCAAACCTGAGAAGCTGTTCCTCCGAGGCTATGTCATTCAATTCTTTGTAAAGCCTGATGCGTTCCGAAATGTTGGAAATATATTCATCAGGGAACATGATTTCCAGGTCGGTATCAATCTGAAAATCATTCACAAACAGCCTGTCCGGAACCTGGTGTACGATCTTCTCAGAATCATTAATTTCATCCGGCTGGCCATCCCTGAGTTCCATCATGGCTTCATTCAGGATCCTCTGGTATGTCTCAAATCCAATATCGGCAATGAAACCGCTTTGTTCCCCGCCCAGGAGGTTACCTGCGCCCCTTATGTCCAGGTCCTGCATGGCTATGTTGAAGCCGCTGCCAAGTTCGGAAAACTCTTCAATTGCCTTGAGCCGCCTTCTGGCTTCATGGGTCAGCGTACTGAGGGGAGGAGCGAGGAGATAGCAAAATGCCTTCTTGTTCGACCTGCCGACCCTTCCCCGTAGCTGGTGGAGTTCAGACAGGCCGAAATGATGTGCGTCATTTATAAATATGGTATTTGCATTCGGGATATCGAGCCCTGATTCAATTATTGTTGTTGCAATCAGGACATCATAGTCGCCCTGGATAAAATCAAACATGACATTCTCAATATCCTTGCCTTCCATCTTGCCGTGGACCACGGCGCTTCTGATATTTGGACACAGCCGCCTGATCATCAACTGAATATCCTTGATGTTTTCGACACGGTTATGTATGAAGAAGACCTGTCCGTTACGGCTGACCTCATATTCAATTCCTTCCTTTATAATATCGTCATTGAAACCATGCAGCTCGGTAACGATAGGCATCCTGTTGGGAGGCGGGGTATTGATTATGGAAAGATCGCGCGATCCCATCAGGGAAAACTGAAGCGTCCTTGGAATCGGTGTGGCGGTAAGCGTCAACGTGTCGACATTGGCTTTCAGCTTCTTAAGCTTATCCTTAACCGCAACCCCGAACCTCTGCTCCTCGTCTATAACCAGCAAACCAAGATCCCTGAATTCAACGTCGGCCCCCACCAGTTTATGCGTACCTATAATAATATCAATCTCTCCTTTCTTCAGCTTATCAAGAATTGCTTTCTGTTCACCGGGTCTCTTGTGACGGCTTATATACTCAATCTTGCAGGGAAAATCCCTGAGCCTGGAACTGAAAGTCCTGTAATGCTGGAACGCCAGGATTGTCGTCGGTACGAGCACAGCTGTCTGTTTACTGTCGGATGCTGCTTTAAATGCCGCCCTGATGGCAATTTCTGTTTTCCCGAATCCCACGTCACCGCATACAAGCCTGTCCATCGGATGATCAGATTCCATATCCTTCTTAACCTCGATTGTTGCAGTTAGCTGATCGGGCGTGTCCTCATATATAAACGATGCTTCAAGCTCCCTCTGAAGGTAAGAATCGGGCGTGAACGGGAATCCCGGGGACCCCATTCTCTTTGCATACAAGGCAATAAGATCCCTGGCTATGTCCTTAACTCTTTTCTTTGTGGCCTGCTTAAGCTTCTGCCATGCCCCTGACCCGAGCTTGTAAATTCTTGGCTCTTCAGTGTCCTTGCCTTTATATTTTGAAATCCTGTGAAGTGAATGTATACCAACATACAGGATATCATTATCGCGGTAAACAAGCTTTATCGCTTCCTGGATCTTACCGTTTACCTCAATCTTTTCCAGTCCGCCGAATCTGCCAATACCATGATCGATATGCACAACATAATCGCCGGGATTCAGGCCGGTCAGTTCCTTGAGCGAGAGACTGTCCTTTCTCGTGAAATAGCCCCTGATCCTGAATTTATGATACCTGTCAAAAATCTGATGATCGGTATAAACCGCGATCTTCAGGTCGTGATCCGTGAAGCCCCCGTGGAGATTTACCAGCATGGGCCTGAACGAGGCGTCAGGGCTTATCTCTGCAAAAATATCGTTCAGCCTGCTAATCTGTGAATCGCTCTCCGAGACGATCCAGGTTACGAAGCCGCTTTCACTGTTGCTCCTCAGATGTGCCGACAGGAGCTCAAAGTTTTTATTGAACGCCGGCTGAGGTTCGGTCCGGAATTCAAATCGCCTTGACTGGCGGAACAGTCCCTGCCTCCCGAATTCCACCAACCTGAATTTCTGGCATTCATCCAGAAAGTGATTTCCCGTAATAATCGATTCCTTCCTGCCGAAAACAAGCTCTGAATCATCCTTCTGGCCTGTTTGCTGGAATATGCCGTTTATCTTGTCGCGTATATACGCGGAACTTTCAATCCAGACAACTGAAGAAGGAGGAATAAAGTCGGTAAATGTGTCATTAATTATATCTATAGAGATATCCTGGATATTCGGGATTATTGTCATATGCTTAAGCATATCCACCGAAAGCTGATCCTCCGGATTAAATGACCTGATCGAATCGACCTCCTCACCGAAAAAATCCACCCTGTAAGGGATATCCGAAGAAAAGGAAAAAATATCGGCTATACTTCCCCTGATTGAATACTGGCCCGGTTCATAGACAAAGTCAACCCTGTCAAAACTGTATTCGTGAAGCATCTCCTCAAGGAATTCGAGGGAGATTTTATCACCTTTTGAAATATTGAATGTGTTCTTTCTAAGGGTTTTCTTGCTTACAACTTTTTCCATCACCGACTCGGGGTAGGAGACTATTATCCCTTTTCTCTTACCCGATGAAAGGAAATTAAGAACTTCGGTTCTGAGAACAATATTTGCCGGCTCAGTCTGGCCGTACTGAACGGATCTTTTATATGTCGAAGGGAAGAAAAAAACATGCTCTTCTCCCAGGATTGCAGCAAGATCATTGTAAAAATAGGCGGCATCCTCTTTTTCGGGAAGTATGACCAGGTGGGTCGTCTGCATTGAACTGAACACACTCGCAGCCACGAAGGCTTTAGCCGAACCTGATAACCCTTCAATACATACCGTCCCGGCAGATTCTTCTGATAATGATCCGGTAAGTGATACCACTGCAGGGTGGCTGCCATAAATATTATTTATTTCGTTTTCTTTCATGAATCAGAAAGAGCTGCAAATTTATCATCATTTTTCTGAAATTCTGTTCAGCCCCGGAAACTCAGACAAAAAACAGTCTCCTTGCCAGGAATGGAAATGACACTTATTGTTCCTCCATGCATTCTCATGATTTGCTTTGAAATGCTAAGTCCGATACCCGATCCGGTTTTCCGGGTGGTGAAGAAAGGAACAAATATTTTATCCAGTAATTCTTCATTTATACCCGGTCCGTTATCAATCACACAAATGTCTGTGATATTGTCAATATTTGCTGAAGCCTTCATACTTATTCTGCCTTCGGAATTATTTAAATTCGCTTCAAGAGCATTCCTGAGAAGGTTTATAAGTACCTGTGATATCAGGTTCTGATCCGCAAAAAGTTCAAGCCCGGGATTTATGACGGAAACAGAAAGTGGAACTTTTTCGCTGTTTTCAAATGAGTTGTAAAGCACCTGCACACGGCTGAGAAGATCTGGCACTTTGAATTTAACCCTGACCGGATCAGGGACCCGGGTGAGCTTGCGGTATGATTCGACGAACGTCATCAGACCCCTTCCCTGTTCTTTCATTACCTTCAACCCCTGGACAGTTGTCCTTATGGCATCGTGTGTAAGCTGTTCGGGCTGAACCATGTTTTCGTTCGGAAGGTATATGCCTGAAAGACTTTCAGAGATGGATGTGATTGGAGTGATTGAGTTCATTATTTCGTGCATTAATACACGAATCAGCTTCATCCACGATTCAAGCTCCTTTTCGTCGAGCTCATTTTTAATATCCTGTATAGAAAGTATTATCAATTCGTCATGCTTTGTTTTGAATGAAGTTGACTTCAGGGACAATTGAAATTCTCCACGTTCAGTTTTAATTGCAATTAACCTCGTTTCTGAAGGTTTAATATTGCTTACAACCTGTAAAAGCTTTTCATCGATGCGGGCTAATTGCTTCAGGTGAGTCAGTGCTTCCGCATTAAGTAATTTTTTTGCACATGTATTGGCATGTAGTATTACTCCCTTCTTATTGTAGGTGATTATTCCAGTATCTATCTGTTCCGTCAGAAGCTGAAAATATTGCTCCTGTTGTCTTATCTCAATTTTAAGCTGCTGAATCTGATCATTTACCCGGG
>Ga0335071_10002071_pt1 | contig 21688 bp, 19 predicted proteins | sample Lox_Sample_15_FD_206724 | JGI IMG/M metagenome (GOLD analysis project Ga0335071, IMG submission 206724) | Soil microbial communities from Loxahatchee National Wildlife Refuge, Florida, United States - Lox_Sample_1.5 | ecosystem: Environmental > Terrestrial > Soil > Wetlands | place: USA... | reverse complement strand
GTTCTTCCACTGCTTCGGCTGCGGCGCGCATGGCGACGTCATCGGCTTTTCGATGCGGATCGACAATCTGTCGTTCCCCGAGGCGGTCGAGAAGCTGGCCGGCGAAGCGGGCCTGCCGATCCCGCGCTTCACGCCGGCCGAGCGCGAGCGCGCGCAACGCCAGCAGACCCTGCACGACGTCGTCGAGGCGGCTTGCGCGTGGTTCCAGAAGCAGCTCGAGGGGCCGGGCGGCAAGGCGGGCCTGGCGTATCTGCGCGGCCGCGGCCTCACACCCGAGACGATCGCGCGCTTCCGCCTCGGCTACGCACCGGATTCGCGCCAGGCGCTGAAGACGGCACTCAAGGGGGCGGGGATCGAGGAGAATCTGCTGCTCGAAGCCGGGCTGATCGTCCGGCCCGAGGACGGGCGCGACAGCTTCGACTTTTTCCGCGGCCGCGTGATCTTCCCGATCATGGACCAGCGCGGCCGCGTGGTCGCGTTCGGCGGCCGCATCCTCGGCGACGGCCAGCCCAAATATCTCAACTCGCGTGACACGCCGCTGTTCGACAAGGGCCGCACGCTCTACGCGCTCGACAAGGCGCGGGCCGGCGTCGCGGGCGGTGCGGGCCGGACGCCCTCGGCGCTGGTCGTCGTCGAAGGCTACATGGACGTGATCGCGCTGCACGAGGCGGAGTTCGCCGGTGCCGTGGCGCCGCTGGGGACCGCGATCACCGAGCGCCAGATCGAAGCCCTGTGGAAGCTGGCGCCCGAGCCGATCCTGTGCCTCGACGGCGATGCCGCCGGGCAGCGTGCCGCGTTCCGTGCGGCAGAACGGGTTCTGCCGCTGCTGAAGCCCGGGTTCAGCCTGCGCTTTGCGACCTTGCCGGCGAGCGAGGATCCGGACTCGCTGATCCGCCACCACGGCCCCGCCGCGATGGCGCAGATTCTCGAAGCCGCCCGGCCTCTGGTCGACCTGGTCTGGGATGCCGAAGCGGCTGGTCGGCCGCTGGATACGCCAGAGCGGCGGGCGGGGCTCGAGGCGCGGCTGAAGGAGCGGATTTCGCTCATCGCCGACCGCAGCGTTCAGCAACAATATTTCCAGACCCTGGTCCGGGAGCGCCTGTGGACAACGTTCCGGCCGCGGCGGTTCGGGGGAGCGGCGAAGCCTGTCCCGGCGATGCGGTATTCAGGTCTGGTGGACCCCCCGCTCGGACAGGTGTTGTTGACCACCCTGATCAACCATCCGGGGCTGATTGCCGAGTACTGTGAGACCCTGGCTGGCCTCGCACTACCCCAGCCCGGTCTCGACAAGATTCTGAAGGAAATTCTGGACTTTGCCGGGCGCTCTGAACTTGACACCACGGCCCTGAAAAGCCATTTAATGGCTGCGGGTTTGCCGCTGCCTCAGTTGCCGAAAGAGGTTTGGCCAAACCGGTATTATAAACCCTGGTCTTTTGCCAAACCGGACGCGGATATCGACACCGCGCGGGCGGGGCTGCAAAACCTCTTGAGCCGTTTGCATGAGGGTGAGCTTGAGGCTGAGGTGCATAAGGTCGCGGCGGAGATATCGGACGCCGGACAAGCTCGCCTCCAAGGTCTTCAGCAACAAATACAAGGGGTTGGGCTTCGACACGCGCCCGGGGACGACGAGTTCGGGTGACCTGAAGCGGTGCGGGCTGGTGCCGGCCGAATCTCGTGACGGGCTGCACTATATAGGGGGGTCTTTTTGGACTGTCCCCGGCGGGCCGGCGCCTCGCGCCAGCCTCGTGATCGGACACCGGGCGTAGGCTCAGGGCTCAACTCCTGGCGCGCCCAGCAGATAGGACGAACGGAACCAGATGACGACCAAAGTGAAGGCCGCTCCGGCCGCTCCCCCCGTTGACCTTGCCGATGGCCCCCTCCTCGACGCGATGGCGGCCGCCGTCAAGAAGATGGTCGCCCGGGGACGCGAGCGCGGCTTCGTCACCTACGACGAGATCAACGCCGTCCTGCCGCCGGACCAGGTCTCCTCCGAGCAGATCGAGGACACGCTCGCCATGCTCTCCGAGCAGGGCATCAACGTGGTCGAAAGCGAGGAGGCCGACGAGCCGACCGAGAAGCCCGCGGCCGCCAAGACCGCCTCCTCCGACAGCGAGGAGGAGGACGAGGACGAAGAAGAGGAAGAGTCGGGCGGCGGCAACATCGACGCCGATTCCATCGGCCGCACCGACGATCCGGTGCGCATGTACCTGCGCGAGATGGGCTCGATCGAGCTCCTGTCGCGCGAGGGCGAAATCGCGATCGCCAAGCGCATCGAGGCCGGCCGCGACAAGATGATCGGCGCCTTGTGCGAGAGCCCGCTGACCATGCGCGCGGTGGTGCATTGGCGCGACTCCCTGGTCGAAGGCAAGATGCTGCTGCGCGACATCATCGACCTGGACGCGACCATCGGCGGCGTGCCGTCGGCGGCGGGCGAGGGCAACGGTGCCGCCGCCGAGCCGGCCGAGGATGAGGCCGAGGGCGAGAAGGCTGAAGGCGCCGATGGCGAGGCGCGCGAGGGGCAGGGCGACGCCGACGGCGGCGGCGACGACGGCGATGAGAACAACCTCTCGCTCGCCGCGATGGAAAGCCAGCTCAAGCCGCAGGTCCTCGAGACGTTCGACAAGATCGCTGCGATCTATCGCCGCATGCATCGCATGCAGGAGAAGCGCCAGGAGGCGCTGCACACCGGCAAGTCGTTCAGCCCGGTCTCCGAGCGGCACTACCAGAAGCTCAAGGCCGAGCTCGTGCAGCTCCTCGAGGGCGTGCGGCTCAATAACCAGCGCATCGAGCAGCTGGTCGGCCAGCTCTACGAGCTGAATCGCAAGCTGACGCAGGGCGAAGGCAAGCTCCTGCGCCTGGCCGAGGGTGCGGGCGTCAAGCGCGAGGAGTTCCTCAGCAAGTACCAGAGCCGCGAGGTCGACCCGCGCTGGCTGTCGCGCATCGCGCGCCTGTCCGGCAAGGGCTGGGCGAAGTTCTCGACCCGCTACAAGAACGAGATCACGATCCTGCGCAAGGAGATCGCCGAGATCTCCGAGCGCGCCGGCCTGCCGATCGCCGAGTTCAAGAAGACGGTGAGCCAGGTGCAGCAGGGCGAGCGCGAAGCGGCGCGCGCCAAGAAGGAAATGGTCGAGGCCAATCTGCGCCTCGTCATCTCGATCGCGAAGAAGTACACGAACCGCGGCCTGCAGTTCCTGGACCTGATCCAGGAAGGCAACATCGGCCTGATGAAGGCGGTCGACAAGTTCGAGTACCGGCGCGGCTACAAGTTCTCGACCTATGCCACGTGGTGGATCCGGCAGGCGATCACGCGCTCGATCGCCGACCAGGCGCGCACCATCCGCATCCCGGTGCACATGATCGAGACGATCAACAAGCTCGTGCGCACCTCGCGCCAGATCCTGCACGAGATCGGCCGCGAGCCGATGCCCGAGGAGCTCGCCGAGCGCCTCGGCATGCCGCTCGAGAAGGTGCGCAAGGTGCTGAAGATCGCCAAGGAGCCGATCAGCCTCGAGACGCCGATCGGCGACGAGGAGGACAGCCATCTCGGCGACTTCATCGAGGACAAGAACGCGGTCCTCCCGGTCGAGGCGGCGATCCAGTCGAACCTGCGCGAGACGACCACGCGCGTGCTGGCGACCCTGACGCCGCGCGAGGAGCGCGTGCTGCGCATGCGCTTCGGCATCGGCATGAACACCGACCACACGCTCGAAGAGGTGGGCCAGCAATTCTCGGTCACCCGCGAGCGCATCCGCCAGATCGAGGCGAAGGCACTGCGCAAGCTCAAGCACCCGTCGCGCTCCCGCAAGCTGCGGAGCTTCCTCGACACCTGACATGGATTGAGTGCGAGTAATCCACGGCCGGCGAAGCATCCTTCGCCGGCCGTTTTTGAGCGGGGGACATCGATCGGATCAGCGGGAGCGGGACGTGAATCGATTTCGGTCCGTTCGGCGGAGCGAAACCTCTGCCCGTGCTGCGTGTCTGGCGATGGCGCTGACCTGGGCGGTGATTCTGTCGGCGTGCACGGCGCCAAGTACCGGTCCCGGGCGCGCGGTCCCGCCGGGCTATCTGTTCGCGGGTCGCTATCTGGACATAACAGCTCCGAATTCCGCTGGCTGGCGCTTAGTGTCGGAGAAGCCAGACCTCTGGGCCTTTGCCAGAAATGGAAGCGAGCCGGACGAAACCTATATTGCCTCGGTGGCAACGTTCGACCTTCCTGCCGCGATCAGTCGCGACGATTTCGTCGCGCTGGTCAGAAGAAACGCGGAGCGGGACTCGAACCCGGACCGCTTTAAGGACGTGCGTTCTACCGTAGAGCTCTCCGACGTGCGCCCGTATCCATGCGTTCATTATCAGGCGACGGCCGAGGATACACAGGCCAAGACGAGGACGGGCGATAGGCGACCCCTCGTGTTCGAGATGGTCGGCCTATACTGCCAGGATGTCTTGCTACGCGACATGGGCTTCGCCGCGATCTATTCCCACCGTGGCAACACGGCTGATCCTCAATTTCAAAAGGACGCCGCCGATTTTGTCGCTGGCATTCGCGTGCCCGGTCACTAGTCTAGGTCGCCAATCGTTGTCGAGGGCTACGCCTGCTCCATCCGATGCGCGCGCAGGAACGAGCGGATCTGCCGCACGGCGAGCGGGATGCGCTCCTTCGGCTGCTTCCACGGGAACATGCTGACTTCGGCTTTGGGGGCCAGCATCGCCGCCTCCATGGCGACGGCGTAAGGATGCGGCGGGATGTCGTCCGGCAGGATCAGCACCGGCGTCTGGCACTGGCGCACGAAATCGCGGGTGACCGTGTAAACGAAATCGGGATGGGTGTGGTACATCCGCGTCAAGAACTTCTCGACCACCTCCATGGTGATCTCCGGCCGGGCTTTGACGATGTCCGGCCCCCAGCCTTTCATGTTGGTGTCGTAGGACAGGTCCGGCAGTTCGGGCCGCCAGCCGCTGGGCTGGGCGAGCACGGCCGCGACGACCCGGTTGGGGGCCCGCTTCAGCAGGTTCCAGATGAAGGGGCCGCCGATGCAGAAGCCCATCACCAGGAACTTGTCGATCCCAAGGTGATCCATGAGGCCGATGTGGTCGTCGGTATAGGCATCCCAGGGGCGGTCGGGCTCGAGCGGGCCGGTGGACTGCCCGCCGATGGCGTTGCGGAGATCGGCGGAGATGCAGCGATACTCGCCCTTGAACTCCTCGATGGGATTGAAGGGGTCGCCTTTCTTCAGGTTCGCGATCGTCGAGTTGAGGCCGCCGCCGGCGATGATCAGCAGCGGGAAGCCGGATCCGTCCTCTTCGTAGCGGATGCGGACGGGCCCCCGCTCGTAGAATTGCTGTCCGGGTTGCTGGGCGAGAGCGCGGCCGGCGGTCGCGATGGCGGTTGCGGCCGCACCGGTGGCCAGCACGTCGCGCCTGGTCGGATCCATCGTCCCCTCCCTGGATCGTTTGCGGCGGAGCCAAGCCCCTGCCTGCGACAGATTGCGCGTGCCGGCCCGTGGAGTAAAGTGCGCCTGCCCTGACCGGGCGGTGGGCCCGTAGTTCAGTTGGTTAGAACGCGCCGCTCATAACGGTGTTGTCGCAGGTTCAAGTCCTGCCGGGCCCACCATCGGCTGCGCGTCTTACGGATAGACGCGAAACCGGTCCGAGCCGCAGGCGGCCGCGGCACTCTGTCCGGCCTCCGTCGCCGCGAACTTGCAGAAGTCGTGCGCCGCCGCCCGCCACCCCGGCAGGCCGGCCGAAAGTACGAGACCGAGCGCCATCCCGAGCAGCATCCCGGAGAACATCGCGACCGGGTGGGAATCGTCGTCCAATTGCATCGCCATCACCATCATCTCCGCCCGCGCCATCATGTCAGGCACAACCCCGCAGGGCCGCGGATCACTCTGTGACAAAGGCGGGCCCGATCGGCGCGGCCGGCACGTTCCGGCTCTTGCGCGCGGCCGCAAGCATCTGCAAGGTCATCGGACCATGAGCGGCAAGATCTACATCGGCATCGGCGGCTGGACCTTCGAGCCGTGGCGCGGGGTCTTCTACCCGGACGACCTGCCGCGCAAGCGCGAGCTCGAGTTCGCCAGCCGCCGCCTCACCTCGATCGAGATCAACGGCACCTATTATTCCACCTTCAAGCCCGCGAGCTGGGCCAAATGGCGCGCCGAGACGCCCGACGGGTTCGTCTTCTCGGTGAAGGCATCGCGCTACTGCACCAATCGCAAGCAGCTCGCCGGTGCCGCAGAGTCAATCACCCGCTTCGTGGAGCAGGGGATGAGCGAGCTGCGCGACCGGCTCGGGCCGGTCAACTGGCAGCTCATGGACGGCAAGAAGCTGGACATCGAGGACCTCGAGGGCTTCTTCAAGCTTCTGCCGCGCGAGATCGCGGGGCTCCCGCTGCGGCACGCGCTCGAGGTGCGCAGCGACAGCTTCAAGGACAAGCGCTTCTATGACCTGGCACGGCGCCACAACGTCGCGATCGTGTTCGCGGACGACGACGAATTTCCCGCCATCGACGAGCCTACCGCGGATTTCACCTATGCGCGGCTGATGCGAACCAAGGAAGATGTCGCGACCGGCTACAGCGCCGCCGAGATCGGCCGCTGGGCCGAGCGGGCGCGGGCCTGGACCAAGCGCGGCGACGCCTTCATCTATTTCATTTCCGGCGCCAAGGTGCGCGCCCCGGCGGCGGCGCAGGCGCTGATCGAGCGGCTTGGACGATGTTCTTGATTTGTTCTCATCCGCGCGCTACCGTCGACCGATGCCCGGTTCCGGCCCGCGCGACGACTCTCTGGACGAGATGCGGCGCGCCTATGTTGATTCGATCGTGTTCCACTGCCGGCGCTGCAGCCACCGCGCGACGATCCCGCTCGGCGACCTGATCGATCGCTACGGCTCGCGGCTCAAGGAAAGCGAGATCATGCGGCGCGCTTATTGCAGCCAGTGCTCGGCGCGACAGTTCGACATGAGTCCCATGACGTCTTCCTTCCGGCGGTATGTGAAGCGGCGCTGATCCGTGGTACGCGCCGCCCCATCTGACAACATGATGTCCGACCGCCCGAAATGGACCAGGGCCAAGCGCGTCCTGAAGCTGATCTTCACGCCGATCGCCATCTTCCTGGCGATCCTCTACTTCGTCGTCGACGCGCTCGTCCTGTCGCTGGTCCGGCCGCTCATGCGGCGGCTCGCGGACTGGCCGCCGCTCGCCGGCGTCATGGCCTGGATCGCCAAGCTCGGTCCGTACCCGACCTTGGCGCTGATGCTCATTCCCATCGTCTTGCTCGAGCCGCTCAAGCCCGCGGCGTTCTATCTCATCGCCAAGCGCCACCAGGTGGTGGCGGGCACGCTGCTGCTCGCGATGACCGAGCTCGTGAAGATCGTCGCGGTCGAACGCCTGTTCCACCTCAGCCGCCCGAAGCTCATGAGGATCCGCGCGTTCGCTGTGGTCTACAACTTCGCGGTGGGGTGGCTCGCGTATCTCGAGGCGCTGCCGCCGTGGCAGCTCGTGTTGCGCGTGGTCGCCCAGGCCAAGGCGTTCAGCCGGCGCATGGTCGCGGCGGTGCGCGACTTGGCCAGCTGAGGACCCAGCTGAGGATTGGGCCAGCTAGGCCTTGTCGCGCCCGCTGATCTCGGCCTGCCAGGGAGCGACCCAGTGCTCCACCAGGCCGATGAACCAGTTGAGCGCGGTCGCCAGCACCATCAGAACGATGATCGGCACGAACATCGTGGCGGTGTCGAAGTTGTTCGCCGAGTTGATGATGATGGCGCCGAGGCCCGAGATGGTGGTGAAGAACTCCGCGATGACCATTGCGACCACCGCGCGCCCCACCGCGAGGCGGATACCGGCCATGATGTAGGGCAGGGTGGCGGGCAGGATGATGCGGCGCAGGATGGTCGCATCCGATGCCACGAACGCCTTGCCGACCTCGATCAGGCTTTTCGGCACGGCGGTGACGCCGAGCCAGGTGTTGATGGTGATCGGAAAGATCGACATCAACAGCACCACCGCGGCCTTCACCGCGAAGCCGAGCCCGAGCCACAGCATGAGGAGCGGCACCAGGGCCACCAGCGGCATCGCGTAGCCGGCCGTGACGTAGACGCCGAGGGCCGCCTCGAGCACCCAGAACCGGCCGATCACGAGGCCGAGCGGCACGCCGATGACGATCGCGAGGCCGTAGCCGGCGACGAACGGCTGCAGGCTTTGCGCAAGCGCTGCCCCCAGCTTGCCGGTCAGCAACAGCTCCCAGAAGGCCTCGGCGATCGCCGTCGGATAGGAGCCGAAGATGGGATTGATCCGGCGGCCGAAAAACTCCCAGGCGAGCAGCACGATGAACAAAGAGATCACGGTCACGACCCAGCGCGGCACGCGCCGCGTCCGGGACGTGGTCTCATCCGGCTCGGCCGATGCGAGCGAGGGAGCGCGCAACTCGCCGACCGCTACCTTGTCGTCCGGGCTCAATGCCGTGTCCCCGCGCCGTGCACCGCCCGCCAGATGCGGTAGCGGGTCTCGGCAAAAGCCGGCGTGCCGCGGATGACGCCGAGATCGCCGCGCGGCCGCGGCAGCGGCACCTCGACCACGTCCTGGATGCGGCCGGCCCGCATCACCACGATGTGGTCGGCGAGCAGCACCGCCTCGTCGAGGTCGTGCGTGACGAACAGGATGGTCTTCTTCGTGCGCGCGTGGATATCGAGGAGCTCGGCCTGCATGCTCTCGCGGGTCTGCGCGTCCAGCGCCCCGAACGGCTCGTCCATCAGGAGCACGGCGGGATCGATCGCGAGCGCCCTCGCGATGCCGACGCGCTGCTGCATGCCGCCGGAGAGCTGGTGGGGCCTGCGGACCGCCGAGTCCTTGAGTCCGACGAGCTCGAGATAGCGCATCGCGGTCTCGCGCAGCGCCGGGCCGCGGACGCCCTTCATCTCCAACCCGAACATGACGTTCTCGAGGGCGGTCAGCCATGGCAGCAGCTCGGCATGCTGGAACACCATCCCGCGGTCGTAGCCGCACGCCTTGACCTCGCGCCCGTCGACGGTGACGCGTCCGCTGGTTGCCGTCTCGAGGCCCATGGTGACCCGCAGTGCCGTCGTCTTGCCGCAGCCGCTGGGGCCGATCAGCACCACGATCTCGCCGTTGCGGACGGTGAAGCTGACGCGATCGAGCGCCTGGACGGTGTGGACCTTGCCCTCGAGCCGCAACGTGAAGCGCTTCGAGATGTCGACGAGGCTGACTTCACCCATCGGGACGGCCCTATTTCGCCGCCAGACGCTCGAGCGCCCTGGCGCGGACCCCGGCGTCGACGACCAGCGCCGGATCGAAGCTCTGCTTGATCGAGCCGTCCCGGATCAGCTGCTCCTGCATCCAGCGCAGCTTCGTCATCGGGACCGGCCAGTCGGGATCGATCGCGTGCGTGCGCACGGCCTGGTCGAAGACGAACTCCGGGCGGGGATCATCGGCCTTCAGACCCGTCATCTCGCGCGTGAGCCGCAAGGCGTCGTCGCGGTGCGAGAGCGCGTAACGAAGGGCTGTCATCTCCGCCATCAGGAAGCGCACGGCGTCGTCGCGCCGGGTCGCCAGGGTCTTGCCCGTCGTCATGGCGCATTGCCGGATATAGTCCGGAAACGCGTCTTTCGCCGCGATCAGGCCCTTGAGCCCCTGCCGTTCGATGATCGGCTCGTACTCGTCTGACACGACCGCCGCATCGGCCACGCCAGCCAACACCGCCTTGTAGCGCTCGACGTCGGCCCCGAGATTGGCGAAGTTCACCGTCTCCGGCGGCACGCCGTTCTTCTCGAGAATGCCGCGCGCGATGATCGCCGGGAAGCCTGCGGGGGCGGAGATCGCGACGGTTTTCCCCTTGAGATCTGCAATTGAGCCGATGGTGCTCCGCGCATAAATCACGTAGGGCAGCGCCTGCCAGTTGCAGCCGATGATCCTGATGTCGCCGCCGCGCCCCGCGGCCACCATGCTGCTTGCCGGTCCGGCCTCGAAGCTGTCGAGGTCGCCTGCGATCAGGGATTGCAGGGCGGTGATGTCGGTCTTGAACTGGACGATCTCGAGCTTGAGGCCCTGCTTCTCGGCGAAGCCGTTTTGCACCATAAAGAAGAAGCCGGCATCGCTGTGGGCCGAGATCAGTCCATGCCGCCATGTGGGCGTCTGTGCGCCGGCCCCTGATACGAGGAGCGGCGCGAGTGCCAATGCGATGGCCGCGGCACCCAGCAGCCGCCAAAGGCGCGTATGGCGTGGGCCGCGCATCGGCCTACTTGGCACCCACGAGCGCCAGCGCCTGGGCCCGGATGTCGGGCTCGATGACCTTCGTCACGTCAACCGGCTGCTTGAGGTTGCCCTCTCGCACCAGCTCCTCGTCCATCCATTTGAGCTTGTCGACCGGGATCGAGAATTCCGGGTCCACGGCGTGCGAGCGGATCGCGTCGTCATAGACGAACTCAGGTCGTGGATCGTCGGCCTTGATGCCGGTGATCTCGCGCGTGACCCGCAGCTCCTCGTCGCGGTGTGCGACGGCGTAGCGCCAGGCCTGGATCTCCGCGGCCATGAAATGGACCGCGTCGTCGTGCCGTGCCGCCAGCACCTTGGCGCTCGACATCATGCACTGACGGAGATAGTCGGGCAGCGCGTCGCGCGCCGCGACCAGCATCTTCATGTCCTGCTTCTCGGCGATCGGGACGTATTCGTTCGAGACGATCGCGCCCGCGGCAACCCCGGCGGCTACGGCCTTGAAGCGGTCCAGGTCGCCGCCCAGGTTGGCGAAGTTCACGGACGACGGGTCGACGCCGTGCTTCGCCAGGACGGCGCGCGCGACCACTGCGGGATTGGCCGAGGGGGCCGAGATGGCGAAGGTCTTGCCCTTGAGCTCGGCGAGCGAGCTCACGTCCTTGCGGGTGAAGATGCCGTAGGGCAGGCCCGGCCAGTCGCAGCCGATGATCTTGAGGCCGCCGCCGCGCGAGCTCGCCACCATCGAGCCGTCGGGGCCGCCTTCGAAACTGTCGATCTCGCCGGCGATCAGCGCCTGCAGCGCCAGGATATCGGTCTTGAACTGGACGATCTCGAGCTTCAGGCCCTGCTTCTCGGCGAACCCGTTCTGGACCATGAAGAAGAATCCGGCATCGCTTTTGGCGAGAATGGCGCCGTGCTTCCAGTTATGCGTGGCCTGTGCCGCGGCCGGTTCGGGCGAGGCGAGGGCCAACAAGCCTGCAACCACTGCACCCCCGATCATCGTCGCCCGTGTCGCAACGCGCACGCGTGTCCTCCCTCGCATTGGTCTGTGTACGGACGGTCAACATAGCATGCGTCGCCCCTCCGGCAAGGATGACGCCAAGAACGGGGCGGGTACGGCCGGCTTGACGCGTCGAGGCGTGTCCCGGAACCTGCCCGGCGTTCTGCCATCCGATACGGGAGGATCCCATGAGTGCGTTCGAGACCGGGCTGAAGATCAGGAAATCGGTGCTGGGGGAGGCGTATGTCGAGCGTTCGCTCGCCGACATGGACGACTTCACCCGCGACTTCCAGCAGTTCGTCACCGGCTTCGCCTGGGGTCAGGTGTGGTCGCGCCCCGGCCTCAGCCTCAAGGAGCGCAGCCTGCTCAACCTCGCGTTCCTGACCGCCCTGAACCGGCCGCATGAGCTGGAGCTGCACGTGGCCGGCGCCCTCAACAATGGCCTGACCAAGGACCAGATCCGCGAAGCCCTGCTGCAGGCGGCCGTCTATTGCGGCTTCCCCGCCGCGCTCGATGCGTTCCGCACCGCCCGGCGGGTCTTCAAGGAGCGCGAAGCGGCGGCCAAAGCCGGCGGATAGCCCGGGTCGGGCCTGTTCCGGCCACGGGGCGGATTTGCTAGACTCGAAGCGTCTGGGACCCGGGGGGACGGACATTGGCGTGATACGCGTCGTCATCGCAGACGATCATCCGATGATGCGGCGGGCGTTGGCCGAGGCCGTGGCATCGGCGCTTGCCGCCGCGGTCGAGGTGAGCGAGGCGGGCTCGTTCGCCGACGCGGAGCGGCTGCTGTCGCAAGGCCCGCCGCCCACGCTTCTGCTGCTCGATCTCACGATGCCCGGCATGAGCGGCTTTGCGGGTCTCGCGATCTTACGCGGAGCCCATCCCGAAATCCCGATCGTCATCGTATCCGCAAGCGAGGATCCGCCGCTCATCCGGCGGGCGATCGAGTTCGGGGCCGCAGGCTACATCCCGAAATCGCTGCCGATCGGCAAGATCGGCGAGGCGTTGCGGGCCGTCCTGGCGGGGGACATCTGGGTCCCCGATTCCGCCGTGGCAGTGCCGGTCGACCACGAGACGGCACAGCTCGCCTCGCGCCTGGCCGAGCTGACGCCGCAGCAACTTCGCGTGCTGACGCTGGTCGCCGAGGGCAAGCACAACAAGCAGGTCGCATTCGAGATGGACATCACCGAGGCGACGGTGAAATTCCATCTGTCGCAGATCTTTCGCAAGCTCGCCGTGCAAAGCCGCACGCAGGCGGTCATTGCCGCACAGCGGATGCGGCTGACGGGCGATTCGGCCGGCGCGGGCGGCGCGTCAGCCGGCGACTGACAGGGTCCGGTCCGGCTGCGCCGTCAGCCGCGACAGCAGCGACCTGAGGGCGGCCGGGCTCACCGGCTTGTGCAGAAGCGGCAGTCCTCGCGCCTGGGCGACGGCGCGCACCGCCTCGCTGTGGTCGGCGGTGATCAGGACCGCGCGGAGCGGCTGGCCCGTCACCGCCGACAGCCGGTCGAGCACGTCGATCCCGCTCTCGCTCCGGCGCAGATGGTAGTCGAGCAGGACGGCGTCCGGCGGCCGGCCGGCGTCGCGGAGCGCCACGACCGCGCTGTCGAGATCGGTGGCGGTCAGGACCGTGCAGGACCATGCCTGGAGCAGGCCGCGCATCGCGGTCAGGATGCTGGCTTCGTTGTCGATGCACAGCACCGTCTTGCCGGCGAGCAGGTTCGGCACGGCCACGCGCTCGGGGCGGTCGAGCGGCTGCGCCACCGCATCCCGGGCGAGCGGCAGGGCGATGGAGAATGCGCTGCCGCGGCCGGGCCACGAGCGCACCGTCACCTTGTGACCCAGCATCTTCGCGATGCGGTCGACGATCGCGAGTCCCAGCCCGAGGCCGCTGGGGACGTCCGGGTCGTCGGCATCGAGCCGCCGGAATTCGCCGAATATCTCGCCGATCTTGTGCTCCGGGATGCCGCGCCCCGTGTCCCACACCTCGATCGACAGCTCGTTGCCGCGCCGCCGGCAGCCGACCAGGACGCGTCCGCGCCGTGTGTAGCGGATCGCATTCGAGACGAAGTTCTGGACGACCCGCCGCAGCAGGGTCGGATCCGTATGCACCACGGCCCGTGAATCGACCAGCCGCAGCGACAGACCCTTGCCTTGCGCCGAGGGCTCGAACGACGCAACCACGCTGCGCAGCACGTCGCCCACCGCCATATGACGGGGCTCCGCCGCCAGCGCTCCGGCGTCCAGCTTGGAGATCTCGAGCAGCGCCTGCAGCAGCTGCTCGACCGCGCGCTGCGCATCGTCGAGCTGTTCGAGCAGCCGCGCATCCTCAGGCGCCCGCGGGCGCTCGGCGAGGGTCGCCGCGAACAGCCGTGCGGCGTGCAGGGGCTGCAGCAAGTCGTGGCTGGCTGCGGCGATGAAACGGGTCTTGCCCAGATTGGCGGTGTCGGCCAGCTGCTTGGCGTGCTCGAGCTCCTGGTTGAGCTCGGTCAGCTCGCGGGTGCGCTCGTCCACGCGGCGCTCCAGCGTCTCCTTCGCTTCGCGCAGCACGGCCTCTGCCCGCCGCTCGTCGCTGATATCCTGATAGAGCGTATAAAACCCGGCGACTCGTCCGCTCGCGTCGAAATGCGGGATGTAGGTCCCCCGCGCGAGCTCGAGTCCGATCGCCGGGAATTCGATCTCGAACGTCTGATGCTGGCCGGCGAGCGCCCCGTCGATATGCGGCTTGAGCCGCCGGTAACGGTCCTCGCCCAGAGCCTCGCGGATCGTCAGCCGCCGCGTCTGCTCGCGGGTGAGGCCCAGCGCCTGCTCGTAGGAGCGGTTGGTGAACTGGTAGTGCTCGTCGCGGCCGACATAGGCGATCAGCACCGGCACGTTGTCCGTGTAGATGCGGATCCGCCGCTCGCTGTCCTGCAGCGCCTCCAGCGTGCGGATGCGGTCGGTGATGTCCGTGCACACGAGCACGAAGCCGCCGCCGTCCGAAATGGGGTTGATCTGGACCTCGAGCACGCGGCCGTCCGAGCGGCGGACCTCGTGCGCCGAGGTGCCGCCGGCGGGCGAACCGGGACCGGCCAATACAGGCGTGAGATCGAGTTTGAGCGGCGCCGTGGCGGCGTGGTCGGCGATCGTCGCCAAGGGCGTGCCGATCCGTGCCAGCTCGTCCGGCACCCCGATCAGCTGCAACAGCCGCTGGTTCCAGGCCGCCAGCCGCGACTCGGCGTCGAACATGCCGATGCCCTGGCTGACATTCTCGAGCGTGGCACGCAGCAGGTCGCGGTTGAACAGGATCGCCTCGGACGCGTCGTTCAGGATGGCGCGCCGCCGTTTGGCGGCCGCACCGCGGCCGTGGCGTGCGGCGGCGACCATGATGCGCGCCGAGGCGGCGCCGACGGCGCCGCTGAGGAGCCGCTCGGTGTAGTCGGCGAGATCGCTCTCGCGATAGGACGCGACCGGGCCGGCATAGGCGGTCTCTGCCAGCTCGACCCCCAGGAGGCGGGTTGCGAGCGCCTTGAGGTCGTCGAACGCAGGGGCCCGGCCGGGCTCGATGGGGCGGCTCGGGCGGAGGCGGCCCGCACCCGCGACGAACGCCTCCGCCTGGCGGACGTCGCGCTCCTCGTGCCGCGACACGAACGACACCGTGATGAGCAGCGCCACGTTCACCAGGAGGCTCCACACCACGCCCGTCGTCAGCGGATCGAACGCGGCCGTGAACGACGGCAGCTCGTCGCTGAACAGCGACGGCCACAGAACCCAGCCCGAATCGTGAAACGACGGCAGCAGCAGCGTGTTCGCCCACACGAGCGCTCCGCCGGCCATGCCGGCGAGCGCTCCGTTGCGGTGTGCGCGGCGCCAGAACAGCCCGATGATCAAGGCCGGGGCGAACTGGGCGACCGCGCAGAACGAGATCAGGCCGATCGACGCCAGCGGGTAGCGTCCGTCGATCGCGCGGTAATAGAGATAGGCTGCGAAGAAGATCGCGAGGATGGTGACCCGGCGGACGGTCAGCAGCGTGTCGCCGATTCCGGTGCGTGTCTCCGAGGTGAAAGACGACCGCCGCAACAGGAGCGGCATGACGAGCTCGTTCGAGATCATGGCGCTCAACGCCACGGAGGCGACGATGACCATGCTCGTCGCCGCCGACAGCCCGCCGATGAACACGAAGAGCGACAGCAGCGGCGCTCCCGCGGACATCGGCAGCTTCAGCACGAACAGGTCCGGAATCGTCTGGGCATCGAGCCGCAGAAGCCCTGCTGCGGCCAGCACCGGAACGAACAGGTTGATGACGATCAGGTAAAGCGGAAACAGCCATGCGGCGGTGCGCAGGTTCCTCTGGGTATTGCCGTTCTCGACGACCGCGACGTGGAACTGGCGCGGCAGGCACAGGAACGCCAGCGCCGAAACGACCGTGATGGCGAGCCAGGATGGTCCCAGCGACGTGACGTCGAGCCGGGCGCGGATCGCGACATTCGACAGCGCCTGTCCCTGCCAGTCGGTGAAGCCATGGAACATCCCGAACATCACGAACAGTCCGACGGTGAGCAGTGCGCCGAGCTTGACCAGCGATTCGAAGGCGATCGCGAGGATCATGCCGTGGTGGCGCTCGCTGGCCTGGACATGCCGGACGCCGAACAGGATCGAGAACACCGCCATGGTGAACGCGATATAGATCGCGCTGTCCTGCAGGATGAGCGTGGAGCCGCCGACGTGCTCCGGCGTTGCGACCAGGGCGTTGAAGCTGAGCGCCGCCGCCTGGAGTTGAAGCGCGATATAGGGCATCACGCCGACCACCGCGAGGACCGTGGCGGTCGCGGCGACGAGCCGGCTCTTGCCGTAGCGGGCGCCGATGAAATCGGCGATCGAGGTGATGTTCTCGGCCCGCGCGACCGTGATGATCTTGCGCAGGAGCGGATAGCCCGCGGTGATCACGAGCACCGGGCCGACATAGATCAGAAGGAAATCCATGCCGCTCGACACGGCGCGGCCTACCCCGCCGTAGAAGGTCCACGACGTGCAGTAGATCGCGAGCGACAGGGCATAGATGACCGGCTCTTTGGCCGGGCCGGGCCACGCGGCGGCGCGCCGGTCGCCGTAGTAGGCGATCGTGAACAGCACGCCGAGATAGGCGAGCGAGACCAGAAGCAGGACCCAGTCGGCAAACATCTCTCGAGGCGTTCTCCCGGCCGGCTTCGATTCAAGAGTCGCATGCGGGGCGATGGGCCGCAAGCGACGGCGGATTCGAGAAGATTTGTTTTATTTCAGTGGCTTGCGGCTCGACCAAAGTCGAGGACGGTGGGCGAGGGGGCTGCTGCTAAAGTTTGCTTCACGCTGGCGATCACGCCGGCCGACGGCGGCAAACGCCGAACGCGCATCGCGACAAGGGAGAAAACGTCATGTCGGCAACAGCTACTGCGTCGATGGGGCGCTCGCAGGGGATCAATCTGCCCTTCATCATCGGAGCGTCGTCCGTCGGCACGCTGATCGAGTGGTACGACTTCTATCTCTACGGCGTACTGGCGCTCTTCTTCAGCAAGCACTTCTTCTCACCGGCGCTGGACCCCGGAATCGCATTCATCGCCAGCCTTTTCGTGTTCTGGACGGGCTTTCTTGTCCGCCCCTTTGGCGCAATCGTGTTCGGCCATCTGGGCGATCTGATCGGCCGCAAGTTCACGTTCATGCTGACCCTGCTGATCATGGGCGGCTCGACCTTCGTCGTCGGCTTGCTGCCGGGCTTCGAGACGCTCGGAGCCTTGGCGCCGGTCCTGCTGGTGGCCATGCGCGTGTTGCAGGGCCTGGCGTTGGGCGGCGAATACGGCGGTGCTGCGACCTACATCGCCGAGCACGCGCCAGACCGGCAGCGTGGCTTCTATACGAGCTGGATTCAGACCACCGCGACCTTGGGTATCGTGCTCGCGTTGCTCGTAATCCTGGCCTGCCGGCTCTATTTCGGCGATGCGGCCTTCTCCGACTGGGCATGGCGCGTGCCGTTCCTCATCTCGGCCGTCCTCGTCGTCTTGTCGATCTACATCCGCATGAAGCTCGAGGAGTCGCCGCTCTATGCGCGCCTCAAGGAGCAGGGCAAGTCCTCGGCGAATCCGGTCAAGGACACCTACAGCAGCGGCCGGAACATCGGGCTCATGCTTCTGGCCCTGTTCGGCGCCACGGCGCCCGAAGGCGTGGTGTGGTACACGGGGCAGTTCTACGCCCTGTTCTATATGACGACCGTGCTCAAGATTAACTACGTCACGGTCTACACGATCATGATGATAGCGCTGACCCTGGGTGCGCCGTTCTTCATCGTGTTCGGCTCGCTCTCGGACAAGATCGGGCGGCGCAACATCATGACGCTCGGGTTCGCGCTTGCCGTGATCAGCTACTGGCCGGTCTTCACCTGGCTGGGGACGTACAAGGACAACCCGTTGATGCTGGGTGTGCTCGTGTTCTACATGGTGATCCTGGTCACCATGGTCTACGGGCCGATCGCGGCGTTCCTGGTCGAGCTGTTCCCGGCCAAGATCCGATACAGTTCCATGTCGCTGCCCTACCACATCGGCAACGGCGTTTTCGGCGGATTGGTTCCGGCGGCGGGTGCCTCGATCGCGGCGATCACCGGCACCGCACTCGGCGGATTGTTCTACCCGATGGGCATTGCCGCCCTCGGCGTGGTCGTCAGCCTCATCGGGCTGCGCGAGCCCACCCACCACGTCAACATTTGGGAGGAAGTCGGCGGCGCTCCGCCGCTGGTGCCTGACCAGATCTGATCCCACATCGCACAAGGAGCGGCCCCGGGGCGACCCGGGGCCGCTTTCTTTTTGGGCCGGGATCACTTACATCCACCGCATGACCAACGATCCCCAGCCAGGCCCCGCGCCCATCCCTGTCTCCGTTCTGACCGGCTTCCTCGGCAGCGGCAAGACGACCTTGCTCTCCCGTCTTCTGCGCCATCCCGGAATGGCGGATACGGCGGTCATCATCAACGAGTTCGGCGAGATCGGCCTCGACCATCACCTGGTCGAGGCGGCCGACGGCGAGCCGGTGGTGATGAGCAGCGGGTGCCTGTGCTGCACCGTGCGCAACGACTTGGTCGACACCTTGCGCGGACTCTATCTCAAGCGCGTGCGCGGCGTGGTGCCGGAATTCCGGCGCGTGGTGATCGAGACCACGGGCCTTGCCGATCCCGCCCCGATCCTCCATACCCTGATGGAGGACCCGGTGGTGGAGACGTATTTCTCGCTCGACAGCGTGGTCACCACCGTCGATGCCGTGCACGGCGAATCGCAGCTCGACGCGCAGCCGGAATCGGTCAAGCAGGCAGCCGTGGCGGACCGCCTCGTTCTGACCAAGACCGATCTGGCCTCCCCGGAGGCCGTGGCCCAGCTCCAGCGCCGGCTGGGCCGGCTGAACCCCGGAGCGCCCCTCTTCGCGGCGGTCCAGGGCGAGATCGATCCGGAGCAGCTGTTCAACGCCGGTCTCTACAATCCCGAGACCAAGAGCATCGACGTCCGGAACTGGCTGCGCGACGAAGCGATCGCGGCCGCCTCCGATCCACATGGGCATACCCATGACCATGATGACGATAACGGGTATGAGCACGGGCACGGGCACGGCCATGATCACGGGCACGAGGCACGGCTCGACGTCAACCGCCACGACGCGCGCATCCGCGCCCATTGCCTCCTCCTGGAGGAGCCGCTCGACTGGGAATCGTTCAGCCTGTGGCTGGGCTCGCTCGCCAGCGGCTACGGCGACCGGCTGCTGCGGGTGAAGGCGATCCTCAACATCCGGGGCGAGCCGGGGCCGGTCGCCGTCCATGGGGTGCAGCACATGTTCCATCCGCCGGCCCGCCTGCCGGCGTGGCCCGACGATGACCGCCGCTCGAAGCTGGTCTTCATCACGCGCGACATGGAGCGGCGCTTCCTCGAAGAATCGCTCGCGGCCTACCGCGGCGATCAGGCGCAGCGCGCCAGCTAGGAGTGATGCGCCTCGGCCGGGGTACGGCCGGGCGATGGCGCGGGAGCCGCGGGCTCTGCCGCGCGCGTGCCGCCGCTCTCGACCATCGTCGAGCGGTCGAAGCGGATGACAAAGACGGCTCCGCCGGTGGGCTGGTTGTGGACGCTGACCGTACCGCGATGCGCCTCGGCGATCCGCGAGACGATCGACAGGCCAAGCCCGCCCGAGCTTCCGCGGCGCCGCCTGTCGCGCCGCCAGAACCGCCGGAAGACGAGCTCGCGCTCCGCCTCCGAGACGCCGGGTCCCTGGTCGCGGACATAGATCGCGGGCTCGGGCGTGACCTCGATTTCGACGGTCGTGCCGCGCGGCGTATGGGCCAGCGCGTTTTCGACCAGGTTTCGCACCGCCTGGCCGAGAACGTCCGCGTTTCCGCGGATGAGGACAGGCGCCGGGCACTCTGGAACGGCGAGGGACTTGTTCTGCTTCACGGCGAGCGGGGCCAAATAGGCGGCCACCTCGGCGCACACCGCGTGAAGATCGGCGACCTCGTCCCGCCGGATCACCAGGGTTTCGAGCTCCGCGAAATTGAGCAGCTGGTCGACCAGGCGGCTCATCATGGTGACGTCCTGCCGCAGCGCCGCCGCGACCTCCTGGTCGGCGATAAGGTCGATATTCGTGCGCAGGATGGCGAGCGGCGTCCGCAGCTCGTGCGCGGCGTCGGCCGTGAAGTCACGCTGCGCCTTGAAGCCTTGCTCGAGACGGTCCAACGCCGCGTTGACCGCGTGCACGAGGGGCTGGATCTCGCCCGGCAGCCCCGTTTCGGGCAGGCGGATGTCCACGCTGGCAGGACCGATCTTCGCCGCACGATCCGAGGCGATGAGCACAGGTTTGAGGCCGGCGCGAACGATCACGATCTCGATGACCAGCAGCAGCAGCAGAATCGGAGCGGTGATCCAGCCGACTTGCGGAAAGAAATCCGCGACCACGTCGTCGACCAGAACGTCGCGGTTCGCGAGGTCTTCCGACACCTGGATCCACAGCGGCACGCCATCGACCACCACGGGAACGCTGGCGCCATAGAGGTTCCCGTTGTGCCGGTGCAGATGGAAGTAGTAGGTCGAGCTGCTGTGCGGATCGTCCAGGTCGATGGGATTACCGCTGACAAACGAGGAGAAGAGCGTGTTGCCCGCGGCATCCTGGACCGAATACGCGTAGCGGCCGTACGCGACCGAGTAGCTGTCCTGCAGTCGCGCGGGCAAATGGAGGCGCCACTGTCCGTCCTTGTGCTCGAGGTAGTCGCTGATCTCGTGCGCCTGCTCTTCCATCGCCTGCTGCTCCAGGCTGACGACGGTCGATTTGAGCAGGAAGTAAAGCGCCAGCGGCAACGCGATGCACGCCACCGCCACCGCAGCGATCTGCATCGCGGCGATGCGGCTGAGCATCGAGTTGAACTGCAGCTTCATTTGGCTTCGGACAGCATATACCCCACGCCGCGCACGGTATGCACCTGAACGTTGGCGCCGATATCGGTCAGACGCTTGCGCAGCCGGTGCACGTACACTTCGACCGCGTTCGAGCTGATCTCCTCGCCGAGTCCGTAGAGGCTGTTCTCGAGGAACTTCTTCGGGATCACGCGTCCGCTGCGGCGCAGGAGGTGCTCCAATATGGCCAGTTCTCGCGCGCCGAGGATCTGCGCCTTCTCGTCAATGAACACCTGCCGGCCGGCTGTGTCGAGCGTCAGGTTTCCCATGCGCAGCGCCGTCCCCAGCAGGTTGCCCGGCCGGCGCAGCAGCGCATTGATGCGCGCCACCAGCTCTTCCAGCGCCACCGGCTTGACCAGATAATCGTCGGCACCCGAGTCCAGCCCTTCCACGCGCTCGCGCAGGCTGCCGCGCGCCGTCATCACGATCACCGGGGTCATGTCGCCGCGCTGGCGCATCGTCTTGAGCACCGACAGCCCGTCCTCATCCGGCAGCCCGAGGTCGAGGATGACCACCTCGAACTTGATCGTGGCAAGCGCCTCGGCCGCATCCGTCGCGGTGTCGATCACATCGACCTTGAAGCCCGTTCGCTCGAGCCCCTGCTTGAGGAGGCTCGCCAGTCGCTCGTTATCTTCGATGAGCAGTAGTGCCATGATGTGTCCTGGTCGCGGGCGATTGTCCCAAAGATCGGCGGGCGAAGCGAGAGGCAGGCTGTGGCCGTAAGCACGCCGTAAGGCAGTTGTCAGGGCAACGTAATTGCCAGGCCCCGTCCGAGGCCGGCGGGGCTGGCCCTATAGCATTGATCGCCCGTCATATTTCCGCAAAATCCCGGCCCTCATGATTCGAGACCTGCGCGTGTCCATCCTGGGCCCGGCCGTGCGCCGGCATGTGCGACTTGTCCGGCGGCATGACTTGGCGACTCGCCTGACCGCGTGGGCATCGTCAGGCCGTTTAAAGCGAAGGTTCAGACTGACGTAAGGGAAAGCCGATAGATGAAGGCCGGCGTTGGCCATCCCGCCTTAGGAGACGATCGCTCCA
>Ga0335071_10002070_pt1 | contig 21696 bp, 25 predicted proteins | sample Lox_Sample_15_FD_206724 | JGI IMG/M metagenome (GOLD analysis project Ga0335071, IMG submission 206724) | Soil microbial communities from Loxahatchee National Wildlife Refuge, Florida, United States - Lox_Sample_1.5 | ecosystem: Environmental > Terrestrial > Soil > Wetlands | place: USA... | reverse complement strand
TAACAGTAAAATGTTCTTCAATTCTGAAACTCAAACATTTATTGACGGAATTCTAAGCGGACAGATTAGCGGAATAAGTCAGGCGAAAATTTTATTGTCATCTTTTAGACCGAAGTTCTAACTAAACTGAATTTCCGGGTTTTTAAGTTTAGAGACGCAAATATCATGATAGATCCTGATTTCCTCGGTCAGATTAGTACTGGCTCAAATGTGGAATCTCGAATGGACGCAAGTTTTACGGGAGAGCAAAAATCATGGTACGAAAACGGACAGCTTTTCAGACATGTATTTTATCGAGAGGGGAAAATGGAGGGAGAACGAAAAGTCTGGTACGAGAATGGCCAGCTCTACAAACAAGAATTCTACAAAAATGGAAAACGGGAAGGAAAACGCAAGGGATGGTACGAGAATGGACAAATATTCGAACAGGAATTTTATCAAGATGGAATTTTAAACGGAACTCGGAAATTCTGGCATGAGGATGGGCAAATTTGGATACGAGAATGTTACCGAGATGGGAGACGGGAAGGAGAATGTAAATTTTGGAACGAGCATGGAGAGCTTGGCAATCATGAATTCTATAGATACGGAAATCCTATCGATAATGATTTTACCTTTACCAAAAGAAGAACATTTCTTCGAGGAATTAGACATATTCAACAAAGTGTTATTCGTTCCGCAAACGTCAGGCTTATTTCCGATTTGATGAAAATTGTTTGTCGGTTAACTTAAATGATAGTTGACTAAATTGATATTTTTGCACTCCTGTAGATTTTGAGACAAATATCATGTCTGCCATCGATCAAGTCATTCTCATTACTGGATCTCGTAACTGGGAGGATCAAGAACTTATCAGATCCGCGCTACTTCCGTATGCGAACAAGACGGTGTTACTAATTCATGGAGATTGTCGAGGAGCTGACAAACTTGCAGGAGAAGTAGCGGAAGAATTGAACTTTCAACTTTCTGTAGCTCCTGCTAACTGGAAATTGTATGGACGTGCAGCAGGACCAATTCGGAACAAGGAAATGGTCACCCAGGCTAAAAAATTTCAAGAGTCGGGAATTTCAACTATAGTTCTCGCTTTTCATGATTCTCTCCATTTAAGCAAGGGAACAAAAAGTTGTGTCGAAATGGCGATCAAGGCGGGATTGACAATTTCTTATCAGAAACACGAATGATGTATACAAATTGAGGACGCAAACCATTATTGATTTGACTTTTTCAAAGCAATATATCCTTCATTTGCGTGTTTTTCTTGACTGTTTTCCATGCCGTACTGGCGAATGAAAATGACGTGGACGATGATGACTTTCCGGCCGATATTCATTTCTCGATTACGAATTTAAATACTTGATCTCCATTGCAGACAGTTTGGGATTTTTTCTAGTCCAGCGATGATGTGCCTTATCCATATAATCATCAATTGCATCCTGTGGCCATCCTCTGGATTCTAAAATATCGTATAATCTCTCGGTAAGACTTTCGATAGAGTAACTATTCAATTTAGTCGGACGTTTGGGGCTTTTTCTTGACGCTTTTGACTTGGATCTTTTAGGGCTTTTCTTTCTTCCTCTTGACTCCTTTGATTTCTTACGACCTCTGGACTCTTTAGATTTCTTACGAGATGGCATTGTTTACTTTGAACCTATAAAAAATTCACTTAAGTTATTTGATCGCTTGCAGTTGGCACATTTGACATGAAGAATTCAGAAGGAAAATTCATGATGGCATAAAATGAGTTTTTTCTCTTGCATTTGAGAACACTGATATCTTATCCTCTCGATGTCTTCTGTTTCCGCTTCTCCCAAGTATTCTGCTGGAAATTCCCCGATTGAACTGGATTATTATGATATTCGAGACCTGACGGATAGACTGTATGGTATTCTGGAGAAACGGGGCTGGGAACAAGCGGATATGGATAACTTTGTGGATAGAGCACGTGAACGTTGGGAGAAAATAAATCCCAAATTGTACAAGTCGGAGATCGAATTTCTGGTAGGCCGCAAATAATTATATATTCGCAAAATTGATAAAAACCACTTCACAATTGACGCCATTCCTTTCCGGACGGAAAGGAATCTGGATTCTTGCGTTCTATGATTCATTGCATATACGAACAAGGAAACATGGAGAAGCGAGCTGAAAGCATGTGAGGGGTCCGGGGAAGCGAGCGGAGCGAGGGTCCCCGTAAATTGATTTTTGGTTGATAAATGTATGATGATTCAGATGTGTAGTTCTACTGTTCAGTCTCGTGAGGGTCTGGAAGAACATAAAATGTTGTATTCAGTCGGTCAGCTGTACTCGCAAGCATTTTATCTTGACGGAAAAAGAGAAGGAGAATGGAAGAAATGGTACGAAAATGGGCAGCTTTGGAAACACGAAGTCTATAAAGATGGCAAACGAGAAGGAGAATGCAGATGGTGGTATCAAAATGGACGGAGTTGGTTATATGAATTTTTCCGTCATGGAGAACTGGATGGAGAATGCAAACATTGGAATGAAAATGGAAATATCAATGTGATCACAATTTTTCGTAACGGAAAACGAGAAGGAATGCGGAAAGTCTGGTTGCCTAATGGACATCGCGCAGAACAAGAATTCCATCGAAATGGAAAGCTTGTAGATGGAAATTTTCACATTGGTAAACAGCGAGTATTTGGCCGCCTCGCTAAGAGTTATCGGAAACGCGTCACCGATCTGACAAACATTACGATTATTTCCGATTTGGCAAAGAGTATTTCCGGATTCTAATATGCCGACTATTTTATGATCTGAAGATCATAAAATATGGAAAAGAAACATGTGAGGGGTCCGGGGAAGCGAGCGAAGCGAGGGTCCCCGAATTTATTTCTTCGGACAGTAACTCGGGGGAACTGGCTGACCAGGATTAAACAGACCGAGGACAATTGCTCTTTCGCGGAGTTGGTTATGCAAATTGTTGAATTCCGGAGTTTTGTGCTCCTTGTCGATTACGGGACTTAGCGCGTGAGCTAATTCGTGAGCGACTACTTGAACCAACTCATTGTAGGGAAAGTATTGACCATTCTCATCTTTCAGGCAAATGAATACTTTTTGTTTATCTTCTGTATAGCTCTCATCTGCAGGGAAGAATTGCAATCTTTCCGCTCGAGGGTCTATCTTTACTGCATCTTTCTTGAGTTTCTCTAAGACGGGATCAATAGAGCAACTTCCCGGTTTTCTATAATGATATGCTATTGCGATGAGAACTGATAGGAGAATAATTAGCACTGTTCCGTCTATAATCTTTCCTCGCTCCATCCACACAATTATCTGGTGCAAAGATTTGGATTATGTAGCTGTTACAAATATTGAAAGCTTTTCTTTACGAATAGAAATAACTCATGTCACATACTGTAAGCGATTCTGCGGCCAAGGATATCATCCGTGAGCAGTTTGATGATCATTTTCTTTGGTTGACGGAATCGAAGGGAGGTCATACTCCTAGTGTTTCTACTGCCAAGTTTGTTATTCGCCAATATCTATCAAAGAAGAAACCGGATATATCCTCGTCTCAAATTGAAAAATATTTTACTTCGAATAATATCGACCGAGTGATGAAATTGTTGGAAAGGTTCTACAAGGAAAAGGGAGTTTTCGTCGCCAAGGCAAAACCTTCCAGATCCCCATCTTCTGGTTCTAAACGGAAAACTTCTCGTACTAAGAAATCTCCAAAGAGGAAGACCGCGCCTAAACGCAAGGCGGAAAAGGAATCTCGCAAAGCCAAATCTCCAAAGAAACCAAAGACGGTAAAAAGAACATCCGTTTCCAGCAAACGTAAACCGGGAAAAGAATCTCGCCGTGCAGGAAAGGATTCTCGTCATCGCAAAGCTGAAAAATAGAACAAGATAAAGTATGATTGATATGAATTGCGAAAGGTGATTTCGCAATTGTTTATTTTTCCGATTGCTTAACCAAGCTACTGATATATTTTACTTCTCCCGGATACAACATGGGGACATTATGTTTAAGTGATGTATTCCTATTTTTTGCAGAGACTGTGCTAAAATTTTGTAGTAAAGTGAATTTCCTATCTAAAGGATTCCGAAACATATAAAACACACCTACACACATCCCCAAAATGTCAGCATCAGGAGCAGCAAAAAAACGTACTCAACGCGATAACACTCAGTTAACCGACATTATGTCTCTTCCTCGTGATCGTCAAGCTCTGAAGGAGGAGTTGAAGAAGCGTCTTGTTTTCGATGACGCAGTCTTCGGCTCTCACCCAACTAACAAGACTATCACATTTTATCGTATTAATATCGGAATTAAGAATCCGGACGATAGTGAGGGCGAGGTAATTATCAATCTGGATCGCTCGTTTTCATTTGGAGTATCGACTAACTATGATGAAAGCAAGACAATTATTCAGAGCTACTCTTATCCTATTTCCATGTATGACAAGAATGGCGCTACAGAAATGCAGTTGCTCAGTGTTCAGTTTATCGAGGTCCTGTCTGAGGTATGTCAGGAATATACTCTTCAACCGCACGTGAAGCAGTCTCTCGCTGCTCCGAAAACTGAACTGCATCATTTGGAGAAGTATAATCCTCTTTACTATCCGGAAGACAAGAAGACGGGAGAACGCATTCTCGGAAAGAGTCCAAACTTCTATCCCAAATTACTCTGGGCAAAGGCCGGAACGAATAAGCAGGGGAAGGAGGTCAAGGAGAGGATGTTTACTCGCTTCTATGCGGAAGATGAGGACGGTCCCGATGGCGAGCCAGTTTCTCTCAATCCTCTTGATTTTCTCGATAAGAAGCATTATACAACCGCGGCCGTGAAGTTCGAGTCTATTTTCTTTGGTGCAAAGACCAAGAACATTCAGACAAAGGTTTACGAGGCTATCGTAAAGCCGGCGGATAACGGATCCAGACGTCTTCTGAGAACTGCGCCTCGACCGGTTCTTGCACCTCATGTGGACAATTCTAGCAGTTCTTCCAGCTTTTCCGCTTCCAATTCATCTTCCGCATCGTCGTCATCTTCCTCGGTTTCTGCAGCTCCGTCCAAGGCGGCAGCAGAGAAGAAGTTGGAAGCGTCGGACGATGAGAAGGAACAAGCAGAGGAGGAAGGAGAGGGTGAGGAGGAAGAAAAGGTAGTACCTCCTGTTCCTCAGCAAAAGGCAAAAAAGGAAAAGAAGGATAAGGGAGAGGGTGGAAAACGGGTAAAGGTTCATAGTCCCAACAAGTAAGAAAAACCCGCTAAAATTAGAAGAATGTTTATTCTTCTAATTCATGAAATGACTTATGCCGGAAATTATGATAGAATCTTACAAAATGCCACGTATGATATGTTCCCTCGTTCCTAATGATGACGGAATTTTCCAGAGCGATCTGAAGTTCGATCCACATGATGCGTCGAGAATGACGGTAAAGCAGGGAAGAATTGAGTTTTATTCCGGTGAGATCTTTTCCGAGCCGTTTGAGATTCGAAGTAATTGCATGTCTGCGACAGTCGATGAGAGACTGGATACGATTTTTCCTAACAGTCAGGAACATTCTCTCGTATCTTTGACCTGGAGGAATTTATCCGAATTATATCTCTGCTCAAATCCTTGCGGAACGAGCGCCATCGATAATGTAAAATTTCGCGTTACAGATGTCAACGGAAATGTTAAACGGAATGTAAGACGACTATTCCTTGATCTAATTCCATTCAAATAGTCGTGAAAGATTATTGATCATAGTTTGATCAATAATTGTGAACTCATCTTTATCAAATTCTATTATCCGCAAACTAGATAAATCATGTATGGTCTACTCGCTAAAGCCTACAATAACTATCGGATAGAAAATTCCACTGCTAATCGAGAGTCTTTCCGAACTAAGCAATCTCTCAGTTGGACCGCGAAAGGAGGAATATTGATGCTAGAACTTGTCTTTACTGTTCTTGTTTTATTAGCATTATATGATATTTATTTAGTCAGACGTTTACCTACTTGGTTGCTTATCGTGTTTTTAGTTTTACTGTTTGTTCCGGTTGTTGGGGATGTTCTCGGAATAGTGATTATTCTTTACTGGTTGCTGGAACTTGGACTGAGAAAACAATCACAATTACTCGGGGGCGCCAAGCTCCCCCGTGCCCCCAGAATATGATTGGAAACGTGTGAGGGGTCTCCGAAGTAAGGGTCTCCGAAGCGAATGTTTCCGAAAAAATATATTTTCCGTAAACATGTGAGGGGCGCGGGGAAGCGAGCGAAGCGAGGGTCCCCGAAATGTATAAAATGATTTTCTATCCGACTATCAGCATGGGACTTCATTCATCCATGTCCGCATCTACTCACCCCAAAGAGTCGCCAGCGCAAATTTGCTACACTGACAAGGTGATATCAAGCGGATTACAGGGATCCATCCTTCACGCAAATCTAGTCTTGGGAGATGGGGAGTCCCATCAAGTGGCTGTGAAGGTTTGGAATGAGGAATCTCCCGTGCAGAATTCTCTTTTGGAGCGAACAATTTTGACGAAACTGCATGGAACTATGGGAATTGCACGTATTCGTTTATTTCCGGGATGGGAACAGTACAGTGATAGGCTTTTTCTCGATTGGGCATCTGAAGGCGATGCTTTCACGCTGGTTGAGAGGTTTCAACTTTTCCAGATGGCGGCTTATCTGGGCATTAATCTGGAGGCAGATGTAGAGCAAGCAGTTGAAGATGCGCGACGCGTCCTTGAAGAGGAATTGCGAGATGGAAACATTACCCTGGGAGTTTGCAATAAGAAAGTCGCAGACCTTGAAGATTTTATTCAGGCGTATTCCAAGCTGAAAAGCGACGGTAGAGTTAGTCCCCCGAAACTCACTCATGTTCATATCCATCAACTTTTCGAACAACTTCTAACGGCTATTGCCAACATCAATAAGCTTGGATACGCTCATCGGGATATTAAACCGGAAAATATATTGATCTATAGCTTGACCGAAAAGAATATTGAAGTGGGAATAACCGACTTTGGACTGGTTGTTCCGCTCAATGTTCGAACTGGGATAGCCGGAACTCTGAATTACATGCCATCTTTTCTCAAGCCTCGCATCTGGCATACGTATGATGGAAGCGAGGATCTCTATGGAATTGGTCTGACCATTGAAATTCTTCTGCGATTTCTCGATCCGGAAAAATTTGAAAAAGAAATAAAACTAGCTCAGATTATTAAAAAAAGCAAAATCAAAGATATTCCCGAATTGATGGAGGAAGTCAAAAATCTGAAACGTCTATCTGAATGTCGCGTCTGCTGAATTTCGGGGGCGCCAAGCTCCCCCGTGCCCCCCAGAATAGACAATGAATAGGTAAAAATGCTAAAATGATTAATGGAAACTTTCGTATGCGACGTATACGAAACTATTGAATAAAACGATTTATTGTATTGTAATATCTATCATGTCAGTTAACTAGACTAGTTATGAATCTTTCCGATCAAAGCAATAAGCGGAATAGTGAACAGATTGAAATAGATTACAAAAATGCGGAGAAATCTTGGTATGATAATGGACAGATTCGAACGTGGGAATGTTATCGGGATGGAAAGCTGGAAGGAAAGTGTTTGGAATGGTATTCAAATGGACAATTTCGGTCCTGGTCATTATATCGAGATGGAAAAAGAACTGGAGAGCACAAAACATGGTATGAGAATGGGCAAATATGCATGTACACATTCTATCGAGCCGGAAAATTGCACGGAGAATATAGAGAATGGCATGTTAATGGGCAGCTTCGAGTTCGTGCATTTTATCAGAATGGAAAACCGGAAAAGGAATATGAGGAATGGTATAGAAATGGGCAACTTCGGACTCAAAACCATTACTGTGCTAGAGGATTGGAAGGAGAGCGCAAAGAATGGTATGAAAATGGACAGATTATGTCACGGGAATTTTATCGAAATGGAAAACTGGACGGCGAATCTAAAACTTGGCACGAGAATGGGAGGGTGGGAGTTATGATATCCCACATGAATGGAAAAGCGGAAGGAGTGGTCAGAAGGTGGCATGAAAATGGAAGGATTCGTAAACAGAAGTTCTTTCGAGACGGAAAATCACAAGGAGAATCTAAAGCTTGGCGTGATAGCGGGCAATTGCAGTTTTGTCAGTATTATATGAACGGTCATATCTTTGATCACGTTTTCGTTTGGAGAAAGAAATGCGCCATATTAAAAGCGAGAAAACGACTTAAGAGTAAATGTTTGAATTCAGCTGTTGGCTTATATATTATTTCCGATTTATTCAATGTGATCTGTTAGACGTGACGGAAAGATTGATTTCGAAAACTTTCCGTCTTCTGTGATCTTTAAGCTTGATTGTTTGTTTCCCCTCGATGATAAAAATCCGCGATTTTTATCTGAACCCCTTTCAAACACTTCACGAATGTCAAGTACAACTTCGTCCAGCAATCTGACTTCAGGCTTTATCGATCTGGCTACCTATGACGAACCAGAGAAGTATTTCTATGGTGGAGCAAACGCTATCACCTACTTCGTCAAGCAGGTTCGCAAGGCAACTTGGTTTACCGTAGTGCCTGTAGTATTGTCCAGAACTGGTAACTCTCAATTCGGAACGCAATTTTCAGTAACGATCAGTCGTGCAGGCGATTACCTGATCCGCAGCTGGCTGCGTGTTCAGGTTCCAGCCATCAGCATTACCTGGACCACTTCTAACGTTCCAGTCGCTGGATGGACCCCCGCATTCCTCAGCATTCGTTGGACCAGAAACTTCATGCATAACCTTATTCAAGAATGCAGCATTAGCTTTAATGATCTGGTTGAGGCTCGTTTTGACAGCTTCTTCCTCGATTTCTGGGCAGCATTTACTATTCCGGCTGGTAAGCGTAATGGTTACAATAACATGATCGGAAACTTTGAGGAACTCACTAATCCTCGTGCAATTGGCGCAAGTGGAAACTCACTCCCAACCGCAGTTCTCAACCTGCCTCTGCCATTCTCCCATTTCCGCGAAACTGGCTTGAGCTTGCCAGCTGCTGCATTACCTTACAATGAGATGAAGCTGAACTTTGTCTTCCGTAACTGGCAACAGCTTTTGATCGTCGACAACTATCAGCTGGGTGTCAGCACCTCTTGGCCATACAATCTCTTCCCCAACAACAACTCCCAGCCTCAGCTGATTGCTGATGTGTGGGCTGAGTATGCGCTGGTCAGCAACATGGAGCGTGTGCAGATGGGTAAGGCCCCTCGTGATATGCTGATTGAGCAAGTGCAAACTGCTCCGCTGCAGCAGTTCAATGCTCAAGGTCTGTCTTTTGCCAACAACATTATGCAGGTATTCTTCGCTCATTCAGTCAAAGCCCTCTTCTTCAACGTGCAGAACGTCACCAACAGTTCCGAATGGTCCAACTACACTTCAGCAAGTCCTTATCCGACTTCTGCAGGAGTGGTCTTCTCCCCCAGTTTGGCAACTGATCCTGTCGCTAACACCAGTTTGTTTTATGAGAATACTCAGCGTCTCAGCAATATGGGAAGTGATTACTTCAGTTTGATTCAGCCGTGGTACACCGCTGTGTCAATTCCCCTAGAAACTGGCTACCATCTCTATTCATACACACTCGACCTGCTCAATTCCAATCCTATGGGTAGCACCAACTATGGTAAGCTGACCAATGTCCAGCTGAGCTTCACGCCTTCAGCTGATGCAGTGGTATCAGCAACCACTACAGGAACCCTCGCTTCTCCAGGTCCTTTGGCTCCCCAGGGAGCAGGTATTCCTCAACTCTTCCAGAGCATTATCGTGGCACTTAATCACAATATAGTTAGGATCGCCGGCGGCGCTTTGGGTTTTCCTGTCCTTTAAAAAATGGGGTGTTTTCGGGGTCCTTTTTTGGGGATTTCAAATTATTTGCAGTTATATTCAAAATTCTGGAATTCCAGAATGGATTGGCACAATTCATCTGGTTCTTCAAATTTCACTCAAGAAACTGCGTTTTTGTCTGAATGTTCAGACAAAACTTAAATGAGTTGGTATTTTAACACTAGCAGCAACGTTCAATAATGTCCATATATCCGGAAAGATTGGTAAATATTGCCCATAAAAGAGAAGTTACTATTATTAGTATCGATAAGCTCTTCAAGAAGGTGGAAATTCAATGCAACGAATGTAAAGCCATTTCTAACCCTGCTATTGAAGAAATGACAAAGTCTAGATTTCTCAAAACAAAATGCAAATGCCAAACATGGAAAATAAAAACGCAGGAAAAATATGAGAATACAAGAGATTGGAAAGTGATAGCAAAAATTGAGCATCCAATGGCTGCAAAATATCGACTAATTCATTTACATTTCCAAATTTTTGAAAGTCTTCATCGGTGAAAAATGCACAATTATTTTGAATCCAGAGACGTCCTGGTTTCTGGGGACCGCGATTAAGCATCTGCTCATGGGCTGTTAACCATCGAAGATTTTTATCCCTGTTATCACGCGTATCTCTATTTTCATGATCTATGCTGAGTTTGTCGAGAATTGACAATTTTTCATCTGGAACAGGAATGAAAGCACAAGCTACAAGAATATGAACGCCAATAGAACGATATTTAGATTTAGTCGTTGCGAGCCTGAGACTTACACGCGAATATGTTTCATTGCTGAGAGAAGGTTGTTCGCATGATTTTTCCGTAGCCGCATTTTTTACCTCTCCATTTCTTGAAATCATGTAGTATGGTTGAAATTCGGATAATCGATATTAGGGATTATCAAACATGCAGGGAAAGAATCATGGTAGAAAACGAATTAGAGTATCCAGACGAAATCTGGAAGCATGTAGAAATAGATAACGAGAAATATTTCGTCTCTTCCATGGGAAGATGTTACAATGAGCATTTGAAACTCAAAACTTTTGGAGGTCAAAAAGGTATGTATTTAATGTTTCAGAATCATAGAGTACATCGATTAGTAGCCAAGGCATTTATACCGACCGAAAGGGATATATCAATCCATGATGTGAATCATAAAAACGGTAGAACGTATGATAATCGTCCATCAAATTTGGAATGGGATACAGGATCGGAAAATGCCTTACACGCCATTCAATTGGGAACCAGAGCAATTAATGCTGCAAATTCGAATACCAATCCCAAAGGAACTCCAATCAGGATTCAGCAAGTTGACAAAAATCAAAATTTGATAAATATTTTTCCGAGTATTGCGGACGCGAGCAGACAATCAGGAATTAGCGAAAAAAGAATCAGAAAAAGTCTTGCGGAGTTTGAAAATACTGGAGTGCTCTCGTTCATAGACGATAATTCTTATGCATGGAAACCAGATCCCTTACCGTTACAAAATTTTACCGACAAATTGGAATATAAAACTCGTAATATCGAAACCAGACTTGATCTTTCAAAATATGTGAATAACAAGAATATTCGCATAGGAGAACATGATTTTAAGCAATTACAAGAAAATCCGGATGCGTGCGAAGCCATTATGAGAATTTTAGAACGTTTTGACAAACCGATACTTCCAATCATTAATCATCGCAAAAGAACATCTGATTGGTCCCATTTATTTCGGAAAAATTCGCAAATTGAATGCGATTCAATAGTTGCAAATCAACGCGGAATACATCTACTTAACCATTTCATGCTTTCCGTCATGATTAAAGGGCATCATCCTCACAAACCAAATTACATAGATTGTTGGAATAATCTCGAAATTAGACGAAAACTCGTTCAAAGGATGCTGAAATATAATTCAAGTATGAATAACAGTTCATTAATGGGATGTCATGGAATTAAATATGGAAGACCTTATAATTTCCCCCCAAATGTTGCAAAAGCCTTATATAATCATGTTAATGCTCGAAGAGTTTTAGATTTCTGTGCCGGATACGGAGGACGACTTGTTGGCTTTTGGGCTAGCAAAGCGGAAGAATATATTGGCATTGATCCGAACAAGGAAATTCCATACGCGGGTCTCATCGATTTCCTTCAGTCGGAAACATCAGTATCGAAAAAATTTCAAATCATTCAGGATCGAGCAGAAGCGGTAGATTATGAGAAATTGGGAAAGTTTGATACCATCTTTACTTCTCCTCCATATTTCAATACAGAAATTTACTCGGATGATCCATCTCAAAGTTGTCACATGTATCCGCAAATAAAAGATTGGCTAGAGAAGTTCTTATTTTCAACTCTCAGAAATGTAATAAATGTCCTTCTTCCGGGAGGAACATTAATGATTAATATCAAAGATTCCAAAAAGATCGCGATTGTGGAGCCAATGTTGGAATTTTTACGAAAAGATAACCGGCTTACAGAAGGCAATCATATCAAGTTCATTCAGCCTAAACGATTCAAGAACAATAAGCAGGAATATATTTATGTATGGCATTTCCCGAAACCAAAAATTGTGTTTGCCGAGTCATAATGATATGCGAAACTAAATCCGATCATCACTATTTAACGGTTTAAACATTTTCTTGACTGAACCGTACACTTCAAAATGGCATCTATCACCAAAATAAAAACTATTATAGATGAGAAAAAATTACACCCACATGATCAACCCGGAACACATCACGATTTCGGATATTTATGTGACGGAAAAAGCACTATCATCCATACCGATACACGGACAAATTATATGCAAAAGATGCTAAAGCGTCATGAATATTTTCATTTTTCGGACTTCTACTCCGTTGAAGATTTTGATGGAGAACATGAGGAATGTAAAATATTCATAAACACTGAATTATGTACTATAGATCCAAACCATTTCGGTATGAATAATTTTATGCTGTGGATATATTCCACACCATTAGACGATAGAAAGGAATGCGATTACTATTTGACTGATAGTTTGACTTTCAGGTATTATCCAGGGAAAGAACAATGGAGAATTCTGCCTTCCGAATCTGAAAATATGATATCCTTTGGGGATAAATGGCACAAATTATTAAAATTCTGGAATGGGGGAAAAGTTGATTATGATTGGGATGAGCGTGTTGGAAGCGGAACTATGATTGCGTTATTAATTATTCAGGATGCCTTTCTTAGTTTCGGTTCAGTATATAGTTTGGACAATGGAGCAAATACTGCTTATAAATCAGTCCTTAAAAGATGTATGAAAGAACAAACAGTTCCCGAATTGCCCCGAGAAAGAATGATTAAAATGGTTAAAAAACTTAAAAAAGATCCTCCATTTATGAAAACTATTAAAAGTTTCGGGAAACGTGTTTTGTAATATTCACTGGAATTGACCAGGGGTTTAATTTATATGTCTCGAAATGGGATTATGATTTGAAAGATCGAATTTCAAATCATATCAGCTTACTCATCCGGAAATAAAAAAGACCAATCTCTATATTTAATACATTGATTCTGAGTATATGCACTTGGAAATGCGTCATTCATATATCGATCAAAATCTTTCTCAGACATTCCATTTATCGAGGGATGTTCACCATCATTTCTTTCATAATTTATCCTATGATATATTGTCTTAATAAATGGATCATTAGTTCCGGGATACTTCGCAATAAAATCATTCCAGAACTTATACCTTGGATCTTTCGAGTCTGTTGGTTCTCGATTCATAAAAGAGCCAAGATGGGGCACTGCAGGGTCCCATTCATCCTTATTAAATACTGTTCGATACTCAGTTTGAAACGCCTTGTCGGCCAAACTATTACATTCTTTCAAATGCAGAAGAGCTTCGCGTCTATCAATTATCGTCTCAAGTTTTGAAATTCTTTCATCTCGCCTTTTACAATCCTCAACAATTTTCTTATTTTCCGTCTCGAGTATTTCAATCCGTCTATTCAGTTCCGTAATCTGATTTTTTAGACCACTATTGATATCGAATAATCCCTGGACTTGAGCATCTTTTTCTGCAAGTTTCAATGTCAACCAATCCCGTTGCGCAATCAATCCTTCCAATTCTCTTTTTCGAATGGGCACTAAAATATCATCGGGACCTAGAAGACAGTTCATTATGTAATTTGCTCTTATAATTTATTTTTTGATCATAAATCATTTAACTCGCTGTATAATTTGCATAATTAAACGACTTTTCATGTTACATTCCAATCCCGATCAAATCTTCATGGATTTGATTGTTACCCAAGTATTGTCCACTGATGCAAAAAATCGAGTCGTTGGTCAGGAAGATGTGGATCTTTTCACAATGTCCGAACTCAAGCACGATGAATGGGATTATTCTTTTCCTACTCTTGTTTCCGGTAATACACCTTATCGAGAACCGACAAAAAACACTGAAGCCTTTCGAAGTGCCCTCTCGAAACAATTTCCCTTCAAAATCGACATGACTAACCTGCTGTTAGCGGGAGGCTGTTGTTCTGAAATTTATTTGACGGGATCGGCATCCGGAGATATGGATTTGTTCGTCTATGGACTATCCAGTCCCGAGGAAGCGACAAACAGAGTTCGAAAATTGTTAGATGATCTCGACTCTGGTTATCGCCAACATTTGACCGAAGAACATGAGCGGGAAAAAGCAAGAAATAGAGAAAGATTACAAGCCCAGGGTAAACCCCTTCCATCAGAAACCGAAGAGAAATGGAAGCCGGAATATGAAGTTAAATGTATTCGCAATAAAAACGCTATTACTGTCATCATTGCTGATCGTTACACTGTTCAAATTATTTTGCGCTTGTATAAGAGCAAGAGTGAAATTCTTCATGGATTCGATTTGGGAAGTTCTGCCGTGGGCTGGGACGGGAATGAACTATATTTTACATCTCTGGGCAAGTTCGCGCATGAATATTCTTGCAACATTATCGACACCACTCGTCGCAGCACAACTTATGAACGACGTTTACGGAAGTATTTTGAGCGAGGATTCGAGATTATCTTTCCGAATCTCAACACTGCAGCTCTCAAAAGTAAGAATCTGAAACATGGACTATCCGAAGTGGTAGACTTTCCATATTTCTCATTCTCTTATAACAAACTGAAAGGCAACAAGATCTATCTGGACAGATTTCTATTTGATACAGCCGCTCGGAAACATGGAGTGAGTAGTAGCGATTATCAGATTGAGGATTTACATGAGCACAACGTTTTCTACATTAATCTGCACAGTCTAGCACACGAAACCTCCGATTACTATTTCATTCACGAAAAACATCCCATCACAGACATTCTCACATCCAAGCCGACAATGAGCAGGCGCAGAGTGATAAATTACTTTGATGCTCTAAAAGAGAGGGCAGAAAGCGGAAAATCTCTAAACATCCACACAATACGCACATACTGCAAGGATTTGACAAAGTTGGCAACCGTCCTCGACGATGAGAAGGAAAGTATTGAAGATTTCTTAGCCGATATGATCGAGAATGAAAAACAGCGAATCCTGAAACTCGTGAAAAATATTACGGACGAAAATACTAAATTTCCGATCGAGTGGAGAATCGAAAATCCCGGAACCCAGCTAACCGGCTCATTCAATCCAATCATGGAAGATCCGGAGAAATGGTATGGAGAATACTATTCCGCATGAAAATGAACAAACCGAAAACTACTTAAACATTAACGACTTTGAGTCAATGTCCAGAACATTAGAAATTCCTAACATCCGATCTGCCGCATATATCAGTAGCACTCACACATATCCGCCAGGAGAAAACATATCTACCATCGTGATTGATTCTCGTCTTGAGCTTCCATTACTTTCAAATTCGATCAATGAATATCTTCCTCCAATGTTTAACTCTGAACAATTTCTTTGGTTACAGGTTGGAAATACGTTTCATAATTTAGGAACCGTTACACACTCTAAAAATGATGACATTTACATTGAACGAAACGAACACATATCCTCCGATCAACTATCCCACCTTGTCGGAACATCACAAACATTGAATACGCCCATAGTTTTTACAAGATTATAATTTCTTATGCAAAATGAGATTGGATATCCAATCTCAAATATCGTCCAACATTAATAATAGATAAAATGATTTTCTGCTCATATAAGACATCACTAATAACTACAATGAATATTCTCTTTCCCGGACTCAAAACGACTTGGATTCAGGTTGATATGGCAAAAGTGTATGAAAGCCGAAAAGATCTGAACATGTGGAATATTCGTGATCAGTTCACTCTAGCGGATTCTCTAGTTCCGCAAAAGGGTGTAAATTCGGGGGCGCCAAGCTCCCCCGTGCCCCCCAGAATAGGATTAGAAACATGTGAGGGGTCCGGGGAAGCGAGCGTCCCCGAAAATACTTATGGCGGATTCGGAGAGGATAGGACGGAGTTGTGGAAAAATTTTGGATATCCAGTTCCTACTATTCATCTCGGTATAGATTTCAACAATTTAGAGTCTGGACAAGCTGTAGGAAGCCTTTCAGATGGAACTGTAGTTGATGTGTGGTATCACGACTCGGTGTTTGATGGATGGGGCGGAAGAGTTGTTATCGAGGGAACGGATGGTCTATTTTATATGTATGGACATTTATGGCATAAAAATGGAGCGGGATTACCGTCTGTCGGGGATAAAATTAGAAGAGGCCAAGTTATAGGAGTAATCGGGAGCGAAACTGAAAACGGTGGATGGTTCCAGCATCTACATCTTCAAATTATGACAAATGAATATATCAAGAAGGATGTAGACTGGAGAAAAATTGACGGATATGAATCTCATGTTCCGGCTGGAGTTTTGAATCCTATGGATGTAATCAATAAAATCTCCATCTGATATACAAAAATCTTAGATTGTGCATGAAAATGAGGTAAATAAAAATAAACATAAAATGATTTTTTATTCGTCCGTCTATAGCAAAATTATTCGGACACATGGATTTTGCCAGTTTTGTGAAATCTTACGTTTCTCAGATACCACATGGAAAGGTGAGCACATACAATCAAATTGCCCAGGCAATGGGTGCGGGAACAACTCCCAATGCTGTAGGACAAGCATTGAGAATGCAAAAATGTTCTGCTATACGTTACAAGGTGATTTCCGAGGAGGGAAAAGTGAGCCCTAACGCTCAAGAAAACTCCACCTCGCGCTTGAGGATGGAAGGCATTCCTGTCGAAAATGGAAAGATTCCGCAAGACTGGCTGGATCATCTGGTCTTTAGAGATTTCACAATGCCACAAGGCTGGCTAGACCATCTCAAGTTATATTGGAGACAGGAGGAAATTTTCGAACGAAGTAAAACCAATCCGCGTCAGGAATATTTGCAAGAAATTATGGCCAGATTAGAGTCGTTTGGTGGAAGATGATCGGGGGTGCTAAGCTCCCCCGTGCCCCCCAGAATAGAACTAAAAACATAAAGGAGTCTCGGGACATATGAGGAGTTCTGGGAAACGAGAAAAAGTTCTTGAAAACGCGAAGGGGTCCTGAGCGAGAATTCCGAAAATGACTTTTTCCGGTTAAAGTTAACCGGAAATTTACACATGGCGAGAGAACATATCGGTACAGTTTTCATTGTTTTTGGTGTGATTTTCTTTTCGATTTTCCTTGGAGTATTTTTCGGACGTCTCTATCCGGAAATTGTAATCAACAAAGATTCCATCAAGACATCATGTCTAATTACCAACTCAACAATCGATTCATTCTATTGTCCATCAACCAGCTGCACCAGTTGTACGGATTCTGCCGGATTGAATTCGTGCTCGGATGTCGACAATTACATGAAGTCGTTTGATCCGACTAAATGCTCTCTTAACAACACTCAGAATTGTCCAATTTCTCCGCAAATGTGCTCTAACGGATATAAATGCTGCGCTACATGCTGTCAGACTTGTACAAGCTGCACAACTTCATGTTCCGGAAGCGGAAGAAATGTCATTCCTCAAGATCAATCGTATCCTGCGATTAATTCTCACTCATGGAACGCCTTTAGCAGCGCAAACCAGACATGTAACATTTATAGCAAAGGAGATCACTACGAGGGAGATATCAAACAAGCCAACGATGAATGCCTTAATCGGGACAATTTTCAATCCGAGGGATGTACTCAAACTTGTCATTCATATCCGTGCAATTGTTATTGTTGCCAATCAGTGAGTAATCTGCTGTGTTCCATCACGGCAGATGTTTGCTACAATGCGGACCTATCCATCGATTATGATACGATAGATGACACGCTAATTCATACTCGCTATGTTCAGGAATTTGGAACTGATCTATCCGGTGCTCAAAACTACATTACCAATACTTATGAAATTTCACATTCCTATGACTGCTATTATGACACTACAAATCTTACTACCATTAGATGGAGTATTGCCTATAACAATGAATATATTGCAATTTCTGCCGTGTTTGGGGCGGCCGCATTGATCTTTCTAATGGCCGGCGTTCATCTGATCTTGACTGACAAATACGGAAGGGATGCGGAAATTGTATGTTTGGAATTTATTTGTTGGTTTACTTTCATTATTCCGCTTATTATTCTAACTCCCATAATGCTCTACGCTCCCGTTTCCCGATCCGATATATACATTTTAACATATTTCATATGTCAATCTGTCACCCTAGGAATTGCCCCACTATGCTTTTTCATTCATCGGGTTCATGGAGTATCTTACATTCTGACCATCTATTTGAGCATCGGATTGATAATTCCTTCGAAACCTTTTATTTCCGTATCCAACTCGAGTGAATTCTATGGTTTGATAATCAGCATGTCCATCTTGGCATTTGGAGCTTGTGTATGGGTCTTTAACAATCACAAACCAATCTTCCAGCTTCTCGAAAAAACATACAAGACCGCTCACAAATGCATCACTTCAATAAATCTGCCAACCGAACAATCAGCCAGTCAAAATCCCAGTGCCCCACCATCGGAAAATTTTGTCAATGCCGAACTGGCCCCACCATCTTATAAATCTGTAGTTGCTCGCGAAGAAGTAGAATCCGCAAATACGCACATGGATAGTTAGATCGTTGAATTGCCAGAAATTATTGGAAAATTAAATAGTGCTGAAAAGTGCGGAAATCCACTTTCCAGCATTTTCCAGTAATTATTGAAATATTCGTTTGTGCTAGAAATCAACAGATGTTAATTGATTTTCATATCGGAAATATTCATCCCATTAGAAGATGAATATTCGAATTTACAATTTATCAAAACGACTCCTCTATTTGGCGGTATTCGTAGTTCTGATCTGGATGACTGTTTATGGAGCTCTTGATTACAATCAATGCCAAAATGATGTCTATTCCGATTCTCATTGCGGGACCGTGACGATTATTGCGTTTGTCGGTTCTCAACCCGAGTATGATTCCAATTGTCAATACGACAGCAATTGCGGAACATATTATCTCTATTCATTGTCAAACGGATGCATGCTCGAAAGTTTGAACGCGTTTCAGACAGTGAACGCATCGATTCAATATTGCCGATACAACGACGATTGCTATCCCGACGTACGTTCCCAAACAAATTACAAATGTAATGGCGGTGCCGCACTGATGATATGCGGGATTGTTTTTCTGGCGGTTTATAGTTTATTTACCGTTATACACAGTCTCAATAATCGTTCCAATACTTCATCAACAATCACAAATCCGCCCATGATACAAGTTGAATCTAATTCGAACGTGTAAACATTCATGAAATGATGATTGCATTTCTTATCTTCTGCGGATAAGAAATAGTATTCAATGTTCAGACCAGCTTCAAAAAGACTTTAACAAGTCGAAAAGTAAATAGGGAGTAATGATCTGAGTAAAAAATCGTGAAAGGATCGATCTTTTTATTCGTAATATAGCTAGTTTATTCCTTAAATTGAAATAATAGCATCTTTCATCTCCATAATAAACACTATAATTTTTACAGTCTCGATTACCGTCACGTTTCCAATATTTCCATTCTCCAACCCTACATTCATAGGAGTAAAACTTTTGCGAACATGGATGGCCATTTTCATACCATGTTTTATGCTCTCCATTTCGCTCTCCATTTTTATGAAAACATTTCTCCCGAACATGACCATTTCTATACCAAGATCGAATCTCGCCTTCTAGTTTCCCATCACTGTCGATGAAAAAATGTTTCTCGAGCTGCCCGTCCTTGTTCGTTCCATCGCCGTAATACCAGGATTTAAGTTCCGTATCTTCACCGTGATGATACTCCCTTCGACTGACCTGTCCACTGGCGTAATATGTGGACACTGTTGATATGAAATTCATCACATATTATAACTGATCTATCAGTTATGAAAAACTCATTTCGCATTGTTTACCATTCTATCGAGTTCTCAACGAACGATTTAATTGGTTCGGAAATATCATCTGTAATGAAATATTTTCCTTCTCGCTTCTGTTCCCGATCTCGCAACGAATCTTGTTTATTTATCCGGGGACGCATGCTGAATTTGCTCCGACGAAATGTGATATCCAAAGATTTCAGAAAGGCATTAAATCCACTGACAAATTCCATCGGAGATGTTGCCCGGCTATTAACACGGGAAGATTCCTTTTCATCCTCCAATCCTTCAAAGACTACTACTTTATCGGCTAAGTAGGTTGACATGATAAAATCGTGTTCGACTACGAAGCAATATTTGTGAGAATTAACAATGAAGCGTTTGATAGCCCGGGCAGCCACAAGTCTTTGTTCAACGTCCAAATAGCAGCTTGGTTCATCCAACAAATATATATCTGCCGGTTTCCCCAGAGCCAGCACAATCGCGACTCGCTGAATTTCTCCTCCAGATAGTGTAGATACAAGATTGTCGAAAATGTGACTAATATTCATGGGTTTCAGCACATCAGATTTGAACTGCGAATTACTCATAGCATCGGGAATTTTTCCATATAGAAGTTGCTCTACTGTTCCCTTGTAAGTTGGCTCGATAATTTGGGGTTTGTAACTCACGTTCAGAACCGGAACTTTTATTCCACTATCAGGCTCTACTTTTCCGCACAGCATTTTAATGAAGCTGGTTTTACCGAGTGCGTTCTTTCCAACTAAACAGACAATTTCGGAAGAACGAATTTGTCCTGGTTCAACTGTAATAGAAATTGTTGGATATGTCTTTCGCAATAATGGATATGATATATAATCTCGAATAATATCCACTACCTTCTCATCCCCATCCATACCTTCTTCAATCTTTCCGAGACTTCCTTTGAATTCATCCTTGCAAAGGGCTATTTTATAGTCTATCGCTTCACTTCTAAATCTAGTATTATCAGTCGGAATGAATCCGTCCAAATAGTTATTGATTCCTTCTCCACAAGTAAAGGGAGCGGAAACAATTCCATATACTCCCGGTTGACCGTATAGACAACAGATATAATCACTCAGATAATCTAAAATAGAGATATCATGCTCAACTACGATTACGTATCTCTCTTTGGGTAACAATACTTCTCTAATGCATTTCGCCATGTTTACTCGTTGTTTGACATCAAGGAAAGAACTGGGTTCGTCAAACATGTAAATGTCCGCTTCCTGAACAAGAGTCGCGGCAATCGCAAATCTCTGCAATTCTCCACCGGAAAGAATATCAACACTCTTCCCCATTATCTCGTCTAAACTAAGCAAATTGATAATTGTTTGGAGTTGATCGAGTGAGCCGTTTATTTCCTTCAAACATTTCTCCACGGTTCCCTTCACGACGGATCTGACAGATTCAATATATTGCGGCTTGATTACGATGCGTGGTTCATGTTTTCCGTATAGAAAATTAAAGTAGTTCTGAAGTTCGGTTCCACGATAATGTTTGATAACAGTCTTTTTATCACCAGTTTCGAGGCCAA
>Ga0335071_10002069_pt1 | contig 21699 bp, 18 predicted proteins | sample Lox_Sample_15_FD_206724 | JGI IMG/M metagenome (GOLD analysis project Ga0335071, IMG submission 206724) | Soil microbial communities from Loxahatchee National Wildlife Refuge, Florida, United States - Lox_Sample_1.5 | ecosystem: Environmental > Terrestrial > Soil > Wetlands | place: USA... | reverse complement strand
GGGGGGCGCCCCACGAGAGCTCGGCGTCCTTGGCTACCCCCCTCCCCAACCCTCCCCCGCAAGGGGGGAGGGAGCGCACCTTCATCGCGGCGGCAGCTTCGTACGCCTTCATCATCGTACACAAGCTACTTCGCCGGCTGCGGCGCGGGCGTCGGGCTGGTGCCGAAATCGACCTTTGGCGCGGTCGAGATTTCCTTCTCGTTCTCGACGGTGAAATTCGGCTTCTCCTTGTAGCCGAATGCCATCGCGGTCAAATTGTTCGGGAAGGTGCGGATGCCGACATTGTACTCCTGCACCGCCTTGATGTAGCGGTTGCGCGCCACCGTGATGCGGTTCTCGGTGCCTTCGAGCTGCGCCATCAGATCGTGGAACAAGGCATCCGATTTCAGCTGCGGATAGTTTTCCGTCACCACCAAAAGCTTTGACAGCGCGCCGGTCAATTCGCCCTGCGCCTGCTGGAATTTCTGGAACGCGGCGGGATCGTTCAGCACCTCCGGCGTCGCCTGGATGCTGCCGACCTTGGCGCGCGCGTTGGTGACGCCGAGCAGCACGTCCTTTTCCTGCTGGGCAAAGCCCTTCACCGAATTGACGAGATTCGGCACCAGATCGGCGCGGCGCTGGTACTGGTTGACGACCTCCGACCAGCTCGACTTGACCTGCTCGTCATTGCCCTGGATCGCATTGTAGCCGCAATTGGTGAGGCTCAACGACATGACCGCCGCCAGCGCGGTGAAAAATCGGCGCATGAAAAATACTCCCGTCACAGTGCTCCGTGACGTATCTAGCAGAATGGTCCGGCCAGGTAAGCGACGAAAATCGCATTTTCCGGGGGCGCCGACGCGCCCTGCTATGTCGGCTTGACCCGCCTGGCGGGTTCAATGGCCAATCGCCATTTCCGGACGGCGCGGAGCCCCCTCCTCCGCGTTCCCTCAGGTCATTGCGGCATCAGCCCCGGCCTCATTGTCGCGCCGGCGGCGATCAGCGCGTCGCTCGCCTTCTGCATCAGGGTCGCACAGGCTGAGCTCAATTGATCCGGCTGCCGGGCGAGGCAGCGAACGATCCGGCCCTGGCCCGGTGCGACATCGGCGCACAGGCGCGCGGAATCCGACATGCATGCGGTCACGCCGGCCCGAATCTCCGGCATGCGCCGGAACGGCTCGGGGCCTGCCTGAGCCATGGCCCCGCTTCTGATGGCCATCGCGAGGATCAGGCCGGCTGCGATCTTTGTTGCAACGAGGTTTCTCATGGTCTGCTCCAGTGGCGTGGTGATTTCACAAAAGGCGGCCCGCCGGCTCCGCCATGCGCCTGCATGGCCGAGCCGGCTTCGCGCTCATCTCGTAAACGTGCTGCTGCGATTGATGGTGCCGCCATAGGGACCGGTGGTCGTGCCGGTATGCGTGCAGGTCCCGCCGGCGCAGCTGGTCGAGCCGGTGTTGGTGAAGGTGCCGCCACGCGGGCCGGTGAACGTTCCGGTGTGGCTGCAGGTGCCGCCCGCGCATCCGCCCATACCCTGGGATGACCAGGTACCACCGCGCGGGCCGACGCCGCCGCCGGAGCGCGTCCACGCCCCGGCGCTCGGCGTTGCGGCGGCCATGACCATGGCGGCGATCGCGGTGGCACCCAGATACGTCCTGATCGACAACATCGCTCTCTCCTCGTTCGTGCTGCGCCACATGGCGTGAGGGAGAGCGTCGCGTCGGAATTTTGCGGGCGCGTTGCAGGATGCGGCGCCGAATGTAACGTTTTGTATCGCGCCGCCTGTTCATCTTGCCGCTCTGCCGGCTCTTTTCCTAAGGTGCAGGCATGAACGAGCGTCCGCATATCCTCGTCATCGAGGACGACATCGAGATCCGCGGCCTGCTGCGCGACTATCTCGCGCGCGAAGGCTTTCGCGTCGAGGCCGGCGATGGCGGCGCCGCGCTCGATCGTTTCCGCAGCACTTTTGGCGAGCCCGATCTCGTGGTGCTGGACATCATGCTGCCGGGCGAGGACGGCCTCTCGATCTGCCGGCGCCTGCGCGCCGCATCGCGCGTGCCGATCCTGATGCTGACGGCCAAGGGCGAGGACATCGACCGCATCGTCGGTCTCGAAATGGGCGCCGACGATTATCTGCCAAAACCCTTCAACCCGCGCGAACTGGTGGCGCGCATCCGCGCCATCCTGCGCCGCGCCGAGCCGCCGCCGATCGAGAGCCGGCGCTTTCTCGTCAATGCGACACTCAGCGTCGATCTCGACAAGCGCCAGGTCGCGCATGCCGACGGCAGCGCGTTGTCGCTGACCAGCGCCGAATTCGATCTGCTCGGCTGCTTCGTCACCCGCCCCAACCGCGTGCTGTCGCGCGAGCAGTTGATGGACTGGACCCGGAGACGACAGGCCGATCCGCTCGACCGCACCATCGACGTGCAGGTGAGCCGGCTGCGCAAGAAGATCGAACGCGACGGCGAACTGATCAAGACGGTGCGCAGCGCCGGCTATGTCTTCACCGGCTCCGTGAAGGAGGCCTGACGTGCTCGGGCGCCTTGGCTTCACCGGCCGCCTGATGGCGATCGTGCTGCTCGCGCTGCTGGCGCTGTGGTCGGTCGGGATCGGCTGGGCCTTCGTCAGCGAGACGCGCGAGGAACTCATCGGCCAGCTGTTCCCGTTGCCCGAGCAGGTGGCGAGCATCGTTTCCCTGATCGAGACCGTCGCTCCGTCGGAACGCCCCGCCGTCCTGAAGGCGGTGAGTTCGGAGAGCCTGCGCGTCAGCATCGCCGGGGAGCGGCCGGAGGAGTCCGGCGATACGCGGCGATTGCCGGTGATCGAACGCTTCCTGTCGCATTATCTCAGCGCGCTGCAGCCGCGCGAGGTGATCGCGATCGGCAATCGCAGCGGCTTTCCGCGCTGGCGCGACTGGCGCTTCGGCGACTACTGGCGCAACATGCAGCGCTCGTTCCGCTTCGCGGTTTCCCTGCACGGCGGCGACTATCTGGTGTTCGAGGCGCTCGGCCCGATCGGCCGGCGACTGTTCGGCTGGCCGCCGGGATTCGGCGTCGGCGTGCTCGGCTCGCTGATTGGCCTCGCTGCGATCATCGCGATTGCGCGCGAGGCGAGGCCGCTGCGGGCGCTCGGCGACGCGCTGGGCCGCTTTACCGGAGATGCCACCGGGCCGCTGCTCGCGCCATCCGGCGCGCCGGAAATCCGCAAGCTGATCGTGTCGGTCAACGACATGCAGGCGCGCATTTCCGAGCTGATGCGCGGGCGGACGCTGCTGCTCGGCGCCGTCTCGCATGATCTCAAAACCTACATCACACGGCTGCGCCTGCGCGTCGAACAATTGCCGAGCGAGGTTCAGCGCGACAAGGCCGCGCGCGATCTCGACGAGATGACGCGACTGCTGGAAGACGCGCTCGCGGTCGCCCGTGGCGGGTTCTCCGGCAGGCAGCGCGAACGCGTTGATCTCCGCTCGCTGCTCGCGGCGCTGGTCGAGGAGCGACACGAGAGCGGACGGGTCAGCGCCGAGATCGGTGCGGAGCCGTTTTGGATCGACGCCGAACCGGTCTCGGTGCGGCGCCTGTTCGCGAACCTGATCGACAACGCGCTCAACTTTGCGCCGCACTGCATCGTCCGCCTGCGCAGAGAGCAAGGCACCGTCGTCGACATCGACGACGACGGGCCGGGGATTCCAGCCGATGCGCGCGCGTCCGTGTTCGAGCCGTTCTTCCGGCTCGAGGCGTCCCGCAGCCGCACCACCGGCGGCAGCGGCCTCGGACTCGCGATTGTCAAGCAGATCGTCGACGCCCATGGCGGCCGGATCGAACTTGGCACATCGCCCGAAGGCGGCCTGCAGGCGCGGGTCGGCTTTCCGCAGCCGATCGCGTGAGGACCTTTCACCGTCGTCCCGGAGCCCATCATTGCGGGTCGCCGTCATTGCGAGCGAAGCGAAGCAATCCAGAGCCCAGAGAAAGGTCTGGATTGCTTCGGGGCTAAATCCCCTCGCAATGACGGACAGATCGCGGCGCCCTTGGCGGCCGGGACGACACCGAACCTACGCGCCAGCCGCTTTCGCGTCGCGGATCGCCTGCCAGATCTTTTGCGGCGTCAGCGGCGTGTTGAGCTGCCGGATGCCGAGTTCGGCGAGTGCATCCATCACGCCGTTGGTGACGCAGGGCGGGCCGCCGATCGCACCGGATTCGCCGCAGCCCTTGGCACCCAGCGGATTGGTCCGGCAGGGCGCGCTATCATCCAGCGTCACGCTGATCGACGGAACGTCCGACGCGCGCGGGATGCAATAGTCCTGGTAGGTCGCGGTCAGCAACTGGCCGTCGCCGTCATAGGCCACGCCCTCATAGAGCGCCTGGCCGATGCCCTGCACCACGCCGCCATGGACCTGCCCGGTGACCAGCATCGGATTGACCGCGACGCCGACATCGTCGACCGTGGTGTAGCGCACCACGCGGCTGATCCCGGTCTCCGGATCGATCTCGACCTCGCAGATATGGGTGCCGTTCGGCCAGCTCGGCCCGTCGACCTCGCCCTCGCTGTCGACCGACAATCTTGCGCCGTCCTCCTTGCGCGCGATCTCGAACAGGCTGATGCGCCGGTCGGTGCCGGCCACGGTGAGCCAGCCGCCCCGATATTCGATGTCGCCGACCGATGCTTCCAGGAGATGTGATGCCTTCTCGCGCGCCTTGTCGATGAGATCGTTCGAGGACACCGCAACCGCGGTGCCGCCGACGAACAGCGAGCGCGAGCCGACGCTGCCAAAGCCGGTCGCAAGATCGGTGTCGCCCTGCACCACATCGATCTGGTCCATCGACAGCCCCAGCGTATCGGCGATCATCTGGGTGTAGGTGGTCTGCAGCCCCTGCCCCATCGCCATGGTGCCGGAATGCAGGATCACGCGGCCCTCGGATGTGGCGTGCAGCGAGACCTTTTCGTTGTGGGCGAGGGCGCCGGTCCATTCGATATAGCTCGTGAGCCCGCGGCCATAGAGCATGCCCCTTTTTTTCGCCTCGCGCTTGCGCGCAGCAAAGCCGTCCCAGTCGGCAAGTTTCGTCGCGCGCTCGAGCATGTGCGCGAAGGCGCCGCTGTCGTAAACCTGGCCCACCGCGTTGGTGTAAGGCAGCTGCGCCGGCTTGACGTAGTTCGCTTTGCGGATCGTACGCGGGTCCATGCCGATCTGGCGCGCGGCGGCATCGAACAGCCGCTCGACGATGAACACCGCTTCCGGCCGTCCCGCGCCGCGATAGGCGCCGACGGGAGCCGTGTGGGTCATCACGGTCTTGACCTCGAAATGCACCAGCGGCAGGTCGTAGACGCCGGTCTGCACGAACGGGCCGAGCACCAGCGGGATGACGTTGGCCGTGCCCGACATGTAGGCGCCTGTCGCGCCGACCGAGCGCACGCGATAGGCCAGCACGCGCCCCTTCTCATTGAGCGCAAATTCGGCGGTCGAGGTGAGATCGCGGCCATGCGTGCCGCCCAAGAACTCGTCGGTGCGGTCGCCGCGCCAGCGGATTTTCTTGTTCAGCTTCACCGCCGCATAGGCGACGATGCCGTCTTCAGGATAAAGGCTGGTCTTCTGGCCAAAGCCGCCGCCGATATCGCCGACCAGCACGCGCACGCTGTCCTTCGGCCGCTTCAAGATGGCTTCGGCGACCAGGTCGCGCGTCGAGCCCGGCGTCTGCGACTGCACGTGCAGCAGCAGCCGCCCGGTCTTCTTCTCCACTTCCGCGATCGCCGAGCGCGGCTCCATGGCCGAGGGCACCAGCCGCTGGCTGACCAGATCGAGCGAGACTTTGTGCGCAGCGGTCGCGAACGCCTCGTCGACCTTGGCTGCATCGCCATAGCTCGCCGCGGCCACGATGTTGTCAGGTGCATCCGGCCAGACCATCGCTGCGCCGGGCTTGGTCGCCTCGATCGGGTCGACCACCGCGGGCAACACCTCATATTCGACCGCAATCGCCTCCGCCGCGTTCTGGGCAAGCCACCGCGAAGACGCCACCACGGCCGCGACCGGCTCGCCGGTAAAGCGCACCACCTCATGCGCCAGCAGCCGGCGCGGCGGCACCGTCATCGGCTTGCCGTCCGGCCGCTTGAAGATCGCAAGCGTCGGAATGTCGCCGACATCCTCGCGGACGAGGTCAGCGCCGGTGAAGACGGCCGCGACGCCCGGCATCTCGGCAGCCGCCCTGGTGTCGATCGACACGATCCTGGCATGCGCATGCGGCGAGCGCAGCAGATGCAGCCAGAGCGCACCGTCATCCGGCTTGTCGTCGATGAATTGCCCCTTCCCGGTAAGCAGCCGCTGATCTTCCAGGCGCTTGACCGGCTGCCCCGCGCCAAAACGCATATTGCCGGGAAGAATATTCATCGGATGGTCCTTCCAAATGCTTTTAGAGAAGCGGGCGGGGTTTTAGCGGATTTGGCGGGCGAGACAACCACTGCCGTCATTCCGGGGCGCGCGATAGCGCGAACTATGGTGCGCAATTGCGCACCTGAGAATCTCGAGAGTCCGGGTTCGATACGATCCGGCCGCGCTTCGCACGGACCGGATCCTATCGCCCGGGAATGACGATGTGTATTTATGCAAGGCGCAAGCCACTCAGGCCACGTCCCTCAGCGCCGCCTCCACCACCTTGCGCTGCTCGGCCGTCAGCGCCGCCTGCGGCGGCACGGGATCGCCGACCTCATAGCCCTGGATCGCAAGTCCCGCCTTGATGCAGGCGGCGAGGTTGAAGCGGGCAAAGGCCTCGTTGATGCGCCACAGCTTTCGCTGCAGCGCCATGGCTTCCTCCCAGCGCTGGCGGGCGCAGAGATTGTAGAGCGCGACGCTTTGCTGCGGAATGATGCACGCCGGACCGGCCATCCAGCCGACGCCGCCGATCAGCATGACGGCGGCCGGAATATGCGCCGATGCGGAAAACACCTTGATGGCCTCGCCGCAGCGATTGATGATCGACAGAAGCCGGCCGGTGTTGGTCGAGGCATCCTTGATGTAGCCGATGCGCGGATGCTCGGCGAGGCGCGCGATCACGTCGAGCGACAGGTCGGAGCGCTGGAATTGCGGGTTGGTGTAGATCACGACGGGAATTGAGACCGCATCCGCGATTCTGCGAAAATAGGCCTCGACCTGCGCGTCGGCGAGCGGGAAATATGCCTCCAGGATCGCCAGAATGCCGCTGGCGCCGAGCCTCTCACAGGTCCGCGCCTGCGCAACGGCATCCGCCGTCGCGGTCGAGGCGACGCCGGCCACGACCGGCACGCGGCCAGCCGCGGCCTCGATCGTGATCCGCACCACCTCTGCGCGCTGGGCGCCGTCGAGATAGGCGAACTCGCCGGTCGAACCGAGCGGCGTCAGACCATGCACGCCTTTCCTGATCAGATCGTCGCAGAGACGGGCGAGCGCGCGTTCGCGGATTTTCCCGTCCGCATCGACCGGCGAGACGAGATAGGGAAAGACACCGTGAAAATCAGACATCGGAGAACCGGGTTCGCGCACGAAGAGGTCGTGGCTCAAGGGGTATCGCAGGTGCAGTGTAACCGACATGCGCGCCGCGCAAGAGGCGGAAAACGGCCGCGAACGGACCGCCAGCGGTCCGATTCTAACATGGGTGTCAGATTGTGGCCGGCCATTTTGCAAGGCAGGAAGCAGCTTCGCGCAAAACCGCCGCGAGCAATCCGCACCACGCGCACCATTTTCATAAATTCGACCCAATGCGGCTTAAGCAGGAACAAGGTGGATCGGATGCTCCAGCTCGGGTGGGCGAGAAGCGCCAGCCGCAGCCAACCGTGAATTGTTTTTCGTGCCGGATGACGAGGCGCCGCTCATTCCCAACGGATGATGAAAAAATGCACAGCAACGACTTGGATCAAGCGCGAGAGCCCGCAATCTGGTTTCGCCGCCATCCCGGCCAGGGATCGATGGGCAAACTCGGCGGCCTGCCGACGCTGCCGTTCGGAACCGATTGGCCGCGACATCCCGAATCCGGCGAACCCTTGCATTTCCTCGCCCAGATCGACCTGGCACGCCTGCCGCCGACCCCGCTGGCCGGCGCGCGCACGCCCTCGCCGCTGCCAAAGGCGGGCCTGTTGTTCTTCTTCGCCGACATGATCGAGGAGATGCTGTGGAGCGGCCATGGCGGACCGTTCGCCAACACCCGCGTGATTTTTTCCGAGCGCGCCGGTCCCGAGCGCACGCCGCCGGAGGACACGCCCGAACTCGGCCATGCGCTCGGACAGAAAGGCGGCGACTATACGGGCGGCCCCGGCCGCACCAGTTTCAGCCAGGGCTCGATCGAACCCTACGTGATCGAAACCTTTGCCGGCGTCGACCCCTTTCCCGACCAGTCCGATGCCTATGCGGCGGCGGCCCAGGCGGCGATGGTGGCCTCGATCGAGCGCGCGACCGGCGCCGCGCTTCCGGTCCTGAACGGTGCAGGCGAGGTCATGACGAAGGTGCAAACGCTGGAATATGTTCGCGTCAAGCAGTTTCGCGACGGTACCGTGCATCGGGCTCTCGAATGCCCGCGCCACCAGATGCTCGGCGTCGGCAAGAACCTGCAGGGCACGGCCGAGGAACACTATGCCGACGGCCTCGTGCTCCTGCTGCAGATCGACAGCGACAAGGCGGTCGACAGCGATTTCGTGTTCTGCGACATGGGCGCGGCGCAGTTCTGGATCAAGCCGGACGACCTTGCCGCCGGACGTTTTGACCGCGCCTGGGGCACCACCGAAGGCGCGTGACACGCCAGCAAATCAGGTCATGGCCGCCCGGCCGGATGATCGGCGATCCACGCCACGATCGACGGCAGGACGCGGGTCCTGAGATCGGCCGAGATCGCGATCGTCTCCAGCGCCCGCGCCGTCATCACTCGCCCGCCGGAGGTGGCCTGCGCCGGCGCGAAATGCGTGAGCGCGTCGGCGTGGGCGGCATCGGAAAAATTGGTCATGAAGTTCGGAATGAACAGGTCCTTGAAATCGGGGCCTTGCCTTGCGACCAGCGCATCGAGGTTGTTCTGCACGAAATCCCAGGCGAGGTCCGGCTGCTCGCCGGACCAGGCCACCATGTTGATCATGCCGTTCACGATGGTGACCGGCGGCTCGCCGGTCAGCGTCAGCGCCAGCGTCGCGCGCGCCAGCGCCGGATCGTGGGCGGCGGCGGCTGCATAATAATAGCGCAGGCGCTCGTTGGTCGCGGTGGTCTTCCGCGCCAGCGCGAGCAGCGCGTCGTAAGTCTCGCGATCGGCGGTCAGGCCGGCGACGTGGGTCACGGGATCGCGCAAGGCCGGTGGCAGCGCTGCCGGATCCTGCAAAAATGACGCGAAGCGGCGCTTCGCCTCCGCGATGACATCGGCATCGCCGAGCTCGCCGAGCAGGTTGATCAGGCTGGCGCGCAGCAGCGTCGTCTCGTCATCCTCGCCGGCCGCCTTGCCGTCCCAGCCGATGCGGTCGAGCACGGGCCGCAGCAGGGCCCGCGCGTAGGCCTGCAGCGCGGGCCGCTCGGGACGATCGAGCGCAACGCGATCGAGGCTGGAGAAGGCCGAGATGACCTGGTCCCAGACGGCGCGGCGATCGCCGGTGTCGAGTTCGCCCAGCAGCGCGAGATAGGACGCAGGCGCGGCGTGGCCCGCCTTCACCATGGCCCAGGCGTCGGCGAGCACGTTGACCCGGTCCTCCGGGCTCATGGCGGGGAGCGCCTTTGCGATCAGCGCGCCATCGACCGGTCCATACGCGACACGATAATAGCCGATGTCGCCAAGATTCACCTTGATCGCCTCGCCGCACGATCCGGCCGTCACCTCGGCGTTGCCGTCGAGCAAGAGCATCTGCGACGGCTTCGCTGCACCTGGCGTTCCGATCGCAACCGGCACCTGCCAGCGCCGCGGAGGCAGGCTGTCCGCCCCGCCCACTGATGCCGGCACGACCGCGAACCGCTCCTGCTTCAGGATGAGCTGCTGCTTGCCGCCGACGCAGTTCGTCTCGGCCGCGATCAGCGGCACGCCCTCCTGCTCGGTGAACGACGCGGCGATCTTCGTCACCGGCTTGCGGGCCGCAGCTTCCAGCGCCTTCCAGAGATCGGCGGTCGTGGTGTTGCGGTAGGCATGCGCGGCCATGTAGCTGCGGATGCCTTCGCGGAACGTGGCCTCGCCGAGATAGCTCTCCAGCATGCGGATGAAGGCCTGGCCCTTGTTGTAGGTGATGCCGTCGAAGGCGGTCTGCGCCTCGCTGTGGTCGGCGACCTTCTGCTGGATCGGATGCGAGGTGCGGCGCGCATCGAGCGTCATCGCGAACTGCTTTTGGCCGTAGCCGTTCAGCCAGGTCTTCCACTCCGGATAGAAATGCTCGGCCGCCTTCTCCTGCATCCAGCTGGCAAAACCCTCGTTGAGCCAGAGATTGTCCCACCAGCCCATGGTGACGAGATCGCCGAACCATTGATGCGCCATCTCATGCGCGAGGATGGCAAAAATGCCGCGGCGCGCCGTCTCGGCGTTGCTCGCGGGATCGAACAGCAGCCGGCTTTCGAAGAAGGTGATGCCGCCCCAGTTCTCCATGGCGCCGCCAAAACCGCCGGGCACGGCGATCAGATCGAGTTTTGGCAGCGGATATTTGATGCCGAAATAGTCGTTGTAGTAGGCGAGAAGCTTTGCGGCATTCTCCAGTGCAACACGCCCCTTGTCGCTCTTGCCGCGCGTGGTGACGACGCCGACGGTCACGCCGGCCGCCTGCACGGTCTGACGCTCGAGCTCGCCGGCCGCGAGCACGAACAGATAGCTCGACATGCGCGGCGTGGTCGCAAAGCTGACCCGCTTCAGGTCGGCACCAGCGGCATCCTCGCGCTCGGGCGGCATGTTGCCGACGGCCATGAAGGCGCGCGGAACGGTGACAGTCAGCGTAAACGTGGCCTTGAAGGCCGGCTCGTCCCAGCACGGAAAGATCCGCCGCGCGTCCGACGGCTCGAGCTGGCTCGAGATCATCCGCTTGGTACCCTGCCCGGCCGGATAGTCGACATAAAACAGTCCGCGGGCGAACGAGTTGATGTGCGAGGTGAAGCTGAGGCGAAGCTTGTGCAGCCCGACCGGAAGCGGCTTCGGAAAGGCCAGCGTAGCCGTCTCGGAGCCGGCGTCGAGCGAAATCCCGGCCTGCTGCGCGCCATTGTCGACGCTCGCCTCCGCGATCGTCACGTTCGCGGCGTTCAGGGTCAGCCGCGCCGTGGGCTCGCGCAGTTCGACATCGACGGTCTCGTTTCCGGCCACCGCGAGCTGCGTCAGGTCGGGCACGAGGTCGATCGCGTAGTGATGCGGGACCACCGTCTTCGGCAGTTTGCCGGGCGCAGCGTCGAAGGAGAAGACGGGCTCGGCGACAGCCTGTGTTGCGGCCGGCCCGGCCAGGACCAGCGCCACCGCAAGGCTGCCCAGGAACGGGACGAAACGCGGCATCAGGCGTCCACCCGCGCGCGACCGCCTTCAGCAAAGGCGATGATGCGCGCGATATCCTCGCCGCCCTCGTCCTTCTCCTGTGCGATATGTTCGAACAACCGCGCACAGCCTTCGAAGATCAGGCCTGCGGGATCATCGGGCCCGAGAAAGCCGGAAATCTCGCGCATCTCGGCGACCCAGCGATAGGCTTTTGGAATCATGTCCGGCAGCGCTCTTTCAAGGCGCGCGAGCATCTGCGGCTGGCTCGCGGCCAGTTCGGCGCGCAGCGCTGCGTCTGCCCCGGCGCGCGTCGCGGCGAGCGCGATGGCGGCGCCGAGCGCCGTAAAGCCCTTGTTGATGCCGGCATAGGACATTTTTAGCGCGGAGGCCGCGCCCACCGGTCCGTCGATCACACGAAGGTCGAGGCCGAGATCGCCGAGGCTAGCGAGCCCGTGCGCCGCGGCGCCCGAGACATGGAAGACCGGCCCCCTGGTGCCGGGCTTTGGCGGCAGGCCGATGATGCCGGCATCGACGAAGGCCGCGCCGGTTGGTGCAATGATGCGGGCGATCGCCTCGACAGTCGCCACATTGACCGCGTTGCAGTCGACGAAGACCGGCTTTTTCGCCCCTGCCGTGATCGCGCCAGCGAGCCGTTCCGCCAGCGCCACTGCTTCCCCCGGCGGAACGATCGACAGGATGATGTCGGCCGCGGCGATCTCGGCATCTGAGGCCGCGATCATGCCGGCGGCTGCGGCCCTTTCGGCGGTAGCCTGGCTGCGGCCTGCGAGTGACGTCAGCACCCGCACGCCGTGATCGCTCAGACGGCGCGCGACCGCGCTCCCCATGGCACCTGGCGCGAGGACGGCAAAGGTCAGCGTCATGCAGAAACTCCGTCAATGACGTTCGATGTTAGCCTCAGGTTAACGACGATTTCACGAAGTCGCCGCCGCGTCGAACCATCCGTACGCAACCCCAGAATGCAGGGAAAGCGCATCTCGCAGGCCTTTCCCGCGACGCGCCGGACCAGTCGCGGGACCGCACCCGCCGGCAACCGCGCGCTTAGGAGAAGGTTCACCATCATTGTTAGAAAGCAATTCAAATCTTCACTGCACCATCGCGGCGCCCGGTCATTTTGATCCGGGCAGCCGTTGCCGCGCGAGCATCGCAACGCGACCTGCCGACACGCGCAAGATGCGAGCTGCGTCGCCGCCATCTTCGCCGCCGAGCGGTCGCGACCGGGCTCATGCCGGCACTTCGGGATTTGGCAACAACGCGCAGCCGGCGCGAAGCGAAAGCTGATTTCGCGTGCCGGGGCGGCGTGAAGGTTCGGACAGGCAGCGATGTACGACGACACCGGGTCAACACAGCAGGCCGCGCGGCGAACAGACGCCGGCGCAGCCGCCGCGGCCTCCTACGTGCGTGAGTTGCCGATCCGACTGCGCACACTTGCCGGCTGTGCGCACCGGCAGGTGCGCATGGTGCCAAAACTCTCGCATCTGTGCGCACTGGCTTGCGTGCTCGTGGTATCGGGTTGCGCGGGCAGTGCACCGCAAGTCGAAACGCGGTCAGAACCCGTCCACACTCCGGCGCAAATGTGTCATATCGACCGCGCGTTGCTGACACCGGTGCACGCGCCCGATTGTGGCTTCGGCAGGGCCGATCTGAAGACCGTCGATCCCGAGCAGTGGGCGCATCTGAAGCTCGAATTCGAGCGAAAATGCTATCAAAACGCCGAGAAGATCGCGCGTGAACGCCTGCGGCGCCTGCAGGTAGCCGCACGATGCGAGGTCCAGACCGCGCAGCGCTGAGCAGCTGCGGCTCTCCCGAGATACCTCTCGAACACTCTCTCACCATCTGCGTCATTGTTCTGCCGCAGTAAGCCGACATCATTTGCGCCAGTAGCGTCCGGTGCGAGTGCTCAACAGAAAGTTCGTGCGGGAATTCGGACGGGGTCGAGGTTAGAGTACCGGACGAGTGCAAATGAAGACGCTTTACGATTTGCTCGGAGCGCTTCCCAACGACGACGCCGAAGGCCTCAGAGCGGCGTTCCGCAACGCTGTCAAGGGCAGTCATCCCGATATCCGCCCGGGTGACCCCGATGCCGGGCTGAAGTTCAGGCAGATCGTCCGCGCCAACGAAATCCTTCGCGACCCGGATCAGCGCGCCGCCTACGACCATCTGATGGACCTCGCCGTCGTCGAACAGCGGTCCGTGACCACGCAGGTGATCGCCACGCGGATCTACAAGCTCGCCTTCGGCCTGGTCGGACTGGCCGGCGGATCGGTTGCAACCGTCGGCCTGTACCTCCTGCTGTTGCACCTGACCGCCGCAAACCTCGTACCGCAGAACGAGTTCGACAGCGCGGCGCGCGGGCAGGTCGAGATGGCGGCGCTGGCGCATGCGGCCCTGCGCGAGGCCAGCGAGACCAAGGCCTCCCCGGTCAAGGACGACGGCGCGGTCACGCCGCCGGCGCCGGATGCGATCGCCCAGCGCCTCGTCACCACCGACACCATCACCGACACCACGGCCGCAGCAGCCACGACGACCGGTGACGCGGATGCCAGCGAGGTGCTGCGGGCCAGAGGCATCACCGCCTATCGCAACGGCGACCTCGACGGTGCGATGGCCGATCTCGATCAGGCCATTCAGCTCAATCCGAAATTCGCGGCCGCCTATATCGATCGCGGCATCGTGCTCTACCGCATGCAGAAATTCGACCGGGCGATCGCCGACGTGGCGCGGGCGAAACAGATCGAGGGCAAGCATTCCGACAAGGCCGACAAGCCGGGGCGTGCCAGGCCGGAGCCTGCAACCGCCGGCAAGCCCGATTCCGTGCTGAAGCGGCAGCGTGCCGCCCAGGCCGCAAATGCGCTTGCGCTGTCCCAGGTGCCGCAGCGCCGCGGCCCGGATGCCTCGCGCGAGGAATCGGGGACCTTGCTGCGGGTCCGCTAGAGCGAACGTTCCGCGAGTTCTCGCTGCTCCCGCTCCGCTCGCGGCGCGTCGCCTCATCGCATCAGTCTCACGCCGTCGCCGCAAACAGCAGGCGGAACTTGAGACCCGGCGCGTTGTCGAGCAGCTCGACGCGTGCGCCGTGCAGATGAGCGACCGCCGCGACCAGGCTCAGGCCCAGCCCGTTTCCGGGCGTATAGCGGCTCTGCTCCAGGCGGTAGAAGCGCTTGAAGACATGCTCGCGCTGCTCGGGCGGAATCCCCGGCCCGTCATCGGCGACCGAGATCACCGGCCTGCCCTCGACGGTTTCGCTCGCGACCGTCACCTCGCCTCCGGCGCGGCCGTGCTTGATCGCGTTGTCGACCAGGTTGGCGATCGCATCGAACAGGAGGTCGCGGTCCCCGGTCACCAGCACCTCGCGCTCGCCGGCCAGCGCCAGGCGGGTCGCGTCCTGTTCGGCCGCGGCGTCGTACAGTTCGACCACCTCGCCGGCGATCTCGACCAGGTTGACGGTGCGAAAGCCGCCCTTGCGGGCCTGCGTCTCGATCTGCGCGATCCGCGTGATCGAGGCGAAGATCCGCAGCACCGAATCGAGATCGGCGATGGTGTCGCCGATCAGCGCCTGATCGGCCTCGGACGTTCGCTCGGCGTGATAGGCCTTCTCCAGCCGCCCGCGCATCCGGGTCAGCGGCGTGCGCAAATCGTGCGCGACATTGTCGCTGACCTGCTTGACCTCGCCCATCAGGGTCTGGATGCGGTCCAGCATCAGATTGAGGTTTTCGGCGACCGCATCCCATTCGTCATGGGTACCGCGCAGCGGGATGCGCTTGTCGAGGCCGCTCGCCATGATGGCGCGGCTGGTGGCATTGATCGATTCGATGCGCCCGACCGAGCGCCGCGTCACCAGAAAGCCGGTAAAACCGCCGATCACAAAAGTCAGGACGACCCCCAGGATCACCGCGGTCCTGATCTGGGCGGCGAAATGATCGAGATGGCCGATGTCGCGTGCGACCAGCAGACGGTCGCCGCTCGGAAACGTCGTGACGAGGCCGCGGATCAGCGGCGCATTCGTTGCACCCGGCGTCGGCGGCGAACCGCGAAATTCCGTCCACCCCGAAAGGTCGGCCGGCGCGGACGGCCACGTCGCCAGATTGCCGGCCAGCACGGTCGAGGCGGGGTCGGCCAGGACGTAGATGCTGTCGGCAAAGCCCTTGTCCGCGATCCGCTGGCGGATCAGATCGACGAGGGCGTCGCGTCCCGAACGCTCATAGGCGTCGCGCAGGCCCTGATAGTCGGCGAGGATGGCGTGATCGGCGTGGCTGCGGACGTAGGACGTGGTCGACAGATAGACGAAGAGGAAAATCGCCGAAACCGCCGAGCCGAAGGTCAGGATGGCGATCAGCGCCACCTTGAAGGTCGAGGACGTGAAGGTCTTAGCTAGGAGCACGAAGGCAGTATCCGACGCCGCGAACCGTATGGATCAGCGGGTAGGCCTGCTGATCGTCGACCTTGCGACGGAGCCGGCCGACATAGACGTCGATGATGTTGGTCGATGGATCGAAATGCAAGTCCCAGACGTGCTGCAGCAGCATGGCGCGGGAGACGACGCGGCCCTCGTTGCGAACGAGGTATTCGAGGAGCTGGAACTCCTTGGGCAGGAGCTGCATCTCCTTGCCATGCCGGCTGGCGGTGCGCGTGATCAGGTCGATCGCCAGATCCCCGACGCGCAAGATGGTTTCCTTGGCGATGGTGTCGCTGCGGCGGCCGAGCGCCTCGAGCCGCGCCAAAAGCTCCATGAAGGAAAACGGCTTGACGAGATAATCGTCGCCGCCGGCGCGCAGGCCACGCACCCGGTCGTCGACCTCGCCGAGCGCGCTGATGATCAGGAACGGCGCTGCGACGCCGTCGTCGCGCAATTGCCGCATGATCGCGAGGCCATCGATGTCGGGCAGCATGCGGTCGATGGTGATGACCGCATAGTCGCTGCCCCCGCCACGGTTCAGCGCCTCGCTGCCGTTGGAGGCGAGGTCGACCTGATAGCCGCTGGTCGTCAGCTGTTCGACCATCTGGCCGGCCGTCTCGGGATCGTCCTCGACGACCAGGATGCGGCGGTGACTTCCTGTCATCATGGCCTTGTGTCTCCGAACGATTGGCCGGGCGCCGTCACTTCGGTCAGATCGAACGTCGACGGATATAGCAGAAGGAGGCCCATCACACTCCTCATCCTGTGCAAGCGGGCCGAAAATGTGACGGCCGCCACCGGCCCTTGCGGACCCGGCCGTTGGCGACCGTCACACTGCGGAACATGACCGGGAAACATGGGGAGCGCTTTCCTTGTCGATCATGCTCAACGGCGCATGTCAGTAGACGTAATTTCCGCAGACGTTGACCCATCGCAGCCCATAGGCCGTCCAGTACCGGTGCCAGCAGCTGTCGTAGCCGGCGTAGAAGAACGGCGCGCCGACGAAGAAGAAACCATGATGGAAGCGGTGGTGGAATCCGAACCGTGGCGAGAATGCGGCATGTGTGAAATGCCCGCCGCTGAAATGAGGACCGCCGACGCCCATTGCGGCCATATGCGGGCCGCCCATGGCATGCATCCCGCCGCTCATGCCGCCCATGGCGTGGCCGCCGGACATGCCGCCTCCGCCGTGCATTCCGCCACCGCCGCCCATCATCATGCCGCCACCGCCGCCGCCGCGGGCGAACGCCGGTGAAGACAGCGCAAGCGCCGCCGCAAGCACGCCGGCCGCGACGCGGTGCAGGATCCTGGTGCTCATATCGAGTGCCTCCGTTGTTGGTCCCTGTCGACGGCCACCCTCACCGCAACAGAGCGAGCCCTCAGCAGGCCCAAATGCGTCAGCAATATCAAATGAAGAATGCGACAGTTTCTGACAGTGGAGTTAGCTTGCGCCGCGTTATCGCGCCATTTCGCCGCCGTGCCGTCATCATGGCCTGTCCGTGGCTGCATGCGTGACACCTCGCCGCCGCAAACGTCATGCGATGAAGCGGACAAACGCCCGCGCTCTCGCGGCGCCGATCGCCCGAGTCGTGTTTTGACAAGACCCTCTTGAAGCAACAAGGGCGCAGGGAATGCCGGGCAATGGCCTATATCAGCCGGATCGGCGCCATTCTTCCGCGGTCAATGCTTCCAGCTCATCGAAATAGACCTTGTGCGGATCGGACTTGCTTTCAGCCGGGTTGCCCCCGGCCCCGACCTCGCGCATCAGATTGTTGAGGTGTACGGCGAGCACCGAGCCGATCGCATGAATGGCTTCGTGACGATCGAGCCCCTCCGACATCAACCGCTGTGCGATGCGACGCACCGGCAGCTCGGGATCGGCGATCTGCTTCTCGACCACGACATGAATGATGGCGTGCAGCTGCTCGCGCGGGAAGCGGATTCCCGCACGCCGATGATAGGCCACCACCAGATCGATCCGCTGCTGTTCGTCCGTCGCAAGCCATTGTTGCGGGTCCGGCTCCGTGAACGGATCGTAGATTTGGACTCCTTCCGCCTCAGCGAAGACTGCAGAATCGTCATCCCACTCGTCGAACTCCGGCTCAGCGCGGTGCGACGCAGATGAGGATTGGGTCGACTTGACCGTGTTCAGGCAGCATTTCTTGAACTTCTTGCCGCTGCCGCAGGGACAGGGGTCGTTGCGCCCGACACCGCGATAGGGGTTGGTGATCGGAACGCTCGGCAATTCAAACTCGGGTTCGTGCTCCCACGCGTCGTCGGGTTCGTCCTCCCGATCCGACGAGAATTCGTCCCAGCCCGACAGTTCCTCGATCGTATCACCGAACGGCTGGTAGTCATCGTTCTCCCGCCAGTCGTCCGGGTCGTCGATGCTGTGCTGCAGCTCATCTTTGAAATCCTCAAACACCAGCCATGACGAAGCAAAGAAGCCGCGATCGAACGTCCGCTGCACCAGTGGCCGGAGTTCGTGGAGTCCCAATCGGGAGATGGCGGCCTGCCAGCCCTCCCAGGCGGCGCACTCGCCCTGCGGCTGCAGGTTCGTGTAGCAGGATTTCAGGAAACGGGCTGTCTCTTCGCGGGGCAACTGGCCGTGCAGGGTCAGAATGACGAGGGCGTCGATCATGCGCTCCCGAATGGACTCGTCCGCTTGCGTGTCGAGAATGATCTCGTAGAGCGGACCGGGATCGCCGTCGAAAACGGCGGCCATGACCCGGTGGCTGGTCTGAATCCTGGCGTCACCGAGGATGGGATCGATGTCCTCAGTGGGGCGGCGCAGCAACGTCGCGAGCGGCCGGTACGCGGATTTTTCGCGCCATTGTCCGAGCAGATGGAAGGCGTAGAACAGCGCGTTTTCCACGGTCGGGCTCGGGGCGGGCTGCTCGATCGCGCGGAGAAACAGCGGCACCATGTCAGCGCGATTGGCATCGGCGGCAACAATCGCCTCGACCGGCAGCCCGTCATCGGAACCCAGCCGGTCGAAGATCAGCTCGGAGTCGTCTTGCGTCGGGGTAGGCAATCCGCTTCTCCATTCATCGCGGGGACCAATAATGCGTGCCGCGACCAGGGATATGCCGATCTTACAGCGTCAGAACAAGTCCGTGAACGAGAATATGAGAAGGATTGAGCGTGCGTCAGCAAGGCCCATCATCGTGCCATCTCGTCTCGATGATAGGCCTCGCAAAGCCGATCGGCTGTCGGCCGCCGTGTCAGAGCGGCCTGCGGTAGCTCACCCGGACCTGCGCGGGTGGTTCGTGCAGGATCGATGCGGCCGAGACGACTTCGACCCGGTCGGATGGCAGAAATCGCTGCGATCATTGGTATCGCTGCAGGCTACCTTGTGTTTTCGGAGCTACCAAATGCCAATGCCTACTACGGTGCCATCTTGATTCTTTCGGGCAGCATTTTGGTCGCTCTCACTGCAAGGCGAAGGGCGAAGGACCACGGACGCTCGCCGCAGAGTGGCGCCGCTGTGCTGTTTTGCCGCTCGCGACAGCAAGCCTAGGTCTTGCGGGGTGGAAGCACCACAGCGGGCGCCGAATTCCAGATCGCGGTACATCTCCAGAAAGGCGTGAGCCAGCACCTGACCGGCTCCGTTCGCAAAGAAGTGTCGATCCGGCCGGTGCCAGCGCCGCACCGATCGCTTTTCACGACGGTCTTCGGAACGAACATCGCAAACCTGGATCCGGGCTTCGGCGCGCGATAAAAGGATGCTGCCCGCAACGGGCGAAGATGTCCAGCGGTGCGCCGGGCGACCGGTTGGTTCGACCCATCCTGCGCTTGCTACTCGTCCTCGTCGGCGTACTCGCCCGAGAGTTTCAGTCCTTCGATGCCGGTCGCGCCTGACGATTTGACCACGCGCCGGGCCTGCTTGCCGGTCTCCTCGTGCAGATGTCTTGCCAGTTCCTCCGAGTGCGTGACGATCCAGATGCGGGTGTGCCCCGCGGCCGCGGCGATCAGGCGTGCCAGCGGCGCCAGCAGCGATGGGTGCAGACTGGCCTCCGGTTCGTTCAGCGCGATCAAAGGCGGCAAGCGGTAGCCCATCAGCGCGCCGAGCAGGCACAGATATTTCAGCGTGCCGTCCGACAATTCATGAACGGCAAAGGCGCGCGGCATGTCCGGAAAAGCCAGGCTCATGCGGCACCAGCTGCCGTCCTCGCCCGCATCGAGGCGTGCACCCGGAAAGGCATCGTCGATCGCCGCATCGAGGTCCACCGTATCCCCGCGGATCACCGACAAGGTTGCCAGCACGGCTGCCAGATCGCGGCCGTCAGCCGAGAGCGTCGGGGTCGTAATGGCGTGGCAAGGCCGGCGGATTGGCGATGACGCATCGGTGCGGAAATCGTGATAGAGCCGCCATTCCAGCAGTTCGCGACGGACGGCCTCGAGCTCCGGATAGCGGGCGCCGTCGCGAAAGGAGGCAAGCGCGGTTTCCGAAGGAAGCACCGCGAACTGGTGGCTTTCCCGTTCACCCCGGTCATTGCGCAGCGTGACCAGCGGCCCCCTGCGCTCCATCATCACAGCATCGCGTCGTCCATGACGGACGATCAGGCGTTCGGCCTTGACCAGCGGCTCGAGCTGGAATGCGGCCTCGGTCGGCTGTCGCAGTCCGATCTCGACCTCGTAGGAATGCGGCAGCCCTGCCTTGACGGCATACTCAAGCTCGTCGAAGCGCGCCCTCAGCACCAGCCGCACCGGCTTGCGATCGCTGCGCGGACCGGCCCACAGCACCGATTCCAATCCGCCTTCCTCGGCAATGGCGCGCGTAATGGTCCCGTCGGCAGCCCTGCGCAACAGCGCGAGCGCGTTGTAGAGGTTGGTCTTGCCAACCCCGTTGGCGCCGACGAAGACGCTCAACTGTTCCACCGGGAGCCAGAGATTGCGGACCGAGCGATAGTTCTGGATTACGACCGCGGAGAGGGGCATGGCGTGGCGGTGTTAACAGCTTTCAGCGCGGAGGACGGGTTGAGCGCCAGCGAAACCCACTACCTATCCGCAGACGTTGTGGTCTCCCATGGCGCCGCGCGTTGGAAGAGTTCTGTCATTTCCGGCACGGGGGTTGCCGGTCCGGACAATGCGGCCATAAACGACTTGAAGCTGGCATGACTCATCGGAATGGTGAGAGTTTCCAGCAGCAGATCTTCGGCCGCACGTACGGCCGCGTCACGGACGAAATCGGTGCGCGATCGGCCGCGTAGCGCCGCAGCCCGGTCGATGATGGCGATGTCGGCTTCGCGCAGCGACATCGAGAGCGATTTCTTTTTGTGTTCAGCTGTTCGGCGCATAACTGACCTCCGCGGCAGCAACATGATGTCTGTAGCGCATTTTGCAATACAAAATAACTCGGCATCCATAGGGTGAAGATAGGCGACATCCCTTGGGGCGCCAATTTTGATCGTGGATCATCGATTTCGAAACTGACCGTTCCGCTTCGTCGGAGCGGCTCACCGTCGTGCGAAAAGCTGAATTTATGAATTTCTGAATTGCGGCTTGACATTTCGCCGAATCGGAAGCATGATGCACCCGTCCCGCCTCGGCAAGAGGGGCGTTATGGCCGATCGTCACCGAACGTGAGGCGGGATGCGATGGACGCTTTGGCGTCGCGCGTGCTTCGTGCGCGCGGACGAACGGTGCCGAGGCGGACGATGAAGTCGTGTGGTCCTGACACCCCGACGCTGGTGTCAAGTTCGCGGAGATGATCCGTGGGCGACAGAGGCAAGAAAGCCCGGTCTCTGGGGAGAGCGCGAAGGAAACCGTTAAAACCGTCGTGCGGGGAATGCCGGATGATCTGGCTGAACCTTGTATGGGGAGCAGGTTGTCAAGAGGGCGTCGTTTGTTGGCGGCGCTCTTTTGCGCCGAAGTGAGACGCGGTCAAGG
>Ga0335071_10002068_pt1 | contig 21699 bp, 15 predicted proteins | sample Lox_Sample_15_FD_206724 | JGI IMG/M metagenome (GOLD analysis project Ga0335071, IMG submission 206724) | Soil microbial communities from Loxahatchee National Wildlife Refuge, Florida, United States - Lox_Sample_1.5 | ecosystem: Environmental > Terrestrial > Soil > Wetlands | place: USA... | reverse complement strand
GCGACTTCCCGAGCACGACCGGCATATATCAACCGGCGCTCGTTCGTCCGTTGGAGGGTCGTCGGATATACTCGCCCAGCATCGTGGCGGCGGGCGTCGCCGACGTCCGGCGCCTCTCGCGCTTCGAGGCGCGGGCGGTCCGGGAGGGGGGCTGGCCCATCCTGTCCGACTCCCTGGTCCCCGCGGCCATCGTCGCCGCGTACTACGGCTTGAGACTGGCCGCCTGCGGGATCCTGCAGGCGCCCACAGACGACAGAGAGTGAGGCTCGCGTTGGGCAACGACTACGACATCCGGGACATCGGGCTCGCCCCGCAGGGCGTGCTGCGCATCGAGTGGGCCGACATGCACATGCCGGTGCTCAGGGCCATCCGCGAGCGCTTCGAGAAGGAGAAGCCGCTCAAGGGCGTGCGCATCGGCGCCTGTCTGCACGTCACCACCGAGACGGCCAACCTCATGCGCACCCTGGCCGCGGGCGGCGCCGACGTGGTGCTGTGCGCCAGCAACCCGCTGAGCACGCAGGACGACGTGGCCGCCGCGCTCGTCAACGACTACGGCATCCGCGTCTACGCCATCAACGACGAGGACGACAAGACCTACTACGCGCACATCAACGCCTGCGTCGACCACCGGCCCAACATCACCATGGACGACGGCGCCGACGTCATCGGCGTGCTCCACGGCGAGCGGCCCGACATGGCGGCCGACATCATCGGCGGCACCGAGGAGACCACCACCGGCGTCATCCGCCTCAAGGCTCTCGAGGCCGAGGGCAAGCTCATGTTCCCCATCGTGGCCGTCAACGAGGCCAACACCAAGCACATGTTCGACAACCGGTACGGCACCGGACAGAGCACGCTCGACGGCGTCATCCGTGCCACCAACATCCTCATCGCCGGCAGCACCGTGTGCGTGGCCGGCTACGGCTGGTGCGGCCGCGGCCTCGCCATGCGCATGAAGGGCCACGGTGCCGACGTCATCGTGCTCGAGGTCGACCCGCTGCGCGCGCTCGAGGCCGTCATGGACGGGTTCCGTGTCATGCCGGTGGCCGAGGCCGCCAAGATCGCCAAGCTGTTCGTCACCGCGACCGGGGACATCCACGTGCTGCGCGGCGAGCACTTCGAGGTCATGCAGGACGGCAGCATCGTCGCCAACACGGGCCACTTCAACGTCGAGATCGACATCCCGGCGCTCGAGAAGCTCGCCGTCAAGCAGCGCAAGGTGCGCGAGTTCGTCGACGAGTACACCATGGCGGACGGCCGCCGCATCTACCTGCTGGCCGACGGCCGGCTGGTCAACCTGGCGGCGGCCGAGGGTCACCCGGCGGCCGTGATGGACATGAGCTTCGCCAACCAGTCGCTCAGCGCCGAGTTCATGGTCAAGAACCACGCCAGCCTCGAGAAGCAGGTCTACGTGGTCCCCAAGGACATCGACGACGAGATCGCCCGGCTCAAGCTCGAGTCCATGGCCGTCGAGTGCGACACCCTGACCGAGGAGCAGGCCAAGTACCTGGCGTCCTGGGACCAGGGCACCTGAGTCCGAGCCGGCACGTCCGGGGCCCAAGGGACGATGAACGAGCATCGAGAGCAGGGAGAAGGCACGGCCGCCGGCGAGCGCAGCGGGCCCGGCGGCTCCCGCCTGCGCGTGCGGACCGTCGAGATCCAGCCCGGCGCCGTCGTCCTCATCGACCAGCTGGCGCTGCCGCAGCGCGAGATGTACGTCACCTGCCGCGACTGGCGGGAGGTCGCGGACCGCATCGGCGACATGACGGTCCGTGGGGCGCCGGCCATCGGCGTCACGGCGGCCGGCGGCGTCGCGCTCGCGGCCGCCGAGGCGGCCGCCGCGAGACCCACAGACCCGGCCGCCGTCCGGGCCGCGCTCGAGCAGGCCGCGAGCGGCCTGCTGGCCACACGGCCCACCGCCGTCAACCTGCGCTGGGCGCTGGACGAGATGCGGCGAGCCTGGGAGCAGGCGCTCGCCGCCCCGCAGGCCACCCCCGCCGCCGTCGCGGCGGAGCTGCTCGCCCGCGCCCAGGCCATCCACGATGACGACATCGACCGCTGCCTGCGCATCGGCGAGCACGGCGCCGCGCTGTTCGCGGCGGGCGACCGCATCCTCACGCACTGCAACGCCGGCGCGCTCGCCACGGCCGGCTACGGTACGGCGCTGGGCGTCATCCGCTCGGCCGCGGCCCGGTACCCGGACATCTCCGTGTGGGTCGACGAGACGCGGCCCTGGCTGCAGGGCGCTCGCCTCACCGCCTGGGAGCTGCAGGTCGAGGGCATCCCGTACCGGCTGATCAGCGACAACATGGCCGGCTACTTCATGCGCCTCGGCGAGATAGAGGGCGTGGTGGTCGGCGCCGACCGCATCGCCGCGAACGGCGACACGGCGAACAAGATCGGCACCTACAGCGTCAGCGTGCTGGCCAAGGAGCACGGCGTGCCGTTCTACGTCGCGGCGCCACTCTCGACCGTGGATCTCACCATCGAGAGTGGCGACAGCGTCCCCATCGAGGAGCGTGACCCGGCCGAGGTCACCGCGTTCCGCGGTACGCAGGTCGCGCCCGAGGGTGCGTCGGCGCGCCACCCGGCGTTCGACGTCACGCCAGCCGCCAACATCGTCGCCATCGTCACCGAGGCCGGCGTGCTGCGGCCGCCGTTCGGACCGGCGCTCGCCGGCGCCTGCGCGAGCGGGGAGTGCCGGCCGTGAGGGCGGTCCGTACGGAGAACGAGGTCCGCGCCTACCTCATGGCCGCCGGCCTCGGCACGCGCCTCTACCCGCTCACGGGGCTCACGTCCAAGCCCATGGTGCCCATCCTCAATCGGCCGGTGATGGAGCATCTCCTGCACCTGCTGTGCAGTCACGGCGTCACCGAGATCGCCGCCAACCTCCACTACCACCCCGACAAGATCAGTTCCTACTTCGGTGACGGCGCCGCGTTCGGCGTCGACCTGCGCTACAACGTCGAGGAGCGGCTCATGGGCACGGCCGGCGGCGCCGACGCCTTCCGCGAGTTCCTGGGCCGCTCCACCTTCCTCGTCATGAGCGGTGACGGCCTCACCGACATCGACCTCACCACCTTCCTTGCCGCGCACCGGCGCTCCGGCGGCATCGCCACGCTCGCCGTCAAGGAGGTCGAGGACCCGTCGCTCTACGGGGTCGTGATGAACGACGCCGACGGGCGCGTCACCGGCTTCCAGGAGAAGCCGCCGCGCGAGGAGGCGCTGTCCAGCCTCTGCAACTGCGGCATCTACGCGTTCGAGCCGGAGATCTTCGACTTCATCCCGTCCGGTGAGTTCGTCGACTGGGCGAACGACGTCTTTCCGGCCCTGCTGCGGGCCGGCCTGCCGTTCCACGTGTCGCCGCTGGAGAGCTACTGGAACGACGTCGGCAACATCGAGCAGTACCGGGTCGGCAACTTCGACGCGCTGCACGGCCGGGTGGACATCGAGGTCCCCGGCCGCGAGATCCGGCCGCATGTATGGGTCGGTCAGGGCACGGAGATCGAGGACGGCGTGCGGATCGAGCCGCCCGTGCTGCTGGGCGCCGGCTGCCTCGTCGAGACCGGCGCGGAGCTCATCGGCCCACTCATCATCGGCGACGGCTGTGTGGTCGAGCAGGGCGCTGTGCTCGAGGGTGTCATCCACTGGGACGGCGCCAAGGCCGGTCAGGGCGCTCACGTGGCCGGCAGCATCCTCGGGCGCCACGTCGTGGTCCACCACGGCGCCGTGGTGCACGAGGACGCCGTCGTCGGCGACCGCTCCGAGGTCGACCCACACGCCAGCGTCGACGCCGGAGCGAGGCTGGAGCCGCGCACCTGCGTCCGGCCCGGCGCCGAGGCCGAGGAGGATCCGGTCTCGTGACGGCCGGGCCGCGGGTGCAAGCCAGGGGCGCACTCGACGGCCTGCTCGACCTGGTCTTCCCGCGGCGCTGCGTCGTCTGTCGCGCCGCCGGCACCTGGCTGTGCGCCACGTGCGCGCAGGACCTGAGCCCGTTGCCCGACGACCGCTGCGGGCGTTGCGGCGCGCCGCTTGGCCGGGCCGGCAGGCCCGCCCGTCCGGCGCGCCCAGGCGCGGCCGCGCGCCGTATGCCGGCGTGCCGCGAGTGCGCCGGCCGCGAGCTCGCCTTCGCGACGGCCTCCGCCGCGTTCTGCTACGACGGGCCGGCCAGGGCGCTGGTCACCGCCTGCAAGTTCCGCGCCCTGCGCTCACTGGTCGACGACCTCTCCTCGCGGGCGGCTCCGGCGTTCGACCACGCCGTCCTGGCGGCGGAGGCGGGCGGCGCCGAGCTGCTCGTCACATCGGTCCCGGCGCACCGGGACCACCGGCTGGATCGCGGCTTCGACCTCGCAGAGTCGCTGGCCCGCCGGCTTGCGGTGGGCGCCGGGCTGACCTATGCTCCCCTGCTCCGCCGTGTACGGCACGGGGCCCGTCAGAGCGGGCTCAGCCGGGCCGCGCGGGCCGCCAACGTCCATCGTGCGTTCGCGTTGCGGGAGCCCGGTTTCGGGGTAGGTACTCAGTCTAAGCGAGTGATCATTGTTGACGACGTCTACACCACAGGTGAAACGTTGAACCAGTGTGCGCAAGCGCTCGCTCACGCAACTCTCCGCCCCCACGCCTTCACCTTCGCACGTACAGTCCGTGCGAGCGCCTGCCCAAGCATCGCGAGACCACGCCAGTAAGGAGCGATGTCGATGAAAACTCAGATCAAGGGTCGCAACGTCACCGTGACGCCCGCCCTGCAGGACTACGCAAACGAGAAGATCGAGCACGTCCACAAGCTCCTGCAGCAGCGCAAGATCGACGAGGTCACGAGGGTAGAGCTCGAGCTCAAGGTTGAGAAGAATCCGAGCATCCCCGAACCGTGCATCGCCGAGGCTACGGTGTTCACGCGCGGCCCGGTGATCAGGGCGCGCGAGTCCTCCACCGACATGTATGCCGCCGTCGACCTGGTGAGCGACAAGCTGGTGCGCCGCGTCAGGAAGTACCATGACAAGGTCCACGGCCGGACCAAGCACGCGCATGAGAAGCCGGCCGGCGCGCCGGCACCGGCCGAGGAGCTCGCGCCCGTCCCCGTCGCGGCCGCGGCGGCCGACGAGTTCGCCGGCGAGCTCGGGCACGCCGGCGACAACGGCCGCATCGTCAAGACCAAGCAGTTCGCGCTCAAGCCCATGTCCGTGCACGAGGCGACCCTCCAGCTGGAGCTCGTCGGGCACGACTTCTTCGTATTCACGAACGCCGAGTCCAACCGGACCAACGTAGTGTACCGCCGGAACGACGGCCACTATGGGTTGATCGAGCCGGCGGAAGACTAGAAGACGGAAGTGCCACCGGTTTCGAGGGGTGCACCGTAGGGGCACCCGTCAGAACTGAGCTCTCGAACAGGACGCGCGCCCGGCGGCCCCGCGGCGGCCGGGCGTCCCCGTGCGACGAAGCTCACACGCTGTGCGACAATGGGTCGAGACTGCACGCCCACGACTCCGGGAGTCGATCCCCAGTGATCAAGATCGTCGACAAGCTGTTGCACGCCGGTGAAGGCCGGCGGCTCAAGATCCTCGAGGAGCAGACCGTCAGGATCGGCGAACTCGAGAGCACCGTCACCGGTCTCAGCGACGAGCAGCTGCGCGCCAAGACCGACGAGTTCCGCCAGCGCCACGAGAACGGCGAGCTGCTGGACGACCTTCTCTATGAGGCGTTCGCGGTCGCCCGCGAGGGCGCCAAGCGTTCCCTCGGCATGCGCCCGTTCGACGTCCAGGTGCTGGGCGGCATCGTCCTCCACGAGGGCGACATCGCCGAGATGAAGACCGGCGAGGGCAAGACCCTCGTCGCGACGATGCCCATGTACCTCAATGGCATCGCCGGCAACGGCGCTCACCTCGTCACCGTCAACGACTACCTCGCCCGCCGTGACGCCGAGTGGATGGGCGAGGTGTACCGGTTCCTCGGCCTCGAGGTCGGGTGCATCCAGGCCAACATGTCTCCGGAGGAGCGCCGCGCGCAGTACAACGCCGACGTCACCTATGGGACCAACTCCGAGTTCGGCTTCGACTACCTGCGCGACAACATGACCATGCGCCGCGAGCACATGGTGCAGCGCGGCCACCACTACTGCATCGTGGACGAGGTCGACTCGATCCTCATCGACGAGGCGCGCACGCCGCTCATCATCAGCGGAGCGCCGGAGACCGCCGCCGACACGTACCGCCAGTTCGCGCGCGTCGTTCCCAGGCTCATCTCCGGCGAAGACTACGAGGTCGACGAGAAGCAGCGCACCGTGGCCGTCACCGAGAGCGGCGTGGCCAAGGTCGAGCGCGCCCTCGACATCGACAACCTCTACAAGGACTCCAACGGCGCCCTGGTCAATCATCTCATCCAGGCGCTGCGCGCCGAAGCGCTGTACGCCAAGGATGTGGAGTACGTGGTCCAGAACGGCGAAGTGCTCATCGTCGACGAGTTCACCGGCCGCATCCTCGACGGCAGGCGCTATTCCGAGGGCCTGCACCAGGCCATCGAGGCCAAGGAGAGGGTGCCGATCCGTGAGGAGAACCAGACGCTCGCGACGATCACCCTGCAGAACTTCTTCCGCATGTACGACGTCCTCGCCGGCATGACCGGTACGGCCAAGACCGAGGAGGACGAGTTCCGCCAGATCTACGGGCTCGAGGTCGTGCAGGTCCCGACCAACGCGGACATGATCAGGCTGGATGAGAACGACTTCATCTTCACGACCGCCAAGGAGAAGTACGGCGCGGTCGTCCAGGACGTGGTCGAGCGCTACGAGAAGGGTCAGCCGGTGCTGGTCGGCACCGTGTCGGTCGAGGTGAGCGAGATGCTCTCGCGGCTGCTCGAGCGCCACGGCGTGGAGCACAACGTGCTCAACGCGAAGCAGCACGAGCGCGAGGCCCACGTCATCGAAGGGGCCGGCCAGCCCGGCGCGATCACCATCGCGACCAACATGGCCGGCCGCGGCGTCGACATCAAGCTCGGCGAGGGCGTGCGCGAGCTCGGCGGCCTGTACGTGCTCGGCACCGAGCGCCACGAGAGTCGTCGCATCGACAACCAGCTCCGCGGCCGCTCGGGCCGCCAGGGCGACCCCGGGGAGAGCCGCTTCTATCTCTCGGCGGAGGACGAGCTCATCCGCCTGTTCGCCGGCGACCGCATGTACCGGGTACTCAGCCGCCTCGGCCCCAAGGAGGGCGAGCCGCTCGAGGCCAAGATGCTCAGCAACGTGGTCGAGAAGGCGCAGGTCAAGGTCGAGGAGCTCAACTTCATGCGCCGCAAGAACGTGCTCAAATACGACGAGGTCATGAACGAGCAGCGGCGCGTCATCTACGACCAGCGGCAGCGCATCCTCATGGGCGAGGACTTCGGCGAACAGGTGCGCGAGATGGTCGCCGAGCTCGTCGAGGGCGCAGTGCGCGGCGCGATCGAGGGCGAGCAATACTCCGAGGACTGGGATCTGGACTCCCTCTTCATCGGCCTGCGGCAGCTCTACGACCCGGAGCTCAAGAAGTCCGACATCGACCTCGACTCCGCCACGGTCGAGGAGGTCGTGGACCTCGCCGTGGACGACGCTCTCGAGCAGTACGACGCGCGCGAGCGCCTCATCGGCGAGGACCAGATGCGCAACGTCGAGCGAGCGGTGATGCTCCAGGTCATCGACGGCCGCTGGAAGGAGCACCTCCTCGACATGGACTACCTGCAGGAGGGCATCCACCTGCGGGCGCTCGGGCAGCGCGACCCGCTGGTCGAGTACAAGGGTGAGGGCTTCGAGCTGTTCACCGACATGCTCGAGAGCATCAAGCTCAGCACGGTCACGACGCTGCTGAAGAACTCGCCCGAGGACCTCGCGATGTTCACCGCCATCACGCTCGACGAGCCGGTGATGGCGCTCAACTACACGAGCGGCGACGACCTCGCCAACCAGACGTCGTTCACCGGTGCGGCCATGTCCGCCGGCGAGTACCCGCAGGACGGGTTCGCCGACGAGCCGCCGCCCAACGTGGCGGCAGGCGGCGGCGGTGGCGCCACCACCACGAGCACGAAGCCCGTCCAGGTGCAGCAGCGGGTGGTGTACGAGAAGGTCGGACGCAACGACCCGTGCCCGTGCGGGAGCGGCAAGAAGTACAAGAAGTGTCACGGGGCCTGAGCGGGGCGTTGCCCTGCTCTTGAGGCCCCGTGCGATGCCGCCGACTGCGTTCTCTCATCTCACGGCGCGTGAGCCGACTCCGTCGGCGGGCGCGGCGTGCAACGCCGTGGACTGCGTCCGCTCGTTTCATGGTGCTTGAGCAGCTTCGCTGCTCCTGGGGTGTCCGCCGGTTCTCTGGGCTCCGGACGACGTCCGCGACGCACCGTGACGTTCTGTGACGAGTGCTCCGGGCGGCTGCGCCGACGGAGGCGCGGCCGTTGCCGCCCGGGCTCAGCGGCGGATGACGCCAGCCTGGAGGAGCCCGGCGCACTCCGGAGCGGGTACCGGGGGGCTGTAGAGGAAGCCCTGGATGGCGTCACAGCCCTCGTCGCGCAACACGCCACGCTCGCCGATGGTCTCGACGCCCTCGGCCACCACCGTCAGATGCAGACGATGGCCGAGGGCGATGACCGAGGCGGCCACGGCGGCGTGCTCGGGCACGGTGAGCAGATCACGCACGAACGAGCGGTCGATCTTCACCGTGGAGATCGGCAGCCGCACGAGGTGGCTCAGTGACGAGTAGCCTGTACCGAAGTCGTCGAGGGCGATGCGGACGCCCATCGCGCGGAGCGCGCCGAGGATCTGCGAGGTGTGGCGCGCGTCGCGCATGGCGGCCGTCTCGGTGATCTCGAGCTCGAGCGCGCGCGGATCGAACCCGGTGCTTCTCAGCGTGCGGCGCACCATGTCCACGAGCGTCTCGTCGTGCAGCTGGCGGGCGCTGATGTTGACCGCCATCCGCAACGGCTTGCCGAACCGGCGCTGCCACGCCCGCCCCTGCCGGCACGCCTCCTGCAGGATCCACTCGCCGAGGGGGCCGAGCACGCCCGAGTCTTCGGCCACCGGGATGAAGTCGAGCGGACGCAGGACGCCGCGCTCGGGATGGCGCCAGCGCACGAGGGCCTCCAGACCGACGATCTCTTCCCTCGCGGCGTCGATCAGCGGCTGATACTCGAGGAAGAACTGATTGTGCTCGACGGCCCGGTGCAGCTCGGCGTCGAGCGCCAGACGGTCGGCCTGCTCTTCGTTCAGGCCGGGATGGAAGAACTGCCAGCGGTCGCCGCCGGCGTCGGAGGCCTGGCGCATGGCCGTGTCGGCGTTGCGCAGCAGCTCGTCGGTCATGGCCCCGTCGGTGGGGTAGAGCGCGACCCCGAGGCTCACCGTGAGGAAGAGCTCGTGATCGTCGACGACCAGTGGCTCGCCGACGGCCGCGAGCAGGCTGCTCACCGCGGCGCTCGCCTCCGCCGGTCCGGCGGCGCCTGGCAGAAGGGCGGCGAAGGCGCCGGCGCCGAGATACGCGATCGTGTCCTCGGCGCGGCCGGCCTGCTGGAGCCGCCGGCCGAGTTCCTGCAGGAGCAGGTTGACGTCCGTGAGCCCGAGCGACGACTCGACCGTGTCGAACCGGTCCACACGGAAGGTCGCGAGCGAGAGCGAGAGCCGCTTCCGTTGTGCGTACTCCAGCGCCTGCCCGATACGGTCCTCCAGCAACGAGCGGTTGGCGAGGCCGGAGACCGGGTCGTAGAGCAGCAGGCGCTGGACCTGCTCCTCGCTGGCCCGCTGGCTGGTGCGATCCACAATGACTGCCGTCGCGCCGGCCACCCGGCCGTCGGCGTCGTAGCGCGGTGCCGTCTTCAGAGTCATCCAGAATCGCTTGCCCAGCGACGAGGTGTATGGCCCTTCGTAGAACCCTTCCGCGCCGCCGGCGCCCTGTTCGAGCGCGTCCATCAGGCTCGTGTCCACGACGATGTCGGGGATCCGCCGGCCCCGGTAGTGCGACGCCGGCGCGCCGAACATGTCCTCGAACGCGCTGTTGCAGTCGAGGAACGTCAGGTCGGCGTCGTAGACGAACACGCCGAACGGCGACCCGTCGTACAGAGCCCGGTACCGCTGCTCGGACTCGCGCAGGGCGCGCTCGGCCTCCTCGCGGGCGACCTCCTCGGTGAGCCGCTCGCGCCACTCGTAGAGCACCGGCGCGATGGTGGCGGCGAAGTCCTCCAACAGGTGCACGTCGTCGTCACCGAAGGCGGTGTCGCGCTCCGCCACCATCAGGACGCCGATGCTCTCGTCCCCCTGCACGATCGGCGTCGCCAGCGCGCGGCTGACGGGCAGGTGGCCCTTCGGTACCGCTCCCTCGCGGTCGAGCACCTGGGAGGCGCCGGTGCGGATGGCCCGCGACCAGGTGTTGTCGCTCCAGGTGTCGGCCGGGAACCGCAGGGGCCCGCGCTCCATGCGGCACGCCTCCCACACCTCGGCGTCCAGCGAGGGTGCGACGAGTGCGCCTTGGGAGTCCAGGTAGCCGAAGAACCCCCAGCGCGCGCCGAGGGCCTCCCGTACCACACCGAGGACCTCCATGAACATGGTGTCCGGCGCCGCCGTGAGGAAGATGGTGGCGATGCGAGCGTGCAGCTCCAGCGCGTGGCGCGAGGCGCGCAGCGCCTCCTCCGTCCGGTGCTGGTCGGTGACGTCGACGAGGATGCCCTCCTGCGCCTGCGGCCGCCCCTGCCCGTCCTTGAGGAGCGTGAAGCGGTCGAGCAGCCAGCGCACGCCGCCGTCCCTGGAGAGGATGCGGTACTCGGCCGCGCCGCGCCCCGTCAGGGCTGCTGCGCGGGACGCCTCCTCCAGGATCGGGATGTCGTCGGGGTGCATGATCCGGTCCCAGCGGAACTCCGGGGCGGTGAGCTCGTCCACCGAATAGCCGGTCAAGCTGACATCGCCGCCGGCGATGAGCTCGTCGCTCCAGGGCGCCGCGGCCTGTGAGCGGTAGACCATGCCGGGGATGTTGTCGATGATGGTGCGCAGGCGTCGCTCGCTCTCGGCCTGCGCCTCGAGCGCCCCGTGCAGGTCCGTCACGTCGAACAGCATGCCGATCAGTTCGACGGGCTCTCCCGCCTCGTCGCGCACGAAGACGGCCCGGTCGAGGACCCAGCGCACCTCTCCGTCCGCGGTCAGGATGCGGTACTCCGACTGCGTGGTCGGCGAGCCGGCAGCGAGATCGCGGTCCGTATCTTCGCCGAGCAGGTGCACGTCGTCCTCGTGGACCACGTCAGCCCAGGGTATCTCGCCGCTCACGACGGAGCTCGGTTCTCGGCCCAGCAGCGTCCGGAACCCCTCGCTCAGGAACGTGGTGCGCCATGGATTCCGCAGCTCGCTGCGGTACACGGCGCCGGGGAGGCTGGCGACGAGGGCGGAGAGCATCTCGTCGCGCTGCCGGAGCGTGTCCTCTGCCGTGCGCAACTCGGTGATGTCGCTGACGAAGCCCTCCATGTACTCGATGCCGCCGTCGCTCGCGTAGACGCCGCGGCCGCGCTCCCAGACCCACTTGCGCTCGCCATTCCTGGCCGTGAGCCAATACGTGACCGTCCACGGCCGGTGTTCGGCGAGCGCCGCCTCGAGCTCCGGGCGCATCTTGGCGCGCTCGACCGGGTCGATCAGCTTGCCGAAGGTCACGCCTCCGCCGTCGACGAGCTCGTCCGGCTCGTAGCCCGTCAGCTCCTTGCACCCCTGGCTGAGGAGCAGCATCGACCAGTCCTTGTCGGCCACACAGCGGTACGCCATGCCGGGGACGTTGGCGAGCAGGTTCTGCATGGTGCGGTCGCGGTCGGCGAGTGCGGCGTCGATGGCGTCGAGGCCGACCGCGTGGGACTCCGCCACGCTCGCGCGAGACGCCGGGGGGCGGGCCTTCTGGCCTCGCCGTCCGTTCCCGCCGCCGGGCTGTCGTCTTCCTCTGTCGTCCGTCTTGCCGGCCATCCCTCTCCCGAAGGCTCCCGTCGACCTGCCCCGTGCCTGCGGCAGAGCCGCAGCCCACCGTCTTCAACCTGGCAACATCTGTTTCGGCGTTTTCGCGGTGAGGCTGAAGAGGCCTTCCGATTCGGGTACAATCCGTCGGTCATGAGTCCCACCGCCTCAGAAGCACTCGTCCACCTGGATGCGCTCCGCGAGCGGCTGAAGGAAGCCTCAGGGCGCCTTGGCTGGCTGCGGAGCTATCTTTGACCCTCCCAAGCTGACAGCGCGGATCGAGGCCCTCGAGGAGCAGATGCGCGCTCCCGGGTTCTGGGACGACCAGGAGAAGGCGCCGGGCGTCTCCGCCGAGTACAGCCGGGCCAAACGGCGGCTCGAGGAGTTCGCGGAGCTGGAGGGCCGCTTCGCCGACCTCGAGTCCACCGAGGAGCTGCTCCGTGAGGACATCGCCGCCGGCGGCGTGGACGACGAGCTCCTGCAGGAGCTCATGACCGGAGTGGTCGCCCTCGAGTCCGACCTCCAGCGCGGCGAGGAGACCCGCTTCTTCAGTGGCAAGTACGACGAGGGCGGTGCAATCGTCACCATCCACCCCGGCGCCGGCGGCACCGAGTCGCAGGACTGGGCCGAGATGCTGATGCGCATGTACCTGCGCTGGTTCGAGCGCCGCGGCTTCAAGGTCGAGGTCAACGACCTGCAGGACGGCGATGAAGCGGGACTCAAGAGCGCCACGCTGACGGTGGAGGGCGAGAACGTCTACGGGCTGCTGCAGGCCGAGCGCGGCGTGCACCGGCTCGTGCGCCTCAGCCCGTTCGACTCCGCCAACCGCCGCCACACGAGCTTCGTCTCCTTCGACGCCTCGCCGCTCGTCAGCGACGACGTCGACGTGGAGATCGACGAGGACGACATCCGCGTCGACACCTACCGGTCGAGCGGCGCCGGCGGCCAGCACGTCAACAAGACGAGCTCCGCCATCCGCATCACGCACATCCCGACGGGGATCGTGGTGCAGTGCCAGAACGAGCGCTCACAGCTGCAGAACAAGACCGTGGCCATGCACATGCTGAGGTCCAAGCTCGTCGAGCTCGAGGAGCGCAAGCTGGCCGAGGAGCTGGCCCGCGAACGCGGCGAGGTGCTCAACGTGGACTTCGGCAGCCAGATCCGTAACTACGTGCTGCACCCGTACCAGATGGTGAAGGACACGCGCACCGGCTACGAGGTCGGCAATGCGCAGAGCGTGCTCGACGGCGACCTCGACGGGTTCGTGCACGCCTATCTGGTCTGGCGCGCGGGCGGCAGCGAGCCGCGCAAGTAACTTCGCGCGATCGTCGCTCTCGCGTCCGGCGCGGCATCCGCTGCGGTCGCGCAGACCGCCTCCTCGGAGTATCGTCGCACCGAAGTACCGGACTCCCACAAGGAGGCTCACCGTGGTACGACCGCTCGCTCTCCTCTCCCTCGTCCTCGGCGTCCTGCTGGCCGCGTGCGGCTCCGCCTTCGCGGCCGGGGCCGGGGCCGCGACTCCCTCCGCGACGTCCGTTCCCGCCAGGCCGCCGGACGTGGTCATCCTCGAACGCACGGCGGTCGACCCTCAGGGCGACGTCTGGGTCACTGGCCGCACCGTCGACTCCGGCGCGCGACTCGTGGAGTACTACGAGGGCGGAACATGGCAGGCTCTGCCGGCGCCGCCAGCACGGACGGCCGGCGCGATCCTGCCGTTCTCCACGAACGACGTCTGGCTCGCTGGGGGCTCGCGGTTCGCGCACTGGGACGGGTCCGTCTGGACCGTCACGCCGCACCCCCGCGTCGCCGGGCTCGACGTCCGCGACATCGCCGGGGCGGCGACGAACGACGTCTGGGTGGTCGGCCGGCGCAACGGGATCGCCCTGCGCGTGCCGGGCGATGGTCCCGGAGAACGCACGCGGTTCCAGAGAGCGGTGACCCTGCACTGGGACGGCCACGTCTGGAGCGTCGTCAGGGCGCCGGAGCTGCCGGGTGTCGACCAGGGCCTCGACGGGGTGGCCGTCGGCGGTGGCCAGGTCTGGGCGGTCGGGGAGATCCAGCACCTCCTCAACGCGGACGCCGTCGGCGAGCCGAACGTAGAGCCGCTCCTCAGATATGCGCCGCTCGCACTTCAGTGGAAGGACGGCGCCTGGCGCCGCGTCCGTCACCAGGACTACGGCAACGGCGGGACGTACCTCGTGGATGTCTCGGTGCTGCCCGACGGAACGCCGTGGACCGTCGGGGTCGTGCGCGTCAGCGCGAACATCGTCTCCGGCAAGGACGCGACCTGGTGGACGCTGGTGGAGCGTCGCAGGGGCGCCCACTGGCTCATCCGGCAGGAGAAAGTGACCAAGTGGCGCGTGCTGCCGTGGGCGATCGCCGCCACATCGGGTCACGACGTCTGGGTCGCCTGCATGGACGATCGCGGGTGGCCGGCGGCCGAGTACTGGAACGCCTTGGGCTGGGAGCTCTTCCCGGTGGAGGAGCTGGGGTGGACACCCGGCGCCGGGATGGTCGGGACCGGCGTCCCGGACGTGGCCGCCGACGCGGACGGGACGTGGCTGCTGGGCGGGTACACGCTGCTCGCGGACGCCGCCGACACGGTGGGCGACCAGCTGATCTGGCGGCACGACGCGGCGGGGTGGACGAAGATCGCGTTCGCGCGGAAGTGACGTGCGACGCGCGGCGGGAGTGACGCGGCCGGGGGAGAGGGGGCGCCGCGGGCGTCAGCCGCGCACGGCGCCCAGCACCAGCTCGAGCAGTCCCGGCTCCACGTCGTCGAGGGCCTTCTGCGGCGCGAAGACGAGCCAGTCGAGCGCCGCCGTCGCGACCATGCCGAAGATCGCCGAGCCGGCGGCCTGGGCGTCCAGGCCGGCGCGGAACGCGCCCTCCCGGACGCCCTCCTCCAGGCACCCCGCGTACACCGAGACGTACTCCTCGCGAAGCACCCGGAGCCCGTCCTGCCAGTCGCGGTCCACGCGCCACATCTCGCTCATCACGAGCTTGCTGAACGCCTGGTAACGCTGCATGTAGGTGAGTTCGGCGTGGACGAGGGCGCGCAGGGTCTGCTCCGGACCCTGCGCGCCCTCCGCCTCTGCCCTGAACGATGTGGCGAGGCGCTGCAGCCCGTCATCCAGCAGCGCCTTCACCAGCTCGGCCTTGCTCTTGAAGTGGTAGTAGACGGTGCCCTTGGCGACGCCGGCCCTGGCGACGATCTCGTCGACGGTGGTGCCGGCGTAGCCGTGCTCGCCGATCAGGTCGATCGCCGCCTCGTACAACCGCTCGATGGTGTCGCCTCTGCTGCGGGCCACTGGTCCTCCGTCCGGCTCAGAGGCTCAGCACGGGCTTGAGCCGGTCCATCGTCCACGTCCGGCGCCGGCGCGCCGTCAGCACGGTCAACCCTACCGCAGCGACCGCATACCCGAGCAGGACCAGACCATTGATCGCGACGGCATGGAGGTCGCCGCCCGAGATCGCCTGGCGCAAGCCTGCGACCACGTAGGTCATGGGGAGGAAGGGGTTGATCACCTGGAAGAACCGCGGCACGAGCTGGATGGGGAACGTACCGGCCGCGGAGGTGAGCTGCAGCATGAGCAGGATGACGGCGACGAACTTGCCGGCGGTGCCGAACGCGGCCGAGAGCAGCTGCAGGATGGCCGTGAACGTGAGCGCGGTGACCAGCGTGAACGCGTACAGCGCCACGGGCCGCACGGGATCGAGGCCCAGGAACACCTGCAGGACGACCAGCATGACGACGGCCTGCAGCCACGTGATGACCACGCCGGGCCAGAGGCCCGACAGCGCGACGGACGGGTCGCGCAGGGTGGAGGCGAGCGCGCGGCCGCCGAGAGGACGCACGAGGAAGTAGGCCATCAGGGCGCCCACCCACAGGGCGAGCGGGATGAAGTACGGCGCAAACCCGGTGCCGTAGTTGGGCACAGGGTCCTCGCGCTGCGTGATCAGCGCGATCGGCGCGGCCATCATCTTGGCGCGGGCCAGCCGCGCCTGCCTCGTGAACGCGGGGATGCCGGAGGCGCCGGCGTCGAGCGCGCCGGCGAGCTTCCGGCTGCCGGAACTGGCCCTGTCGAGGCCGGCGCTCAGGGTCGTGCCGCCGGCCGTCAGCCTGTCCAGGCCCACCGTGAGGGCGGCCGACCCGGATCTCGCCGACGCGGCGCCGCCGGCCAGCTGCGCGCTGCCGGAGGCGAGCGCGGACGTGCCCGCGGCGAGGCGGGCGGTCGCGGAGCTCGCCGCGCCGACGCCACTCGCGAGCTGCGACGCACCCCCGGAGAGCTCAGAGGCGCCGGACGACAGCTTCTGCGCGCCGGCGGATGCTCGTCCTACGGCCGCCGAGTAGGAGGTCAGGCCGTCGGCGAGCTTGCCGGCGCCGGCGCTGACCTGCCCGGCGCCGCCGGCCAGCGTCTGCAGCTGAGCCTGGCCGCCGCCGAGCGCGGACGCCAGTGAGGCGCCGCCGCTCTCGAGCTGACCCGCCCCGGCGACGGCCGCCTGATAGTACTGGCTGCCGGCGACATCCGGGTACTGCTGCTCGAGCGCCGCGAGCGCCTGCTGGACCTGGGCGGCGCCGGCGGACAGCCCGCTCGCCGCGCTCGCGGCCTCGCCGGTCTTGGAGACGGCTGACTCGACGCCGCTCTGCACCTGTGACGCCCCGCCTGAGAGCGAGGTGGCGCTGGAGGCCAGTGTCTGCGAGAGGGAGGTCAGCTGCACCAGCCCGTCCGCGAGCGACTGCGAGCCGGTGGCGACCGTCTTGCTGCCCCCAGCGACGGACCGGGCACCGCTGCTCGCGGCGCGTACTCCGGTGGCGAGCTTGCCGGCACCGCCCGCGGCGGAGGCGGCGCCGCTGTGCAGCTTCGCGGCGCCGGACGAGAGCTCGCTGAGGCCGGCGTGCAGCGACCGTGCGCCGGCGCTGGCGGAGCCGAGTCCGCGCGCGAGTGTCCGGGAGCCGGAGCTCGCGCTCCCCAGCGCGCTCGCGAGCCCGCCGGCGCCGCGGCCGGCACGCTCGAGCCCGGTGTGCGCGTCGCCGAGGCCGACGAAGACGCGATCGAGATAGCGTTGCGACGTGACCGCCGAGATCGACGATCGGATCTCCAGGAAGATCCGGCTGCCGATCTGGCTGGCCAGCAGGTTGGTGCCTTCGTTGGCCCGCACGAGGAGCGTCGCCTTCCGGGGGTGGTCGCTGTCCGCGTGAGCGAGACGTGAGCTGAAGTCGCCTGGGATCGTCAGCGCCATGTAGTAGGTGCCGTCCTTGAGCCCGGCGGCTGCCTGCTGCGCCGAGACGAGCCGCCAGTCGAAGGTCTCGCTCGTCTTCAGCTCCGCGACCAGATCCCGTCCGACGTGGACGGTGGCGCCGTCCGACCGCACGGCGCGGTCCTCGTCAACCAGAGCGACCGGCAGCCTGTCCAGGCGCTGGTAGGGGTCCCAGAATGCCCACAGGTAGAGGACGCCGTAGAGGAGCGGGACGAGGCAGACGACGCCGACGGCCAGACGGAACGGTCGCGCCGACGCAAGTCGCTTGAGCTCGAGGAGGGCGATCTCAACGGAGCGCATCGAGCACCTCCGGGGTCACTGCCGGGTGGACCGGATCGGCGCCCCCCGGGACAGGATCGCCCGGAGCGGCCGCTCCGGCGGGGAAGGGGGCGTCGCTGCCGGCGGACCTACCTTCGGCGGTCAGCGCCAGGGCGACGTCGGCCGCCGGCGCAAGCCCCGGGTCGAGTGTGCCGGCGAGGACGGTGACGCCGGCCGCCGTGAGCGCGCGCAGCGCGTCCAGCACGGCGGCCGTCTCCTCCGGCGTGGTGTCCTCGTCCAGTTCGTCGAGCACGAGGACCGGGGGCCTGCTCACGCAACCGAGCGCCGCCCCCAGGAGGAGCCGGTCGGCGGCGCCCAGCGAACGGACGGTGACGTCATGAGGGAGGCTGAGCCCGAGCGGTTCGAGCACGCCGTCGACGTGGGCGCCGCGCCAGTGCCGACCGTGCAGGGCGAGCTCCATCATGACCTGGTCGGCCACGGTGAGCGTCTCGTCGAGGTCGTTGACGCCCCGGAACTCGCCGAGGCCGGTGAGCCGGCGCACACGGCTGGGGTGGCGGCGTGCGTCGACGCCGGCGACGGCGAGCTCGCCCTCGCCGGCCTTCATGCGCGCCGCGATGGAGAGCAGCAGGGCCGTCTTGCCCGACCTCGCGGGTCCGGTGACGACGGCCAGGCTCCCGGCGGGCACCTCCAGGTCGATGCCGCGGTAGACCCAGCCGGCGCCCGTACGCAGGCCGAGGCCGCGGGCGGCGATCGCCGCGGTGGTCGTGTCCATGTGTCCCTCCACTTGTCGGTTGAACTGACTAGTCAGTATAGTTATCCGGCGGCGCGGATCCTGCAACCCGGGTGATACGCTGGCCCGCACGTTGGTTGTGACGCCAGAGGAGGGTCGGATGAGCGACGGTGAGGCTTCGCGACCCCCGCAGCCGGAGCTGCGCGGAGCGGTGGTCACGTTGCGCCCGGTGCTGCCCGGGGACATGTCGGCGCTGCGCGCGATCCTCGACGAGCCCGAGGTCGCGCGCTGGTGGCGCCGGGCCGAGTGGGAGCGGGTGGACGAGCGCGACGCCGTCACGTTCACGATCCTCACCGGCGGCGAGGTGGCCGGCTGCATCCAGTACTCGGAGGAGACCGACCGGGACTACTTCTCGGCGGCCGTGGACATCTTCGTCGCCACGGCCGCCCAGGGCCGCGGCGTAGGCCCCGACGCCATGCGCACGCTCATCGCCTGGCTCGTCGATGAGCGCGGGCACCACCGACTGACCGTGGACCCGGCGGCGGAGAACGCCCGCGCCATACACGTCTACGAGAAGCTCGGGTTCAGACGCGTCGGCGTGCTGCGGCGGTACGAGCGGGTCGAGTCCGGTGAGTGGCGCGACGCACTCCTCATGGAACTGCTGGCGGACGAGTTCGCGCGCTGACGGCACGCGCGGCGTGGGATGGCCCGTGCCGCTATTGCGATAGCATGGCGTGGTGAGCGCCGCGCCGTACCCCAAGATCGAGCTGCACGTGCACCTCGAGGCGACCATCCGGCCCGAGCGGCTGCTCCAGTTCGGGCGCCGCAACGGCGTCAAGCTGCCGGCGCGCACGGTCGCCGGGCTGGAGCGGTTCTGCCGCTTCAGCGGCTTCGACCGCTTCATCGAGGTCTGGGTCAAGACGACCGCCGTGCTGCGGCACCAGCGCGACTTCCACCAGACCGTCGTCGACTACGCCGCAGAGCTGGCGGCGCAGGGCTGCTTCTACGCGGAGCCGCTCTTCTCGCCGTCCGAGCCAGTGCTGCGCGGCGCCTCCTGGCAGGAGGTGTTCGAGGGGTATTGCGACGGTGCCGAGGAGGCGCGTGAGCGGCTCGGCGTGGAGCTGCGCTTCACGCCGGACATCACTCGCAACTTCCCTCCCGAGGTCGGCGAGCGGCTGGCCGAGTGGGCCGTCCGCTATCGCGACCGCGGGGTGGCCGGCATCAGCCTGGGCGGCAGCGAGCACCGGTACCCGCCCGCGCCGTTCGGAAGGGCGTTCGCCCTCGCGCGGGAGGGCGGGCTCAAGGCGGCGCCGCACGCCGGCGAGACGGCCGGCCCGGCCTCTGTCCGTTCGGCGCTCGACGACCTGCACGCCGACCGCCTGCGGCACGGCGTGCGCGCGGTGGACGACCCCGGGCTGCTGGCCGAGCTGGCCGACCGCGGCATCGTGTGCGACGTGACGCCGGTGAGCAACCTGCGCACCGGCGTGGTGCTCTCGCTCGACGACCACCCGCTGCCCGTCATGCTGGCTGCGGGGGTCAAGTGTTCCATCGGCAGCGACGACCCGGTGCTCATGCAGACATCGCTGACGGAGAACGCCGCCGTCGCCGTGCGGCTGGGTCACAGGCCGCGCGCCATGTACGAGCACGCGGTGGCGGGCGCGTTCTGCGACGAGCGCACGCGCGCCCGCCTCCTGGCCGCCGGCGACGCCTGCGACTGGGCGGCGGTCTCCGCGTGACCTTCCCCGCGGCGTCGGCCGAGTCAGCTTCTCTCCCAGCGGGCACAGTCTAGCAGTGGCCCCGGAGGTCCCTGTGCGCACACGCTACGTGAGCTGGATCATCGCCTTGTGCGCCGTCGCGTACGGCGTGTCGGTGCTGTTCCTGCCGCTGGAGGTGGTGGAGATCATCGGCGCGCCCCTCGTCGTGGCCGGCGCGTACTTCTTCGGGATCCGCGGCGGCTTCGTCATCGCACTCTGGTCCACACTCGTCGCGACCGTCGCGTTCCTGGTGGTGCACAACGGCGACCTGGGCGACTACCTCGTCACCGTGACCAGCTACCTGATCATCGGGGTGCTCGTCGGTCTCGCCGTGGACCGCTTCGCCGTCCAGCACCGCCGGCTGGAGGAGGCGGCCGAGTCGGCGAGGCTCGCGCAGAAGCAGCTCGCCGCCAGTGAGAGCCGCTACCGCCTGCTGTTCGAGCAGAGCGCGGACCCGGTCTATCTGCACGGGCTCGACGCCGCCGGCGAGCCGACCCGCTTCATCGCCGTCAACGACGCGACCTGCGCCCTGCTCGGCTACACCCGGGAGGAGCTCCGCGGCCTCACCCCGCGGGCCATCGACGCGGCGCCGGCGCCGGGGCAGTTGCGGGCGAAGATGGCCGAGCTCCTCAAGAAGGGCACGGTCCGCTACGAGAGCGTGCGCCGCACCCGGGAGGGGGAGCTCATCCCGGTCGAGATCAGCTCCAGCCTCACCGAGGTCGGCGGCGAGCACGTCGTGCTGACCATCTCGCGCGACATGCGCGAGCGGCAGCGCGAGCTGCGCAGGCTCCAGGAGCTCTCGCTGCGCGACTCGCTTACGGGGCTCTTCAACCGCCGTGGGTTCGACGTGATGCTGCCCGAGCAGGCCAAGCGCGCCAAGCGCTCGGGCCGGCCGGTCGTCGTCATGTACGGCGACATCGACCGGTTCAAGGCGCTCAACGACACGTACGGACACGAGCGCGGCGACGAGGTGCTGACGGCGGTCGCGGACGCGCTGCGAGCGGCGTTCCGCGAGACCGACTTGCTCGCGCGGCTCGGCGGAGACGAGTTCTGCGTGGTGGCCGAGACTGAGGAGATCGACCCGCGCGCTCTGGGCCGGCGCCTCGACGCCGCGGTGGGCGCCGCGGCCACGCTCCTCGGCCTGCCGTTCGGGCTGAGCCACGGCCAGGTGCTCACCGACTGGCGCGGCCTCGAGGACCCGCGCACGGTGCTGGCGCAGGCCGACGCGCGCATGTACGCGACCAAGCATGCGCGCGGCGACCGCTGAGCCGGCGCCGCGCGAGGCCGCGGCGCCCGAGGATCCTCTCGCGGCATGCCGGCGCATCGCGGTACCGAGTTGAGGGTAGAATGCAGACCTGATAAGGTCTGATTCATCCACGGGAGCCGGTTCTCCGCCCAGGCGCCACGCGCCGGGCCTTTCCTCCCGAAACAGATCACGCAGACATTGTGACGACCGGGCAGTGTTCTGAGCGAAAGGAACACAAGTCCGTACCCAGTCCGGCCGCCCCGGGGGCGGCCCCGCACCAGACGAACTCCCGCGCACACCGCTGATCCCGGGCGAGCACACGCCTGCGTCGGACGGCGGCTCGTCGCCGCGTCCGGAGACGTCGAGGAAGAGAGAACCAGTGACACCACGAGCGAGCGACACGACCATCCCTGCTCCCGCCCAGGCCGCCCCAGAGGGCGCGGCCGACGGCGACGGCGGGCAGAAGCGCCGCCACAGGCGCGGCGGCAAGCGCCGTCGCGGGAGCGGC
>Ga0335071_10002067_pt1 | contig 21701 bp, 21 predicted proteins | sample Lox_Sample_15_FD_206724 | JGI IMG/M metagenome (GOLD analysis project Ga0335071, IMG submission 206724) | Soil microbial communities from Loxahatchee National Wildlife Refuge, Florida, United States - Lox_Sample_1.5 | ecosystem: Environmental > Terrestrial > Soil > Wetlands | place: USA... | reverse complement strand
GACGAGACGGTCACCGTCCCGCGCCGTTCCGGCGTGGAAGACCTCCACACCCGGCATGCGCGCCGCTTCCGCGAGCCCCGTGATCGGCCGCCCGCGCTCGTGGTTGCCCGGATAGCCGGCGGCGCAGAGAACCACGCCCACGCAGGCCTCGTTCTTCACGCCGAGCGGCAGAAACTCCGCGAGGCCGCCCGTGGCCGCCGCGCGCAGAACCGCCGCGACGTCGGAAGTCACGCGCGGCAGGATCACCTCGGTCTCCGGATCGCCGAACCGCGCGTTGTACTCGAGCACTTTCGGCCCGGAGTCGGTCACCATCAGGCCCGCGTAGAGAACGCCGCTGAAACCCCGCCCTTCGGCCTCGAGACCGCGGAACGTCGGCCACAGGATGTCCTTGAGGACCTGCGAAGCCATCTCCGCGTTGAGGACCCCGGCCGGCGAGTGGGCGCCCATCCCGCCCGTGTTGGGTCCGCGGTCGCCGTCGTAGACCTTCTTGTAGTCGCGCGCCGTCGGCAGCGGCACCGCCGTGACGCCGTCGTAGAGCACCAGAAAGGACGCCTCCTGTCCTCTCAGGAACTCCTCGACCACGATCCGGTCGCCGGCGGCGCCGAACACGCGCTCCTGGAAGAAGAGCGGCAGCGCCCGTTCCGCGTCCTCCGCGCTCTCGATGATCAGCACGCCCTTGCCGCCGGCGAGCCCGTCGGCCTTGAGCACGACCGGAAATCCGAAGCGCTGGATCGCCTGGCGCGCTTCCTCGATTCCGGAGCACACCACGGCCTCGGCGGTCGGGATCTGGTGGCGGCGGAAGAACTCCTTCGAGAAGACCTTCGACGTCTCGATCTGCGCGGCCAGCCGCGTCGGGCCGAAAACCGGCAGCTGACGCTTGGCGAACTCGTCGACGATGCCGAGCGAGAGCGGCAGCTCCGGTCCGACCACCGTCAGGTCGACGCGAAGCTTCTCGGCCAGGTCGGCGAGCTCGACGATGTCGCCGGCGGCGACCGGCAGGCAGTCGGCGACTTCGGCGATGCCCGGGTTGCCGGGGGCGCACAGGATCTCCTCGACGAGGGAGCTCTTGTGCAGGGAGAGGCACAGGGCGTGTTCACGCCCTCCCCCGCCGACGACCAGGATTTTCATGGCGGGCCATTGTAGCGGAGTCAGTGGGCCGTCTCGTCCTGCGCCGCCGCGCGATGACGACGGCGGCCGGACTTGCGCCGCAGCGACTGGTCGCGTGCGCCGTCGGCGCGCGCGGGCGCGGGAACGACCTCGAAACGATCGTGGCGGCCGGGCAGAGCCACGAGCGTCTCGAGCGAGCCGTGCGGCTCGAGTGTCAGGCCGAACCGGCCGCGCGCCCGCGCGTGCGCGTCGCCCACGGCGCGCACTTCGAATGCGAGGACGCGGCCGGGCCAGCGGCGGCTCCCGTGGTTGTCGGCACGGACACGGCACATCGTCACCTGGTCGCTCGAGACGTAGGGATCGCGGAAGACGGTCAGATGCACTTCGACCCAGGGCTGCGGCGGCGGGTCTCCGGCGAGAAATCCGAGGACGGCGAGGGTCAACGTCGGGATCATGGCGGCTCCTTTCGAGGAGCCGACGGGAACGCCCGACCCGTGAGGACGCGCCATTGTAGTCGCATTGACACCCGTCTCCCGCGGGGCTACTGTGAATGCGGCTCTTTGACCCGTCCGGGCGCCCGATCCGGGGCCCGGCCGCATCCAGAGTGGGCGAGGGACCGGCCCGACGACCCCACGGCAACCGGATCCGCGCATCGCGGCGCGGCCTCGACAGGTGCCAAGTCCGGATTCTCCGACGGAGAAGAAGATGAGGGGCGCCGCGATTCGGCCTTCGGGCCGGCGCCTCTCGCTCGAGAGGCTTTTTTGTTGGCGTTCTGAATGAAAAGAGACTTTCGCAAGGCGCTCGCCGAAGAAGTGCTGCTCGCCGACGGGGCGATCGGGACGCTGCTGACCTCGCGGGGCGCCTCGCCCGATCAGGCGCGCTCGCCGCTGAACCTCTCGGATCCCGACGCGGTGCGCGAGGTCCACGACGACTACGTCGCCGCCGGCGCGCGCATCGTCACGACGAACACCTGGGACGCCAACCGCGTCAAGCTCGCGGCGCACGAGTGGGCGGACTCGCTCGAGAAGATCAACCGCGAGGGCGCGCGCCTCGCCCGGGAGGCGGCGGCCGGTGAACACGTCTTCGTCGCCGGCTCGATCGGGCCGCTCGGCGCGCTCGTCAGGCCCTACGGCTCGCTGCAGCTCACCCAGGTCCGCGAGATCTTCGAGGAGCAGGCGCGCCTGCTGCTCGAGTCGGGCGTCGACCTCGTCCTGCTCGAAACCTTCGGCAGCCTCCTCGAAGCGGCCGAAGCGGTCCGCGCGGTGCGAGGACTGTCGCCCGCGATTCCGATCGTCGCCGAGATGACGTTTCTCGCCGACGGCCGCACCGCCTTCGGCGAGGCCGCTCCCCACGCGCTCGCGACGCTGTCGCTGGCCGGAGCCGACGCCGTCGGGATGAACTGCACGCTGGGGCCGCAGGAGACGCACGACATCTTCGCGAAGCTTCCGGCGTCGATCGCGCTGCCGCTTTCCGTCATGCCGAACGCCGGCTACCCGAGCGTCGTCCACGGGCGCAACGTCTACCTGTCCTCCCCCGACTACCTGCGCGAGTATGCGGCCGCATTCGTCGCCGCGGGCGCGGCCATCATCGGCGGCTGCTGCGGCACGACGCCCGAGCACATCCGAGCCATGGCCCGCGAAGTCTCGGGCGCCCGGCGCGTTCTGCCGTCGAGGCCCGTCTCGGTGCAACTCGAGGCGGAGGTCGAGCACGTCGTCGAAACGGCGGTCGAGACGTCGCGCCTGAAGCGCAAGCTCGCCGAAGCCGACGCCTTCGTCGTCACCGCGGAAGTCGAGCCGCCCCGCGGCGCCGACTCGTCGGCGGCCGTCGAGGGCGCGCGGACGCTGAAGGCCGCGGGCGTCGACGCCGTCAACGTGACCGACAACCCGATGGCGCGGCTGCGGATGTCGTCGATCGCGGTGGCCGCGCTCATCCAGCGCGAGACGGGCCTCGACGCGGTCGTCCAGATCACGACGCGCGATCGCAACGTGCTCGGCCTGCAGTCGGACCTGCTCGGGGCCGCGGGCCTCGGCGTCAAGGCGCTCCTGTGCCTCGGCGGCGACCCGCTCAAGATCGGCGACTACCCGCAGGCCAAGCAGGTCTCCGAGGTGGACGTCCTCGGCCTCCTGCGCATCGCCAAGGGCTTGAACGCGGGGGCCGACCTCGCGGGCAACGCGATCGGCTCGCCCACGCGCTTCGCGATCGCCTGCGCGGCGAACCCGGCGGCCGCCGACCAGGACGTCGAGTTCTCCAAGCTCCGCGCGAAGATCGAGGCGGGGGCGACGTTCGCGCAGACCCAGCCCGTCTACGACCTCTCCGCGCTCGAGCGGTTCTTCGCGCGTCCGGACGCGCGAGCCATCCCGGTTCTCGTCGGGCTCATTCCGCTCCTCTCGCTCAAGCAGACGCTTTTCTTCGCCAACGAGGTCCCCGGCATCGTCGTCCCCGCGTCGATCCAGGAGCGCATGCGGCGGGCCGCCGAGCGCGGCGCCGACCACGAACGCGCCGAGGGCATCGCCATCGCCCGCGAGCTCGCCGCGGGCATCGCGGGCATCGCGCGGGGCGTTCACGTCATGCCGATGGGCCGCTACCGGGCCGTCGTCGAAGTGCTCGAGGCGCTCCCCCGGCCCGGCCACTCACCGGCCCGTCCCGCGTAGCCCTCCCGCGGTCGCCGCCGGAATCCCCCCGCCCCCGGCTCCGTTTTCCCTCCGGAGGCCGGACTCCCATAGAATCCGGGCCAGAGGGCGGTTCCCCCGGACCAAACCGGGCCGCCGGAGGACAGACGATGAAAACCATGGGACGACTGATCGCGGCGGCGGGCGTATTCCTGTCGGCCGCCTATCTCCACGCCGGCGCGCAGTGCCGGCTGCTCGGCACCGTCACCGACTCGAGCGGCGCCCCGGTCGAGGGCGTCTCGGTGATCGTCACGACGCCGAACCTGCGCACCTTCAGGATCACGGTCAAGACCGATGCGAAGGGCACGTACAGCATGGCGCTCAACGACTGCACCATGCCGTACCACGTGTCGTTCGAGAAGGAAGGGTTCGTCACGGCGGGCGAGGACAAGAAGATCCCGATCAACGACCAGGGCACGGTCAACATCAAGCTCTTGAAGACGTCGGAGGCCAGGCCCGCGGCCGGCGCCCCGGGCGCGCCCGCGGCGGCGCCGCAGCCCTCCGCCAGCGACAAGGCCATCGCCGCCTTCAACGCCGGCGTCGATGCCATGAACGGCGGCGACAAGGCCACCGCGGAAGCGAAGTTCCAGGAGTCCGTCAAGAACAACCCCGACCTCCCCGCCGGCTGGCAGGCGCTCGCCACGCTCGCGTACGAGAAGAAGGACTACGCCAGGACGCTCGAGTACGGCGAGAAGGCGGTGGATCTCGACCCGACGCTGACGAACCTCTATCCGATGCTCTCGGAATCCGCGAAGGCGACGGGCGACAAGAAGGCCGCCGCGGACTGGGCCGCCAAGTACGCCGAGGCCAATCCGGATTCGCCCGAGATCGTCTACAACAAGGGCATCGAGGCCTACAACAAGGGCAAGATGAAGGACGCGGAGGCGCTGCTGACGAAAGCGGTCGAGGCCAAGCCCGACTTCGCCAACGCCCAGTTCTATCTCGGCATGGCCGCCTTCAACCTGAACCACAAGGCGTCGGCGAAGGAGCACCTGCAGAAGTACCTCGATCTCGAGCCGGCCGGGAAAGAGGCGGGCACGGTCAAGGAGATCCTGCCGCTGCTGAAGTAGCGGCAGGCCCGGCGCGCACGGAAATCCGCCGCGCGCCGAAGACTCGGGGCGCCTCCGAAGATCAGCGCGCGCCGTCGAGGCGACGCACGATCCGGAACGCCCAGTCGAGCAACCGGTCGAGCGCGTCGCGATGGCCGGCGGTGCGTCCCGCGCGCCACACCGGCGCCGGCGCCGGAAGCGCGACGGCGCGAGCCGACACGGTCGGGCGGTTTTCGACGAACTCGAGCTCGTAGGGGATCTGCATAGCGTCCATTTTTCGAGCAAGCGCCACGCCAGCGGCGCCGGCGCTCGCAACTCGTTGCCCTGGAATCGCTTGTGGCGGCGGCCGAGGCCCGCGCTGACATCCTTGTCGGTGTTGGCGGACACATCGCGGACACTTTCCGGCACTCCGCCATTGCGCGTTCGCCGGCCGCCCCGGAGAATCGCGCCGTGGGACGACGAGGCGCTTTCAAGGACCGTCCTCTCTGGAGACGCCTCCAGACGATCCACCACGAGATCAAGGAAGGCCGGCACCCCAATACCAGCTCGCTCGCCGAGGAGCTCGACGTCTCCTCGAAAACCGTCCAGCGCGACATCGACTATCTCCGCGACGAGCTCGAGGCGCCGATCGAGTTCCGCCGCGAGGAAAACGGCTACGCCTATTCGCGCGACGACTACGTGCTCCCCTTTCTTCCGGTCGACGGCCAGGACCTGTTTTCGATCGGCGTCGCGGCGCAGGTTCTTCAGCTCCTCGGCGGCACGCCGCTCGCGCGCACGCTGCGCTCGTGCTACGAGCGCCTCGCCAGGCTCATGCCGCCGGCCGTGCGGCTGCGACCCGAGGTCGTCCGCGAGAAGCTCGCTCTGCGAGCGACGGCGTTTCGTCCGGTGCGCGAGGGCACCTGGCAGGCCGTCGCCGAGTCGCTGCAGAAGGGAGTCGCGCTCTCGATCCGGTACCGGCACCCGGGCGAGCCGCCGGGCGAGCCGCGCGTCATCCGCCCCTACGCTTTCGTCCTCGCGGGCCGGGACTGGATGGTGCTCGCCGAAGACGCCGCGCAGGGACAGGTCAAGAACTTCTACCTCGCGCGCATCGAGAGCCCGCGCCTGACCGCCGAGCGCTACGCCATCCCCCGCAACTTCGACGCCGACGCGTTCTTCCGCAACACCTTCGGGCTCTTCGTCGGCAAGGGCCGGGCTTTCCGCTTCCGCGTGCGGTTCTCGCCCGAGGTCTCGGGCGAGATCCAGGAGATGGTCTGGCACCCCCAGCAGAAGATCGAGATCGACGCCGACGGCGGCGCGATCCTCGAGCTGCCCGGCGAGTCGCTGCGCGAAGCGCGCCGCTTCGTCCTCACGTACGGGCGGCACGCGAGGGCCCTGTCGCCGCCGGAGCTCGTCGCCGACCTCGCCGACGAAGCGCGAGCCATGGCGGCGGCGTACGCGTCCACGCCGCTCGAAGCCGCCGGAAAGCGGAACAATCGCGCCGGCGCGCGGCGTTCTGACTGAACGCCATGCGACGCCTCGCCCTCGGCGCCCTCGTCGTCTCGTGCCTCGCGTGCGGTCCTCCGGCCGTGCGGTCGACGTCGTACGCCGACCCCGAGGTGACCTGTCCGGGCGGCCGGACCGCGTGGAACCTCGAGGTCGTGGACCACCGGGTCGACCACGAAGGCTCGGCCCAGACCGTCGCCGCCGTGCGCGACGGCATCCAGAAGTCGTTCCCGGGCTGCACGTGGAAGAACGTCCCGCCGGCGGGCGCCGACACGATCGCGATCGAGATCCACCGCTTCCGGTCCCACATGGAGTACGACCCGGGCGGCGGAGGGTCGTGGGAGGCCGCCGTCGAATGGACGGTGACCGTCTCGAACGCCGACGGCCAGACGCTGACCGAGTTTCAGGCCAACGAGGAGCTCTCGCGCCCCAACTACCAGGGCTCCAACAACGAGAAGGAGTCGCTTTCCGAGGCATACCAGAAGGCCCTCGAGCGCACCGTCAAGGGCCTCCGCGGGCTGCCCGCAATCGGCGCATCCCGTCTCCCGCAGGGGACGGCACCGGCCTCCCCCGCGGCCGGCGATCCGCGGCCAACGCGATGACGACAAGACACTTCTCGCGGACGAGGGCCACGGCCGGCGGGCCGGCACCGCTGGAACGGAAATCGCAATCGCCGGAGAGAGCCATGAAGAAAAACCTCGCCGCCGCCGTCCTGGCCACCCTCGTGCTCGCCCGCGTGGCCTTCGGCCAGGGATCCGACTCGCGCATCTATCAGATCTCCTCGATGCTCTCCGGAACCTTCGAGGGGTCGACCCCGGGAAACCACCTGACGCTCAACCTGTCCCCGGTGACGCTCGAGCCCGCGCGTCCCTACGACCTGTTCCTCTCGGTCGTCGGAACGTTCGAGAAGGACAGCGTCGTGCAGCAGGGCGTGATCCGGCTCGAGACGCAGGGCAAGGACATCTACTTCACCTACATTCCCCACTTCAGCCCGCAGGTCACGGCGCTGTCGAACGACGCGGGACGTTTCACCGAGCGCGAACTGTCCTCGGCCTGCAGCTTCATCATGAATCCCAAGGGCGACGGCTTCGGCGGCGAGACCCTCGGCACGACGACCTGCGCCCTCGCGATGCGCGGCGCCATCGGCAAATGGAGCGTCGAGCTCGAGCCGGGAGCGATCCGCCTCCGCAATTCCGACAGCGGCGAGACGCTGCGGTTCCGGAAGACCGCGCCGAAGTAGGGCGGACTAGCCGCCCTCCGGCAGGTACTTCCGCGCGATCTCCTTGACGGGATCGGAGAAGTCGCCCTTGATGATCCACCGCAGGAACCCCGGCTCCTCGCGCGAGATGTCGCGGAGCAGCCGGCCGCGGTTCTTCCCGAAGTTGACCGTCGGCTCGCCGTTGACGAGCCGGATGCGGCCCTCGGGGTCGAGGTCCTGGTCGAGGCCCGCGCAGAACGCCTCGTGCAGCTCGACGACGGAGCGCGGCAGGTCGGCGTAGCGCCCGAGCTGCCCCTCGAGGACGCGCAGGGTCATCTCGGCGTCGGCGAGCGCGCCATGCGCCCCGGTGTGCTCGGCCTGACAGTAGAAGCGCGCGGCCGCCGCGAGATGGCGCGGCTCGCGCGAGAAGAAGATCCGCTGGGCGTCGACGAGCCGCCGCTCCGAGACCTCGAACGGAACGCCGGCCCGCAGGAACTCCGACCGCAGCACCGGCAGGTCGAACCCCGTGATGTTGTAGCCCCCGAGGTCCGCGCCCTCGAGAAAGGCCGCGAGCTCGACGGCGACGTCGCGAAACCGCGGCGCGTCGGCCACGTCGGCCTCGCGGATGCCGTGGATCGCCGTGGACGCCGCGGGAATCGGCACGCCCGGGTTCATGCGGCGCACGAACTGCTCGCGCCGGCCGTCGGGGTGGATCTTCAGGCAGGCGATCTCGATGATCCGGTCGTTGCGGGAGTTGGTGCCGGTCGTCTCCGTGTCGAACACGACGAGCGGGCGATCGAGCGGCAGGAGGCTCTCGAGCATCGCGGAATCCTAACCTGCTAGTAGTTCTCGGCGAAGAGAAAGAAGAAGAGCTCGCCCATGCGCTCGAAAAGACCCCGCTTCTTCCAGGCCGCCTCGGTCAGCACGTCGCAGCGCCCGAGGTCGGCGAGCATCATCCGGCCGACTTCCGCCGCGAACGCGCGGTCGTAGACGGCGATGTTGACCTCGGCGTTCTTGGTCATGGAGCGGTTGACGAAGTTGATCGACCCGATCGTGGACCAGATGCCGTCGACCACCATGACCTTGTTGTGCATCATCGTCGGCCGGTATTCGTAGATTCCGACGCCCGCCTCGAGCAGGACGCCGAAGTGGTAGTGCGCCGCGTAGCGCACGTTCGGCGAGTCGGTGTGGGAGCCCGGCACGATCACTTTCACGTCCACGCCGCGCCGCGCCGCCGCCGCGAGCCCCTCGCGGATCTGCCGGTCCGGCACGAAGTAGGCGTTCTCGATCCAGATGCTGCGGCGGGCGGCCTGGATCGCCATGTACAGGACGAGCTTGGACATCGAGATCGAGTCCGCCCGCGCGGCCGCGATCGCCTGCGCGAGCATCGGCCCGGCGGGCGCGATCGGCGGAAACTGCCGGTTGCCGTTCAGGACCTCGCCGGTCGTGTGGACCCAGTCCTGAGCGAACACGTGCTGGAGCTGGGTGACGACGGGTCCCTCGATCTCGATCATCGTGTCGCGCCACTGGCTCGGGTCGCGCGCGTCGCCCTTCCAGCGGTCGTCGATGCCGACGCCGCCGCAGAAGCCGATCCGGCCGTCCACGGTGAGGATGCGCCGGTGTGTCCGGTTGCCGACCCGGTCGATCGAATAGAGCTTCAGCGGCTTGTAAATCCGTACGCGCGCGCCGGCCGCCTCGAGCATCGGCGCGAGCGGCCCGAGGTTCGAGCCCCACGCATCCACGAGCAGACGCACCTCGACGCCGGCCCGGGCGCGCTCGGCGAGCGCCTCGGCGAACCCCGTCGCGATCTGGCCGTGGTCGAAGATGTAGATCTCGAGGTTGATCGACTCCTTCGCGCCCGCGACCGCCGCGAGCATCGCGGGGAAGATCCCTTCGCCGTTCTGGAGCAGGCGTGCGGCGTTGCCGGGGACCATCTCGGTGCCGAGCCCGTCGAGCGAGCGGACGAATTCGGGGCTCTCGACGCCATAGGAAGGATCGAACTGATAGACCGTGCGCTTCTCCGAGAAGATGTAGGAGCAGCCGCCGAGCGCAAGAACGGCCGCCAGCAGCACGAGCGCGAGGCCGGCGCGGCCGCCGGAGCAGCGAGGCCTCCTCCGGATCGGCGGCCCGCAATTTGTCGCAACCTGACGGACCCGCCCGCTGACAATTTCCGTCATCTCACCTCGACACGATGTCATCAAAGCTCTGAAAATAAAGAGCTTATTCCATGTGGCACGGATGGCCACCCGCTTGCACTACGGAATGGGCGAGCAAAGGAACCTCTCAACCTCCTCCTTTCGCCCCCCGGGCGGCCCCACCCCGTCCCGGGGCTTTTTTTTTGCGCTCGCAGCCGTTCGGGAATCGCGGCGGTCGCGGTTCCCGGCGCCGGCGATGCTAAGCCACAACCCCGCAGCCCGATGGTAGCTTGCGCGACATGCGGGTCCTCGCCGGAGACGTCGGAGGCACCAAGACCGCGCTCGCCATCGTCGAGATCGGCGGCCGGCGCTGCCGCGTGCTGCGCCACGAGCGGTACCACAGCGCCGATCACCGCGGCCTCGAGGAGATCGTCGCGGCCTTCCTGTCGGCCGAGCGCCCGCAACCGGCCGCCGCCGGCTTCGGCGTCGCCGGGCCGGTGCGCGGCGGCCGAGCCCGGATCACGAACCTGTCCTGGCGGCTGGACGAGCGCCGCCTCTCGCGGCGCACGGGGATCCGGCGCGTGGTGCTCGTCAACGATTTCGGCGCCAACGCGCTCGGGCTGCGCTACCTCGGCCCGCGGCAGACGGTGACGCTGGCGCGCGGGCGCGCCGACGCCCACGGTCCGATCGCGCTGCTCGGCGCCGGCACCGGGCTCGGCCAGGCCGTCCTGCTGCGCGTCGGCGACCGCGACGTCGTCGTCGCTTCCGAGGGCGGGCACGTGGACTTCGGCCCGCGCACGCCGGTCGAGGACCGCCTCGTCGCGTTTCTGCGCCGGAGGTTCGGCCGCACGACGCGCGAACGGATTCTCTCGGGCAGAGGCCTCGGCCTCGTCTACGACTTTCTCGCGCGCGACGGCGCCGCGCGCCCGGGACGCACCGCGGCCGAGGAAATCCGAGCGGCCGAGGACCGGGCCGCGGCGATCAGCCGCCTCGGCCTCTCCGGGCGGGACCCGCTGTGCCGCAAGGCGCTCGAGCTCTTCGTCACGATCTACGGCTCCGAGGCCGGGAACCTCGCGCTCCAATACCGCGCGACCGGAGGCGTCTTCGTCGCGGGCGGCATCGCGCCGAAGATCCTGAAGGCGATGAAGGCCCGGGCGTTTCTACGGTCCTTCCGCGACAAGCCGCCGATGAAGCCGCTCCTGGCCGACATTCCCGTGCGCGTGGTGCTCGACCAGAACCTCGGCCTTTACGGCGCCGCCGCCGCCGCCGCTCGCCGCTGACCTAGAGGATCCCGATCGAGACGACGCGTCCGTCCCGAAGGACGAGGACGCGCCTGGCTTCGGAATAGGTCCAGCGCGTCTGCAGCTTCCCTTCGACCTTTTCCGACTCGATCTTGTTCGGCTCGCCGAGAAGGTCCCGGACCTCACTGGCGGTCATGCCTTCGCGCAGCGTGCCGACGGAGCTCTCGCCGGGCTGCTCGGAGATGGTCGCGCTCGCGTCGCCCACGACGCGGTTGCGCTCCGAGCTGCTCACCGCGGCTTTCGAGCCCATGAGCGGGTTCGTCAGGGAATCCACGATTCCGGAGACCGTGGGTCGATCCGCGTAGATCCAGTAGCCGACGCCGACCACGAGAGCCAGGAGAAGCAATCGGCGGAAGCGGCGGCCGCTCATGGCACCTTGATTTTACGGCGTTCTCGGCCGCGGCGCGGTTCGCGACGCGCGCCGCGATTCCGATTCGTCCGCGAGAACCCGGTTGGCCCGCGCGACGAGATCCCGGAGCTTGGCGCGGCAGGCCGCGCGCCAGGCCGGCGGAACGGACCAGACGACGTCGAAGGCCGAGAACACGGCCTCCTCGAGCGACGGCTCGTCGTCCGCGACGCCCCGCGTCGACTCCTCGCGCAGCATGGCGCGGCGCGCGTACCTCAGGGCCTCGAGGCTGCGTTCGTCGGCGGAGACCAGCCGGAAGTGGAGCGTCACGACACCGGGCGAAAGCCGCGCCACCGTCGAGTCCGACGAGAACGGGACCGACTCGGGTCCGGACGGGATCTCCGAAAAGCCGATGCGCGGCATGACTTCCCGGAATAGCGAAGCGCGTGCCGCGAGGCGCGGGCGCGCGCAAACCGCTCGTTCGACGGCCCTTGGGAATCCCGCCAGGAATCGGGCAGGGCCGGGGCGAAGCGAAAGTGTTACCGCGGGTAACGCCGCGGCGGCGTCAGCGGGGGCCCATCTCCGCGAGGGCGCGATTGGCGCGTTCGACGAGCTCGGCGACCTTTTCCCGGCACCACGCGGCCTGCGACGCCAGCGCGTACCAGCGGATCTCGTTGCCGGAGAGCGACGGGTCTTCCATGGAAGGCTCGTCCCATTCGAGGCCGCGCGTGCGTTCTTCGCGAATCATCGACCGGCGCGCGTAGCGCAAAGCCTCGAGCGCGTCGTCGCCGGTGAGAGAGATCTGGAATCGGAGGTTCACACGGCGCGACGGGTCGAACCGCAGCGCCACGGCGTCGCGCACCTGGCCGCCGCCGGGGGACGCGTCCACCGTCGTCTCGACGAACCCGATGGGATCGCTCATAGGCCTTGTTCCTGGATGCTTCATTCTACTCCCGCGCGCCCGGAGGCCGGGCCCGGTACAGGACGGCCGGCCCTTTCCGGTCGACCGGCTCGAGGGCGCCAGACAGGCCCTCGAGCAGTCGCGGCGCGGAAATCCGGTCTTCCCGGACGACCACCCCGGTGATTCCGAGCGCCGACAGGCCTCGCCGCCAGGCCTCGGGGTCGCGTCCCCAGGCGGCGACCGGGGCGTAGTCGCTGCGCCAGGCCCGGGCGGCCGGGCAATGGAATCGGTCGTTTTCCCCCAGAAACACCAGGCGGTCGTCCGCGCCGACGGCGGCCCACAGCGGGTAGGCGGCGAGCCTGTTCTCGAGGTAGGCGTCCCGCGAGAGCCTCCCGGCGGCCACGCGGGCCTCGAGACCGCTCGAGCCGAACTGCACCGGGAACGCCGCCGCGGCGGCCGTCAGGGCGAGGCCCGCCGCCGCGCCGGATCGGCCGGAAAAGTCCGACGTCATCCGGAGGAGTCCTTCCGCCACGAACACCGCGTAGAGCGGATAGAGCGGAAACAGGTAGCGCACCGACGGCAACGCGAGCTGCGACCACGGCAGAAGCGCCGGCAGCGCCGCCGCGCCGAAGAGGAGGAGGCGCCGCGCGTCCCAGCCCGCCAGACCGACCGCCGCGATCAGGACCAGAACGCCGTTGTAGCCGTCGCCGTTTGCCTCGAACCGGCTCGAGTGAAAAACGAGATCGGCCGGCAGCCGGGCAAAACGCCCGAGTCGCTCGCCGGTCGCGACCGGGAGCGCGGCCGCGCCGGACGCGGGCGACGTCGTGAAGAAGTGGCCGTCGCCGAGACGCGCCGCGAGATCCCGGACCGAGGGCGCGTAGGGAGCGGCAGGGGATCCGGCATGGCGCGCGCTCCAGGCGAGCCAGGGCAACAGCGCGGCGAGCGCGAGGCAGAATGCGGCGGCCGCGACCCGCGGGCGGGGGCGGGCGCGCGCGAGAAGCACCAGGAGAGCCGGAGCGGCGAACAGGGCGAAAACTTTCGCGGCCACCGCTCCACCGAAGAGTAAGCCCGACAGCCGCACCCGGCCCGGCGCGCCGCGGCCGCCCGCGAGCTCCGCCGCCGCCGCCGCCGTGAGAAACGCCGCGGGCCAGTCCACGTAGGTCGCGCGCAGCTGCAGCATCGCGGTCGGAAACGCCGCCAGCAGGAGCGCGGCGAGCGGGCCGCTCCCGCCGCCGCCCACGCGCCGCGCGAGCGACAGCGCGGCGCCGAAGCCGAATAGGCCGATCGCGAGCTGGAGGAACCGCACCGTTCGCTCCCCGCCGAAGAAGAAGCCGAGCGCGAGATACGCCTCGTGCGGGCGCCAGAGCAGCGATTGCGGCTCGAGGTCCGGCTCGGGGAGAAGACGTCCGGCCGCCGCGATCCCCCGCGCCTCCGGCAGGTGATACGCGAGGCCGTCCCACGAGACGTCCGGGCAGAGCGCTCCCAGCCACACGGCCGCGAGCACCAGCAGGATGAAGGCGAGCCAGGCGGCCTCGAGCGGCCGCGGCGCGCCGCCGCGCGGCAGGCGGATCGCGCGCGCGACGCGGCGGCCGAGGTCCGGGAGCCTTCGCGCCCGAAACGCCGCCGGCGCCACGAGCGCGAGGGCCGCGCTCGCCCGGGAAAGGATCCCCGCTTCGCCGAGAGCCAGGACCGAGAGGCTCGCCGCGACGAGGCCCGCGGCGAAGGCCGGCATGAGCTCGACGCCCCCGGAGTCGCGCCCGCGGATCCACGCGGCGATTCCGTCGCCGGCCGCGAGCGTCAGCGCGAGCAGGAGCGCCGCCTCGAGCGCCGCGGCGAAGTTGCCGGAGAGCGCCGCCGTCGCCACCGCGAAGACGGCGAGGACGGCCGCGACGAGCGCCGGCCGCCGCAGAAGGCCCCACCACAGGAGCGCCCCGGCGACCGCCGCGGCGAGCGCGGCCGTCGCGAGAAGCGACGGGGCGTGCTCCGCCGAGAGCTTGGCGAGGTAGGCGCCGGCGAGCGGCCGTGCGAGCCACAGCAGGCCCGCCGCCGCGGCCACGACGAGCGCCGGTCCGAGACGCCCTCCCGGGCGAGAAGCCGACCCGGCGCGTAAACCCGGCTGCATGCCGCTCGTCAGATTACCCGGAGGCACGATCCATGAACAGAAAACGCTTCCGCGATGTCGTCCTCGGCGCCGTCTCCCTGTCGTTGCTCGCCGCCGCGCCGGCCCGCGCGGGCGTGGTCCACAACCGCCAGGAGCGCCAGCAGCAGCGCATCGCGCAGGGCGTCGCGAGCGGCCAGCTCACGGCGCGCGAGACCGCTCGGCTCGAGAACCGCGAAGCCCACCTCAACCGCGAAATCAACGGCATGCGCCGGTTCAACGGCGGCTCGCTGACCCCGTCGGAGCGGGCCCTGGTCAACCACCAGCAGAACCAGCTGTCCCGCTCGATCTACCGTCAGAAGCACGACGCCGAGACGCGCTGACCCCGCGTCGACGCCCCTCTTTCGAGCCCCGCCCCGCGGCGGGGACGTCCTTTTTCGGGCCGCCGGGGAGTGATTCAATGGCGGCATGATCCGCGCCGAGATCTCGATCGCCACGATCGCGGCCGGCGCTCTGCTGCTTCTCGCGACGCTCTGGGATGCGTTCGAGACGATGGTCCTCTCGCGCCGCGTCTCGCGCGGCAACCGCCTCACGGTCCTGTTCTACCGGCTGACCTGGCCGTCGTGGCGGGCGCTGGCGCGCCGTCTCCCGCGCGGCAACAGGCGCGAAAACTTCCTGACCGTGTACGGGCCGCTCTGGCTCCTCCTTCTCATCGCGCTCTGGGCGCTGTCGATGGTGTTCGCGTTCGCCCTGATGCAGTGGGGCGCGGGATCGCGCATGAAAGCGCCGGACGGCAGCGACAGCTTCATGACCCTGCTCTACATGTCCGGCACGACGCTCTTCACCCTCGGCCTGGGCGACGTCGTTCCGCACTCCCCCGCGGGGCGCTTCCTGACCGTGTTCGAGTCGGGGATCGGACTCGGCTTCGTCGCGCTCGTGATCGGCTACCTGCCGGTCGTCTCGCAGGCCTTCTCGCGGCGCGAGTCCGCGATCGCGCTGCTCGACGCGCGCGCCGGCTCGCCGCCGACGGCGGTCGAGCTGCTGCGCCGCCATTACGGCGAAGGCTCCGCGGACGCGCTGATCGACCTGCTGCGCGACTGGGAGCGGTGGGCCGCGGAGCTCCTGGAGAGCCACGTCTCGTTTCCCGTGCTCGCCTTCTACCGGTCCCAGCACGACAACCAGTCGTGGGTGGCCGGGATGACGGCTCTGCTCGATTCCTGCGCGCTCGTCCTCACGGTCGTCGAGACCGACTGCCGCCGCCAGGCCCGACTGACGTTCGCGATGGCGCGCCACGCGGTCGCCGACCTCCACCGCGTGCTGGCCGCGAAGCTCGAGACGCCCATGCCGGACCGGCTTCCCGCGGAGGCGCTCGCGCGCGTCCGCGAGGCGCTCCGGGCCGCGAAGATCCCGATCGCCGCCGACGACGCCGCGGCCGCGAGGCTCGAGGAGCTGCGCGCGCTGTACGAGCCGATGGTGGCCTCGCTCTCGGCGCTTCTCCTGATGGACCTCCCGCCCTGGCTGCCACCGGCCACCGCGAAGGAAAACTGGATGGCGCACTTCTAGCGTGACCCCGGAAGACCGGACCCTCGAGCTCTCGCCGGAGGCGTTCTCGCGGCTGATCGACGCGGCGGCCCGACGGGTCATCGCCCACGTCGCGAGCCTCCCCGCGCAGCCGTCGGCCGACACCGAGGGCGGCGCCGCGCTCGCCCGCAGCCTCCGCGAGCCGCTGCCCGAATCGGGGCGCCCGGCCGAGGAGCTCCTCGACCTCCTGTTCGAGCGGGTGATCCCGAAGAGCTTCAATACCGCGGGGCCCGGATACCTCGCCTACATCCCGGGCGGCGGCCTGCCGCATGCGGCGGTCGCCGACTTCATCGCCGACGCCGTCAACCGCTACGTCGGCGTCTTCGCCGCCGCGCCGGGCCTGGCGCAGATCGAGACGAACGTCGTGCGCTGGTTCGCCGACCTCGCCGGCTATCCGGCCGAGGCTCGCGGCATCCTCACGACCGGGGGCTCGCTCGCGACGTTCTCGGCGCTCGTCGCGGCGCGCCGCGACCGGCTTCCGGAGAACTTCCTCGCGGGAACGCTCTACGTCTCCGACCAGACGCACCACGCGACCCGGAAGGCGGCGCTGCTCGCGGGGTTCCCGGCCGACAACGTCCGCGCGATCGAGAGCGACGGCCTCTTCCGGATCCGCCCCGACGCCCTCGCCGCCGCCGTCGCCGCCGACCGCGCGGCCGGGCTCCGGCCGTTCTTCGTCGTCGGCAACGCGGGGACGACCAACACCGGCGCCGTGGACGACCTCGTCGCGCTCGCGGATCTCTGTGCGCGCGAGAGGCTGTGGTTCCACGTCGACGCCGCGTACGGGGGCTTCTTCCTGTTGACCCGCGAGGGTCGCCGGCGCCTGTCCGGGATCGAGCGGTCCGACTCGATCGTCCTCGACCCGCACAAGGGCCTCTTCCTGCCGTACGGCACCGGCGCGCTCCTGGTCCGCGATGGCGGAGCGCTCGAACGCGCCCACGGCCTGACGGCCGACTACCTGCCGTCGATGCAGGAGGACCCGGACCTGGTGGACTTCAACCTGCTGTCGCCGGAGCTTTCGCGCGACTTCCGGGGCCTGCGCGTCTGGCTGCCGCTCAAGATGCACGGGATCGGGCCGTTCCGCGCCAACCTCGAGGAGAAGCTCGAACTCGCGCGGCACGCGGCCCGCGAGCTCGCCCGCATTCCCGACGTCGAGATCGTCGCCGAACCGCAGCTGTCGATCGTGGCGTTCCGGCTCGCGCCGCCCGGCCTCGACGGCCCGGCGCTCGACCGCGTCAACCGCGCGCTGCTCGAGCGCGTCAACGGCCGCCGGCGCGTCTACCTGACGGGCACGCTCTTGAACGGCCGGTTCGCAATCCGCCTCTGCGTCCTCTCGTTCCGGACCCACCGGGAGCGCGTGGACGCCGCCCTCGAGGACATTCGAAGCGCGGCCGACGAGGTCCGCGCCGGAGGCACGCCATGACGCCCGCGCCCGTCAAACCGCCCGTCCCGTTCGCCGCGCTCGAGGCCCTGGACGTCCGCGTCGGGACGATCCTCAAAGTCGAGGACGTCCCGAAATCCGACCGGCTGCTGCGCCTGACCGTCTCCTTCGGCGACCACGAGCGCCGCATCCTCTCGGGAATGAAAGGCGAGCGAGCCGACCCTCAGGCGCTCGTCGGCCGTCAGGCGCTCTTCGTCGTCAACCTCGCGCCGCGCCAGATGATGGGCGAGACGTCCGAGGGCATGCTCTTCGACCTCGGCTACGCCGACGGCATCGCGCCGGCGCTCGCTGTCCCCGAGCGGCCTCTGCCCGACGGCGCGCGGGCGGGCTGAGACGCCGCTCTAAACGAGCACGCCGGCCGATCGGCGCCGCGCCGCGTCCTCGCCGGCATAGGCGGCCCACGCGCGCGCGAGCCGCTCGACGCCTTCTTTCATCGGCGCGGCGTCGAGCACGAAGGGAAGCCGCAGCCGGTCCGCGCACCCGCCCGAGGACGAGGCGAGCGAGCCGGGCACGACCGCGACGCCGTGGCGCAGCGCGACCTGCGCGAAGGCGTTGGCGTCGCCGCGCGGGAGCCTGACCCACAGCGACAGGCCGCCGGCCGGCGCCTCCCATCGCCACGACGGCAGGTGCCGCGACAGCAGCTGCGTGAGCCGGTCGAGGCGCTCGCGCATCTCGCGCCGCCGGGCCTGCTTGACGCGCTCCGCCCCCGAGAGGAGCCGGACCGCGCCGAGCTGGCCGACGAGCGAGCCGCCGAGGTCGGCCATGATCTTCAGCCGCGTGATCCGCGCCAGCAGCTCCTCGGAGCCCCGGATCCAGCCGATGCGCAGCCCGCCCCAGAAGAGCTTCGACAGCGAGCCGATCGTCAGAATCGGCGCCGCCGTGTCGAAGGCCGCAATCGGCGCGGGAGCGCGGCCCGACAGCGAGAGGTCGGCGAGCGTGTTGTCCTCGACGATCGGCACGCGCATCTCGCGGGCGAGGCGCGCGAGGCCGCGCCGGCAGGACTCGGGCATCACGGCGCCGGTCGGGTTGTGGAACGTGGGCATCAGGTAGACGAGGCGCGGCGCGGCGGCCGCGATCAGGTTCTTCAGGCGCGACAGCCACGCGGCGTCCCCGCCCACCGGCACGGGCACCAGCCGCGCGCCGAGGCCGGCGAAGATGTCGATCGACCCGAGATAGGTCGGGTCCTCCACGACGACCGCGTCCCCGCGCTCGAGAAACAGCGCGCCGGCCAGACCGATCGCCTGTTGCGCGCCGTGCGTGACGAGCACCTGCTCGTCCGTCGTCGGCACGCCGGAGCCCGTCAGGTGGCGCGCGATCGCCTGGCGCAGCGCCGGCAGGCCCATCGGCAGGTAGCCCGGTCCGCGGGCGAGCTCGCGGAGCGCGCGTTCCTCGACGCGGGCGAGCTCCCGCGGGAGCGAGTCCGGCGCCGGCAGGTGCGCGCCCAGAAATTCGATCGTGTCGCCCGGCCCGTCGACGAGGCTCCGGTACACCGGGTGGCGGCGGAACGAACCCGACGGGTCCTCCCGCAGACGGAGCCCCGGCCCCCGCGCGGCCGATCCCCGCACGCGCGTGCCGCTGCCCCGCCGGCTCTCGACGCGCTCGGCCGCCCGCAGCTCTTCGTACGCCGAGACGACCGTCGTCCGCGACACCGCCAGCGCGTCGGCGAGCACGCGTTCGGCCGGCAGCCGGGAGCCCGGCTCGATCTCCCCGCGGTCGATCGCCGCCGCGAGGGCCCGCGACAGGCGCCGGTAAACGGGGCCGTCGCCGTCGGCCCACTTCCCGAGAGCGCCCACGACCGCCGCCGTGTTCATGCGCGGCCGGTCCACTTCCGCCGAAGGTGGCTCTTGATTCGGCCGCGGTGAAGGTCCATCTTGATGTCCAATTTGAGCATGGATTCAAGGTGGATCTTAAAATTGGACTGGTCCTGAGAATGTCCCCCGGAGGCCGCCCATGACGCTCCCCCGCCACGCTTTCTTCCGCGGTCGCGTCGTCCCTTACGCCGAAGCGCGCGTCGGCGTCATGACCCATGCCCTGAACTACGGCACGGCGTGCTTTGCGGGGATCCGGGCCTACTGGAACCCCGACGAGGCCGAGCTCTTCGCCTTCCGCCCGCGCGAGCATTTCGTCCGCTTCCTCGAGTCGGCGCGCCTGCTCGACATGACGCTGTCCCACACGCCGGAGACGCTGACCGACGCGCTCGTCGAGCTCCTGCGCGCCGAGCGCTACCGCGAGGACTGCTACGCGCGGCCGCTCGCCTTCTACGCGGACGAGTCGATCGGCGTCCGCCTCCACAACCTGACGCCCGAGGTCTCGATGGTCGCGATGCCGTACGGCAAGTACCTCGAGAACGACGAAGGGCTTCACGCGACGATCTCGTCCTGGCGCCGCGTGGACGACACGATGATCCCGCCGCGCGGCAAGATCGCCGGCGCCTACGTGAACTCGGCGTTCGCGAAGACCGACGCCCAGCGCGCCGGCTTCGACGAGGCGATCGTCCTGAACCAGGACGGCCACGTCTCGGAGGCGTCGGCCGCGAACCTCGTCGTGGTGCGGCGCGGCACGGCGATGACGCCGCCCGTCAGCGACAACGTGCTCGAAGGAATCACGCGGCGGACCGTGCTCGAGCTGCTGTCGCGCGAGCTCTCGGTTCCCGTCGTCGAGCGCTCGATCGACCGCACGGAGCTCACGCTCGCCGACGAGATCTTCCTGTGCGGCACGGGAGTCCAGATCGCGGCCGTCACGCGCGTCGACCACCGTCCGATCGGCGCGGGCCGCATGGGACCGATCACGACGGCGCTGCGGCAGCTCTACTTCGACGTCGTGCGCGGCCGGCGGTCCGCGTATCGGAGCTGGTGTCATCCGGTCTACGGCGACGCGGCGCCGACGCGGACCGGCCGCGACGCGAGTCGAACCGCCGCGCGGTGACCCCCGGGCAGAATTGACCTGAAATTTAGGGTTGCCCCTGGCGGTCGGAATCCGTTACCCTCAGAAACGGTGGCGGTCCAACGGTCGAAAGTCGGATTGTTCTGGTGCCATCCGCTGGTCCTGCCGCAGTTCGAGCAGCTCATCTCCGAAAGCGGGTATCGGCTGCTGGCACGGCGGCTCGAATCCAACCGGATCCCGGACTTCGAGAACCTCCCGGTTCCCCGGGCGGCGGTTCAGATCGTCGAAGCGCACCAGCATCTGGCCGCGACCGAGGCCGTCATCACCGGCATCCACGCGCGCCAGCCGACCGCCCGCATTCTCGTCCTGGCCGAGCGGTTCAGCGACCCGGCCGCGTTCGCGATCCTGAGGCTCGGCGTCAAGGGACTCCTCACGTACGAGGAAGCCGCGCGGACGCTTCCCCAGGCGCTCGAGACGGTGGCAGGAGGCGGCCTCTGGGTCGGACGCGCGCTGCTCTCGCGCTTCGTGGACGCGGCGCTGTGCACCGTGCCGCTCAAGGTCTACGCCACGGGTCTCGAAGGCCTCACGCGCCGCGAGCGCCAGGTCCTCGAAGCGGTCCTCGACAACCTCTCGAACAAGGAAATCGCGCGGCGCCTCCAGATGTCCGAGCGGACCGCCAAGTTCCACGTCTCGAACCTGCTCGTCAAGCACGGGGTCCGGCGGCGCGCCGACCTCCTGTTCCGCGCCCTCCAGAGCACCGCGCCCCAGGGCGGCGGCCACCACGGCTCGGTTTCCGCCGCCTGACCGTCGCCGTCGCTCGCTCCGGCTCCCCCCGCGCAAGGCGTTTCGCTCGCCCGGGGTCGCGAAACCTGGCCGCGCTGCGAACGACCCCGACAGCGCCTCTTTCCAGAAGCATTGGTTGTTCTTCGACTCGCGGCGCGCGCCGTCTCTGCTAAACCCGTTCCAGCCTTTGTCGTAACAGACCTCCAGCAAAGAAGGAGGTCCGATGAAGAGGCTTTTCGTCCTCGGTTTCGGGGCGCTCGTCCTCGCGGCGGCCGCGGCCCTGGCGCAGGCGCCGGTCACGCTACCCGACGCCAGCCCGGCGGCGTCGGTCAGCCAGACGATCGGCCTGACCAACGTCACGATTTCCTACCACCGGCCGGCGGTCAACAAGAGGAAAGTCTGGGGAGAGCTCGTTCCGTACAACGAGGTCTGGCGGGCCGGCGCCAACATGAACACCACGATCGCGTTCTCCTCGCCGGTCACGATCGGCGGCAGGACGCTCCCCGCCGGCACCTACGGCCTCCACATGATTCCGACCGACAAGGACTGGACGATCATCCTGAGCGCGAACTACAGCAACTGGGGCAGCTTCAGCTACGACCAGAAGGAAGACGTGCTGCGCTTCTCGGCCACGCCGCGGCCGGCCGATTTCCTCGAGCGGCTCGAGTACCGCTTCGAGAATCCGAGCGAGACCTCGGCGACCGCCGTCCTCCACTGGGAGAAGCTCGAG
>Ga0335071_10002066_pt1 | contig 21701 bp, 13 predicted proteins | sample Lox_Sample_15_FD_206724 | JGI IMG/M metagenome (GOLD analysis project Ga0335071, IMG submission 206724) | Soil microbial communities from Loxahatchee National Wildlife Refuge, Florida, United States - Lox_Sample_1.5 | ecosystem: Environmental > Terrestrial > Soil > Wetlands | place: USA... | reverse complement strand
CCTTCGTCGTCTACTTCGTGAATCGGACTCTATCCGCGCGTACATCACACACCCGGGACTGAGGATCCCGAGGACCACCGGCGTAGTGGAGTCGATGCACGGAAGCCTACGGGAAGTCGTCTCCGGACTCAGCACCGTCGACGCGATCCAACGCCGGATGACAGCTTACGTCCGTCTGCATGCACCTTTCACCTGCAATAGCCCCGATTTCCAACAGCATTGATGCCACGCTCCCGCTATATTACATAAACTGGATCGGAAATGAGCGATGAGCATGCTGTTTTCCACCCGTAGCTGAAGGACTCGCGGCGAACTCAGACTTCCCCGCATCCGAGCCCGGCTGACGCAAGGCGCGTGCTGGCCCGCAAGTTCGCCGACTTGGCCCTCTACGGCCCCGACCGCCAGCTCGGACACCCTTGGCCGGTTTCGGTTCGGCAATTCTGCATTCTGGTTTCTGGACTCTGAATTCTGAATTCTCCGAAGTCCCCCACCCGCCCTCGACGGACTGGCCGCCAACCCCGGCGCAAGTATCCCGCTTGACGCGCGGTCGCCTGGGCTTGAGCTTGCAGCTTGATGCTCGCGGCTGTGACGAAGTCACGCGGGGGGTGATTTCAGGGACCAGACGGGCAGTCTGCTAGACCAACCGCCGTCGCGAGTCGGGACCCTGCTTCTACTCGTCGAGAATGCGCTGGACCTGCTCGGTGAGAACCGGCAGCTTGTTCTGGACAACATCCCAGACGATGTCCATGTCGATGCCGAAGTAGTCGTGGACCAGGATGTCCCGCAGTCCGGCTATCTTCTTCCACTCGACCTCGGGGTGGTCGCTCTTTGTCTCCGGCGGCAGCTTCTTCACTGCCTCCCCGATTATCTCGAGGTTCCGGACGACGGCGTCGCGTGTGCGCCTGTCTTTACCCAAGTCGTCCTTGCTCATGCCCGCGACGAACTCGCGTGCCGCTCCTGCGGCCTCGAGAGTATCATCGAGATAGACCCTAGAGTCCCGGCGCATGGACAGCCTCGGCCAGAATCGGCTCGCGGAGCCGCGGCTTCACGGCATCCCTGGGCACAAGGTCAACCGGCCGGCCGAGCAAGCCCTCGAGAAAGAACTTCAGGTCCATGTAGTTGTCAAACGTCTTGCGGTCGAACTCGACAAGGAAGTCCAAATCGCTCCCCGGCGTGGCCTCATTGCGCACGGCCGACCCGAACAGCGCCAGACTCCGCACACCAAACGACCGAATCCGGTCCCGGTTTCTGGCCAGAAGTTCCAACACTTCGCTGCTCATTCGTGTCACGAAGTCATTATAGCGCCATCCAGCCGGTTGTCACCCCGTTCAGGCCGACGGAATCGACCCGTACCTCACGTCCGACGCGGTTCATGATGCTCTGCCGCAGGCAGGTGCCATCCGATGGCTCAACCGCGGATGGTGTCATCGGTCACGAGGCAGGCGAAAGCATCGGAAGTGAACCACAAGACTTGGTAAGAAACCCGCAGCGGCTATGCGCCGAGGTCGGCGAGTGGACTAGCCGGACGCTGGCTCACATCGCTGGTCAGCGCGGCCTGCGACACGCTGTCCGGGACGCCGGAGCGCGAGAAGGTTCTCGAATAGGCGCTCAAAGAACGCGGAGACAAAGACCTCGCCCGCAGGTTCGCCACACCGGCCCTGGACGGCTTGGACCGACAGCTCAGACACCCTTAGGCGGTTTCGGTTTGGCAATTCTGCATTCTGGTTTCTGGACTCTGACTTCTGAATTCTCCGAAGTCCGCCACCCGCCCTCGACGGCTTGGACCGACAGCTCCGCCGCGAGCAGCTCATTTGCGGATTGCGCTGGCGCGTGCTGCCGCTTTTCGGGATCTGGGGAGGAGAAGAGCGGGAGCTTCGCTTACGCACTCCAAGGCTGTCGCCTGAACATTGACAAGGCGCGGGGGAGGCAGATAATCAGACGTCCCGGAGGTGTCATGAAGTACTGTTTCGCGCTGCTCACCGCGAGCTGTCTGCTGTCCGCCGTCCATGCCCAGTGGCTGGAGAAGACTGTCTATCTGCCGGATTCGTTCGGCGGCTTGGGAATGCCGAACTGCCTGGCCTATGATGTCACCGACAACCGGGTCTTCGTGGCCGGGGCGCTCACGCGGACGATTCTCGTCCTCGACGGGACGGATAGTCGTCGCTTAGGTCGGGTTCCGTTCCAGGCCGATATCCGCGCTCTCTGCTATAACCCTCTCAGCGACAAGATATACGCGGCCGCTGCGGACCGGAACGTGGTTGCGGTGGTTGACGCGGCCACAATGCACGTGGCCGAGACCATACCGACCGGGACCGAACCCTGTGCGTTCGCGTACAGCCCGACGTCGAACAGAGTCTTTTGCGTGAACACACTCAGTCATGACGTGACTGTGATTGACGGCGCGGGAGACAGCGTGGTCGCGACCGTGCCGGTCGGCGAGAACCCGTCCGCGATATGCTGGAACCCGGCCCGCAATGTGGTCTACGTCGCCAACTCGAACAGCAACGACGTGAGCGTGATTGACGCGGCAGTCGATAGCGTGATCACGACAATTGCCACCGGCTACGTGCCGTCCGGCCTGGTGTACAACCCGGACCTGAACCGGCTGTACGAGGCTGATTTCGCCTCCGGTGCGGTGACCGTGATCGACGGCCTGGCGGATAGGGTACTTACGACCATCCCCGGCGGGACGTCGCCGAAGCGGCTATGCTACAACTCAACGAACCGCAAGGTGTACGTGACGGACCAGGACAATGACATGATGGTCATCGACTGCACGGCCGACACGCTGCTGAGAGATGTCAACTGCTACGCGGGCGACGTCACCTACAACGCATCCGACAACCGCATCTACGCGGCCGACGGACACGGGATAGCAATGATTGATGGGGCGACGGATGCAGTGCTGGCCGAGACAGGCATCGGCTACAACACGGTGGCTCTGTGTCTGGCCGATTCGGGCAGGCGGGCATTTGCAACCGCAGACGGGGACGGCGTCGTCGGCATCCTTGACTGCGCGACCGACTCCCTGATAGCCGCGATCAGCACCGAGGTGCGACTCTCGGCGTTCTGTCTCAATCTGGTCGGGAACAAGGTCTACTGCGCCGACTCCAGCGGCAAGGCGGTCACGGTGATTGACGGCGGGACCGACACTATCAGCGCGGTTATTCCGGTCGGGCCTCGCCCGGTTGCGCTCCTTCACGACCCGGTCGGGAACAAGGTTTATTGCTCTAACTCCGGGGACGACCACACGCCGGCAACCGTCACCGTTATTGACGGAGCGGGTGACAGCGTGCTGCGGACGATAGAGATCGGGTCGGGCTACGTCATAGGAGGGCAGGCGCTCTGCCTGGGTCCTGCCGACAATCGGGTGTACGCCGGCGTCTATTCGGACAATGCCGTAGCCGTCGTGGACCCGGCCGCCGATACGGTCATCGCGAAGATGCAGGCGGGCGGCAACCCGGTAGCGCTCTGTTATGGCCCGGCCCACAACTACGTGTATGCCGGCATCCGCGGTTCAGCGGTTGGCGTCTTCGACTGCGGCCAGAACGTCATGATTGCCAAGCTGACGACCACCGGGACCCCGGTCGCCCTGGTTTACGATTCGGCGGGCGCCAAGGTCTACACCGCGAACGGCAGCTCCGGTGTGGTCAGCGTCATTGCCGGCGAAAGGCCGGCAGTCATTACCGAGATAAAGGCCTGTAGTTGGGCATCCGCCATCTGTCTGAGCACCAAAGAGAACCGGGTCTACTGCGCAGACCAGGAGGCCAGCGAGGTAGCAGTGATTGACGCCTCCGCCAACTCGGTCATAGCACACGTGCCGGTCGGCAACCAGCCGAGCGCCCTCTCCTACGACTCCTCCAACGATTACGTCTACTGCGCGTGCCGGGGCAGCAACGATGTGTACGTGATTGACTCTCATCGGGACACCGTGGTTAAGCATATCGGCGTCGGCGCTGAGCCTTTCGCGCTCGTCTGGAATCCGACTGCGCTGCGGACGTACGTCTTGAACTACGCCGGTGCAAGCGTGTCGGTTCTCCGGGATAGCCTGCATCCGGGAGTGGAGGAAATGGCGAATGCCGAACGCCGAATGTCGAATGGCGGCGCGACGGTCATACGGGGAGTGCTGAAATTGGCGAATGGCGACTGGCGAATGGCGACTGGCGAACTGCTGGACATCAGCGGGCGGAAGGTTCTGCAACTGCATGACGGTGCCAACGACGTCAGCCGCCTCAGTCCGGGGGTCTATTTCGTGCATTCGACAATCGACAATCGGCAATTGAAAATGACCAAGGTCGTAGTTGCGAGGTAGGGAAGAACGATGAGAACAACTGAGAGCAGAGGACGGATTCAAGGACTCCAGGGTTCAAGGGGGCCAGCGCCGGATTCCAATCGGTGTTCATCAGTGTTCATCTGTGGTTTCCCGTTTCGTGTCCTTCGTGTTTTCGTGGCTTCGATGCATGTTCTGGGAGTTGTCTGCGCGGCGGTGGTCGTGTGCATCGGGACCGCTTCGGCGGATTGGGTCACGGCCACGGTGCCCGCAGGACATCAGCCCGGGGCCGTGGCGGTAAACCCGGTCACCAACAAGGTCTACATCGTGAACTCCACATACGATAGCAGCACGGTTACGGTAATCGACGGCGCGACCAATGACACAGCCACGGTGGCCGTCGGCTACTATCCGTTTGCCGCAGCCGTGAACCCGGTTACGAACAAGGTCTACGTCACAAACTCCGCCGACGCCACCGTGACGGTGATTGACGGCGCGACCAACAGCGCTACCTCAGTGGCAGCCGGCTACTACGCCGGGGCCGTGGCGGTGAACCCGGTCACCGACAAGATATACGTCGCCAATGCCGCCGGCAGCGATGTGACGGTAATCGACGGCGCAACCAACGACACGGCCACTGTAGCCGTCGGCTCATATCCCCGTGCCGTGGCGGTGAACCCGGTTACTAACAAGATATACGTCGTGAATCTGGACAGCAACAGCGTTACCGTAATCGACGGTGCGACCAACGCCACGACCACGGTGTCGGTGGACTCGAGCCCAATTGCCGTGGCGGTAAACTCGGTCACCAACAAGATCTATGTCGTGAACTACGACGGCGGCAGTGTCACGGTAATAGATGGTGCGACCAACGCCACCGCCACGGTCCCCGTTGGCTCGCTGCCCAATGCCGTGGCGGTGAACCCGGTCACCAACAGAATCTACGTCGCGAACAGCAACAGCCACAATGTGACGGTCATCAACGGTGCGACGAATGATACGACAACAGTGCCCGTCGGTTCACACCCTGGTGCCGTGTCAGTGAACCCGGTTACCAACAAGGTCTACGTCGCGAACGGCGATGGCAGCGATGTTACAGTGATCGACGGCGCGACCGATGATACGTCCACAGTGCCGGCAGGCTCGAATCCCTGTGCGGTGGCGGTGAACCCGGTTACCAACAAGGTCTACGTCGCGAACAACGGCAGGAATAATGTGACGGTCATTGACGGTGCGACCAATGCCACTGCCGCGATATACGTCGGCTCATACCCGAGGGCAACGGCCGTGAACCCGGTCACCAACAATCTCTACGTCGTGAACTACGATAGCAGCAGGGTCACAGTGGTCAACGGCACGACCAGTGACACCGCCACGATAGCCGTGGGCTTGCATCCGGCGGCCGTGGCGGTGAACCCCGTTACCAACAAGATCTATGTGGCGAACAGTGGCAGCAACAACGTGACGGTGATAGACGGCGCGACGAACGGCACAGCCGTCTTCCCCACTGGCGCGAACCCCGACGCCGTGGCGGTGAACCCGGTCACCAATGAGGTCTACGTCGCGAACAGCAGCAGCGACAATGTTACGGTAATCGATGGTGCGACCAACGCCACAGACACCGTGTCAGTCGGCTTACATCCCGGCGCCGTGGCGGTGAACCCGGTGACTAACAAGGTCTACGTCGTCAACAACAACAGCAGCAACGTGACGGTCATCGACGGCGCGACCAACGACACAGCCACCGTGTCGGTCGGAGCGCATCCCAGTGCCGTGGCAGTGAACTCGGTTACCAACAAGGTCTACGTCGCGAACAACAACAGCAACAACGTGACGGTCATCGACGGCATGACCAACGCCACGGCTACGGTGACCGCTGGCACGATTCCATATGAAGTGGCGGTGAATCCTGCTACCAACAACATCTACGTCGTCAACCGCTACAGCAACAACGTGACGGTGATCCACGGAGCCACCAACGCCAAGACCACAGTGGCCGCGGGCGCAGAGCCGCTTGCCGTGACGGTGAATCCGGTCACCAACAAGATTTATGTCGCGAACTCCGGCAGCAACAACGTAACGGTCATCGACGGCGCGACGAACGCCACAACCAGCATTGCTGCGGGGACGACACCCTCGGGGATCGCAGTGAACCCGGTTACCGACAAGATATATGTCACGAACAGCGGCAGCGATAGCGTGACGGAGGTGACGGAGGTGCCGACCAACGATACCAAGGTGCGTGCCCTCTGGAACCCGCTGCCTGGGGATACGACCTCGCACGGGCGTGTGGTTCTGGATGGCCGAAGCGTGAACCGCTTGTCGCCGGGCCGTGCCGCTATGATGGGTGTGCTGAACTGCATCGGGACAGCGCAACTGCCCTGGAACTGGGCGTATGTGACCGGCGGGGGCGGCACTGATTCGCTTTCCTGGTCGTACAACTGGGGAACCGATTCGCTGATTGCGGGCGAGAACTTCGTCTGCTGTGTGCCGCTCGATGCTCAGGCCGCGACCACGAACAACCTTGGGCTCGGCTCACCATTCACGGGCAACCTTGAGGTGCACCCGGTGTATCGGGTTGGATTTGCCAGCGGGGTCGAGGAGAGCCGCGGGCCACAAGCCGTAAGCTGCAAGCCACAAGCCACGATCGTGCGCGGCGTCCTGTTCCTGCCGCGGGACATGACCGAAATCCGCCCGGGGATTTCGGATCGTGTCCCAAGGCCAGTGCTGCTCGACGCCAGCGGGCGCAAGGCGCTCGGCTTGCACGCCGGCGCGAACGACGTGCGGTCGCTGGCTCCCGGCGTATACTTTGTGCGGAAGGCACAAGTGCAAGCCCAAGCACAAGCTGTCCGGAAGGTGGTGGTCACAAGGTAGAGAGGAACCATGAACGCAATGAAGGGACATCCACTCGGAATGTTGATGGTCTGCGCGGCGGTGGTCGTTTGCGTCGGAACCGCTTCAGCGGATTGGGTCACGACCACAGTGGCCTTAGGAAACTCCCCCAATACCGTGGCGGTGAACCCGGTCACCAACAAGATCTATGTCGCGAGCTACGACTTCACCTACGCTAGAAGCAGTCTCATGGTCATCGACGGCACGACTAACGATACGACCACGGTGCTCGTGGGCTCATATCCTGTTGGCGTGTCAGTGAACCCAGTCACCGACAAGATCTATGTCGCGGACCTCTTCGGTAACGATGTCACGGTGATCGACGGCGCGACTAATGACACAACCGCCGTGGCCACCGACTCATATCCCACTGCTGTCGCAGTGAACCCTGTCACCAACAAGGTTTACGTCGCGAACCAGCGCAGCAATAGTGTCACGGTGATCGACGGCGCGACCAATGCCACAACCACCGTGGCTGCCGACTCATATCCCGGTCATGTGTCAGTGAACCCGGCCACCGACAGAATCTACGTCGCGAACTACGGCAGCAGGAGCGTCACGGTGATCGACGGCGCGACCAACGATACGGCCACCGTGGCGGTGGGCTCACATCCCGCGGCCATGGCGGTGAACCCGGTGACCAACAAGGTCTACGTCGCGAACTCCGGAAGCAAGAGCGTCACGGTCATCGACGGTGCGACCAACGCCACAACCACGGTAACCGTGGATTCGAGTCCGTTTGACGTGGCGGTGAACCCGGTCACCAACAAGATCTACGTCGCGAACGTCTACGGCAACAATGTGACGGTCATCGATGGCGCGACCGGCAGCACGACCACCGTGGCCGTCGGCAAGTGGCCTACCGCGGTCGCGGTGAACCCGTTGACCAACAAGATTTACGTCACGAACGAAGGCAGCAGCAACATGACCGTTATCGACGGCGCGACAAACGAAACAACGACGGTGCCTGCAGATTCAATCCCCACTGCAGTGGTGGTGAACCCCGTTACCAATAAGGTGTACGTGGCGAACTACAGCGGCGACGATGTGACCGTGATTGATGGTGCATCGAATACCACGACCGCAGTGCCGGCAGACTCAAGTCCTTCTGCCGTGGCAGCGAACCTGATAACCAACAGGATCTACGTCGCGAACAGCAGCAGTAACACTGTCACAGTCATCGATGGAGCGTCCAATGACACGGTCACCGTGGCAGTCGGCTTGCATCCCAATGCCGTGGCAGTGAACCCGGTCATGAACAAGGTCTACGTCGCGAACAGCAACAGCAGTAACGTGACGGTCATAGACGGAGTGACCAACATGACGACGACGGTGTCGGCAGACTCAAGTCCCTCAGCCGTCGCGGTGAACCCGGTTACCAGCAAGGTTTACGTCGCGAACCTCAACAGCAATAATGTGACGGTCATAGACGGGGCGACCAATGATACTACCATGGTGACCGCGGGTTCGCATCCCAGCGCCGTGGCGGTGAACCCAGTTACCAACAAGGTCTACGTCGCGAACCTCAGCAGTAACAATGTGACGGTCATAGACGGGGCGACCAATGATACTACCACGGTGACCGCGGGCTCACATCCCAGCGCCGTGGCGGTTAACCCGGTCACCAACAGAGTCTACGTCGCGAACAACAACAGCAACAACGTGACGGTCATCGACGGCGTGACCAACGCCACGGCAACGGTACCCGCTGGCTCGATTCCGTATGCGGTGGCGGTGAACCCGGCCACCAACAGGATTTATGTCGCCAACCGCTACAGTAACAACGTGACGGTGATCCACGGAGCCACCAACGCCAAGACCACGGTGGCCGCGGGCGCAGAGCCGTTTGCCGTGACGGTGAATCCGGTCACCAACAAGATTTACGTCGCGAATTCCGGCAGCAACAACGTGACGGTCATCGACGGCGCGACGAACGCCACAACCAGCATTGCTGCGGGGACGACACCCTCGGGGATCGCAGTGAACCCGATCACCGACAGGATCTATGTCGCGAACAGCGGCAGCGATAGCGTGACGGAGGTGACGGAGGTGCCGACCAACGATACCAAAGTGCGTGCCGTCTGGAACCCGCTGCCTGGGGACACGACCTCGCACGGGCGTGTGGTCCTGGATGGCCGAGGCGTGAACCGCTGGGCGCCGGGCCGCACGACGATGATGGCTGTACTGAACCGAGTCGGGACGGTGCAGTTGCCCTGGAACTGGGCGTATGTGATTGGCGGGGGCGGCACTGACTCGATGTCATGGTCGTACAACTGGCGTAGCGACTCGCTGATTGCTGGCGAGAACTTCGTCTGCTGCGTGCCGCTTGAAGCTCAGGCCGCGACCGCCAACAACCTCGGTCGGGGGACGCCGTTAGCGGGCAACCTTGAAGTGTACCCGGTGTATCGGATTGGATTTGCCAGCGGAGTCGAGGAAACGATGAACGAGGAACGAGGAACGATGAACGTGGCGGCGACCATCGTGCGCGGCGTCCTGTTCCTGCCGCGGGACATGACCGAAATCCGCCCGGGGATTTCGGATCGTGTCCCAAGGCCAGTGCTGCTCGACGCCAGCGGGCGCAAGGCGCTCGACCTCCGGCCCGGCTCGAACGACGTGCGGTCGCTGGTCCCCGGCGTCTACTTCGTGCATTCGGCAGTCGACAATCGGCAATCGAAAATGACCAAGGTCGTGGTAACGAGGTAAGGGGGAGATGTGAGACTCATCGCTTCTCTGCTGTTCCTGAGCTGCATCGTGTCGCTCGCGCTCGGCCAGTGGATTGAGACAACCATACGATTGCCGGACTCCACGTCCAAGCTGGATAGTATCCGTATCATGCAGTATCACTCTCCGAACCGGACCGTCTACGTCGGCGGCAAGCACAAGCTGGTCGCCGTCGATGCCTTGACGCATAGGTTCCTGGCATGGATTACGCTGCCCGATTCGCCCCCGCCCATGGACATAGTGTGCAGCAGCACGGCCAGCAACCGGCTGTACTGCGCGCCACTCTCCAGGGAGTCGGTCTGGGTGGTGGACTGCGCTACCAACGGTCCTCTCAAACCCGTCCCGTTGCGCGCCCGCGTGCAGGCGATGTGCTACGCCGCTGGGCCGAACAAGGTCTACGCGGCCTGCCCGCCGGACAGCGTGGTCGATGTGATTGACTGCGCGACCGACAGCGTGGTGGCAATAAAGGTCCTATCCTGGCCCTCGGCGCTCTGCTACAACCCGGAGCTGAACCGCATCTACGTTACCAAGTCAACCTCCGACGAGGTTGCCGTCATCGACTGTGGCGCAGACACGGTAATCAGCACCATCTGGGTACGTGGTGTCGAGCCTACCGCCATCGGCTATGACTCGGCGACCAATTGCGTGTACACGCTTAACTACACGAGCGCCACTTCGTCGATCATTGACTGCGCGAGTGACACCGTGATTCGCGTCGTCCCGGTAGACGCCAAGCCCGACAGGGTGGTGGTCGGGCCTGATGGCAAGGTCTACTGCGGCGGGTATGACGACTCGGTCGTGACCGTGGTCGAGCCACATGGGACAAGGACAGTCCCGGTTGGGCTGCATCTGTCGAGCATGAGCTTTGACCCCATCAGCCGGAAGGTCTCTTGCGCCTTGTCGGATTCGGACGTCGTGGTCATCGACGCCGTCGGCGACACCGTCGTGGCCCGTGTCCGGGCGGGTGAAGACCTGCGGCTGGTCTGCTACGACCCGGTGGATACGAGCACGTGGGCGACCAGCGCGGACGGAGCCATGGTCGGCATCATTGACGATGGGACAGACTTGCTCATCGACGCGCTCCTGTTCGGTTCCTTTGCTCCCAGGAATCTGTGCTACAATCCTGCCAACGACCGTCTCTACTGCCTGGGTCGGGGTCTGGCGGTTATTGCCTGTGATTCCAACCAGGTAGTGGGGATATTGCCGGTCGGCGGAACGGCGGACTCGATGATCCGGAACCCGGTCAACAACAGGCTCTACTTCAGCAGCCCGGCGGAGAACACAGTGTCCATTCTCGACTGCGCGAGCGATACCATCATGGCGACTGTGGAAGCCGGCCAGTCGCCAGACGCAATGTGCTGTAGCGCTGATGGGAAGGTTTACGTGACAATCGGCGGGGGCGTCGCGGTCATCGACCCCGACGGTGACTCAGTCCGGAAGGTCGTGCCGACGCCTTACGACCCAAAGACGCTCTGCTACGACCGCACCGACAACCGGGTCTACGCCGGCCTGGATAGCGGCAGGCTGGTGAGCGTTATTGATGTGGTCCGTGATTCAGTTCTGAAGAACGTGCCGGTCTCGGTGTCCTGCGACAAGGTCTGCTGGAACCAGAACCACGATAAAGTCTACGTGTCCGGGTCCTCAGACACGTCCGTGGTGGTCATCGATTGCGCCGGTGACACCGTTCGCAGTAGCCTGAGCGTGCAGACCTTCGCACCGCTGACCACGTACAGCGATTCGGCCAGTGACAGGGTGTTCGTTTCCGACGGTGACCTGCTATATGCCATCAACCCGGCGGCCGATACTCTGAACGGGGGGGTAGGCGTGGGGCACGTGGCGGGCATTGTCGACAACGGACAATCGGGCGGTGCCAACCGGCTTTACTGCGCCGAAACTGGGAACCGGGAGTTGTGCGTGACTAACGGTACAGGCGATGCCATAATACGCAGGGTCCCAATGGGGGTGAACTCAACTGTCTTGGCTTGGAACCCGGCTCACTGGTGGGTCTACGCGCTGGACCCTTATAGTCCCAGCATTGTCGTGGTGAGTGATACGATGCTCGGCATAGAGGAGACTGAGCCGCGAGTCCAAAGCCACAAACTTGAGGCGACAATAGTGCGGGGAGTGCTGGTGCTTGACGCAGTGTACAGTAGACAGAAGACAGGATACAGCGCCGAGCTGCTGAATATCACGGGGCGGAAGGTGATGGACCTGAGCACGGGGGCCAATGTTGTTCGGGCGCTGGCACCGGGCGTGTACTTTGTGAGGGAAGCCCAAGCGCAAGCTCAAGCCCAAGCGGTTCGCAAGGTCGTGGTCATGAGGTAAGGAGGCAACATGAGATTCTCGCCAATGCTCTTCATCCTCGGCTGCCTGCTGCTGGCGGGAGGAGTCCAGTTTTGTGTAGCCGCCGGCCAGGCGCAAGCTACCCCGAGTCCGGCGCGAGCGGCGCTCGGACAAATGAGCCGGGCAGAGCGGAAGAACTCGAGCATATCCGTGGAGTTTGAGACGTCTGACAGCGAGGTTGTTCTACTCGGTCGCGAGGTCGAACATCTGTGGAATGCTGGCCAGTATGACGAGGCGTTGGCGCGGCTCGACAGCCTTGAGGCCACGGTCGGCCATGTGGCCATCGGCAACTCCTGGCGCAAGCCCGTGCCTACGCTTGAGACAACCCTCTGGGGAAGGGACGTCCGCATCGGTAACCGCGATTCGCTGGTGCAACTGGCCTTCGACGGCCAAGCTGCAAGCGGCAACCTCTTTGTGGCCCTTCGCCCCGGCAGCGGCTATCCACACTTCTCGGTGTGCGTGTCAACCGACAGCGGTGCTACTTGGGAGGAGACATTCACGTGGAACGGGAGCCCTCCGACGTCGATTGCCGGCCACGTCGTCACGGACCATTTCTATGTTGCTTACAACTCGCCGGGAGAAGACCCGCAGCACATCCGGTTGCGACGGTTCCGGTGCAGCGACGGCTCGGCCGACACTTTCCACAACGGCGACGTCTGGGTAATCCCCTGCACACTGGCGGTAGCCGATACGATGAAAGAGGTGTCGCTGACCTCAAGCGGGTGGCTCAATATGGGCTGGCTGTACATGGCCGCAATCGCATCTGACGGCAGCGTTTGGTACGGCTATTGCAATGTCGGCAACGGGACGTGGTCCCGGTACCCGACGGGGATCACCTCGGGGGCATCGCAGGGCATCGATCTTGACTTTATCTGGTACTCTGACTCATCCCACCTTTTTCTTTCTTACTATGATACGAGTGATACGCTGCGGATATGCACCTGGATAGGCGGGGGCTTCACTCAGCGTTTCTCGCTGCTCACGGGCACGGGCAACTCGACCAGTCTCTCAGGTTGCCACGATACTGTCGTCTGCGTCTACGAGGACGGTATTTCCTCACCGCACCAGATCCGATACGCCATCAGTTACGACAATGGGTACACGTGGACGACCGGCACGTTGAGCAGCGTCGACACCGCCGCGGAAGCGCCTGCGGTCGCGCCCTGCACGCTCGGCGTGCTCGCGGCCGTGTACCGGCACGAGGGTACGACACGCGAGTTGCGGTTCCGCCGGCGTATCGGCAGCGGGCCTTGGAGCGACCCGGTTTCGATCGCGGACAACGAACCGTACTGGAGCCGGCCGGGGATCGAGTGCCTGGACGCGAGCGGCGTGTGCGGGGTCGCGTACCTCTCCAATACCATCCCGGTTGTGCGAGGAGCCTACTACAATCGTAGCGATTGGGTGTATGGCATTGCCGAGCAGCGCCGGCTCGCTGTCGACGAGAACATCCTGAGCGTCTTCCCGAATCCGCTCTCGGGCCTTGGTCAACTGACCTACACGCTGAACCGAGCCTCTGACCTGCGGATGCGAGTTTATGACCGCGCCGGGCGCGCTGTGCTGACGCTCTTCGACGGCCGGAGCCCGGGCGGCAGGCAGTCGCTCGGGCTCAACGCTGCGGGCGTCGCGCCCGGGGTCTACTTCATCCGGGCAGAGGCCGATGGCAGGGCATTGACAGTACCGGTGACGGTCGTAAAATAGCGAGGTAACAGAAGTGTCGCTGCTCAATCCGATGTGTTCGGTGCAGGAGGCAGCATGAGCAGGATAGCGGTAGTCACAGTCCTAGCGATGGTGGCATGTGCGTTCGCCTCGGAGGCACAAACGGCCCCGACCCCGGCGAGGGCCTTCTTTGTGCAGATGACCCAGGCTGAACGGAAGAACTCGTGCATCTCCGTGGAGTTTGAGAGTCCTGACAGCGAGGCGATCCTGCTGGGCCACGAGGTCGAACGTCTGTGGAACGGCGGTCAGTATGACGAGGCATTGCTGCAACTCGGCAACCTGGAGGCTCGCGTCGGGCACGTGGCCATCGGCAATTCTTGGCGCAAGCCGGTGCCGACGCACCAGACTATTCTCTGGGGAAGGGACGTCCGTGTCGGCAACCGAGATTCACTTCTGGAGCTTTCCTTCCCCGCCAGTGACATTAGCGGAAGCCTATTTGTGGCCCTCCGCCACGGTCACGGGCCCGCCTACTACTCGGTCTGCATGTCGGCCGATAGTGGCGCTACGTGGGAGGAGACGTTCACTTGGGTCGGGAGCCCAGTTACATGCTTTGATGCGGGGCTACTCCAAACCCACTTCTATGTTGCGTACTACTCCCCCGGGGAGAACGCCCAGCAGGTTCGGCTGCGGCGGTTCCTGTGCAGTGACGGTTCGCTCGACGAACTCAGCAACGGTGACATGTGGGTTGCCGCCTGCACGCTTGATATTGGGGATACGGCAAGGGAAGTGTCGCTCATCTCCAGCGGGAGCGGCTTCCTGTTCATCACCACCCTCGTTTCTGACGGCAGCGTGTTGTTGAGCATGTCCACTGCGGACGCGGTGTCGTGGGTCAAGTGGTCGACGGGAATCACCTCGGGCGCTAGCAACGGTCTCGATGGTACCTACAATCTGGGAGACGTCCGCACTTCGGTCTTGTTATCCTATGTGGACGCGACCGACACCCTGCGCATCTATGGCGGGACAAACACAAGCTTCACTCAGCGCCTTGCGCTCTTCTGCGGGACGGGCGAACTAACCAGCATCTCAGGAAACTACAAAGACGTCATCTGCGCGTACGAAGATGCGTCGACCTCACCCCAGAGGGTCCGCTACGCGGTCAGCACCGACGGCGGTGATACATGGACGACGGGCACACTTAGTGACACAAGCATCGCTGCGGACGCGCCCGCAGTCACGGCGCCCTATCTTACCGGCGGGTTCACGGCTGTGTACCGTTGTCGCACTCCGACCTGCGAGCTGCTATGCCGTTCGGGTCAATACAACGGGACATGGTACTCGCCACATTCGGTTGCTGATTACGAGCCAAACTGGAGCCGCCCGGGAGTCAGGGAGGTAGTGAGGAACGTACTCGGGGTCGTATGCCTGTCAGACACAATCCCAGTCGTCCGCGGGGCCTACTTCGACCGGAGCGACTGGGTGTATGGCATTGCCGAGCAGCGGCTGCCCCAGACCTCAAGCCGCCCGTCGCTGGCCACCATCGTCCGCGGAGTGCTGGTGCTCGGCGCAGTAGACGGTAGACAGCAGACAGCAGGCAGGGGAGCACCGTCCGACGGGGGCCGTTGCGGCCAACTTCTGAATGCAGCAGGTCGGAGCGTGATGGAACTGCATGCTGGCGCGAATGACGTGCGAGGACTAGCGCCCGGGGTGTACTTTGTGAGAGAAGCACAAGCTCAAGCGCAAGCGGTCCGGAAGATAGTCCTCACTAGATAGGGAGGCATGATGATTTTCCCGGCCGTGCTCTTGGTCTATTGCTGCCTGGTATCGATGGCAGGTGCGCGCGCAAGCGTAGAAGCCAGCCGGCAGCAGACAGCCCCGAGTCCGGTGCGGGCCTTCTTTGTGCAGATGAGCCAGGCAGAGCGGAAGAACTCAAGCATATCCGTAGAGTTCGAGAGTTCTGACAGTGAGGCGATCCTGATGGGCCGCGAGGTCGAGCGACTCTGGAACGGCGGCCAGTATGACGAGGCCCTGGTGCAACTCGGCAACCTGGAGACGCGTGTCGGGCACGTGGCCATCGGCAATTCCTGGCGCAAGCCGGTGCCGACCATCGAGAATGCGCTATGGGGGAGCGATGTCCGTATCGGGAACAGAGATTCGCTCTTGGATCTCGCCTTCGATCATGGTGGTAATGGTGATCCTATCCCCGTCCTCTTCGTGGCCCTCCGCCACGGCCACGGGCCCGAGTACTACTCGGTCTGCATGTCGACCGATGGTGGCGCCACTTGGGTAGAGACGTTCACGTGGGCCGGGAGTCAGGTTACGTCACTTGACGCGGGGTCACTCTACACGCATTTCTATGTCGCCTACTACGCTCCCGGGGAGAACGCCCAGCAGGTCCGGCTGCGGCAGTTCCTGTGCAGTGATGGTCTGGCCGACGAATTCAGCAACGGTTCCATGTGGGTTGCGCCCTGCACGTTGGATGTGGGGGATACGGCAAAGGAAGTGGCGTACGCCTCCGGCATCGCCGGCTGGCAGTTCATCGCAACCACCGTATCTGACGGTAGCGTGTTGCTCCGTCGGGGTGGCACGGACGGGGTGTCGTGGTACAAGTCGTCGACGGGAATCACCTCGGGCGCCAGCAGGGGCCTCAGTTGCACCTACGATCTGGGAGGATCATACGGCGTGTGGATGTCCTATCTCGACGCGACCGACACCCTGCGTATTACCCGCGCCGGCTACGGTCCACTTGCGTTTGCACCTTTCTGCGGGCCGAGCGGACGGACCTGCATCTCAGGACTCTTCGGCCACATCATCTGCGCGTACGAGGATGCGTCGACCTCTCCCCAAAGGGTCCGCTACGCGGTCAGCAACGACCGCGGTGATACATGGACGACGGGCACCCTCAGTGACACTGGAATCGCCGCGGAGGCGCCCGCAGTCACGGCAATTAGCTCCGCGTTCGCGGTCGTGTTCCGGCAGGAGAGTTCAACTCCCGATCTGTGGTACTGCTGGCGCGCGGACACCGGGTCCTGGTATCTCTCAGATTCATTTGTCGACCACGAGCCATATTGGAGTCGCCCGGGGATCAAGTACGTGGGCCCGGGCTACGGGATCGTCTACCTGTCCGATACCAGCCCGGTCGTGCGCGGGGCCTACTTTGAGCGTACTTATTGGCCGGCGATTGCCGAACAGCGGCGGACCCAGGCGAACAGCCGGACGTCGCTGGCCACGGTCGTTCGGGGCAGGCTGGTTCTACCGCAAGCTGCAAGCCACAAGCCACAAGCCGCAAGCCTCCTGGATATCTCGGGCAGAAGCGTGCTCTGCTTGAAGCCGGGCGCGAATGATGTGGCCAGGCTTGCTCCCGGCGTGTACTTTGTGAGAGAGGTCCAAGCACAAGCCCATGCAGTCCGGAAGGTCATTGTTGCGAGGTAAGGAGCAGACGTGAGATTAGCATCAACACTCTTGGCTCTTGGTTTCCTATTCTCGATAGCAACCGCTCAGTCGCACGACAAGACCATCCAGGCACAGGCGGCTCCGACATCGGCTCGGGTTGCACTGGAGCAGATGAGCCTGGCAGAGCGGAAGAATTCGAGCATATCCGTGGAGTTCGAGACGTCTGACAGCGCGGCGATCCTGCTGGGCCACGAGGTCGAGCGACTTTGGAACGGCGGCCACTGTGACCTGGCTCTGTCGCAACTCGACAGCCTAGAGGCTCGCGTTGGGCACGTTGCCATCGGCAACTCCTGGCGCAAGCCTGTGCCGACCATCGACAAGGCGCTATGGGGTGGCGACGTCCGCATAGGCAACCGGGATTCTCTTCTGGGTCTTGCCATCGACTACGACTTTCGAGGCTGCCTCCTTGCGGCCCTTCGCCACGGACACGGGCCCGAGGGGTTCTCGGTGTGCAGGTCGTCCGATCAGGGCGCCACCTGGGCAGAGACGTTCGCCTGGTTCGGGAGCCAAGTCACGTCTCTTGATGCCGTCGTCCTCTTTCCCTCTTTCTTCTATGTCGCGTACCACTCACCGGGAGAGGATGCTCAGCAGGTGCGACTGCGGCGGTTCCTCGTTAGTGATGGTTCGGCCAATGAGTTCGACGTGGGATCCTGGTGGGTTGCGGCCTGTACGCTGGATTTGGGGGACACGGCAAGGGAAGTGTCGCTCGTCACCGGCGTCGTGAACCTGTACATCACCACCATCCTGTCTGACGGTAGCCTGGGGCTCAGTTGGGACAGCGGAGGTGACGCATCGTGGCACAAGCTGCCGACAGGTGTCGACTCGGGCGCGAGCAGGGGCCTCGACTGCAACTGGAGATGGGGAGGGCCCATCGGAGGATACCTGCTGCTCTCATATCTGGACGCAACCGACACCCTGCGCATCCTTCGCTGGGTTTCGAGTGGCTTCGCTCAGCGTTTCGCGCACTACTGCGGGCCGAGTGAGTTGACCAGCTTGGACGGATACGGGGACAGAGTCGTTTGTGCCTACGAAGACGGGACTTTCTCACCTCGGCGGGTCTGCTGCGCGCTCAGCTATGACAGTGCAGCTACGTGGACCACTGCTACACTTAGCGACACTGAGGTCGCCGCTGAGGCACCCGCGATTGCCATGTACGGGCCTGGGTTCGGGGCCGTGTTTCGCCATGACTCGCCAACTCCTGAGTTGCGGTTCCGCCTGTGCCCCGACAGTTGGCCTTGGAGCGACCCAGTTTCGATCTCGGATAATACGTCGTTCTCGGGCCGTCCGGTCATCAAGCATCTGTCCTATAGCCAACTCTATCACTCCGATTTATTCGCTGTCGCGCACATGTCAGATACCAGCCCGGTCGTGCGCGGGGCCTACTTTGTTCGCGACTGGGTGTATGGAATTGCGGAGCAGCGCCGGGCTCAGGCCGCAAGCCGCGCATCCCTGGCCACCCTCGTCCGCGGCGTGCTGTTCCTGCCGAAAATGGGGACTGTACCTTCAGGGACTGTCCCCACTTTCGGCCCCTCGCTGGTGGATATGAGCGGCCGCAAGGTGCTCGACCTTCACCCCGGCGCGAATGACGTGCGAAGACTAGCGCCCGGAGTGTACTTCGTGAGAGAAGCACAAGCTCAAGCACAAGCAATCCGGAAGGTCATTGTTACGAGGTAAGGAGCAGACGTGAAACTGGCATCAACACTCTTGGCTCTTGGTTTCCTATTCTCGATAGCAGCCGCTCAGTCGCACGACAAGACCATCCAGGCACAGGCGGCTCCGACATCGGCTCGGGTCGCACTGGAGCAGATGAGCCAGGCGGAGCGGAAGAACTCGTGCATATCCGTGGAGTTTGAGACGGCTGACCGGGATGCCATCCTGCTTGGCCATGAGGTCGAACGTCTGTGGAACGGCGGCCAATTCGACGAGGCCCTGACGCAACTCGGCAACCTTGAGGCGCGGGTCGGGCACGTGGCCATCGGCAACTCCTGGCGCAAGCCGGTGCCGACCATCGACAAGGCGCTATGGGGTGGCGACGTCCGCATCGGCAACCGCGACTCGCTCCTGTCCCTTGCTTTCGACATCGACCGTTTGACCGGCCACGTCTTTGCAGTTCTCCGCCACGGCAGCGGATATCCGCACTTCACGGTCTGCATGTCAACCGACAGCGGCGCTACCTGGGCCGAGACATTCAGCTGGAGTGGGAGTCCGCCCACGTCGCTCGACGCGGCGGTGCTGGCCAACCGCCTCTATGTTGTGTATAACTCGCCGGGAGAAGACCCTGAGCACATCCGGTTACGGCGGTTCCTGTGCAGCAATGGTCAGGCCGACAGCTTCCAGGGCGGTGGAACCAACGTCGTTCCCTGCACGCTGAGTGTCGGCGACACGATGAAGGAAGTTGCGCTTGCCACCAACCCGAACGACAACCGTCTGCATATCATCGCCATTGTGTCGGACGGCAGCGTGCTGGCGAGCGTCGCTGATGCGAATGCGGTCTCGTGGACTACGCAGTTGACTGGAATCACCTCGGGCGCTCGCAGCGGCCTGGATGCAACTGATGACCAGTGGTCGGACGATGAACACGTGGTCTTCTCCTACTGCGATGCGAGCGACACCATGCGGGTCTACGACGGAAACGGGCCACTGCTGGCACAACCGGCCGGTTCCGGCGCTCTGACCAGTATCTCGGCCTATTTGGACACTATCATCTGCGTGTACGAAGATGAAACGTCTTCACCTTACAGAGTTGGCTGCGCCACTAGCGTCGATGGCGGGGACACCTGGACGGTGAGCACACTCAGCGACACAGGCATGGCTGCGAACGCGCCCGCAGTCACGGTACGCGGCGGCGTCGCGGCGTTGTTCCGGCAGGACTCGACGACTGCGGGTATCTCCCCGACTCCCGGCCTGCGATTCCGCCAGCACACGGACAGCGGGCCTTGGAGCGACCCGGTTTCGGTTGCGGACCACGAACCGTACTCAAACCGTCCCGGAATCGCGTACTTGGGCGCGGGCATGTTCGGTGTCGCGTACCTGTCCGATACCAGTCCGGTCGTGCGCGGGGCCTACTTTGACCGGAGCGATTGGGTCTACGGAATCGAGGAATTGCCGAGTGTCGATTGGCGAATGACGAATAGCGCAGCGACTATCTTCCGCGGCGTGCTCGTGCTCGGAGCAGTAGGTAGTAGACAGCAGACAGTAGACAGGGCGGAGTTACTGGACGCGGCGGGGCGGAGAGTGATGAACCTGAGAGCCGGCGCGAATGACGTAAGTCGGCTGGCTCCGGGCGTCTACTTCGTGCGGGCTGCAAGCCGTGAGCCGTCAGCCGTAAGCTGTTACAAGGTCGTGGTGACGAGGTGAGCGGCAGAGGGCAGTAGACAGTAGGCAGTAGACAGCAGACAGGGCGCGGGCGGGCGGTTGACTTCAGGTGAAGCGCAACCTATACTGGCAGCGTGAGTATGGACAGCAGGCAGCCCGAGACCGCATTCAGCGCCCTGACGCCGCTGGACTTCTCGGTCAGCGTCTCACGCGACCGCTGGAATCTCATCACCTCACTTAAGCATCCGGCAATGAGCGGTCGAGAGGCGGAAGTCCAGGCGGTCCTGCAAGGCCCGGACGAAGTGAGGCGCAGCCGACGGGATGAGAGTGTGCTGCTTTTCTACAAGCTTGAACGGCCGGGACGCTGGCTCTGCGCCGTGGTCAGGCGCGCCGTGCAGAACGGTTTCCTGATTACGGCCTACCCCACTGATGCAGTGAAGGAAGGTGAACGCATATGGGTCAAGTGAAGGTATTCTACGATCGTGCCGGGAACACCCTTACGGTCTGGTTCGGTGACAGGCAGGACGAGTTCGTCAGCGAGGAAACGGGTGAAGAGGTCGTGCTGATGAAGGACCGGGCCGGCCGGGTCATTGGCTTCGAGAAGCTGAATTTCGTCGTGCCGGCGCCCGAACGGCTCCAGGTTGCCTTTGAGGCTGTCGGCGCCTAGTCCCTGGATAAGTCATTCATCCAGCAACAAGCCTGAACGACCCTTCGGGAACGTCTGACATCTCCTGCCTCCGACGCGCCCGCCGGGATTCCGGGACGTGAAGAAGGCGGTTGTAACGAGGTGAGCCGCAAGTAGGCAGTAGACAGTAGGTAGTAGACAGTAGACGATAGACAGCTGACAGGGCAGGGGCGGGCGAAAGCCCGCCCTTGGTTCTGCGGAGTGGAGGATCGGGGGCAGATGCGGCGAATCCCATAACTCTGAGGGGTAGCGCAGGAAGCGGGTCTCCGGGCTATGTGCCTGTGGCTTGTGGCTCACGGCAGACAGCCCTCGGCGGGCGGGAAGTAGTCACGGCGGGAATGAGACGAGTTTGTCTCATTCGTCCAAGTC
>Ga0335071_10002065_pt1 | contig 21722 bp, 16 predicted proteins | sample Lox_Sample_15_FD_206724 | JGI IMG/M metagenome (GOLD analysis project Ga0335071, IMG submission 206724) | Soil microbial communities from Loxahatchee National Wildlife Refuge, Florida, United States - Lox_Sample_1.5 | ecosystem: Environmental > Terrestrial > Soil > Wetlands | place: USA... | reverse complement strand
GGTGTGGAATCCACCAAATCGCTGGCCCTGCTCAACCGCCAGGTCTACGTCGGCTACAGTGAGGGCAATCCAAAATGGTATGGGCTGCCGGGCGATCAGTCCATGATCAATACCATAACGGCCAATAACCCCTGGGCCGGGCTCTACAACGACAGCTGCAGTCTGTTGACGCTCTACACGTACCTCAAAGACCACAAGGCTGACACTCTAACGCGCGTGGTCAGCGTCGTGGAGGACTTCGGTTCCGAGAACAACACGGAGGACGCGAAATTCCTGCTCGGCGCGGGAACGGCCGGCATCGATGCCGCCACGAACATTGTGGTGAAAAAGGCCAATCACGAGATGTTGTTGTGGGTGTACGGCGCGGTCAGCCTGCTGTGTTTGATCACGTTCCGTTCGGTGCGGGCGGTGATTGTGGCAGTGCTTCCCCTGATGCTGACCTCAGTGCTGTGCGAGGCGCTGATGGTGCAGTTAGGCATGGGTGTGAAAGTCGCCACGCTGCCCGTTATCGCGCTCGGGGTCGGCATCGGCGTGGATTACGCCTTGTACATGCTGACCGTGATCCTCGCCCACATGCGCGCCGGACGGACTCTCTCGGAAGCTTATTACGCGACACTGTGCTTTACGGGCCGAGTCGTAATCCTGACCGGTCTCACACTGGCCTTCGGGGTCGCAACCTGGGCCTTTTCTCCTATCAAGTTCCAGGCCGATGTGGGTGTTCTATTGGTGTTCATGTTCGTTTGGAACATGCTCGGGGCGCTGATTCTGCTGCCGGCGCTGGCTTGCTTCCTGTTGAAGAGCGAGCGCTCGCCAGCCCGGGAAACTGTGTCTCGTGTTTCGAACTTCGAAGAGGGCCGAGCGCATCGAATTACAACTTGCGTAGACCGGGATTAAGGAGAGGACATGGTTGTGGATCCAGCACAGATAGAACAGACAGCGTCCGGGGCTCTGCCAGTCCTCGCGCGCATTCTCCTGGTGACGGATTTCTCGCCGTGCTCGGAGGTGGCTGTGCCGGTTGCCAGGCTGCTGGCCGAAAGCTACGGGGGAACGGTTACCGCTGCGCACGTCATTCTTCGTGACGAGGACCCTGGGCCGAACGAGGCCGTCGTTGGCACAGCGGAAGAGATTGCTGCCCTTGCCGAAGAGCAGATGACGGCCTTTCTGGCCAACAATCGACTTTGGGGAGCGGGGTCAATCATCACCAGTGGGTCGTTCGAAGAAGCGATTGCAACCCTGGTGAAAGAAGCCGGATTTGATGCGGTTGTTGTGGGCACGCACGGCCGTACTGGAGTGGGCAAGATCATGCTCGGTTCCGTGGCGCAACGCATTTTCAATTCGGCACCATGCCCGGTGGCCACGGTTTCGCTAAAAGCGCGGATGTCCGCATGGATGGGAACAAAACTGAACAAAATTCTTTATGCGACGGACTTGTCTGAAGTATCGAAGCGGGCACTGCCCTATGCGCTATCGCTGGCCAAAGCGAACCAAGCTGAATTGCTGCTTGTTCACTCGCCGGACGAATCCGCACAGGAGGAAGGCCGCAATCACGATCTTGCCGAATTGATTCCGCGCGCGGACCGCAGCTGGTGCCAGTTCAGCCAGACCGCAGTAGCGGGCGAAGGAGCATTCGGAATCGTGAGATTGGCGGAAAACCAAGCGGTCGATCTCATCGTAATTGGCGCGGAGCAGCTCAGTGCGGGGCCGCTCCACAGGATTAACGTGCCTTTTACAACGGCATATCAAATCGTGGCAAATGCCCCGTGCCCGGTGCTGAGGGTGCGCAGCGGGGCACTGGAATAACAACCCTCGGCTCGGGGCGAACCGAGCCCCGCAATTAGCAGTATCTCGGGCCCTTGATGCTTGGTTATCGCAAAAAGGAGAGTACCATGGCAACAACCGCTACACCACCACAGTTACAATTTCCAACGCTTCTGAGCCCAATCAAGATTGGGCCGCTCCAGCTCAAGAATCGCATCGCAATGGCGCCTATGAACGAAACGCTTTCAGACGGCGATGGGCGAGTCAGCGAGCAGCTCTGCGCCTACTTTGCGGCGAGAGCTAAGGGCGGGACCGGTCTTATCATCACCGGGGCGATCATGGCGACGAGACTGGCTTCCGAATTCGTTTGGGGGCGGAACCTTCACTGCTACAACCTCGGCCATCTGCACGGCCTCACGCTGCTGACCGATCGCGTTCATTATTTCGGCAGCAAAATCGCCGCGCAGATGAGTATCGGATTTGGACGTCAGGGACATTCCTACGACCATACGAAGCTGGCCCCAGCGGCCACGGCAGGTCTGCCCTACGAAATGGCACTGGACAAAGCTACGGACCACATGGCGCCGGCGTTCCGTAAATCGGAGCGCTCTCGCCAGTTTCTCGTCGGGCAATTGACCCGCGAAATGTCGATCGATGAGATTCACCACGAGCAGAAGGAATATGCGCACAGCTGTCAGCTGGCGTTGATGGCGGGATTTGATGCCATCGAGATCCATGCGCCTCACGGCTACCTGGAACACGAATTCCTCTCGCCTCTGACCAACAAGCGCACTGACATGTATGGCGGCGACTGGCGCAACCGCAAGCGCTTCGTCAACGAGGTCATGGAACAGATCCGTTATGCCTGCCCCGGTGCGGCTATCGGCGTGCGAATCAGCGCCGAAGAGCATTGCGAGGGGGGACTGACCCGGGAAGAAATGATCGATGTCGCACAGGACCTGGAAGCTCGCGGGGCGGACTACATCAGCCTCTCCGATGGCGGCGGCTACGAAGAACCGAATCATTTGCTTCCGGAAGCGAAGCGTGCGGAACACATTCCGGACACCGGCGCCGACTTCAAGAAAGCCCTGAGGATTCCCGTCATGGTGCCCTCGCAGCACGATCCTGTAAAAGCGGAAGAAGATATTGCGGCGGGAAAGTTCGACATTTCCGCTCTGGGCCGGCAGCTTCTGTGCGACCCCGAGTATGCCAACAAGGTGGCGTCCGGGCGGGCGGACGAGATTGTCCGCTGTAAGCGCGACAACATCTGTGTCATGCGCTGTCTGGCGGGTGCGTCACCGGCTTGTGGGAGCAATCCCTGGCTGGGCCGCGAGTATGGGCAGCCGGAGTTGCAAATCGGTCCGCGCCAGAAGCACGAAAGCCTGGTCCCGACGGGCATGATGCTGCCCCTGCCGGCCTTGGACCGGCCGTGGTGGAAGCCGCAACTTCCGGTAGAGGAAAAGTACTGGCGTCCGTTCCGCGGTCCAGGCCCGGAATAGCAAGAACCCTGAAGGAGACCTGCAATGACAATTCACGGTGAAACAGACGACTTTTTCAAGATTGATCCCGAGGCACACCTCGTTGGGGACATGAGTCCGGTCACGCATTTCCCGGGCGTTCAGATGTGGTGGCGTGCCATTGACGGTTGCAAGCGGGCTCTGCTCACTGGATTGCCGGCCGCCGTGGCGCAGGCGTCGGGTGGGCAGGCCTTAAAGAAGGACACCTCCCCGGAAGCTCTGCTGGCGGCGATGGACCGGTGTGGCGTTGATATTGCCTGCCTGCTTCCGGAATCGATGATGGATACGACAGGCTACTCCAGCCGCTGGTGCACCAATGGGGAAATGGCGAAGGTCGTTGACGCCCACCCCGACCGCTTCCTGTACCAGCCCAATCTCTCGCCCATCAAGCATCGCGGCGTGAAGCATGCCACCTGGGAAATGGAGTATTGGGTCAAGGAAAGAGGCGCGAAGATCTTCAAGTTTTACCCGCCAGAGGACACCTATATTAATGATCCGGAACTCTGGCCTTTTTACGAGAAGGCGGAGGAGTTGGGAATCGTTCTCGACATCCACACCGGCTTCAGCTGGGTCCCTCCCGGGAAGAGCAAGTACGCATTGCCGATCCTGCTGGACGATGTGGCCCGCGACTTCCCGAACCTCACTATGGTGGCGTTTCACATGGGGTACCCCCATTGTGACGATCTCAACATGGTGGCCATGGGGCACCCCAATATCTACCTGTGCCTGAGCCTCATCGTTCCGTGGGCCGTGTGCGCACCAAGGAAGTTCGCGAAGATCATCGGAGAAGCCCTCCGCTTCGCGGGTCCCGACCGAATTGTCTGGGGAACAGACACGGCCGGCTTTGAAGCGCAGGTGCGCCTGTCAGTCGAAGGTTTCCGCAGGTTCCAGATTCCCGAGGATATGCGCCAGCAATACGGCTATCCGGAGATCACAGAAGACGACCGGCGCAAGATCTTTGGGGCGAACCTGGCACGCCTGTTGGGAGTCGATATCAGCAAGCGGCGGGTTCCTATGGAAACGTATGCAACTGCCAGCGTGTAAGTGACGCAGAGCCTGGGCGTCTGAATTCGTGAATAAGGAGATGGTGCCATGGCTAACCCCGAGTTCGCCATAATCGGAACCGGCGAGGTGCCCTGCGGGATTTACCCGAAGCGGAGTGAGTTCGAGATTGCCTATCGCGTGGCAAAACTTGCCATTGAAGATGCCGGCATTAGCAAAGACCAGATCGGCGCTGCGCTAACGGCCGCCCACATTATGGGATCGGAGTACAACACAGAAATGTTTTTCGGCCGGCTGCCGGAGGCAATCGGCGCGAGGAATTGCAAAGTGGTCGCCACCACGATCTCAGGCGGGGCGTCGAGCTTTTCCATTCGGAAGACCGCAGAGGGGATACTTAGCTCTGGGGAGACCGATTACGTACTCGTGGTTCACGCGCAACGCTTTTCGCAGTTTTCGCCTAACGAACAAGCCACTTTCTTTGCTCACGCAGGTGCTGATCCGGAGTGGGAAGTTCCTTACGGCATGACGTACAACGCCCTTTCCGCTATGGTCACCCAGGCCTACATGACGTACACGGGCACGACGCTCGAACAGATTGCCAGCGTGTGTGTTGCCTGCAGGAAATGGGCGAACCTGCAACCCAACGCGATGTTCCGCGACAAAACACTCACGGTAGAAGAAGTCCTCAAGAGCCGCATGGTCGCATATCCGCTCACCGCGCTGATGTGCAATGTGTTGGCCGACGGTGGCAGCGCTTACGTGATGACCACTGCCGAGAACGCCAGGAAGGTGTGCAGCAAGCCCGTCTACTTGCTGGGCGAGGCCTCTGGATACAGTCACCGCAGCATCACCAAGAGCAAGGTGCGGGACATTGATCGCATGTACGAGTTCTACGCACCGGTTGCCAAGGAGGCTTATGAGCGGGCGGGGCTGGGGCCAGCCGACATGGACATCTATGAGATCTACGGTTCCTACCCGGTGATTTCGTTGATGGCGATGGACGCGTTGGGATTCGTTGAGCCGGGGCGGTCCGGTGCGCTCGTGGCATCGGGAGAGACCAGCCCTGGAGGTAAATATCCGGTCTCCACCAATGGTGAAGCCATGGCTTTTGGGCATACCGGCACGGGCGTCGGATTTTCTGTGTTTGTCGAAAGCGTGCGGCAGTTGCAGGGTAAAGCCGGGAAAGCCCAGGTCGAAGGTGCCCGCTACCTGGTCGAGGACTGCGGCGGCGGCGCATTCATGGATGTGCACTTCACCGTACTTGGCAACCAGATTCCGAATTAGGGCACAACGCTTACCACGGGTGAACGATCGACACCGGAGCGATACGAGGAGGCGAGTATGAGCACTTCAGTTGAAGCGTCCAGCATCAGGCAAATGCTGAAAGAGAAACTCGGCTGCACAGACCAGGACTTCATTAAGCCTCTTCCCCAGCCGACGGCATGGTCAAAGCCGTTCTGGGATGCGGCCAAACAGCACAAGCTCGTGTTGAAGAAATGCAAGCTGTGTGGCCATATCGATCATCCGCCTTATCTGTATTGCACCGCGTGTTCGGGCGAGGACGCCGAGTGGGTCGAATCTTCGGGCAGAGCCAAACTGTACGCCTATGCGGTCAACACGTATGGCGTCCCATTCCCCTTCATGGAAGACCTTCCCTATGTGTTGGCCATGGTGGATCTCCCGGAAGGGCCCCGCATGATTTCGAACGTAGTTGGCTGTTCACCCAAGGAACTGCGCAATGGCATGGAGTTGGAAGTGATCTTCGATGAAGTCTCATCTGACGTGGTGCTCCCCAAATGGCGCCCGGTGAATGGCTGAGGAGGCTATATGGCGAGTGCAACGATAACGGCGGCGTACCAAAGAGTCATCTGCGAGCGTAAAGGCGCAACCGGCGAAGCCCTCTGGCTCACCTTGAACAACGAGGCGATGCGGAACGCGCTCGATGACGTGATGCAGCGCGAGTTGCTGGAGATCCTGGAGAAGGTCGCCTACGATCACAGCATTCGATGTGTGGTCATCGCAGGGGCCGGGGAAAAGGCCTTTTGCAGCGGCGGTGACATTCGAGCCTTCCAATCCATGGACCTGGTATCCGGCTATGACTATCTGGTGCAGCGAGGAGCCAGGATCCACCAGCTCATCACCACCATGGAGAAACCCGTGATCGCGGCGGTCGCCGGAATGTGCTTCGCGGGAGGTCTGGAGATCGCTCTCATGTGCGACTTCATCTACGCCACCGAAAACGCCACATTCGGTCTGCTGGAAATCAATCTCGGAATACTGGCCGGCTGGGGCGGCACTGTGCGGCTGCCTCGCGCGATTCCGGCAGCTCGGGCAAAGGAAATGATTTATCGCGGCGAGGTGATCAAAGCCGAGGAAGCGCACCAGTTGGGCTTGGTCAACCGTGTATTTCCCAGCCGCGCGGAGATGTATCAGGCGCTGGAGAAGGCGGTGGAAGAAATTGCAGCAAAGCCTCCCCTGGCGCTGCGAGCCGCAAAGACCATCATCAACAACTCGGTCACCTGCGACAGCATGGACGCCGCGCTAGCGATTGAGCGGGGGACCATCCAGTGGCTCTTCGGTTCGGAAGACATGAAGGAAGGCGTCGCAGCCTTCGTCGAAAAAAGGAAGCCGAGCTTTAAAGGGAAATAGGTAAAGGGAGACCGGCGGTGGACTTGGAATTCACGAAAGAACAAAAACTCCTGCAGGAAACCTATCGCGAGTTTTGCAAGCGGAACCTGACGCGCGAATACGTCCGCTGGCTCGATGAGAACACGACGTTTCTTCCCCAGGATATGTACGACAAGCTCGCTGAGCTGGGAACCATGGGCATTTGCATTCCTCCTGAGTACGGAGGCATGGGGCTGGGCGAAGTGGAGCATTGCATTGTCTTCGAGGAAATCAGCAAGGCGGGTGTTGCGGTGGGCTTCTGCGCGGGGCTCGCTGAAGGCTTTGGGGGCCGCCCCATTATGGCGCTCGGCACCGACGCCCAAAAGGAACGTCATTTGCCTAGAATCGCCGAGGGCAAGGAAAAGTGGTCATTGGCCATGACCGAGCCGGCCGGCGGTACCGACATTCTTGGCGCGATCTCTACTACTGCCGCAAAAGATGGCGATCACTACATCGTAAACGGATCGAAGATGTGGATCAGCGGGGCCCATGCCGCCGACTTCCTCCTTACTCTGGTCATCACCAACAAGGAAGTGGAGCGAAAGAAGGGCCTCTCCATCCTGATCATTGACGCCCGTAGCCCGGGGGTCACGATCAGACCGATCAAGAAAATGGGCGTTCATGGCTGCGGCGTCAACGAGATCTACTTCGACAACGTTTGCGTGCCGCTGGAAAACCTGCTGGGAGAAGAGAACAAGGGCTGGTACGGACTGTTGAGTGTGCTCAATCCGGAGCGCATCGGAACCTCGATCTTTTCTCTGGCAATCGCCAGGTCTGCATTTGAATACGCCGTCGAATATGCGCGGGAAAGAAAAGCGTTCGGCAAGGTCATCGGCTCTTTTCAGATCTTGCAGCACTATCTCGCCGACGTTGCCATTGAGATCGAAAACGCTCAGAACCTCATTTACAAGTGCGCCCGGCTGTGCGACGCCGGCCAACGATACGACGTTGAAGCGTGCATGGCCAAGATTGTGGCCTGCCGTGCCTCAGAGCTGGCGGCCCGCTACGGAATGGAAATCATGGGCGGCTATGGCTTCGCCATGGAATACGACATGCAACGCCACTTCCGAGACTACAAACAGATGATGTTCTCCCCCATCTCCGACGAAATGGCGAAGAACTACATCGCGGAAAGTTTCGGGCTGCCCAGGAGCTTTTAAGGCAGGGGCAAGGAATTGATGGTTGGACTTGCAAAGCGGAAAAACATAACGATGTGCTCGCAAGAGTTACGCCCGGTGACCCGAATCGCAAATGTACTGGTCAAGGCTGAACCGTATCGGAAGTGAGTCTATGAACATTCTGGTTTGTCTAAAACAGATTCTCGACCCGGAAGTGCCGGCCCGCGATTTTCGCATCGATTCCGCGAAACGCGAGGCTGTGCGCGGTGCGGCTAACCTCGTCACCAACATCTTTTGCGAAAACGCGCTCGAAACGGCGCTGCAGTTCCGCGAGCGCACGGCTGGTGCGAAGATCACTGTCCTGTCGTATGGACCAGCTACGGCCGAAGATAGCTTGCGCAAGGCCCTCGCTATGAAGGCTGATTCGGCAACGCTGGTGGTCAACGACGGCAATCCTAGCCCTGATCCTTATACCGTGGCTCTCGTGCTCGCCGCGGCGGCCAAGAAGCTCGGCGGCTTTGATCTCATCCTCCTCGGACGCGAAGCTGGTGACTGGGGTGCGGGGCAGACCGGCGGTCTGCTCGCCGAAGAACTAGGTGTTCCATGCATTTCGTTCGCCGAGAGTATCGAAACTGCGGGGAGCAAGCTTCGTATCTGCCGACAGACGGACTGGGGATGCGAAGTGTTCGAAGCCGAGCCCCCGCTGGTGCTGACGATCACAAATCAGGAGCACAACGTTCCGCGGATTCCGAAAGTGCGTGACGTGATGATGTCAGGCCGGCAACCGCTGACCAAGTGGACGATTGAGGATCTGGGCATCGACGTCGCTGCTGCGCGTGCCGGCAACACCTACTACGAAGTGGTTGAGCTTGCCATTCCACAGAAAGAAACGAAGTGCGAATTCATCAGCGGCAATTCGCTGGAAGAGCAGGCCGAAGCGTTTGCGAATCGCCTGGCGCAGATAGCTGGCGCGGCATAGAGAGTTTTGAGGAACGAGGGCCTTAGGAAGCGAGGTGAAGGCAAACTATGAACGATATCGTCATCTGTGTTTTTGCATCCGGTGGCTTCGATAAGGCCGCGCAGGGACTGACCGGCGCCGCACGACGCTTAGCGGATCAGGCCGGAACGCAGGTAAATGCGATTCTTTTCGGTGCCGGCGCCGGTGAACTCGCTTCGGAAGTCGCGCCGTTCGTAGACAAGGTTGTTGTCGCCGAAGATCCCCAGTTGGCTGAGTATGTTCCGGAAACCAGCCTGACCGCCATGGCACAGCTTACGGGAGACGCCCGGGTTGTGCTGCTCTCCAACGACACCTACAGTCAGGAGATCGCCCCGCGTCTTGCTCACCGCTTGCGCGGCAGCGCCGTCGGTGACGGTATCGGCGTCGAAGTGCAAGATGGCGTTGTGCGCGTTACACGCCAGGTGTATGGCGGCAAAGCGCAGGCCGTGATCGCGTTGAAGCGCTCGCCGGCTGTCGTGTGGCTGCGTTCGCGTTCCTTCGATCCTGCACCGGCGCGCACCGCAGCGGGCGAAATTGTACAGGCCAAACTAGAGAACAAACCCGATACACGCACCCGGATTGTGGAGCGCAAGCAGGAGGACTCTGGTGCGGCACGGCTCGAAGATGCGCGAATCATTGTCGCCGGCGGCCGCGGCATTGGCGGGTCGGAGCCGTTCAGCAAGGAATTGCAGCCGCTGGCTGACCTGCTGGGAGCGCAAATGGCGGCGACACGCGCGGCCTGCGACGCCGGGTGGGTCCCTGCTACGTGGCAGGTTGGTCAAACCGGCAAGAAGGTCGCTCCCGAGTTGTATCTGGCGATCGCCATCAGCGGTGCCAGCCAGCATCTTGCCGGCATTTCGGAAGCCAAGAACATTGCAGCAATCAATACTGACGCCGAGGCGCCGATATTCAAGCACTGCCGTTTCGGAGTGGTGGCGGATTACCGTAAGCTGCTGCCGCTGGTCCGTGAGAAGTTGGGAGCGGTATGCACATGAATGTTTCCCAGGCTACTCGCGAGATCTACTGGAATGTGTCTCACATCTGGCTGATGTACGTGCTGCTGCTGATCTCAGCGGCCGTCGCCGGATACGGGATATACCGGCGCGCGAGCGTTTGGCGCCGAGGACTCCCGATTCAGCGCTTCGATCGGCCGCAGAAACGAATTCGGAATCTGCTTCGTCACGCTTTAGTGCAGAGCCGCACCGCGCGGGACCGCTATGCCGGCATATTTCACCGATTCATCTTTTACGGTTTCATCGTTCTTGCCATCGCAACCACGGTAGTGGCATTACAGGCTGATCTCGGCGCATCCATCATGCACGGCTGGTTCTACTTATACTTTCAGTCGTTCATCGTGGATGTATTCGGCGCGCTGGTGCTGGTCGGCATCGTGATGGCGGCCGCGCGGCGCTTCGTTAGCCGTCCCAAGGGGCTGGTTTACAGCGACGAAGCCGCCTGGATCCTGGTTGTCCTGTTTGTGATCGTGGTCACTGGCTTTCTGCTGGAAGGCTGGCGCATCGCTGCGACGAAAGATGCGTGGGCCATCTGGTCGCCAGTCGGCTATCTGACCGCGCAGGCATTGAGTCCCTGGATGGGCATGGAAGCGATGCGGCATGCCCATCGTTTTACCTGGTGGTTCCACCTCGCCATCTGCCTCGGCTTTCTAGCATGGATTCCATACACAAAGATGGTGCACGCCCTATTTGCGCCTCTGAACATCTATGCGGCCAATCTGGTTCCGATCGGCGCCTCACTGAAGAACATAGATTTTGAGTGCACAACCACTTTCGGTGTCAATTCGCTGAACGCCTTTACCTGGAAGGATTTGCTTGATCTCGACGCTTGCACCGAGTGCGGGCGTTGTACGTCCGTCTGCCCGGCAAACGTCTCAGGCAAAGAACTCTCCCCGCGCGACCTCATTCTCGGTCTGCGGCACCTGATGCGCGAGCGTCCGGGCGAAGCCTTTGGACTTCGGCCCACAAACGGCGACGGTGCCGGCCAAGCCGCCAACCAATCGCTGGATCCAGGAGCTGAAGGAGTTCGCGGATTGCCCGTCATCGGCGCGGTTCAGGCCACGGCACCGGAACGGCTCTGGCAATGCACTACCTGCGCGGCGTGCGTCGAAACCTGTCCCGTTTTCATTGAGCAGATGCCGAAGATCGTTGACATGCGGCGCTTTCTGGTGATGGAGGAAGCGGACTTTCCGGAATCCATGCAGGAAGCCATCACTTCGCTGGAAAACCGTGGTCATCCCTTCCGCGGCACGCAAGCGGGGCGGCTGGATTGGTGCGAGGGACTGAAGGTTTCGCAAGTTAGCGATTGCAAGGATGCCGAGGTCCTGCTGTGGGTCGGATGCAGTGGCGCTTTGAACGAGCGTAACCAGAAGGTCGCGCGCGCCACCGCTCAACTGCTGCAAAAGGCCGGAGTCAAGTTTGCGATCCTGGGACGAGAGGAGAAGTGTTGCGGCGATCCGGCACGACGCATCGGAAACGAGTTTCTGTTCGAGCAACTGGCAAAAGAAAATGTGGCGACGTTCGCGAAGCACAACATCCGGAATGTCGTTACCTTCTGCCCGCATTGCTTCAACACGCTCAAGCATGAGTACCAGCGCTATGGCGGTAGTTTCGAGGTCAGCCACCACAGCGAATATCTCGCTGGACTTGTGAACTCGGGCAGGCTCAAACCCCTCCGCCATTCCGGCAAAAAGATTGCGTTTCACGATCCGTGTTACTTGGGCCGGCAAAACGGCGTTTTTGACGCGCCGCGCCAGGTGATAGGAGCTTTATCTGGCGAGGCCCCTCTCGAGATGCCGCGCAGCCACGCGGCAAGCTTCTGCTGCGGCGGCGGCGGTGGTATGAGCTTTGTCGAGGAGCCGGCAGGCAAACGCGTCAATCAGGAGCGGGCCCGCGAGGCCCTGGCGACCCGGGCCGACACGCTAGCCGTTGCCTGCCCGTTCTGCCTGACCATGATGGAGGACGGGGTGAATGCCTGTAAAGGCGACCGTGATCTGCGGGTGGCCGATATCTCCGAACTTCTTTTGCAGTTGGTTCAACCGTCGGCAAGTGTGCAGACACAACAACCCTTGAGGTGATCAGCGATGGCGACAGCGGCAAACCCCGAGAATACCCAGATTGTGCGATCTGCGTGTCGGATGTGCCACGGGGTTTGCCAGGTGCTGGTGCACCTCCGAGGCGGTCGCGTTGTAAAGGTCACAGGAGATCCGGATAGTCCCGCATCTCGGGGCTACATATGCCCGAAGGGCGCCGCTTCGCCCGAGCTGTTATACCATCCGGACCGAGTCACCCATCCCCTCCGCCGCAGCGGCAAGCGTGGAGAAGGTAAGTGGCAGCGAGTCTCGTGGGACGATGCGCTCAACGAGGTTGCGGAAGTCTTTTCCCGCATCAAAAGCGAGAGTGGCTCCCAGTTTGTGGCGATTGCCCAGGGAACGGGCCGGCCTTACAGCGATTTCACGGTGCGGTTTGCCAACGCATTCGGCACGCCGAACTTTGTGGCCCCGGCGCACGTCTGTTATGCACCGCGTGTATTCGCCAGCGGCATTACCCTCGGGCAACTACCCGTAACCGACGTTTATGGTTTTGGTGGGGAGTCTCCGGCTTGTGTCGTCATCTGGGGCTGCAACCTTACCGAGTCGGGTGCGGCCGATGGCATGTGCGCCCGATTGATTGAGCACGCGCTGCGGACCGCCAAGGAGATCATCGTCATCGATCCGCGCCGGACCAGGTCCGCAAAGAAGGCCACGCAATGGCTGCCGGTGCGGCCCGGTACCGATGGCGCCTTGGCTATGGCCATGATTCACACCATCATTGCCGAAGACCTGATCGATACCGAATTCATCCACAACTTTACCGTCGGTTACGAACAGCTCGTCGAGCATGTGCGCCCTTTTACTCCCGAGTGGGCGGCGTCGATTACAGGACTCACGGCCGACGCCATACGCCGCGCGGCAAGAACCTACGCCTGCACGTCGCCTGCCTGCATGCTTTGGGGGAGCGCCACAGACGCGAGTGCCTCAAATTTCCAGACGGCCCGCGCTCAGCTCATCCTTCGAGCCCTGACGGGAAACATCGATCGGCCTGGTGGCGACGTTCTATGGGTACCGCCGCATGGAGTGCGCCAGAAATCACCCTTCATGAATCCCGAGCAGATGGGCGCGCACTTTTTGCCGCCGGACAAACAGCGACGCGCAGTGACGAGAGACTTCGCCCTGAATGCATTCTTGCATCCGCCGTCGTTTTGGAAATCGGTAGTGACTGGCGACCCCTACCGGGTGCGCGCCCTGTGGCTGATCGGCACCAATCCGTTGCTGACCCAGACCCAGCCGCTCGTAACCGAATGTGCACTGCGCCAGCACCTGGAGTTTACCGTGGTCTCTGATTTCTTCATCACGCCGACAGCCGCGCTGGCCGATCTGATTCTGCCGGCGGCCACTTGGCTGGAAACCGATGACGTGGCCAACATCCACAAAATCTGGTGCGTGCTGGCGCGCAAGAAAGTGGCACAAGTCGGGGAGTCACGCGACGATCACGAGGTGATCCTGGAGTTGGCCAAGCGCCTCGGATTGGACGAAGCGTTTCCGTGGCAGAGTCATCGTGCGTATCTTGAGTCCCTGCTCTCCGAAACCGGGCTCAATTTCGATCAATTTTGCGAGCGCGGGATACTGGCGGGCGAAATGACCTACTACAAATACAAGCAGAGAGGATTTGCTACTCCGTCAGGAAAGTTCGAGATCTATAGCAGCATCGCAGCTCAAATGGGGCTTGAGCCGCTGCCGACATACCGCGAACCGCAGCTATCGCCAGTCTCCAGCCCGCAAATCGCAAAGCAGTATCCGTTGATTCTGACTACGGGAGCGAGGAACAATCCATTCTTCCACAGCGAAGGCCGCCAGCTCGCATCGCTGCGCCGCATGAATCCCGATCCGCTGGTCGAGATTCATCCGGCCACGGCTGAAAAGCTGGGAATCAAGACTGGCGATTGGGTGTGGATCGAGACCCCTGAGGACCGGGTTCGCATGCGAGCAAAGCTCTTCGACGGCATTGCTTGCGATGTCGTCAGCGCTCAGCACGCATGGTGGTTCCCGGAAGAAGGTTCTTCGGACTACGGATGGAAGAAGTCAAATGTAAACCTGCTGTTGGGCGATAGAGCTGGCTATGATCCGGAAACCGGTTCGGAGTGTCTGCGCAGCTCGTTGTGCAAGATCTATCCGGTTTAGGAGTTTGCTGTGATCGAACGAACGAGGCCGTCGTGGCGCAATGAACTGTGTACAGGCGCTGAGCATGATGGCAGTCGGTGTGGATGCCCGCAAACTCGATCGCGATTTGCAGGCATTAGAAATTTCCGATACGCAATGGAAGCCGGTTCGGCTGCCGGAATTCAGGGGCAGCAGGAATCAGCGGTTTAATAGGTCAACCCTGGTGGAGAACATGACCGTAGATGGTTGGAGTATCGCTTCCCAAAGTCGGAAGGCCCCGTTTCGCGGTGTGCTGCTGATTGCAACTGCCACCGCGACGGAGCTAGCCGAGCGCTTGCGAAAGGTGTTGCATGCTGCGGAGGAAGGGCACGCGCCGCAGCCGGCTGCACTGGCCGAGTCGCAGTTACATGTTCCGGAACGGATGGCGATCGATTATGGAAACCCCACCGAATTGGCCGAGAGGTCGGCGAAAGCACTGAAAGCGCTAGATGCCAATGATCCAATGATGTGGAAGGCTCTTCGTGCTCAAGGTATCTTCCGCGGTTCTGGGCTCGCTCCTAAGGTAGCGTTCCTATATCCAGGTCAGGGCTCCCAATACCTAAACATGCTGCGTCCGCTGAGCGCCGCGGAGCCGATCGTCGCCAACACCTTCGCGGAAGCGGATTCCATTATGGCTCCGCTGCTAGGCAAACCGCTGAGCGAGTTCTTTTTCGTCGATGATACCGACCCGTCGGCCCTTGGGCGTGCGGAGAAAGACTTGCTCCGCACGGAGATCACTCAGCCGGCTGTGCTGACCGCAAACGTTGCCCTGACTCGACTCCTGGCTGCGTACGGCATCGTGCCCGATTTCACTGTGGGGCACAGTCTGGGTGAATATGGCGCGCTGGTTGTTGCCGGCGCGCTCTCCTTTTCTGACGCCTTACAGATTGTCAGCTTGCAGACACCCGAGCTGCGCGAGCTTGCGATTCGAGGGTCGGGTAAGATGGCGGCGATCCTTGCACCCCTGGAACATGTCAAGCACGTATTGAGGTCCGCAAGAGGCTACGTAGTGATTGCTAACATCAACAGCAATCATCAGGCTGTGATAGGGGGCGCAAGTGGTGCGGTGCAGAAGGCGATAGACCTTTTTTTGCAGGCTGGTTATGACGCTGTGCCGCTCCCCGTGACGCACGCCTTTCATACCGCTCTGGTTAATTCGTTGCGCCAGCCGCTGCGGGCGACGTTACAGCGCATTCGGCTCACCCCACCACGCGTGCCGACGGTCGCCAGCGTGGACGGCCTGTTCTACCCAACTGGTTCCGACGCCTCGCTCCGGATGATCGACATCCTGGAACGTCACGTGGCTTCTCCGGTGGAGTTCGTAAAGTCACTGCACACACTCTATGCGGCTGGCGCACGAGTATTTGTAGAGGTAGGACCTAAGAGGGCGCTGCAGGGCTTCGCGGATGACGTGCTCGGCCAACGGCCGGACGTGGTCTCGCTTTTCGTCAATCATCCGAAGCTGGGCGACTTTGTGTCATTCAACCATGCCTTATGCGGGTTGTATGCCGCCGGCTTGGGCAGTACGAAGGTGGAAGGAGTTCGTCCCCAAGCCGTACAAACGCCGCCCCCGGTTGTTGAAGCTGCTGCCGAAATCGCTGCTGGATGCTCAGCGGCACCGTGAATGAAAGTTAACGCCGGATGCGTTCAGCCATAGGTGCCTGGCGCAAACGGCTCAAGCAAGGGAAAGTACGTCGTGCCCGGGTTTGGAGCACCGTTGCCGTCACCGCGCGGAGGCCCCCTGGACAAGCAGGAACGCATGGAAAATCGTGGCAACTGCCAAGGAGCAATTCGATGAAAGACTTTCAAGGCATGGATACTCTCTCACCCAACGATGGATTCTGGCTTTATCTCGAGCATCCTGGTCTTCCAACCAACGTAGCGGCGGTATGCGAGTTCGAGGGCGCAATCGATGCGGAAGAATGTACTCGGTATATCGAATCGAAACTGCCGCAGATTCCCCGCTTCACGGAGCGACTGGAGCCTGCGCCATTACACCTGACCTCGCCGCGCTGGCGGCCGGATCCCCATTTCAACATTCGCAGACACTTTCGCCAGGTGAGGCTGAAAACCGGAACCACCGCGGAATGGAAGAATATGCTGGGAAGCATTTTGGGTGCGAACCTTGACCAGAATCATCCCCTTTGGGACATGACCCTGGTGCAGGGTCTGCAACCCAACAAGACAGGCCTCGTGCTTCGCATCCACCATTGCCTCGCCGACGGCGTCGCCGGCGTCGGACTGATGAAAGCCTTGCTTCAGGATACGCCGCAATACCAGCCTGTCCGCTCCACGCAAAAGACTCCTGCCTTGCAGTCCAAGGCGGTGCCCGGGGCCACACTGATCGATGGCATGATGAACGCATGCTTCTTGACCGCCCAAAACCTGGTGAACACGCAGTCTGAGCTGTTACGACTGGCGTCGAAGGCCCTGTCATCGGCTCCGGCGGGGAACGGGAAGAGCGCTGCGAACGGCGCAAATGCGCGCCCCCTGGCCGCGCTTCCGCTTCCGCTTCCGCTCCCTAGCCTGGATTCAATCCGTGACTTTGCCAGCGTGACTGCCGCCGCCGTAACGCCGGTGCAGAAACTCCCCTTTAACACGCTCTGTTCCGGATCGATCATGTTCGATTGGTGCGATATCCCCATGAAGGATGTCCATGCCATCAAGCAGAATTGCGACGCAACCGTGAATGACGTGGTACTCGCCATCCTTTGTGGCGCGATCCGGCGCTATGCCGAGCTCCACGGCGTGAATGTCAGCCGTCGGTCGGTGTGCATCGGAATCCCCGTGAATGTACGCGCTGAGGGCGAACACGCGGGCACGGGCAATCGCATCACCATGATCTCGCTCAATGTTCCTATCGGCGTCGACGACCCCCTTAAGCTGCTGCATCTGGTGCAGAAGAAATCGGCGGTTTCACGCAACGGCCGCTCGGCTGAGCTGATTGCGCTGACGGGCCTGGTGTTGGGAGCGATTCCCACGCCGCTGCAGAGGCTGGGTGCAGGCGTGGTGCGGCGGATGCCGGTCAGCGTCTTCAATACCGTGTGCAGTAACGTACGTGGTCCGGAAAAGCCCGCTTATTTGCTTGGCCACAAGTTGCTCTCCGCCTATCCCTTTGTTCCGATCGGAGGAGAGATGGGCATCAACTTTGGGGTGTTGACCTACAACGGAGTCATGCACGCGGGATTTACCGGTGACGCCCATGCGGCCCCCGACCTCGCTGATATGGCTCGGTGCTTCCAAGAAAGCTTCGAAGCGCTGTACGCTGCCGCGGGTGGGCGGCGGTCCAGGGAGCCTCAGGCGGTGCGTAAAACACGCGTCCGTAAACCGTCCGGGCGGAAGGCGGCATCGAAAAAGCTCGTGTAGAAATACGCGGGCGTCGCACTCTTCGGAGTGCACCTGCAGCCGGTGACATCGCAATGCTGCGTGAACCGGAGAAAGTGATCAAGAATCGATATGAACAAAATCGTGGCGAATGCAGATGAAGCGATCCGCGACATTCCAAATGGCGCAACCATCATGGTCGGCGGATTCGGCTTGTGCGGAATCCCGGAGAACCTCATTGCCGCTCTGGCGCGGAAAGGTGTCAAGGACCTGACGGTCATCAGCAACAACGCCGGCATTGACGATTTCGGCTTGGGCGTTCTTCTTCGTAATCGTCAGGTCAAAAAACACATCGGCACTTACGTGGGCGAGAACAGGCTATTCGAGGAACTGGTGCTCAGCGGCGAACTCGATCTGGAACTCGTGCCCCAGGGGACGTTTGCCGAGCGCATCCGTGCCGGAGGCGCAGGCATCCCGGCATTCTTCACCCCGGCTGGCGTAGGAACCATCGTCGCGGATGGCAAAGAAATCCGCGAGTTTGACGGCAAGTCCTACGTCATGGAGCGCGCCCTGCGTGCCGACTTCGCGCTGATCAAAGCCTGGAAAGGGGACAAATGGGGCAACCTGGTGTTCCGCAAGACAGCGCAAAATTTCAACCCGATGATTGGAACCGCTGGGAAGATCACCATTGCTGAGGTAGAACAACTGGTCAATGTGGGCGAGATCGCTCCCGACGAGGTCCATCTGCCGAGCATTTATGTAAAGCGGATATTTCAGGGTAACAACTACGAAAAGCGCATCGAGAAACGGACATTTCGCGCGGCGGCAGCCCAATAAGGAGGACACACATGGCCACGCTAGCTGGAGTTGCAAAGGATACAAGCAAACGCGATCGCATCGTCATGCGCGTCGCTCGCGAACTGCAGGACGGCTTCTACGTAAACCTCGGCATCGGAATGCCGACCCTGGTCGCCAATTGCGTTCCCGAGGGCATGGAGGTCATCCTGCAGAGTGAAAACGGCATGCTGGGCATCGGGCCATATCCCCTGCCGGGCCAGGAGGATCCCGACCTGATCAACGCGGGCAAAGAAATCATTACCGAGATCCCCGGCACGTCATACTTTTCCAGCGCGGATTCCTTCGCCATGATTCGCGGTGGACACATCGATCTCAGCGTGCTCGGGGCGATGGAAGTCGATGAAGAGGGTACCCTCGCGAATTGGATGATCCCGGGCAAGATGGTCAAGGGCATGGGCGGCGCTATGGATCTGGTAGCGAGCGCGCGGCGTGTGATCATCGCCATGGAGCACACCACCAGGGACGGCGCGCCGAAGATCTTGAAACGATGCACCCTGCCGCTGACCGGCGTCAAAGTCGTGGACACGATCGTAACCGAAATGGCATACATCAAGGTCGTGCCGGGCAAAGGGCTTTTGTTGGAAGAGATCGCGCCCGGGCTCAGCGTCGAGGATGTGCAGCGCGCCACGGAACCCCGGCTGTCGGTAAGCCCAAACCTGAAAACGATGGATTTTTAGCTCTCCCGAAGAAAGGATTCATATGAACACCCCCATCTACATCGCCGCTTACAACCAGTCGAAATTCGGCAAGCTCATGGACATGAAGGTGCCTGACATCCTCGCTAACGCCGTGAATGCGGCGTGCCGCCAGATCGATGTGCCGCCTTCGGTGATCGATGTCGGCTCGGTCGCAGGTGCTTGCAGTGTTTCTCTCAATGAACAGGGACTGCTCGCGGGATTAATAGCGTCCGTCCCCGGTCTCGAAGGCAAATCGATCGAATCCGTCGAGAATGCCTGCGCTTCCGGCGGCACCGCCGTGCTCTCTGTCATTCGCAAACTGCTGCTCGGCGAAGGCAGCGTGGGCATCGCGGTGGGATATGAAAAGATGCGCGACGCCGAAGGCAAGATGGATGGCGCACTCATCGGCAAAGTTCTCGGATACTATTCACATCCTTCCGAGCGTCCGGGTAAGGTGTACGTGTTTCCTCACCTGTTTGCCGAGATCATGCGCGATTACATGAAGGCTTGGGGCGCGACGGAGGCCGATTTGGCGCAGGTCGCCGTGCAGGAGTATGCCAACGCGAAGTACAACAGTTGCGCACAGATGAACAAAGTGCAAATCACTCTCGAACAGGCGCTCAAGATTGAGGGCATCAATAAGTACATCGTCGACGGGTTGCCGCTGAAAACCTACGACTGTTCGCAAATCACGGATGGTTATGCGGCACTGATTCTCGCTACCCAGGAGGGTCTGGCTAAACTCGGTATTCCAAAACACGAGACGGTCGAGATCGCCGGCTTTGGCGACGCAACGGATCCCGTGGCCAAGGCAAGCCGCGACGTATTGCGGCCCGCGGGAGCGTATCGGGCAATGAACACGGCCTACAAGATGGCGGGGCTTACTCCGGCCGATGTCAATGTGGCCGAGGTACACGATTGCTTCACCGTTATGGGTGCCATGGCTACAGAGGTAATTGGTAAAGCTCAGCCAGGACAGGGCGCCAAGTACTGGGTGGATGGCAAAGCCAGGCCGGATGGCGAGTGCGGCATCAACACGTCAGGCGGGCTGATCGCCAAGGGGCATCCAATTGGCGCCACCGGCGTTGCCATGATTGGCTGGGCCGCACAGCAGCTCCTGGGTAAAGTGCCCACGGAGCTTCAAGTAAAGAATCCTCGGGCTGCAGCGACTTTCAACATCGGTGGCCCGGTATGCGCCTCAGTTTGCACAGTGCTTAAGCGCGCGAATGCGTGATGTTGGGTTGTGCATGGCAACCGACCGCAATGAACGAAGAACGAAGGCGATCTCACGGTCTGCCTTAAGAACACAGTGACCCAAACTCAATACGAAGGCACGTGTGTCATTCAAAACTGTCTTAGCGTGAGGGCTGCTACACCCCAGATGTGAGGCAGGGTGTGGTGTCTCTGCCCTTGCCGCACCCAGCGTGCGGCCAGCTCGCTCTTTGACAATTTCCGCAAAGACCTCACCTGTATGCCACAAACTTGGCTGTCATACTTATATGGACAGTATTACTTGCATGACAACTGATCGGTATGATTTGTCTGAAAAGTATGACAATAGAGCACCCTAGAACCTGCCCATTTCGCCACTAAGTCTCACGGGGACAATTGGATACGTATAAGTCCATATGGATGCAATAAGTTGCCAACAAATTTCCCCTAACCCGCTGATTCTAATCAGTCGATAGTTGACTTTTTTCAGAATTGCATCGTCTGGCCTGCGCCTTGGCCACTCCGGAAGCCAAAAACACCCCGCCCTGACCGGACGGGGTGCCCTGAGTCGCACATCGTGTGAATCGGCTACCGAATGAGCTTTTCCCCAATCGACTTGCCTTGGGTAAACAGCAACAGGTAGTCCTGACCGCCGGCTTTCGAGTCGGTACCGGACATGTTGAATCCGCCGAACGGGTGAGCTCCCACAATGGCCCCTGTGCACTTGCGGTTGATGTACAGATTCCCCACGTGGAATTCGCGCTTAGCATATTCGATCTTCTCCGCCGACGACGTGTAGGCCGCGCCGGTTAGCCCGAACTCGGTGTTGTTGGCGATGGCAATTCCCGCTTCGAAGCTGCTGCACTTGATGACCGCCAGCACCGGCCCGAAGATCTCTTCCTGCGCGATGGTCGCCTTCGGATCCACATCGGCAATCACCGTGGGCTGAACAAAGTAACCTTCACCGGCCTCCGCAGCGGCCGCACCTCCGGTTATCACCCGTCCGCCCTCGGCGACACCTTTCGCGATGTAGCCGAGAATCGACTTCATCGACTTCTCGTTGATGACTGGCCCCATGCCAGGATTGGTGGTCGGGTCCCCGACCGTAATCTTTTCCACGCGAGCTTTTAGCGATTGCAGAAAGCGATCGTAAATGCGCTCATCCACGATGATGCGCGAGCACGCCGAGCACTTCTGCCCGCTGAAGCCGAACGCGGCCTGTGCCGTACCTTCGACGGCGGCATCGAAATCGGCGTCGGCATCGACCACCATCGCGTCCTTGCCGCCCATCTCCAGAATGGTCCGCTTGATCCAAAGCTGGCCCGGCTGCTGCTGGGCTGC
>Ga0335071_10002064_pt1 | contig 21729 bp, 19 predicted proteins | sample Lox_Sample_15_FD_206724 | JGI IMG/M metagenome (GOLD analysis project Ga0335071, IMG submission 206724) | Soil microbial communities from Loxahatchee National Wildlife Refuge, Florida, United States - Lox_Sample_1.5 | ecosystem: Environmental > Terrestrial > Soil > Wetlands | place: USA... | reverse complement strand
AAATGCCTACCCTCATTAAGTAATTTACTGCGTAGTAATTCCCGTACCGCAGTCCTAACATAATAACGAGACGAATGGGCTTTCTCCAATGAGGTGCCGCTACTGCAAAGTTCACCTGGCGCCGCTTCGCCGCCTCACCGACGGTGAGTTCTGTTGCGACGACCATCGCCACGCCTACCATCAGGAACACCCTGAGGGGGAGAGTGTAGCTCCGGAGCCGGACAGCGTCGAAGAACTGTTCCAGTTGCAAGCAGTTGTGCCGACAATTGCCGATCCGCCGGGAGCGGCTGCCGTGGCTGCGGATCCCACGGATTTCGCTACTCTGCCAGTGGGCGCTTCCAGCGAACCTTCGGTCGCGAACGATTTGCCGGAATCGGATTCGCTGCTGCCGCTGGGGTTCAATTCCCAGCTTTTTGACGCCTCCGAGGAGCTTCCCTGGCAGGCGGCGCATGGCCTGGAGTTTCCGGCAACGCCTCAGTTGCCGGCGGTTGCCACCGAACTGGCATCGATTCCCTACGAACCGGAGCTGGAAGCCGAGCCGGCCGCCGAGCCTGTGGCATTTGCGGAGCCCGAGCCTTTGAGCGGACAGGCCTTCGCCGTCGAGGCTACCGAAGAGGCAGAGCCCGAAGCGGCCTTCGAGCCCATGGAAGCCGCCGCTTTCGAAGAGCTGCCGGTCGAAGAGGCCGCACTCGAAGAGACGGAATCTCCCGTTCCGCATCCGGCGCGCGATTTCGCCGCCTCCTGGCGCTGGATCAATACCGCCTGGAAGTCGGCGCCCCGGGATCTGAAAGTAGTCACGGTACTGATTCCTCTGCTCATGGCGGTAGCGCTCAGCCCCAAGGCGCCGGCAGTGCGAGTGTCGATTCCGAAGGTGGGCAATCCCGACGTTCAACACGTGCAGAAGGTAGTGGCGGAGCGCTGGAAGTCGCTGAACCAGACCATCTCGGACCGTGCCGCCATCGCCTTTGCCGACGACTTCCGGAGCGGATTGGATGCCTGGGAGAGCCGTTCCAACCTGACTTCCAGCTGGTCCTACGACGCCGCCGGATTCGTGCGGCCCGGACCGCTGGCGGTGTTCAAGCCGAGCGTGGAGCTGTCCGATTATCGCTTCGAATTCCTGGGCGAAATCGATCAGAAGGCCATGGGATGGGCGTTCCGCGCCGCCGACCTGGACAACTACTACGCCATGAAACTGGTGGTAGTGAAGCCGGGACCGCTGCCGCTGGTGCACCTGGTGCGTTACGCGGTGGTGCACGGCAAAGAAGGCCCGCACGTGGACCGGCCGCTGCCGATGACCGTGCGCGCCGACATGCTGTACCGCATCCTGGTGGCTGTCCAGGGGAGCGATTTCACAGTGATGACCCAAGGCCAGGTAGTAGATTTCTGGTCCGACAACCGGCTGCGCCACGGCGGAGTTGGATTCTTCTGTGGGCGCGGCGAGCGCGCGCGCCTGCGCTGGGTGGAAGTTTCGCATCAATACGACGCACTCGGACGACTGTGCGCCTATCTTGCGCCCTACGGTATGGAGGGCAGAAATGGAAATATCAACTGATTTATGAGCCAAGCCAAAGTGAACGACTCGAACAAGCCAGCCAGCCTCGCGAAAGCCGTTTCGCTGCATCTGGAAGGGAAACTTCCCGAAGCGCTGGATGAAATCAACCGCGCGATCGAAAACGGCGACGCGAGCATGGAGATTTTCTCCGCCAAAGCGCAGATCCAGTTCGAGCTGGAGATGTTCGAGGAAGCCTCGCAGAGCTACGCCAAGCTGCTGAGCCTGAATCCGCGGCATGCCACCGCCAATCTGAACATGGCGGTCTGCCTGGAGCGGCTGGGACGCTGGCAGGAAGCGCTCGAGTTTTTTGAGAAAGCGGCCGAGGCGCAGCCGGATCGCATCGACGCGCGGCTGGGCTTGGGCATCGCGCTGCTGCACCTGGACAAGGCCGATCAGGCCGCCGAGAACTTCGACCAGGTGCTGGCGAGCCAGCCGGATCATACGACGGGGCTGTTCGGCAAAGCCGTGACGCTGCAGTTGCAGTGGCACTTCGATGAAGCGGCGCGGATTTATCAGCAGATCCTGGCGCAGAATCCCGGCTTTGAAGAGTGCCTGATCAACATGGTCACGATCGGCATGGCGCGCAAGGATCATGCTCTGATCGCGGACTATTCCGAGAAGCTGCTGGCTCTGCGGCCCAATTCGCAGACCGCGCTCGAGGGCTTGGCCACCTGCGCGTTTGCAGCGGGCGATTATCAGGCCGCGCAACGCTATTGCGCGCGCCTGGTGGAGTATACGCCCGAAAGCTTCGACCGGTGGTTCAACCTGGGCGTCGCCGAGCAGAAGACCGGCAACCGTGAGGAAGCGGCCAAGGCCTACAGCGAGGCAGTGCGCATTCGTCCGGACGCCAGTCAAGCCTACGTGAACCTGGGAGTGATCTACCAGGAGTCCGGCGACCTGTCCCAGGCGCGTACAGCCTACGAGCGGGCGCTGGAAATCTCGCCCGATCAATTTGAAGTCCTGCACAATCTGGCCGCCGTCTATGACAAGCAGGGATCCAAGGAGGAAGCCGAGCGGCTGTACACACGGCTGCTGGCGAAGAATCCGGACCTGGAGGATGTGTCCTTCCGTCTGGGCTACCTGCGCCTGGAACGCGGCGATCATCGCGGCGCCGTCGAGGCTTTTCGCGGATGCGTGGAAAAGCGGGCGGACTGGCCGGAGGCGCAATTGAACCTGGGCATCGCCTGCTGGAACATCGCGGATCACGAAGGGGCGTCCAAGGCGTTTGAGGCCGTGCTGGCGTCGAATCCGGAATCCATCGACGCTCTGCGCGGTTTGGCGGCGCTGGCGGTGGAACAGAGCGATTTCGATCACGCCCTGGATTACCAGGCGCGGCTCATCGAAAAGGGCGAACGCAGCCCGGAGCTGTTCTATAACACCGGCCTGCTGCTGCAGAAGTCCGGCCAGTTGGACGACGCCGTCCGGTTATATCGCGAAGCTCTGGAAGAACGCGAACAGTTCCCCGAAGCGCTGCTCAACCTGGGGCACGTGCTGAAGAGCCAGGGCAAGCAGGACGAAGCCCGGGACTGCTGGAAGCGGGCCCTCGAGCAGAAGCCGGATCTGGCGGCGAATTACTTCGGCAAGGCCAATTAGTTCACGGCCAGAGCAACAGGCACAAGAACAGCACCAGCCAGATTCCGCTCAGGAAGTGCCAGTACAAGGCTGACACGGCCGCACGAGCGCGCTGGCGCCGAAAATCGAGCAGCACCACTTCGGGCCGCGTCCGCGCTTTGACGAGCAAGTAGCACAGCGCGATCATCCCGCCCGCGAGGTGCAGACCGTGCGCGCCCGTAAGCACGTAAAACAGCGAGCTGTGCGGATTCCCGCGCAGGTAGATACCCTGCGACACGAGCTCGCGCAAGCCCTGAATCTGCGAGGCCAGAAACGCAGCGGCGATGGCGAGCGTAGCCGCCAGCCAGCGCGTGTAGCGCCAACTGTTGCGGCGCTCGAACGCACTTCGCGCGATCTCCAAAGTCCAACTGCTGGCCAGGATGAGGGCTGTGCTCAGCCATAGCGCACGGGGCACCAGGATGTGCTGCCAGTGGGAAGGCAGGCGCGCGCGGGCATGGTAGGCCACGCCCACGGTGACGAACAGCATCGACACCGAAACCAGCAGGAAACGAACCGCCAGAAGCCCGGCGCCCGGCACGTAGTGGCCGCCGGGGTCCTGTCCACCGTCGTCGCCCCAGCCGCCTCCGTGGTCTTCCTCGCCCCCACGCGGCGGTCCACCTCCGTTCCCGTGAGCGAGTCTTAGTTCCTCGGCATCAACCACCGGGGGCATGTCTTTAAGATAGCTCCGCCGGACCTCGACCGGCGACACTTGGTTGCACCCGATTCGTGATATCAAAGAGGGTATGCCTGAACTCAGCCGGAGAGAATTTGGCGGCGCGCTGCTGGCCTTAAGCGCCGTCCCGCGATCGCTTTACGGCGCCACGGGGATCGATGCAACCCTGCACGCGTCTATGGAAAAGAGAAAGATTCCGTGCGCGGTGGGCATGGTGGCCACGGCCGACCACATCACCTATTCGGGCGCGGTTGGTAAGCGCGACTCGGCGTCCGGTATGGCCGTTTCCCCGGACTCGATCTTCTCCATCGCTTCCATGACCAAGGCCGTCACTTCCGCCGCCGCGATGCAGTTGGTCGAGCGCGGGAAACTGAGCCTGGACGAGCCGGCGGCGAAGCACCTTCCGGAGCTGGGCAATTTGAAGGTGCTGGCGGGTTTCGACAGCGCCGGAAAGCCGATTCTGAAGGACAACACCAAGCCCCTGACGCTGCGGCTACTGATGACGCACACTTCCGGGTGCGTCTACGACACCTGGGACGCCGACATACTGCGTTACGAGAAGGCCACCAATTCCATGCCGGTGCTGGGGAGCGTGGCGCCTCCGCTGCCGCTGGCGTTCGAGCCGGGCACGCGCTGGCAATACGGCACCGGTATCGACTGGACCGGACGGCTGGTCGAGGCCGTGAGTGGCCTGACGCTGGAACAATACTTCCAGCAAAACATCTTCGGCCCGCTCGGCATGGCCGACACGACCTTCATTTTGCCCGCCAGCAAGTTTGACCGGCTGGTGAGCGAATACCGGCGGCAGCCGGACGGCGTGTTGAAGGAAGATCCTCGCACGATGCCGAAGCCTCCGAAGGCGTACAACGGCGGAGGTGGTCTGTATTCGACCGCTCCGGACTACATCAAGTTCACGCAGATGATTCTGCGGCACGGCCGCGGCCCCGGCAAGGAGCAGATCCTGCAGCCGAAGACGGTCGAGCTGATGTCGATGGACCAGACGGGCGGGTTAAGCGCAGGAAAGCTGAAGACCGCGCGGCCCGAGCTCTCGAGCGATGTCGATTTTCATCCAGGCGTAAAGGACGGATACACGTTCGGGTTCCTGATCAATACGACGGGATACCAGGGCGGCCGGTCGGCGGGAAGCCTCGCGTGGGCCGGAATATTCAACACGTTCTACTGGATTGATCCCAAGCGCGGGCTCGCGGCCGTGATGATGATGCAGTTTCTGCCCTTCGTCGACAAAGAAGCAGTCGGCTTGCTCAGCGATTTCGAGCACGCGGTGTACGCGGGTTAAACGCTACTTCCAGCCCATGCGTTCACGCAGCGCGGTAATGTGCGCCACGTGATGCCGGCCGTGCCAGGCGTAGAGCGCGGCGTTTTGGCCGAGGCTGACCGAGCCCAGGTCCGGATGGCGGAAGGTGCGGCGCCACTCTTCCTCGCTCAACGATTCCAGCAGAGGCACCCAGCGCGCGTGCAGGTTGTCCAGGAGTTGGAGTGAAACTTCCACCGGGCCGGTGCGGGCGTCCGGTAGAAGCGCCCAGCGATCTTCGTGGTAGGGCTTGATCACCGGATCGTCTTCAGTCAACGCCATGCGGAAGCGAACGTAGCTGTTCATATGGCTGTCGGGGACGTGATGCACTAACTGCCGCACGGTCCAGCCGCCGGGCCGGTAGGGAGTCTCCAGCTGCGCTTCCGACAGGCCCGCGACGGCGGCGCGCAGACGCGCCGGGGTCTCTCGAATCTGTTCGATGTATTCACGCCGGTCGTCAGCACCGACGGCGTCCGGGAAACGGAATGTCCCGATCGGATAGCGGAGATCCGGTGTGTCCATAGTCACCAAGATAGCTGAACGCAAGACCGGCCATCCGGTGAATTCCTCTGGTATGCTGAGGCTGAAAGCAAGAACACAAGAATATGGAGCTGGTTCCAACGCAAGAAGAAGTGGTGCGCCTGTTGCGCCGCACGGGCGCGCTGCGCGACGGGCACTTCGAATATCCTAATGGCCTGCACGCCACCGAGTACATGCAGGTGCAGCTGGCGATGCGCTACTACCAGCACGCCAAGGTGCTCAGCGTCGGGCTGAGCCGCCTGCTGCGCGCGAATCCCGAGATCCGTGCCATCATTCCCGAGCTTTCCATCGTGTCACCGGACACCGGCGGCCTTCCGGTGGCTTACGGCATCGGCGAAGCGCTGCGAGCACACCAGGTTTACTGGGCGGATCGCAAGCAGGAGGGCGGTCCCATGCATTTCCGCCAGTACCTGGAGCAAAAGCCCGGGGAGAAAGTGCTGCTGGTGGATGACATCCTGCGGTCGGGGAGGAATCTGGGTGAATTGAAGCGGCTGGTGGAATCCACCGGCGCAGAGGTGGTTGGCCTGGCGGTGATCATCTATCAGCCCACCCCGAAGACGCCCGACTTCAGTCCCCTGCCCCTGTACTATTTGGCGAAGCTGGACGCGACTTACTATATGGACGCCGGATCGTGCGACTTGTGCAAGCGCGGCATGCCGGCGGAGAAGGTTTGGGTTTAGTGACCCGCCGCGCCCGAGTCGCGGACGTAGGCCGGGTTTAACGTGCCCTTCGCCTTGGCGATGGGCAGCAGCGTCGGATAGAACTGCACAAACGTGTTGTCGACGGCGCCCTTCGTGGGATGGCAGGTGTAGCAATCCTGGTCGCGGCCAACCATCCTGCCGCTTGAAGATTTGCCAAAGGCAAAGAACGCCCAGCCGTTGCCCGGAAACCGCGACGAGTCCTTCACCTCACCCTCAATGGCTACGACATCGTCCTGATAGTGGCCGCCATTGTTGATGGACCCCTTGCTGACGGATCCCCGAATCTCCAACAGCAGCATGGTGTGCTCCGGCCACTTGCCCGTGGCGACGAAGGCGCGATAGGCGGCCGGCTCGGCGAAGACGTTGTCGAACATCGGCGCACGGTCGCGATTGGCGTCCGCCGCGGGTCCGTAGGTCATCCCGAGACCGGAACTCAACCAGATCCATTCGCGATAGTTCGCCGGAAGCTGCAATTCGCCCTTGGCGTTGAACTGCGGAGCGGCGGCTGGCTGGGCGCTCGCCGTCCACAACAGGATGATCCCGAGCGGAAGCCGGTTCATACGATCATCTTACTCGGCAATCGTGATCACGGGTGGCTGTGGCGCCTGCGCGTTGGATTTCTGGCCGTTGATGAAGATCGCCAACGGTTGATCGCCCGAGGGCACCTGCGGGACCACGAAGTTCGCCTGGTAAAGCCCCACGAATCCCGGCGTCAGGCCCATGTAAGAGACCTTCGGCGACGAGACCCCGTTGACCGTGACGTTGTGGTTATTGGTAATGGGCGCAATTTCGTTGGGCGCAGCCTGTCCTGTTTCCAACGCTCCGGGCACGCTGACCGGGCCTCCTCCCACGAAATACACCACCAAAGTATCCCCCACGTGCGCCGGCGCATTCTCGCCATTGACGCTGCCGTCCTGATTCTGCACCACGGCGTGATTCGTCCCGTAAATGATAATGCCCGGCGATACCCCCGGCACGATCGCCGCTACAGCGTTGCTTTGCGTGCCGTTGGTGACGATCACCGTAGCAGGGCCCGGCTTGATGTCGGTGGGTATCTGCGCGTTGATCTGACCCGGCGCGACGTAGAACAGCGGCGCACTCTCGCCGTTGACCGTCACACTGGTTGTCCCCAGCGTGTCGGGAAGCGGCAGCATGGTGGCTTGCGTCACGCCGCCGGCGAGGTCCTGGCCAAAAATGGAGAAGATCGTACCCGGGCTGCTGTTGTTTGCCTGATAGCTCGCGGCGTTCACCACGGCCTGCCCGGGATTCACGATCGTGGCGTGTCCGGCGCCCGCGAAGATCAGGCTCGGGCTGGAAGCGATGAGATTGAAGTTGTTCCCGTTTCCAATGATGCCAAACGTAAATACGTAGGCGACCATGTTCGCACTGTCGTTAAGAGTGGCGGCGCCCTGGCAATTCGACCCCAGCGAGTACTGCCCGCCGGCATTCACGGTTGTCGCGGTTGTGCCGTTCGCCGTGGTCCATGTGGCGGTGGCATTCCCCATGCCGTCGAACTGGAGACGGCCCGTGACATCGGCGACGCCCGTGACGGTGGTTCCGCTCAGCACAAATCCATTGGCGTTAAACATGAACGGGCCGGACAATGTGCTGGTGAGGCAAGCGCCGGGAGCAACCGCGCCGGCGCCGGCGACCACTTGCTCGTCAGAGTTCCCGGAGAGGGTGAACGCACCGCCTTGCCCGTACACCACCAGGTTGAAAGTAGACCCGCCCACTTCGGTGATCGTACCGGTGCAGTCCCCCCCCAGGGCGTAAGTTGCAGTCGCGGTTTCGGTCTGTCCGGTTTCCGCGTTTGAATTGAAGGTGACGTTAATCGTCGCGTTGCCTTTCCCATCCATGGCCGCCGTGCCGATGTCTTGTCCAACAGCTCCAATAGTTCCGTTGGAGATGGCCCTGGCGTTAAACGCAAAGGCATACGTCTTGTTCAGCGTGCTGACGTCGCACGCGGTCGCCGGTTGAGCCGCGAGCCGGCAGACAGGAACCGCGGCCAATAGAATCGTCCAAACGAATCGGTGCTTGCTGATACGAGTGATATTCATGATATGTCGTGCCCCGCGCCGGCGAAGATCAAACTAGGACTGGAACCGATGAAGTTAAAGTTGTTCCCGTTCCCCACGACGGCGAACGAAAAAACATAGGTAGTCATGCTGGCGTTGTCCACCAGGGTGATGCCGCCCTGGCAATTCGTGCCGATGGAATACTGTCCTTTCGCATTGACGGTCGTAGTTGTCGTGCCGTTTGCGACGCTCCAGGTCGCGGTCAAATTCCCCATGCCGTCGACCTGAAAAAGCCCCGTCAGCTCTGCGGCGCCGGTAACCGTCGTTCCATTCAACGCAAATCCGTTGGCGTTGATGACAAACGAAGCCGCCCCGCCGTCCATGCAGGAAGTAGTGATGGGAGTGCCGTTGCCGGTGACTACCAGCCCGCCGTTGTTGCCGGTCAGCGTGAAACTATTGAAGGAGCTTCCCAGGGCATAGACGACCAGGCTGAAAGTGACGGAGCCGTTGGTCAGCGTGCCGGTGCAGTTCGCATTCAGGCTGTAGGTTGCGGTTGAGGTATTCGTCTGTCCGCTCTTGGAATTCGAATTGACGGTGGTGTTGAACGTAGCGTTTCCGTTCCCGTCAAAGACGACCGTGCCGAGCTGGTGCTCCACGGTACTGAACGTCCCGTTCGTCACCTGCCTGCTGGCAATCGAAACCGCATAGGTCGTATTGAGTGTGCTGCTGCTGCACGAGCCGGTTCCACTGATTTGCGGCTGCGCCAGCAACGGCCCGCCGGCAATCGCGGCGAGCAGAAGCGTCCAACTAAGATTCCGCTTGAACATGGGGCTGATTTTATCCAGTCGGAGCGGCAAACCGCAAGAACGGGAATCAGGCACAATAGGTTGACGGATCACAACCAACCACCGCCTACCCCGATGAACCTTCCCATTGAGTTCGACAGCCACGTTTGCGGAGACCTGTCCGAAGCCACGGCAAGAGAGTGGCTGGAGACCAACGGCATCGGAGGATTCGCCTCGTCCACTCTGGTCAATCTGAATTCGCGCCGCTATCATGGCTTGCTGGTCGCCGCCACCCATCCGCCGGTGGGCCGCATGGTGCTGCTTTCCAAGCTCGAACCCACGCTGGTCATCGCGGACCGGCGCTACGAACTCGGCGTGAACCTCTACCCGGGCGCCTTCCATCCGCAGGGCCAGCAGTACTTGCAGTCGTTTCGCTTGGATCCGTTCCCGGTGTTCAAGTACTGTGTCGAAGACCTGACGCTGGAGCAGACTATCTTCCTGGTTCACGGCGAGAACACCGTAGTCGTGCAATACCAGCTTCTGGGCGAGCTGCGCGGCCGGACCTGTGGTTTGGAGGTCCGCCCCCTGATCGCTTTCCGCGACTATCATGCGACCACCCGGGAGAACCCGGACATTCGCCGCGAGGTCCTGCTGCAGCCGGGCTTGGCATCAGTGTCGCCTTATCCCGGTATGCCCCATTTGCACTTCGCCCACAACGCCGATTCCGTGGACACCACCGGCTACTGGTATTACGACTTCCTGTACGAACGCGAACGCGAACGCGGGCTCGATTTCGAGGAAGATCTCTACTCGCCGTTTGTGCTGCGGTTCGATCTGTCGCGAAACACTTCGGGCGCCGTCATCGCCTCCACCCAGCGCCATCAGGCCGAAGAAGCTTTCCTGCTGGAGGAGCGGGAAATCGAGCGCCGAACCGAGATCCTGCGCGCGGCCCCGTTCGACGACGAATTTGCCAAATTGCTGACCGATGCGGCCGACCACTATCTGGTTGCGCGCGGCGACCAGAAGTCGGTGATCGCAGGCTATCCCTGGTTTGGCGACTGGGGCCGCGACACCATGATTTCCCTTTCGGGCCTCACCTTGTCGACCGGCCGCTACGAGGACGCGCGAAATATCCTGACCGGCTTCGCCGCCCATGTCGATCAAGGCATGCTGCCCAACCGCTTTCCCGACGCGGGTGAAGCGCCCGAATACAACACGGCCGACGCCACGCTATGGCTGTTCCATGCGGTGCATGAGTTCCTGGGCTACACCCGCGATTACACCTTCGTGCGCACCCAGCTTTTTTCCACGCTGGCTGAGATCATCGCCTGGCACGAACGCGGCACCCGCTACGGTATTCGCCTGGACTCGGACGGACTGCTGCAGACTGGCCAGCCCGGCGTCCAACTCACCTGGATGGACGCGAAAGTCGGCGATTGGGTGGTGACGCCGCGCGAGGGCAAGCCGGTGGAAATTCAGGCGCTGTGGTACAACGCCCTTCGCGTGATGGAACACCTGTCCACCGCGCTGCATCGCGAAGAAGACGCCGCTCGCTACGCGGCTTTGGCCGAAAGGACTCGCGCGCGATTTCGCCAGATCTTCTGGAACGAATCGGCCGGCTGTCTCTATGACGTTGTCGCCGACAGCGGTCCGGACCCTGCCGTTCGTCCCAACCAGATTTTCGCCGTGAGCCTTCCGCATGCTCTGCTGGAAGGAGAGGCGGCGCAGCGCGTAGTCGACGTGGTGGAGTGGGAGTTGCTCACTCCCTATGGTCTGCGCACGCTTTCACCGCGCGATCCCAAGTACCACGGACGTTACGCCGGCGATGTTCGCAGCCGTGATAGCGCCTACCATCAGGGAACGGTCTGGCCGTGGCTGCTGGGCCCGTTCCTCACTGCGTACGTCAAGGTGCACGGAGGGGCCGCGGAGGCGCGTCGGCGGGCCGATCATTTTCTGGACGCCATGCGCGCCCATCTTCTGGACGCTGGCGTGGGCCAGATCTCAGAAGTGTTCGATGGTGACGCACCGCACCGCCCGGGAGGCTGCATCGCACAAGCCTGGAGCGTGGCCGAGGTGCTGCGGACCTACAAGGAGGATGTCCAGGGCAAGCGGCCGGTTCTCACGTCCGAGGCCTGAACGGGCCATTTGCCGGGCTCCCTATTTCACACTGCCCTGCCCGCCGTTGACCATGTCCTCCAGGCGTTGCACGACGCTTTCCAAAGCCTGCGATGCCGCGCTCAGCCGCTCGCCTACTTCGGAGCTTTCACCGGCATTCGCGGCGGTTTTCTCCGTCACCGAACGCATGCGTGTCATGGCCGCACCGATCTCCTCGAGGGCGCGCGCCTGTTCGTGACTGCCGCTCTGTACCTGGTCAGCCAGCGCGGTCACCGCTCCGGTAGCCTGCGCGATGGAATGGACGTGCTGGGTGAGTTCGTCTAACCTGGTTTGTCCTTGATGGGAGCGTTCGATCGACTCCCCAATGAGGTCGGCGGTCTCCTTGGCCGCTCCGGAGCAGCGTTGCGCCAGAGCCCGTACTTCGTCCGCCACAACGGCGAATCCCATGCCCGCCGTCCCGGCCCGCGCCGCTTCCACGGCGGCATTCAATGCCAGAAGGTTGGTTTGAAACGCGATTTCATCGATCGTCTTGTTGATCTTCGAAATGTGCTCGCTCGATTCCCCGATCCCGTTCATGGCGTCACGGGTCTGCTCCAGCGCCCGGTTCGTTTCCTGCATTTCCGAGTGGATGCGCTGGATCAGCTGGCTGGTCTCTTTCGAGTGCGCCGCATTTTGACGGGCCGTCGCGCTCACCTGCTCGCCGGTCGCGGAGGTCTCCTCGATCGAAGCAGCCTGGTCCGACGCTCCCTGCTCGAGAACCTGGCTGGTCTGGCGGACCCTCTCGGCGTCTTCCAAAACCCGGCGGGACCCTTCGCTCAGTTCCGCGGCAAACTGACGCAGCAGCCCGTTGATCTGCCGGATGGCCAGAATCAAAAACGCCGCGCAGCCGATGCTGATGGCCAGCAGCACGACCGTCGTCCACTGAGATTTCGCTACATTACGCGCGGCCTGTGTCTTGGCGGATGCTCTCAGCTCCTGCTGCTCGCTTTCCAACTCAGCGGCAGCTTTATCTACCCGTTCGAGGAGAGGCTCCATGCGGCCGGTCACCAGGCCGTGCCCGGCTGCGAAATCACCTTTCGAAACCAGCGCCAGGTATTGTTCGAAATGCTGCTGCCACTCCACGATCGCTGCGCGGATCGACTCCAGCGCGGCGCGGGAACGTTCCGTGTGCAACAGGGGCCGCAGTTCGTCGGCATGCCCGGTTGCCACCGATGCGAGTTTCCGAAAGTTCTGGCGGTGATCCTCGGCCGCTCCAAAGGCGTGGCAGGTGGAACATTCGCCCAGTTCCTGAATCATGCGCGCGTTGTGGCCCCCCACTTGAACCACATGGCTCACCGAGTAGGAAAACTGCGTCGCGGCGGACAGCTCCTTCATTTCGTGTAAACGGAGTTTGATCGCGCCGGTCAGGTCCGCTACGCGCGCATCCTCGTTGACGGCCGTCTGCAGCATGCCGCCCAACCGCCGGATCGTATCCAGCGACGACCAGGTCAGCAGGCCGGTTAGTACTAACACTACTCCAAAGCTGGTGACGAGCTTCTGACTTACGCTCAGACGACGCAATTTTCACCTCCTGCGTGCACCAAATCTCCTCATCGGCGCGTCACATATAAGATTGAGGAACCCCGGTTTGCCGTCCTGGAAATATTCGATTATTTTGAAAGAAAGGGGTAGTGGGCGTGTTTGAATCGGCCTTGGTCACGTTAGCCCTGGGCGCAGGATTACTTGAGCCGCGCGCGGCCTATCGTGTCGAAAGTGTTCCCGCCCCCGATGGCGCCGAGCTGGTGACGGTCTTTGGACGAGTGCAGGATCCGTCATTGAACGCGGCCGGCACCGATGTCCCTCTGCTCAGTGTCCTGCGCGATACACTCGGCGACGCCGACCCTGGTAACGACCGGCTACGTTACGTCTGGATACTCACCAGCACCCCGCCCACACTCTGGCAGAGAGCCGTCTCGGCGCTATCGTTCGCTTATTTCCGCCCGCATAGCCGCAAGAGCGCCCACGGAGTTCCGGCTCCGATGTTGGACCTCGCGGCGCCGGGCAAATCGGTCTGGACCAACCTCGCCAGTAACAGTCTGCAGGCCTTGCGGCTGGATCCGATGGGGATGACCGTCCGGTCCACCACGCGAACCTACCGTTCTAATTCCAGTGATTACCGCCGTCTCCAGGTCTTCCAGGCGCTCAGCACCCTGGATGATTTTGAGCACGGACAGGCCGCTCAAAACGTTCTCTCCGACGCTGAAATGCGCGAGCTTTACGCGCGTCTTAGGCTTTCCACGCGCACTTTCGGCGGGCTGGTGCAGCAACGCAAGCTCTCCTCCTTCTACGATCAACAAGCCGCCCAACTCCAGGAGAATCGGGGCCACAACTGGGAACTGCTCCGCCAGCGCGCGGAGCTATCGGGCTTGTACTTCGAGCCGCTGGCTCTGGCCGGCGGTTCGCCCGGTTCGGCATTGCTTTGGGTGGCGCAGGAGGACCTGGCGCGCCGGGACGACCAGCGCTTCAACGGCCAGTTCCTGGGCATCGCCAACCCATGGACCGACGACCGGCTGCTGCGCTGGACCGGCTACTCGGAAGTGCGCTATTTCGATTCCGGCAACGCTCCCTCCCCGTCCGACGCCGCGGGCGCCGAACCTCGGCACATGATCCCGCTGGCCTTTTACAGCCTGGATTATCCGCACGTTCCCTTGCTGCTCGCCGATTTTCGCGACACCCTGAAACCCAAGCGGCGCGAACTGATCCAGCATGGCGCCGACGGACTGCTCACCGGCGTGCTCGGCATCACCCGCTTCGGAAACCTCTCTTTCTTCGCTGCCGACACAGCCTGGAGTTTCGTACGCAACCGCCATGGCGCGCCGGGCAATCGTACCGCGCGTCTCGAGGCTTATTCGAGAGCTCGCGAATTTCTGGCCACCGACGTGAGCCTCAGCCCGGATCTGAAGGCAGAGCTCGCCCACCGGATCGATCATCTGGCTTTGAACCCTCTGGAGAACGGCGCGGGCGCCGAGGTACGGGTGGCGCGCCAGCAATACGCGGCGCTGCTCGCCTTCGCCCAGGCTCCCGGCGGCCTGGCGATTCGGCTGGAGCGGGACCGCCGGAAAGAACTGGAATCGTATACCCGCTCGCCGGCCCGGCGGCTGCTGACAAGCGCGGCCCGCATCTTCACTCGCGGCCCGTACGTCGATCCGAGCCATCCCGATCCACTTTTGCGGGAGCAATTGGATTCCCAGCGGCGCGCCGCCGGCGAGCAGCGCTTCCTCAATCGCCTGCTGGCGTCGAGCCCACGGCTGGAAGTCGTCTGGGGGGCCGATGCCATCCGCGATTCCATCCAGCGCCTGTCGTCGGAACCGGCCGCTGGAGCCCGGGCGCCGCATTTGATCGCGCAGGTTTTCCAACGCTCCACCGACAGCGAGTTGCGGATGGCCTGCCTGCGTGGTCTGGAGCGGCTGACCGCCGTTCCCTCGGAGGGCTCGCATTGCGCCCGTTGCGCCGCGGCGCGGAGCGAACTCCTGCGCCTTTCGCTCGATCCCGGCATGGAGGCCTCCTGGCGTGAGCTTTCTCGCCTCTACTTAGCCGGAAAGGCCCCCACGTCCGAACTAGCTCCCTCGCGCGGAGAATGACACGCCGCGCCATAGTCGCGCTCCTTGTTCTGGTTGGCCTGCTGGCCGGTCCGCTCACGGCCGAAGTGAAGCGGGTGGTGATGATCAAGCTGGACGGCGTCCCCGAAGCGGTGCTCGAACGCGAGCTCGACCGCATCGATCCGGCCACTCACAAGAGCACCTTGCCCTGGATCGACCTCGTCTTTCGGCAAAATGGCACGCGCCTCAGGAACTTCTATGTGCGCGCCATCAGCTTGTCGGCGCCCTCCTGGTCCCTGCTGGACACCGGCCGGCACCTCCAGATCCGGGGCAACGCGGAATTCGACCGCTACACATATCACATCTACGATTACCTGAATTTCTTTCCGTTTTATTTCGGCAACGCGCTCTCCCACAAGTCCGACATGCCCGGCGTCGAGGTTCTGGACGATCTGAAAATCCCGCTGCTGATCGACTACTTTCCGTATGCCGCCTCCTACCAAGGCTTTCAGCTCTACGAGCGGGGAGTGCATTGGAAGGTCCTGCAGCACAGCCTCCAACACAACTTTGCGCGCCCCCTGCGCGACCTGCTGGACGAGTGGACTCTAGGATTCGAAATCGGCAACAGCCTGCAGGACCAGACCGAGCAGGGTCTGATCGTCCGGCTGGTGAACCCGGACATTCAGTACATGGACTACTTCACCGGCGAGTACGATCATACGGCCCACGGCACGCCCGACCCGGCAGCGCAGCGTCTGGCGCTGCAGCGAATCGACGGCCTGATCGGGCGCATCTGGACCGCCATCGAAGCCAGCCCGCTCGCCGCCGAGACCCTGCTGGTCGTTGTTTCCGACCACGGAATGAATACCGAAGAAGGCGTCTACAGCCAGGGCTTTGACCTGGTCCGCTTCTTCGGAAGCCGCGCCGCAGGCGGCCATCACGTGGTCACCGATCGCCACCCACTGTCGGAGTACAAACTTAAAGGCCTGGATCCCTTCGTCTCCGAGGTGGTGACGCCGAGCGACGACTCGCCGTATCTTAAGGGCGATGCGGGCGATTATCCCACCGCCCTGCTCGACCTGGACGGCAACGAGCGTGCCGCCGTGTATCTGCGCAACTCCGACTTCAACGCGCTACACATCTTACTCAACGAGATAAACCGGACCGTCCTGGCGCCGGCCGTGCGCAAGGCCGCCATCTCCGCGTTCCTCGCGATCGTCGGCCGGCATCGCACCGCCTGGCAGGCGGAGATAACCCAGATCGGCGAGGAACTGGATGCACAGCGCCGCGACATCGAACAGAGGACCCTTCAACTGAAGGATTCTCCGAAACACTGGACCGCCGCCCAGCGTGCCGATGGCCTCGATAAGGCCGCCCGCCGGCTGGCTAATCAGTTGGATGCCATGCGTGAACAGGAGCGTAGCTACGTCGACTATACGGAGGCGATTTCCAAGCTCCTGGCGCTCACGCCAGCCAATTTCGAGCGGCATCGTTACAGCGCCGATGATCTGATCCCGAAGCACGCCATGGGCGACGCGAATACCGTGCGCGATATCGAGAACTATATCGCCGGACCCGGCCCGAACGGGCTCGCACTTTCCTCCGATGGCACGCTCGACTTTGACCGCAGTTTTCAGCACATCAACTACCTCCCGCTGCTGAAGAGCCAGTCGGTGCGGAACAACGTGCAAGCGGCGGTGGGATCGCATCCGGTGGATTTCATCGCGATGCGCGTTCCCAAAGCCGCGCTCGAGCTCCCGGCCCAAGATCTTCCCGACGACGACCCGGTGTGGCTCTACGGCGGCGAGGACCGGCAGGCCCTGATTCTAACGCGTCACCGTGCCGGCCGGCTCGAGCTTCGATATCTGGCGCTGCGTGGCTTGCGTCAAAGCGAGGATGGCGTGATCCGGTTCGAACCTTGTAAGCCGGCGCCCGGTTTCCCTCTTCAGCTCATCGAAGATGCCCACCTGGCCGTACCCGCGGAGAATCGCGCGGCCTGGCTCGACGGGTGGCACACGGAGACCGACTGGTACCACGCCGTCCATCAGACCCGTTACTCCAACGGCATCATTGCACTTCACGAGCAATTCTTGCGGACAGCATTACCGCCGGGGCAGTCCGGCGACCTTGCACTCCTCAACCGCTTTCAAGAACGCCGGCGACGTTTGGCCGAGCCCGATTTCCTGATCTTCGCAAGCAATCACTGGAACTTCAACGTGCGCGGGTTCAACCCGGGCGGAAACCATGGGTCGTTCTTCCGTATCTCGACCAACTCGGTGTTGATGTTTGCCGGCGGCGCCGAGACCAGTGTCCCAAAGCAGCAGGACGTCGTGGAGCCTTACGATAGCCTGAGCCTGGTACCGACCATCCTCGAGATGATGGGCCGGCACACTGACGCGCAGGCGCTTCCTGGACGAGTGATTCGAGAAGTACTACAACCCTGAAGCACACCCAGAAGCGCCGCGTCGGCGAGCGGTGGGAGGCTTTCCTACGCCTGGGCGCTGCCTGGGTGTGCCTTTTCGTGCGATAAACAGGACTGCATGCGCTGTGCCATTGCCTGCGTCGCGGTAATCCGCAGCATTGCAGAGCTCTTCACAGGCATTCAGCGTGATGCCACCCACAGGGATCGCGTAACTTGGCGCGGGAACCCTCAGTTTCCCTGCCTCAGCCGCGCCCGGCAAGGCCCCATGTGCGCCAGTCGCGCCCGCAACGCTTCGTACGCCCGGAACAGCAGTGACTTGACGGCGGATTCCGAACAACTCAGTACGGCGGCGATCTGTGTGTACTCCATCTCATTGTATTTATGCATCATCACCGCGGCGCGCTGCTTGGACGGCAAGCTACGAATCGCCTGCCGCACCTCCCGCAATGTCGCTTGGTGCAGTAGCTCCTGCTCGATCGTCCGGCCCCGGTCGGGCAACTGCCTGCCGGTTCCCTCGCCCGTCTCCTCGTCTAAACTCCGCTGTAGCTTGCCGCCTCTCCGGTCCCGCAGCCAGTTCAATCCCAGGTGCGTCGCGATGCGGAACAACCAAGTTGTGAACTTGGCGGCCGGCTGATAACTTGCCCGCGACTTGTAAACGCGCAGAAAGACTTCCTGGGCTAATTCCTCCGCCACGGCCCGGTTCTGGACCATGCGGTACAGGAAATGGATCACCGGTCCGCGGTGCCGCTCCAGTAGCAAACTGAAGCTGGCCGGATCGCCTTCGCGCACCCGCACCATCAGCTCGGCATCCGCGTCGGGAGGTGATGTAACCGCCTGGACTTTGTTAACCCGCGTTAACCACGAAGGCTGTGGTATCAGAGGGCCGATCGCATTGGAGTTCATGCCGTCTGAAAGTCACGACGGCGATTTCCGGCGCAGGTTTACACGTCTAACCGCGTTACTCGTGCTTGAGCGAGCGCTCCATCAGTTCGCGGATGGCGTCGCGAGGCGAGCGGCGACCGGAGAGGATCGCGTGCATCTGCGAGGCGATGGGCAGGTCGACATTGTGCTTGCGGGCCAACTCGACAGCCGCTGACGTAGTCTCGACACCTTCGGCGATCATCTGCATCGAACCCACGATCTCGGCGAGCGTTCGCCCTTTCGCCAGTTCCACTCCCACGCTGCGGTTACGGCTCAATTCGCCGGTGCAGGTCAGCACCAAATCCCCTAAGCCTGCCAGACCCGACAAGGTCGCAGGATTCCCGCCCAGAGCCACCGCCAGCCGGCTGATCTCGGCCAGCCCGCGCGTGATCAGAGCCGCCAGGGTGTTGTTGCCCAATCCTAGCCCCTGGCAGATGCCCGCCCCGATCGCGATGATGTTCTTCAGCGCCGCGCCAATCTCGACGCCCACCGGATCGTCATTAGTGTAGAGGCGGAAGGCCGGGCCGGAGAATTCGAGCTGAATCGACGCCGCCAGCGCCGGCTCGCTGGAAGAAATCACGAGTGCCGTTGGTTCGCCGCGTGCCACCTCGCGCGCAAACGTCGGACCCGAAAGCACCGCGATGCGCGGCATGAATTTCTGGCTAATCACCTGCCGCGCCACCTCCGACATGCGCGCCAGCGTACCCGTCTCCAGGCCCTTGGTCGCGCTGACAAACCGCATCTCCGCACCGAGATGCGGCAGCATGGCCTGATACAGGCCGCGGGCGAAGCGCGATGGCATCACGCCCAGCACGATCTCGGCATCATGCAATGCGTGCGCCATGTCGGCGGTCGGCTCCACATTCGCGGGAATCGGGAAGCCCGGCAGAAAGACGTCGTTGATGCGCGTCGAGGCCATGCGCTCCACCAGGTCGGTCTCGTGCGCCCACAGGCTGACGCTTTCAAAACGCGGCGCCAGAACGATGGCCAGAGCCGTCCCCCAACTCCCTGCCCCGATAACCGCAATTGAGCCCTTCATCAGCGCTTGCTGCCCAAATTCAGTACGCTTTCGGTCCCGGCCCTGAGTCTCTCGATGTTGGCCTGATGCCGGTAAACGATGAACGCACCGGCCACCAGCGACGCCAGGAGCACGGGGCCCGGCGGATGTTCGATCAGCCAGACTGCCAGCGGCAAAGCGCCCGCCGCAACGATCGACCCCAGGGAGATGTGCTTCGTCGCCGCCACCACGACCACAAACAGAACCAGTACCGCAGCCATGGGAAGGGGCGTCAGATATAAGAACGCGCCTACGAAGCTCGCCACCGCCTTCCCGCCCTCGAACTTCAAGAACACCGGATACGCGTGACCGCCCATCACAGCGAGCGCCGCCAGGCTCATCCACAAGGGTTCGCCGTTCGTGAGCTTGTCCGCCAGCCACACCGCGAAAATCCCTTTACCGATGTCCAGCGCGAGCGTCGCGAAGCCAACCGCGCGCCCCGTGGTGCGCAGAACATTGGTGGCGCCAATGTTGCCGCTGCCCTTCGAGCGCACGTCTTCGCCGGTTTTCCAGCGCACCAGCAGATATCCAAAAGGAATGCCGCCCACCAGGTAAGCAACGGCCACAACAAGAAGCGGGATCATTTGACTTGGAAGGAGTACTCCGAAAGCTTGGTATAAATGGAGCCGGCCGAGCCTGGCTGGCTGCGGTACAGATAAAACCGGTCGATCGAGAAGGAGCCGAACTCGACGCTTTCCAGTTGCGCGATCGCGCTGCGGAGCGGCTGCAAGGGCACAGGGTCCTTGATCCGCGCCAGCGTCAGATGCGGCGCGAAGGCCCGTTCTTCTTTCGGAATACCCGCAGGCTGAACCGCGATGTCGATGTCGCGCGCTAGCGCCGTGAGCGGCTCTCCCGCCTGCACCGCCACCCAAAACACCCGGGGATGATGCGGATTGGGGAACCAGCCCAGTCCTTTGACTTCGGCCGCGATCGGCTCGCGCGGCGGCACCAGCTTCAGTGCGGACTCCAGGTCGGATAGCTTGTCTTCCGGGTATTCACCGATGAACTTCAGCGTGACATGCAGGTTATAGACCGGGCTCCATTTCAGGTGCGCCGTCGGACGCAGGTGCATCAGCAACCGTTCCAGCCTTTCCAGCACAGCCTCAGGCAAATCAATCCCGGTGAATAGCCGCATGCTAACCTCCTAGCATACAGGAAGCAACCGGTATTCCCTTCGCAGAAGTGCTCGCAAAATCCACAGTTCTCGCTCGCAGTTTTTATGGGCGCCCTGCAGTGGAAGTCGCGCGCGACTGCCTGGGAAAGATCCTGGTGCATGGACGCACCGCCGGGCGCATCGTCGAAGTGGAAGCTTATCTCGGCACGGGCGACCGGGCCGCCCACGCCTGGAGCGGCGTTACCGATCGAACCCGCGTGATCTTCGGCCCGCCCGGCCACGCTTACGTCTATTTCATCTACGGGATGTACGAATGCCTGAACTTCGTGGCAGAGCCGGAAGGCCAGGCCGGATGCGTTTTGATTCGCGCGCTGGAGCCGCTGGCGGGATTACCCGCGATGCGCCGGCGTCGGGTAACGGCCAAGGGTGTTGAGGACTTGGCCAATGGCCCGGGCAAACTGACGCTGGCGATGGGCATCACGCGCCGGTGCAACGGGGCTGACCTGGTACGCGGTCCACTGCAGGTCCGCCGCCTGCGCCGCGAGCCGCGATTCGAGATCGCCGTTACGCCGCGCATCGGCATCCGCCACAACGCCGACTGGCCGCTGCGCTTCCTGATCGCCGGCAACCGCTTCGTCAGCCGCTAGTTTTACCCTTATTCGTGACCGCTCACGTATAATAGACCTATGCCAAGGAAGAACACGGCTGCCATCGCCCTCGGGAGAAAGGGCGGAAAGAAGGGTGGTCCGGCACGCGCAGCGAAGCTGACGGCCGAACAACGCAGCGAAAGTGCACGTAAAGCCGTACTGGCGAGATGGGCCAAAGCGAAACCCGGCAAGAAGCACCGTGCGACAGCCACGCCGAAGTCCGGCAAGCTCGTGTCGGCTCCCCGAAACACATCGGATGTGGCCTTGGCGAACCTGCTTCGTCGCTTGAAATCGACTGACAACATTCAAGAAATTCGATCCCTCTCCAGTCAAATCGAACGCGTTATCTTCCATAAGCAATTCACCGGTGCCTAAGATCCGAAAGCCGCCTCCGCAAGGGATTCTCGATCACCTGCTGGAGCGCTTTCGCGATGGCCGCATTGCGATCGACGATTTCATGGACCTGAAGCATTGGCTGGAATCTGACCCGGAGGTACCGCCTGGTCCGTGGTACAAGCGCTTTGAGAACTTCACATTGGTTGGTGAGGGCGATCTTCCCAAGAGCTCCCTCACGCGCGCCATGGTTCCGAAGGGTACGGAGGTTCGCTGAGCGTCGGAAGCCCGCCGCGGCTAAAATCGAGAGGTATGCTCAAGCCCACCATTTTCCGCGAGTACGACATTCGCGG
>Ga0335071_10002063_pt1 | contig 21731 bp, 18 predicted proteins | sample Lox_Sample_15_FD_206724 | JGI IMG/M metagenome (GOLD analysis project Ga0335071, IMG submission 206724) | Soil microbial communities from Loxahatchee National Wildlife Refuge, Florida, United States - Lox_Sample_1.5 | ecosystem: Environmental > Terrestrial > Soil > Wetlands | place: USA... | reverse complement strand
CGGAGGGAGCGCCCAGCGAACCTGGGAGCACGCCGTCCCCAAGGTGGCCCGGGCCGGGCCGCGGATTTCGATCGCCTTTCGTTACGGACTCGCCGGACGCGAGTACGTGCCGTCGGCTCGGTGAGGCGAAGGCGTTCAGCCGAGCTTGCGGCGCGCGGCGGCCAGCTGGCACAGCTTTCGCCGCTCCTCCCGCTGTGGCCGGGCCGCCTCGGCCATGCCGGTCACCAGCGCCGGGGCGGCGCTGCGCGGCGAGCCGGGGTAGGGCGGAGCGGGCGCGTACTCGAGACCGAGGGCGATGCGGCGGGCCGCCTCCTCCCCGAAAAGCTGGGCGGCCAGGGTGAGGCCGAAGTCGATCCCCGCCGTCACCCCACCGCCCGTGACCCGGTTCCGGTCCAGCACCACCCGCTCGGCGAGCGGCGTCGCTCCGAAGATGGGCAGGAGATCGATGAACAGCCAATGGGTCGTGGCCAGGTAGCCGCGCAGCAGCCCGGCAGCGCCCAGGACCAGTGCCCCGGTGCAGACGCTGGTCACGAACCGCGCTCGTGCCCCCTGCGCCGCCAGCCAGTCCAGGACCGCATCGTCCTCGAGAAGGACGTTCACGCCGTTCCCACCGGGCACGCAGATCACCTCGAGCGAGGGCGCATCGGAGAGCGTTCCTGTGGGGAGAAGGGTGAGCCCGCCCTCGGCGACAACCGGACCGGGGTCGCGGGAGAGCAGGTGCAGCCGGGCCCCGGGAATTCGCGACAGGACCTCGTACGGGCCGGTCAGGTCAAGCTGGGTGAGGCGGGGGAAGACGAGAAACCCGACGTTCAGCGAGGCCATGCCCGGGTTCTACACGGCCGAGGGGGCGCCGGGAACCGGGACGGCGGGGCGGTGGTCCTGCCGGGTTGACAGGGTGGCCGCGGCACCTCATGCTGCGCGGCCCTGGAGGCGCGAGGGAGCAGATGCGACTGCAACACGTGGGCATCGAGGTGAAGGACCTGTACGCCGTGGAGCTGTTCTACCGGCGAGTGCTGGGATTTGCGCTTCGCTACCGTTACGTGAGCCGCAACACTCCCGGCCTGCGCACCGTCTTCCTGGAGCGAGAGGGCGTGCAACTCGAGCTTCTCGAGCGGCCGCGCGGCCCGGAGTTCGAGGCAAGCCGGCAGGCTGCTGGCCCGCACCTGGCACTGGAGGTCGCCGACGTCGATGCCGAGCACGCCCGGCTGGCCGGCCTGGGGTTCCCCGGGGTGGTGGTGAAGCCGCCGCGCAACACCGGCGACGGCTTCCGCGAGCTCGCCCTCACTGACCCGGAGGGCAACGTGGTGGAACTCGCCACGCGGATCGGGCCCGAGCCGCGCTATCCGGTGCGGGCGGTGCTGTTCGACCTGGACGGCACCCTCATCGACAGCGAGCCCAACTACTTCGAGACCGATCGCCTCCTGCTGGAGCGGCGCGGCGTCCCCTTCACCGAGGAGGACAAGCGCCGGTACATCGGCTGGGCCAACGTCGAGCAGATGCAGGACATGATCCGCCGCTACGGGCTCACCGAGACGGTGGAGGCCCTCACCGTCGAGAAGACCCAGACCTACCTGGAGATTGCCGTACGCCAGACCCGCATCTTCCCGGAGATGAAGCGGTTGTGGGACCTGGTGCGCGGCCGCGGCATGCCGGTGGCGGTGGCCTCCGGCTCCGGCCGGAAGGTCCTCGATCGCCTGCTCGAGGTGGTGGGATTCGCCCGCGAGGCCCGAGTGGTGGTCTCGACCGACGAGGTCTCCCGGGGGAAGCCGGCGCCGGACGTGTTCCTGGAGGCGGCCCGGCGGCTGGGAGTCCCCCCCGAGGAGTGCGTGGTGGTCGAGGACTCGCGCTTCGGCGTGCAGGCCGCCCAGCGCGGGTTCATGCGCTGCATCGCCGTGCCCTACCTCCACGACAAGCCGCTCGACGATGCCTTCCTCATGGCCGACCTGCTCTTCGAGGACGGCATGGACGGCTTCGACGCGCTGAGGGCCCTCGAGTGGCTCGACGCGCAGAACGACCGGCGCGGATGAGCCCGGGCGCCCCCCGCACGGCGGGGAACAAAGCGCCGCGGGTCTGCGTTTGAGGGCAGATGCCGTCGGTGGGACACGTGGCCGTCGGGCTCGCCGCCGGAAGGCTCCAGGCCGGAGACGGACCGCGGCTGAGGCCGACGCTGGTCATAACCGGCCTGTCGCTCTTCCCCGACCTGGACGTGCTCGGCTGGTCCGTCCGCTGGTCGCGGCACTTTCCCCTTTGGCATCGCGGGGCATCGCACTCGCTCGTTTTGGCGGCCTTTGCTGCGGTGCTGGGGACCTTCTTGCTCGATCGCCGCCGGGGGGTCGCGATCACCTTCCTCCTCGCCTTCGCCACCGCAGCGAGCCACGGGCTCCTCGACCCGTCACCCACGGTGGCTCGGGGGTGATGCTCCTCTGGCCCTTCAGCCACACGCGGTTCCTCGCACCTTGGCACCCCCTGCGGCCTCGCCCATGGGCCCGAGCCTGTTCGGGTCGCGGGGGCTGGCGATCATGAGTTGGGAAGCGCTGCTCTTCTCGCCGCTGGTCGTCTATGCGTTCTGGCCCCGCCGCCCGCTCGGCACCCGGGCGCCCGTGCGTTCGTCCTGAAGAGCGGGTGTCCTCACCGGGCCGGGATGAGGCCCCGCGGCCCGAGCAGTACCTCGTCACCGGCGCGGAACGGGGGGGCACTACGATAAGTGAAGGTCTCGTAGCCGCCGTCGTCGAACCGGACGTTGACCTCATACCACCGTGTCTCGCCACCGCCCTGGCTCGCGGCCGCGCCCACGGCCGCCCCGCCCATGGCCCCGACCATGGCGCCTGGTGCGCTCGGGACCGAGTAGGCGTAGCCGAAGCGGTCGTAATGGGTGTGAGCGCCCAGGGCGCCGCCGATGAGCCCGCCGATGATGGCACCCGCGACGGCGCCGCCGGCCGGGTTGCCCTGCTGGCGCTGCACCACCTCGCGCACCGAATCGACGCGACCGTGGCGCTCATAGGCGGACTGCTCGCCCTCGTCATACCAGCTGCGGGCTTCGGTGGTCGTGACCACGCACCCGGAGAACGCCAGGGAGGCGATGGCGATGAGGGCGCTGGAGCCGTGGTTCATGATGCGCCTCCTTCGAGGCAGGCCCCGCGTGGCCGACCTCGAACCAATGTCTTTGCACGTTCTGGGCCAGCCAGAAAACGATGTGTTTTCAGTGATATAGCAGGCCCGTATGAGTGGGGAGCGTGCCCCCGCGGCACTCCGCTGTGCGGCGATGCACCCGGGTCCTCGGTGGGTCGCGGATCCCGATGGGGTGCGAGATGGGACGAGCCCCAGAGTCGGATTCCGGGCGGCGACGGCCGGCGTTGGCGGCGGCAACGACCTTTCCGTCGGCGCACGCGCATTCACAAATCTCGGGGACTCTCGCGCTCGAGGCTGCGACTCGGTGCGGTCGCTGCCAGCGAGACCTGTGAGCCCGGGGGACATCCCTACGGCCTCGCCGAGGCCGCGCTGGCCCCGGAGGCGGGGGGAGCTGCGACTACCGCGAGCGGGCCCCGGGAGAAGGTCGTGCCGGTCGACCCGAGGACCCCCAAAGCGTCGGTGGAGCCCCGCGTCTACGCGCGCGGTCACGAGCCTCTCGTCGGGGGAGCGGATGGGTGAACGTCACGAGCATCGACACCCGTCGCATCGCTGGAACGGTCGACGCGACGCTACCGATGGGGGCCGAGCGGTCGCCCGTCGGTCATGGGGGGCGTCTCACTCCTTCTCCCCGATGATCCGGTAGAGCGTCTTTCGGTCGATCCCCAGGATCTCCGCCGCCCGGGTCTTGTTTCCACCGGTCTCGGTCAGGATCCGCATGGCATAGCGGCGCTCGACCTCGGCCAGGGTGGGTCGCTCGGACGAGCCGGGTGGGGGGATGCCAGGGGGCAAGCCGCGCAGCCGTTCCGGCAGGTCCTCGGGGACGACCAGGCCGGAGTGGTTGAGTGCCAGGGCGCGGGCCACCACGTTCTCGAGCTCCCGGACGTTGCCGGGCCAGTCATAGGCGATGAGCAGTTCCCGGGCCTCGGCGGTGATGGCCGCGCCCTCGGGCCGACCATGCTTGGCGGCGAAGTGCTCGGCCAAGAGCGGGATGTCCTCGCGGCGCTCGCGCAGCGGGGGAAGGCGAAGGGTCACCACGTTGATCCGGTAGTAGAGGTCCTCGCGGAACTTCCCTTCCTGCACCAGCTTCCCGAGGTCCTTGTTGGTGGCGGCCAAGACCCGCACGTCGACCGGCACCGGTTCGTTGGCCCCTACCCGGCGGATCTCTCCCTCCTGCAGGGCGCGCAAGAGCCGGGCCTGGAGGGCCGGACCGACGTCGCCCATCTCGTCGAGGAACAGGGTTCCGTGGTTCGCCTCCTCGAACAGGCCGCGCCGGGCGGCCTGGGCGCCGGTGAAGGCACCGCGAGCATGGCCGAACAGCTCCGACTCCAGTACCCCCTCGGCGATGGCCCCGCAGTCCACCGCCACGAACGGGCCGGCCGCCCGCTTGGAGGCGGCATGGATGGCCCTCGCCATCTGCTCCTTGCCGGTGCCGCTCTCGCCCTCGATGAGCACGGTGGCGTCGCTCTGCGCCACCCGGGCCGCCGTCTTGAAGGCCTGGAGCATGGGCTCGCTCCGGCCGACGATCCCTTCCAGGCGGTATTTCTCCCGGACCTGGCGTCGCAGGGCGCGGTTCTCGGCGGCCAGCGACGACTGGGTCAGGGCCCGCCGCACCAGCAGCCGGATCCCGTCCACGTCATAGGGTTTGGCCAGGTAGTCGAAGGCGCCACGGCGGATGGCCTCGACCGCTCCCTCCACGTCACCGAAGGCGGTCACCAGGACCACCGGCACGTCGGGGGCCAGCTCCCGCATCCGCTCGAGGAGCTGTACGCCGTCCAGGTCGGGCATGCGGATATCGGAGACCACCAGGTCGGCTGGCTGCCGGGAGAGGTTCGCCAGCGCCTCGCGCCCGTCGGCCGCCTCCACCACCTCGTGCCCCTCGGTGGCCAAGACCCGGCGGAGCAGGTCCCGGCTGGCCGGATCGTCATCCACCACGAGGATGCGCGAGCGCTGCGGCTCCATCGGCGACTCCTTGCGGCGTGCCCGGTCCGGTGGCTTCGGGGAAGGAGAGGGTGAAGCGGGAACCCTGGCCCGGCACGCTGTCCACCTCGATCCGTCCCCGGAGTGCGCTGGCGATCTCCCGCGAGATGGAGAGGCCCAAGCCGGTCCCCTTGCCGCGCGGCTTGGTGGTGAAGAAGGGCTCGAAGAGGCGTCGCCGCTCCTCCGGTCCCAGCCCCACCCCGGTGTCGTTCACCGCCACCGAGACCGTGCTCCCATCGCGGTCGGCCCGTACCGTGAGCGTGCCGCCGCGGGGCATGGCGTCGACGGCGTTGGCGATGAGGTTTCCCAGGACGTGGCGCAACAGGCCGGGGTCGGAGCGGATGTGCGCGGCCTCGGGTGCCACCTCGCGGTGCACCTCGATCCGGGCCCGCGCCTCCACCGGGACGGAGAGGGTGACCGCCTCGTCGAGCAGGGCGGCCATGTCCACGTCCTCCGGAACCGGGGCGAGGGCCCGGGCCGAGTCCAGGAAGCGGCGGATGATGGAGGTCATCCGCTGCACCTCCTTCTCCACGATCTCCAGCTCGGCACGCGTCTCCCTGGGCGTGGCCGGATCGCGGGAGAGGAGCTGGATGTGCCCGCTGATGGCGTTCAAGGGATTGCCCAGCTCGTGGGCAATGGTGCCGGAGATCTGTCCCAGCGCGGCCAGTCGCTCCTTGGTGGTGAGGTCGCGCCGCGCCTGCACCAGCAGGTCGTTCACCTCGGCCAGCTCCCGGTTCTTCCGGGCCAGGCCGGCCACTGCCTCGTCCACCCGAGCCTGCAGCTCTCCGGAGAAGCGGCGAATGCGGGCCAACATGCCCGAAAGGCCCCGGGCCACCACCCCCACCTCGTCCTGCCGCTTGGTCCCCGGCACCCGGGTCTCGTCGATGGAGCCCGAAGCGACCGCCTCCATCGCCCCGGCCAGGCGGGTGAGGGGCCGGGTGATCCAGTGGCCGAGGATGAGACTGAAGAGCGCGGTCAGGACGGCGGCTCCCACCCCGGCCACGAGGAAGAACGCACTCCGCTCGCTGGTGGCGATCTCCTCGACCTGGGACAGGCTGGCGTCGAGCCGCAGCGAGCCGTAGGCCCGGCCGCCGGCGTCGCGAAGCGGTAGCTCCACCCGCCAGCCCCGGCCATTCTCCAGGTCGACCAGCGCCACCTGGGTGCTCGTGGGGATCGAGGCCGAGGGGTCGGTGGTGGTGTCGAGGACGGCTCCTTCCTCGCCAAACGTCACCTGGAAGGTCTTCATCTCCCGGCCGTGGCGGATGGAAAGCTGCGCCGAGCGCAGCCCGCGGCGACGGGTGAGGATGGCCCCGAGCTGTCGCGCGGCACGATCGGGGTCGCTCCGCGGGGAAAGGGCCAGCTCGTCGGCGATGGTCTTGGCGAGATCGACGGTCCGGTCGCGCATCTGGTTCTGCAGCGCCGAGGCGGCCATCCGCTCGCCGATCACGGAGGCGACCGCCAAGGTGAGGACCAGGGCCGCCGTGAACAGAACGATGATGCGCGCCCGCAAGGACATGGACTCGCCTACCATGCCGGCGCACCCCGATCGGGCCAGAGGCCGGCCGCGTCACGGCCGACCTCCGGCACGAACGCAGACGTGATGTTACTTCGGGGCGGCGGCGCTGTTGTCGGCCGGGGGGGTCTTCTTGGCGGCGTGCTTCTTGGCCGACATCTTCTTCGTGTGGTGCTTCGCGGTCTTGGTGGACGTCGTCGCCGTCTTGGTGGCGTCGGAGCCGGCGGCAGCCGAGTCGTCGGCGGCGAACGCCGGGGCCACGATCGCGAGAGCAGCCAGCGCGGCAAGAGCACGGATCAGGTTCTTCATATCGTCTCCTTGCGGGATCTGGTTGGGTGTTCCCGCTGAGAACCTGCCTTGGCATTTGGCGTGCCGGACAACGTCCGCGGATGAACCGCTGAAATTTCCAGTACTTGGGCATGGGGTCCCCGCCGAGGCGGAGGGGCGGCTGGGGCGAAGATGGACGGCGTACCCCCGGTGCTGTCCACAGCTTCCCCGGACGGATGGGCAAGGGGGCGGGCCGGCAGGGGCCCCTCCGCCCGCACCCCCTACAGCATTGCCCGCCGCATGTCCCGGAGGACCTGCGACAGATAGGTGATGAACCGGGCGGCCAGGGCGCCGTCGACGACGCGGTGGTCGTAGGAGAGCGATAGCGGCAGCATGAGCCGCGGGGCGAACTTGTCGCCGTCCCAGACCGGCTTTTTGATGCTGCGCGAGGCGCCGAGGATGGCGACCTCCGGGGCGTTGATGATGGGGGTGAAGAAGCCGCCGCCGATCCCGCCCAGGCTGGAGATGGAGAAGGTGCCGCCCTGCATGTCGGCGGCCGAGAGCTTGCCCTCCCGGGCGCGCGCCGCGAGTTCTGCCGCCTCCCTGGCGATCTCCAGTACGCCCTTCTGGTCGGCGTCCTTGATGACCGGGACCACCAGACCGCCGGCAGTGTCGGCGGCGAAGCCGAGGTGATAGTACCGCTTCAGCACGAGCTGATCGCCGTCCAGCGAGGCGTTCACCTCGGGGAAACGGCGCAAGGCGGCCACGCAGGCCTTCACCAGGAAGGCGAGCAGGGTGACCTTGACGCCCTCGCGTGCCGCCTCCTGGTTCAGCTCCACCCGGAAGGCCTCGAGCTCGGTGATGTCCGCCTCGTCGTGCTGCGTGACGTGGGGGATGAGGACCCAGTTCCGGGAGAGGTTCCCGCGCGAGAGCTTCTTGATCCGGGAAAGGGGTTGCACTTCCACCGGGCCGAAGCGGGCGAAGTCCACCTTGGGCCAGGGAAGCAGGTCGAGCCCGGCCCCTCGGCCGGCGCCGGCGCCGGTGAGGAGCGCCTCCTTCACGAACTTCTGCACGTCGTTCTGCAGGACTCGCCCGCGCGGGCCGCTGCCCTCGACCCGAACCAGCTCCACCCCCAGCTCGCGGGCCAGCTTGCGCACCGATGGCGAGGCGTGGGCGATCTTGCTCTCGCCGTCGACCGGCGAAGGCTGGGGCCGGGAGGGCGATGGGGCCGCGGCCCGCGGCGGCGACGGCGGGGCGGGAGCCCCGGCCGACGGGGCGGCGGGCGAGGATGGGGGAGGTGCCTGGGGCGCCGGGGGGGTGGCCCGGGGAGGCACCTCCGCCCTGTCGGGCGGGGCTGCCGGGGCGGCTCCATCGCCGGCCTCGAGCACGGCCACGAGCGCCCCCTCGCTCACCCGATCGCCGACCTTGATCTTGAGCTCGCGCACGGTGCCGGCGCCGGGCGCGGGCACGTCCATGGTGGCCTTGTCCGACTCGAGCGTGAGGAGCGCGTCGTTCGCCTTGACCGTGTCGCCGGGCTTCACCAGGACCTCGATGACCGGCACGTCATGGTAATCGCCGAGGGAGGGGATCTTCACGTCGATGGTGGACATCGGGCTCCCCGGGGCTAGAGGGTCCACGGCGCCGGCCGGGCCGGGTCGATGCCGTAGCGGGCCATGGCCTCGGTCACCCGGGCCGCGGGAAGGGCACCCTCCAGCGAGAGCGCATAGAGCGCGGCCACGGTCACGTGGTGGCGGTCGACCTCGAAGAAGCGGCGCAGCTTCTCGCGGGTGTCGGAGCGCCCGAACCCGTCCGTCCCCAGCGTCAGGTAGCGGCGGCCCAGGTAGGGGCGGATCTGCTCGGGCACGGCCCGCACGTAGTCGGTGGCGGCCACCGCCGGACCGCTTGCCTCGGCCAGGGCCGCCTCGACATAGGGGCGGCGGGCCGGGGCGGTGGGGTGGAGCATGTTCTCCCGCTGCGCCGCCATGCCGTCGCGGGCCAGCTCGGTGAAGCTGGGGCAGCTCCACAGATCGCTCTCCACACCCCAGTGGTTCTTGAGCAGGTCGGCGGCGGCGATCACCTCGCGGAAGATGGCCCCTGACCCGAGCAGCTGCACCCGTGGCGCCTTGCGGTCGGCGGCCCCGGGCTTGAACTGGTACATCCCGCGGAGGATGCCGGGCGCCGCCCCCTCGGGCATCCCCGGGTGCGTGTAGTTCTCGTTGAGGGTGGTGAGGTAGTAGTAGACGTCCTCCTGCTCGGCGATCATCCGGCGCACGCCGTCCTGGACGATGACCGCCAGCTCGTAGGCGAAGGTCGGATCGTAGGACCGGCAATTGGGGACGACCGAGGCGAAGAGGTGGGACTGGCCGTCCTCGTGCTGCAGCCCCTCGCCGTTGAGGGTGGTCCGGCCCGAGGTGCCGCCCACCAGGAAGCCGCGGCAGCGCATGTCGCCGGCCGCCCAGGCCAGGTCGCCGACGCGCTGGAACCCGAACATCGAGTAGAACACGTAGAAGGGGATGAGCGGGCAGTTGTGCACCGAGTAGGCCGAGGCGGCCGCCATCCACTCGGCCATGGCCCCGGCCTCGGTGATCCCCTCCTGCAGTACCTGCCCGTCCTTGGCCTCGCGGTAGAAGGCGAGCTGCTCGGCGTCCTCGGGCGTGTAGAGCTGGCCCACGTGGCTCCAGATCCCCGCCTGCCGGTAGAGTCCCTCCATGCCGAAGGTGCGCCCCTCGTCGGGGACGATGGGCACCACCCGGCGGCCGATGGTCCTGTCGCGCATCAGCACCTGGAGGATCTGCACCAGCGCCATGGTGGTGGAGATCTCCCGATCCTCGGTGGAGCGGAGCAGCCGGTCGAAGGCGGAGATGGGCGGGACCGTCAGCGACTGGGAGCGGCGCCGCCGCCGGGGCCGGTCGCCGCCCAGCTCGCGCCGCCGGGCCTTCATGTACTCGTGCTCCTTCGAGCCCTCGGGGAACTTGATGTAGGGGACCTCGGCCAGCTTGTCGTCGGCGATGGGCACCTGGAACCGGTCCCGGAACCCCCGCACCGCCTCGGTGGGCATCTTCTTCAGCTGGTGGGTGATGTTCATGGCCTCGCCGGCCTCGCCCATCCCGTAGCCCTTGATGGTCTTGGCCAGGATCACCGTGGGCTGGCCGCGGTGCTTGAAGGCGGCATCGAAGGCGGCGTAGACCTTGAAGGGATCGTGGCCGCCCCGGTTCAGGCGCCAGATGTCGTCGTCGGAGAGCTCGGCCACGAGGTCCTTCAGCTCGGGGGTGTTGAAGAAGTGCTCGCGCACGAAGGCGCCGTCGCGGGAACGGTACACCTGGTACTCGCCGTCGAGGACCTCCATCATCCGCTGACGTAGCTTGCCGTCCTTGTCCTTGGCCAGGAGCGGATCCCAGTGGCGGCCCCAGATCACCTTGATCACGTTCCAGCCCGCCCCGCGGAAGGTCCCCTCCAGCTCCTGGATGATCTTGCCGTTGCCCCGCACCGGACCGTCCAGCCGCTGCAGGTTGCAGTTCACCACGTAGACGAGGTTGTCGAGCTTCTCCCGGCCGGCCATGCCGATGGCCCCCATCGACTCCGGCTCGTCCATCTCCCCGTCGCCGAGCAGCGCCCACACCTTCCGCCCGGTCGTGTCCGAGAGGCCGCGGTCGGCCAGGTAGCGCATGAAGCGGGCCTGGTAGATGGCCATGAGCGGCCCGAGTCCCATCGAGACGGTGGGGAACTGCCAGAAGTCGGGCATGAGCCAGGGGTGCGGGTAGGAGGAGAGCCCCTTGCCCTCCACCTCCTGGCGGAAGTGGTCCAGCTGCGCCTCGTCGAGCAGCCCGAGCAGGTAGGCGCGGGCGTAGATGCCGGGGGCGGAGTGGCCCTGGATGAAGACCAGATCCCCGGGCTTCTCCTCGTTCCAGGCCCGCCAGAAGTGGTTGTAGCCGACGTCATAGAGGGTCGCGGCCGAGGCGAAGCTGGCGATGTGGCCACCCACGTTGGTGTGCTTGTTGGCCCGGACCACCATGGCCATGGCGTTCCACCGTACGTAGTGGCGGATCGTCTGCTCCAGGGCGAAGTCGCCCGGGAAGCGGGCCTGGCGCTCGACCGGGATGGTGTTCAGGTACTCGGTGGTGGCCGAGAAGGGGAGGTAGCCGCCCGAGCGGCGCGAGCGGTCGATGAGGGCCTGGATGAGCATCTGGGCCCGTTCCGGGCCCTCGCGATCGAGCACGCCCTCGAGCGCCTCCAGCCACTCATTCGTCTCCTGGGGATCGGTGTCGGGGAGCTGGGACATGCGCAGGTCCTGGAAGAAGTGTGTTTCTTCGACGTTTAATGCCGGGCCGCGTCCACGGCAAACGTACGTTCCCCGCCGGCCGACGCGGCGGAATGCCTCGGGTTCACCCAGCGTCGTAAGGTGGCGATCGCTCTAGGCCACCTTGCGCCGGCCGTTCCGGGCCGGGGTCGCGTGCAGCTCCCGCCGGTGATCGTCGGCGTGCTGGCTGTCCTGGTGTCCGCCCCAGATCGGCGTCTGGGTGCCATCGGCGTGGAGTTCCCAGGCGTTGGCGTCGTCGGCCACCTGCGAGTGCAGCTCGGCCAGCACCGAGGCCCGGGCCCGGGCATCGAGGATGGGAAAGAACAGCTCGTAGCGGCGGTCGAAGTTGCGGGGCATGACGTCGAGGCTACCCGCCCAGACCTCCCAGGCCCCGTCGCGCCGGAAGGCGGCGGCCCGGGCGTGCTCCAGGAAGCGGCCCACCAGGCTGCGGGCGTGGACCCGGGGATGGATCTGGGTGAGGGTGGTCCGGACCAAGAGATCGACCCGCCCGCCGGCGTTGGCCGCCTCGCGCAGCGCACCCAGCACCGCCCGGTCGGTGAGGTGGTTGCACTTCAAGATGAGGTGACCGCCCGGCCGGGCCTCGCCGCGGATGCGCGAGACGAGCAGTTCGCGGACGCGCCGGCCGGTGCGCATGAGTCGCGGGTTGGGCGGCTCGCCTGCCTCGAGCGCGTCGAAGAAGGCCCGGGCATCGTTGGTCAGCCGGCGATCGGCGGTGAAGAGGGAAAAGTCGGTGTAGAGCCGGCCGTTGATGGTGTTGTAGTTCCCGGTGCCGAGGTGGAGGTAGGCCCGGTCCCCGCGCACCACGTAGATGAGCTTCGCGTGGACCTTCTTGGTCGGCAGGCGCAGCACCCGCACGCCCGAGTTCTGGAAGCGCAGCGCCCACTCCAGGTTGGTCAGCTCGTCGAAGCGGGCCCGGGCCTCGAGCAGCACGGCCACGTCCTTATGGGCCCGGGCGGCGTGGATGAGCGACTCGGCCAGGACGTTGTCGTCGCCGATGCGATACAGGGTGGCGCGGATGGCCGTCACCTGGCGGTCGGCGGCCATGGCTCGGGCGAACCCCTCCACCGCCTCGTAGCTCTGGTAGGGGTGAAAGAGCAGGAGGTCGCCCCGGTCCATCCGGGCGAACGGGTCCCGGTCGAAGCCGGGAATGCGATGCGACTGGAGCGGCGGAAAACGGTGGCGGGCCGGTCCGTGGTTCACCACCCGGGAGAGGAAGCGCAGGTCGAGCGGCGGCATGACCCGCACCACCTCCTCCGGCTCGAGGCCGAACGCCTGGCGGATGGCCTCGGCCCAGTGCGGGGGGAAGTCCCGCTCCACCTCGAGGTGGGCGACCTGCCCCTCGAGCCGGCTCTCCAGGGCGGCGGGCAGCTCGTCCCAGTCGATGTTCATCTGGTCGATGGCGGCCAGGCGGATGACCCGCAGCTCGTGGAGCCGGGCGGTGCGGCCCGCCAGGAACAGGTCCGACCTCTGGCGGAGCAGCTCGCCCAGCCGCACGTAGGTGTTGTCCCGGCCCGGTATCTCCACCAGCCGCGGGATGCTCTCCGGTACCCGGAGCAGGTATTCGAGCACGCCATCGCCACTCGCGAAGTAGAGGGCGCGGCTGCGGACCTCCCGCAACGCCTCCACCCGGAGCACGTCGGTGCGCGGGGCTACATCCTCCGCCAAGAAGGCGCCGAAGTAGGCCCGCTCCGCCCCGGTGAGCGTCCGGGCGGGCACGATGCGGATTCCCAGCCCCTCCAGCTCGGGAAGGAACGCCCGGTAGGTCGTCTCGGCACGCTGGTGCTGAGCCCGGGCCTCCTCGAGGAGAGCGCGATACTCGTCGGTCCGTCGCCCCTGGACGAACGGACGCCAGATCCGGGCAGCGTAGAACTCGTCCATGTTGGACGCCCAGATGGCCAGGAAGCGCAGCCGCTCGAGGGTGGGAAAGTCCGTCCGTCGGGTCTGATCGAGGACCCGGCGATTGAACTGTAGCCAGGAGAGCTCCTGGGGCGTCTCCATAAGGGGGCCTAGATACCAGGGCGATGCCTAACCCGCGCGGAGCATAGGGGGCGTTCCGCGCAGTTGTCACGTGGACTTATCGATATCGCAAAGGTTCGCAAAGGCCTCGGGCGCTACCGGTCGCCGAAGAGGCGGGCGAACCCGGGGTAGGCGACCAGCGGCACCAGTTCGAAGTCGATGAGCCGCCGGGAAACGAGCGGAAGTTGCTCCAGCACACGCCGGGCACTGGAGAGGTCCTCCGCCTCGAGCACCAAGACCGCCTCGGTGCGATCGGCGCGGAAGTAGAGCTCGCGAAGCTTCCCCGACTGGTGCAGATCCCAGGCGCGGGACGCCTCCTCGCGGAGCAGGTCGGGTGTGAAGGCCTCGTCGGCGACGTCGGGAACCGGCCGTTCCAGGGCCAGGATCTTCATGGCGGCGGAGGATACACCAGCTCGCCGGAGGCCAGGACCCGCCCACCGGGAGCCTGGGCGAAGGCGACGGCCCGCAGCAGCTCGCTCCCACGCCGCGGCAGAACGGCCGTGCCACGGAAGACCCCGTCGCCCTCGCCGGCGACACCCAGGAAGCGGACCACCCCGTCGTGGTGAAGGGTCCGCCCGGCGTTCTCGCCCCGCTCCACCCGGCTCTGAAGCCCATCCTCGAGGAGCGCCACCCAGACTCGAGCCCGCCCGCCCGGCCAGCGACCCTCCACCCGGACCCCGTCCGCCGTCCGGCTGAGCGAGAGCCGCCCATGCGGCAGCCGTGCCGCACGAAGGATGGCCTGACGCAGCCCGGAGAAGTCGGCGCCCACCACCTGGTCAACTCCGTCCACCACCGCCTGCGGCGTGTACACCGAGTCCATCTGAAGGCGATGCAGGTAGCTCTCCTGCCGCTCCGTGAACTGTCTCGACCCGAATGGATCTCGCCAGCCCAGCTCGTCCCAGTAGTCGACGTGCTCGGAGAGGCCAAGCACGCGGACGCCGGGGAGCCCCTCCCGGCCGAGCAAGGAAAGGAGCCGGTCCGCCGGCGGGCAGGAGGAGCACCCTTCGGAGGTGAACAACTCGACCAACACCAGCGTGGGCTGGGCGGGGGTTTGCCCGAGAAGGGCGGCCAGGGCGGCGGCGGCGAACGGGGTCACGAGCCGGTATTCGCCGGGCAGGGTCTGCTGGTTTCAATGCAGCCACACGGCCCATCCGGGCCTCGGCAGTTTCCGGGGCTCGCGTCGGCAGCCGAAGATGTGATGCTCTTTGCTGGAGCCAACACGGCACAAGGAGGTCCCCATGCGCGTCGGGTGCCCGAGGGAGATCAAGAACAACGAGAACCGGGTCGGGCTGACGCCGGCGGGGGCGAGGTCGCTCGTGGCGGCCGGCCACGAGGTCACCGTCCAGGCCGGGGCCGGGGAGCGGAGCGGCTTCTCCGACGCGGAGTACGAGGTGGTCGGAGCCAAGCTCGTCCCGGACGGGGGCGACGTCTATGAGCGGGCGGAACTGGTCATCAAGGTGAAGGAGCCGCAGCCGGCGGAGATCGAGATGCTACGCCCGGGCCAGGTCCTGTTCACCTACCTGCACCTGGCTCCCGACCCGGAGCAGGCGCGCGGGCTGCTCCGCCGCCGGGTGACGGCCATCGCCTACGAGACCATCCACGACGCCACCCGGAGGCTGCCACTGCTCACCCCCATGTCGGAGGTGGCCGGGCGAATGGCGGCGCACGTGGGCGCCTTCTACCTCCAGCAACCCAACGGCGGCCGGGGGATGCTGCTCGGCGGCGTGCCGGGCGTGCCGCCGGCACACGTGGTCGTGCTCGGGGCCGGAGTGGTGGGGCTGAACGCTCTCAAGGTGGCGGTGGGGATGGGGGCGCGAGTCACCGCGCTCGACAAGAGCCTTCCCACGCTCCGCTACCTCGACGACATCTTCGGAAACCGGATCGAGACGCTGTGGAGCAACGAGCAGCACGTGGAGGAGGCGGTGCGCCAGGCCGACCTCGTCATCGGTGCGGTGCTCATCCCCGGCGCCGCCGCCCCCAAGCTCGTCACCCGGCGCATGCTCCCGGAAATGAAGCCGGGAAGCGTCATCGTGGACGTGGCCGTCGACCAGGGTGGCTGCGTCGAGACCACCCGGCCCACCACCCATGCCGACCCGGTCTACTTCGTGGACGGCGTCCTGCACTACGCCGTGGCCAACATGCCCGGCGCCCTCCCCCGGACCTCGACCATCGCCCTCACCAACGCCACGCTCCCCTATGCCCTGAAGCTGGCCAGCGAAGGGGTGCGTCATGCGCTCAGGTCCGACCCGGGCTTCATGGCCGGGCTCAACACCTTCGACGGGCACATCACCTGCCCGCCGGTGGCGGAGAGCCTGGGGCTGCCCCTCCTCGACCCCCAGGAGGCGATCTAGCGCGGTGCGCTCCGGGCGTGGGACCTGCCGGGTCTGGCGGAACCGCGGAGCGGACCGCCAGCGGACGGGCGCCCGTTCGAGGAGGACGTGAAGCCAGGTCCCGGACTCGGCCGGGGCGGAAAGACCGGAACCGGCGGCCAGCACGAGCGGCGCGCCTGCCACGGCTCCACGGCGGGATCACCCCCGGCAAGCACGCCGGCTGCCGCGACCGGTCAACCTTGCGATCCGGGCTGGCTCGCGGGGGCGAGGCCCAGCGAACGGATCACCTGCTCGGCCAGGTCCGCGGGCGGAGCGGCCACGTCGAGGGTCAGCCCCGGCTCGTCGGGCCCGAGCGGCTCGAGAATGGCTAGCTGCGAGTCGAGCAACGCCGGCGGCATGAAGTGGCCTCGCCGGCTGGCCAGCCGATCGGCGATGAGAGCGGGCGTGCCGGAGAGGTGCACGAAGATCAGCCGGGCCGAGGCGGAGCGCAGCACGTCGCGGTAGGCGCGCTTCAGGGCGGAGCAGGTGACGACCGCCGTTCGGCCGGACTCCTCCCGGGCCCCGATCCAGGCGGCGATGGCCTTGAGCCAGGGCCAGCGGTCCTCGTCCTCAAGGGGAATTCCCGAGGCCATCTTGGCCACGTTGGCCGGTGGGTGAAACTCGTCGGCGTCCGCAACTTCGCACCCGAGGCGCCGGCCCAGCTCGTTTGCCAGGGTGGTCTTCCCGGAGCCGGCCACGCCCATGAGCACGAGTTGTGAGATCCTCGGCAAACTTCCTCCTCGTCAGACGCTCGCACTGGCTCGCAGAGGTGCGGCCCTCTTGTCCACCCTCCGGGGCGGTTCGCTCGACCCCGGGCCGCCCGCTTCGGGCCACGGGTTACCCGCTAGATCGCGAAGCGGATGTTCAGGATGTCGCCGTCGCGGACCAGGTACTCCTTTCCCTCGAGCCTTAGCTTTCCCTCCTGGCGCGCCCTGGCCTCGCTTCCCACCGCCATGAACTCGTCGTAGTGAACGACCTCAGCCCGGATGAACCCGCGTTCCAGGTCGGAGTGGATCCGCCCGGCTGCCCGGGGGGCACGGTCGCCGCGGTGGATGGGCCAGGCCCGGACCTCGTCCTCGCCCACGGTGAAGAAGGAGATGAGGTCGAGGAGCCGGTAGGCGGCCGAGAGGAACCGCGCCCGCGCCGGCTCGGCGAGCCCCAGCGACTTCAGGAATTCCGGCTGCTCCGCCGGATCGAGCTGGGCGATCTCCGCCTCCACGGCGGCGCACAGGGCCAGCACCTGGGCCGAACGGGCGGCAGCCGAGGCCACCACTTCGGGTGCCGGCGGGCCGGCGGCCGCCTCCTCGGCCACGTTGACCGCCACGAGCAGCGGGCGGCGGGAGAGGAAGTCGTAGTGGCTCAGCTCCTTCTCCTCGGCGTCGCTCCAGGTCATGGCTCGCAGCGGGCCCCCCTGCTCCAGATGGGCGTTCAGCCGCTCGAGCTCGTGGAACTCGCCGGTGCCCTTGCCGTGCTCCTTGCGCATCCGGTCGAGCCGCTTCTCCACGATGCCGAGGTCGTGCAGCACCAGCTCGGCGTCGAAGTCGGAGAGCTCGCGGACCGGATCGGCCCTCGAGCCGTCCAGGCCGGGAAAGCCCCGCACCACCAGGCAGAAAGCGTCCACCTCGGCGAGCGCGCGCAGCGACTCCCCGTCGAGCCCGCTCCCCTTGCCCTTCGGGCCGGGCACGTCCACGAAGCGCATCTCGGCGTAGGTCGTCTTCTTGGGCCGAAAGACGGCGGAGAGCGCGTCGACGCGCGGGTCCGGCACTTTGATGGCACCCAGGTTCACCTGGGAGCGGGCCCCGGCGTGTAACCCGGTGAGGGCGTTGAACAGCGTCGTCTTCCCCGATTGCGCGTACCCGACCAGCCCGGCCTTCATGGTGCCCTCCGTGCCCGAGCGCCGGTGTACCACATCCGGCACGGGGCGCGGACGAGCGGGCGATCACTCCACCGCCGTCGCCCTGTCCGCCGCCGCCACCATGGCAGGGGGCGCGGCCAGCCGGTCGCGCAGCCGCCGCTCCTCGCGGCGGACGCGGCGGGGGTAGTCCCAGAACCGGTCGGGCACCCCGGCCTCGGCCCGCAGGTATCCGGCCAGCCGGTTGGGGCCGGCGTTGTAGGCGACCATGGCCAGCTCGGGGTCGTGGAAGCGCTCCAGCATCCGAGCGTAGTAGCGGATCCCCGCGCGCACGTTCACTAGCGGGTCGTGTGCGTTGGCCGAGGCCAGCCCGCCGGCGGCGAACTCGTCGGCCAGAGTGGGGAGCTTGAGCTGCATGAGGCCGTGGGCGTCGCTGCCGGAGACCGCTTCGACGTCCCAGGCCGACTCGACCTGGATGATGGCGAGCACCAGCACCGGATCGAGACCGGCCACGCCGGCCTCCTCGAACACGACCCGGGCCACCTGTCCGCAGTCCTGCCCGAGCTCGGCCGTCCGATCGCACACCGCTCGCTCCAGCCACCTCGGAGCAGCAGGGGCCGGTCCGGCCGCGGCGCGCAACGTGCCGCGAAGTGGAGCGGCTGTCCCCTGGCACTGGGGCGCGCTGCTGCCGAGGAGGGAGGGCGTCAAGGCCAGAAGGGCGACGGCGGTGGCGCGGGCGGCAGCGGTCATGCTGTCTCTCGAGAGCGAAAGCCGGGCCAGCACGCGAGGTCGCGGCCAGCGGCCGAGAATCTCGTCGCTTTCGGGCGCTCACCCCCGTGCGGGGCTGGGGCGGACCGCACCCCGCCCGCCCGAACACGGGCTCAAGTCACGCTGAGTGAGGGGGGGTCGGCTGCGCCCGGAGGGTGTGGTCGCCATTCACGCGTTCATGGGGCGTGGCCCCGGTGGGCGCCTGCCCTAAACACCGCCGGTGTGCGATGAGGCGCACCGTCACCATCGGTGCTATGGGTCAATCATGAGCACGGCCACGGTCGAGGGTCCTCCGGCGGCGGACGTCTCCATAGGCGAGCAGGACCTCCATCTCTTCCACGAGGGGACGCACCTCCGCGCGTACCGCAAGCTGGGCGCCCACCTGGGGATGGCGGAGGGGAGGGCGGGCGCCTCGTTCGCCGTCTGGGCACCCAACGCCAGCTCGGTGAGCGTCATCGGGGACTTCAACGGCTGGCAGAAGGGGCGGGATCCCCTCGGGCCCGTGGGCGAGGGCGGGCTGTGGCAGGGCTTCGTGAGGGGTGTCACCGCAGGCGCCCGGTACAAGTACCACGTCGTCTCGCGGCTCCACGGATACGAGGTGGACAAGGCCGATCCCTACGGCGCCTGCTACGAGCTGCCGCCCCGAACCGGCTCCTTGGTATGGGACCTGTCCTACACCTGGGGCGACGAGGCCTGGATGCGCGAGCGCGGGAAACGGAACGCGCTCGATGCCCCCATCTCCATCTACGAGGTGCACCTCGGATCCTGGCGCCGGTCGCCGGACCAGCCGGATCGCTTCCTGGGGTACCGCGACCTCGCCCCCCTGCTCGCCGATCACTGCCAGGAGAACGGCTTCACCCACGTCGAGCTCCTGCCGGTCATGGAGCACCCCTACTACCCGTCCTGGGGCTACCAGTGCACCGGCTTCTTCGCCCCCACCAGCCGCTACGGCACGCCCCAGGACTTCATGTCCTTCGTGGACACCCTCCACCAGCGCGGCATCGGCGTCATCCTGGACTGGGTCCCGGCACACTTTCCGTCCGACGAGCACGGCCTGGTCTACTTCGACGGCACTCACCTCTACGAGCACGCCGACCGGCGTCAGGGACGGCACCCGGACTGGGGCAGCGAGATCTTCAACTATGGCCGGCACGAGGTGCGTAGCTTCTTGCTCTCGAGCGCCATGTCCTGGCTCGACCGCTACCACGCCGACGGGCTGCGGGTGGATGCGGTCGCGTCCATGCTCTACCTCGACTACTCCCGAAGGCCGGGCGAGTGGGTCGCCAACGTCTACGGGGGGCGCGAGAACCTGGAGGCCATCGCCTTTCTCAAACACCTGAACGAGGAGGTCTACCGGGAGTACCCGGACGTCCAGACCTTCGCCGAGGAGTCCACCAGCTGGCCGCTGGTCTCGCGGCCGCTCTACGTGGGCGGGCTCGGCTTCGGGTTCAAGTGGGACATGGGCTGGATGCACGACACCCTCCACTACCTGCACCACGACCCGATTCACCGTAAGTACCACCACAACGAGCTGACCTTCCGGACCATGTACGCCTCCAGCGAGAACTTCGTCCTGCCGCTGTCGCATGACGAGGTGGTGCACATGAAGGGCTCGCTGCTCGACAAGATGCCGGGGCAGGACCATGTCCGCTTCGCCAACCTGCGCCTGCTCTACGCCTGGCAGCACGCCCAGCCCGGCAAGAAGCTGCTCTTCATGGGGGGTGAGTTCGGGCAGGGGCGCGAGTGGAACCACGAGGTGAGCCTGGACTGGCACCTGCTGGGCGTGGACCAGCACCAGGGCGTGCTGCGCTGGGTGCGCGACCTGAACCGCTTCTACCGGGAGGAGCGGGCCCTGCACCTCAAGGACTGCGCCCACGACGGGTTCGAGTGGGTGGACTGCGGCGACGCCGAGAACAGCGTCGTGAGCCTCCTGCGCCGGGGAGGCGAGGGCGACCGCCCGGTGCTGGCGGTCTTCAACTTCACCCCGATCCTGCGGAGCGGGTACCGGATCGGCGTGCCCGCCGACGGGCTCTGGCTCGAGCGGCTCAACGGCGACGCCGCCGTGTACGGCGGGACCGGCGCCGGGAACCTCGGCGGGGTGCGGGCCGAGGCCGTTCCCCTTCATGCCCGGCCGTTCTCCGTCTCCCTCACCCTGCCGCCGCTGGCCGCGCTCTTCCTCGTGCCTCAATAGCCGAAGAGGGCGTGGGCCTCGGATCCGCTTCCCAGCCATCGACCGGTCGAGCCCGTGGCAGCCGACAAGGCCGCCGGCACTCACCGGATGGCCGCCTCGGGACGGACCCCGAGAAGCGCCCGGACACCCCGCGGGGAGGCGCGGCTCCCTCCCTCCCCCTCCGGGCCTTCCCGCCCCGCGGAGTGCCGGTCTTCACGAGGGCTCCGCCGGGAGGCGAGGCCTTGTCGAGGAGCTCGCGCCCGGAGCTGGTCTACAGCTGCCGCTCCCGTCCGGGCAGCACCGGCCGCAGCACCTCGCGGGCCGAGCGGATCATCTCCACCGTGGTGCCCCAGCCGACGCAGGGATCGGTCACCGAGCAGCCGTAGCGCAGCTGGCGCGCATCGGCGGGAATGGGCTGGCTGCCCTCCTCGAGGAAGCTCTCCACCATGAGCCCCACCACGGAGCGGTTCGCCTCGCGGACCTGGTGGACCACGTCACGCATCACGAGCGGCTGGAGCTCCTGCTTCTTCCAGGAGTTGGCGTGGGAGCAGTCGATGACCACGTTGCGCGGCAGGCCGGCGCGCCCCAGCGCCTCCTCGGCCATCCAGATGGAGACCGTGTCGAAGTTGGGCCGACCGCCGCCACCGCGCAGCACGAGGTGGCCGTAGCGGTTGCCCCGAGTGCGGATGATGGCCGACCGTCCCTGGAAGTTGATGCCCAGAAAGGCGTGCGGCTGGGCCGCGGAGACGATGGCGTTGACCGCCGTCTCCACGTCGCCATCGGTGGAGTTCTTGAAGCCCACCGGGGTGGAGAGGCCGGAGGACATCTCCCGGTGGGTCTGCGATTCGGAGGTCCGGGCGCCGATCGCCGTCCAGGTGATGAGATCGCCGTAGTACTGGGGGGAGATGGGGTCGAGGGCCTCGGTCCCGGCCGGCAGCCCCAGCTCGGAGACGTCGAGCAGGAAGCGGCGGGCCTTTTCCATGCCCTCGTCGATGCGGAAGGAGTCGTCCATGCGCGGGTCGTTGATGAACCCCTTCCACCCCAGCGACGTGCGCGGCTTCTCGAAGTAGACCCGCATCACCAGGAGCAGGGTGTCGGAGACCTCGTCGGCCAGGGCGCGGAGCCGGCGGGCGTAGTCGAGCCCGGCCACCGGGTCGTGGATGGAGCAGGGCCCGACCACCGCGAAGAGGCGGCGGTCGCGCCCGTCGAGGATCGCCTCGATGGCGCGCCGGCCCGAGAGCACGGTGCCGACGGCGCGCTCGGTGAGCGGGACCCGGGCCTTGATCTCGTCGGGCGAGGGCATCACCTCGACCGCGAGCACGTTGAGGTTCTCGGTCTGCTGCATGTGGTCT
>Ga0335071_10002062_pt1 | contig 21742 bp, 20 predicted proteins | sample Lox_Sample_15_FD_206724 | JGI IMG/M metagenome (GOLD analysis project Ga0335071, IMG submission 206724) | Soil microbial communities from Loxahatchee National Wildlife Refuge, Florida, United States - Lox_Sample_1.5 | ecosystem: Environmental > Terrestrial > Soil > Wetlands | place: USA... | reverse complement strand
AAATGGTCCAGTCCTGGATGGTCCTCAGCTCCATGACGTTGTTGGAGCCGACGACGTTGTAGCGCATGACTTCGCCGATGGGGTTCGGGATGATGCGGGGGAAAATGCCCTCCGGGAGCTCGAGATTGGCGAGGCGATTGATGACCGCCTGCTTGGCCTGATAGTATTCCATGCCATAAGCGAACTTGCACTTGATGTCCGAGAGCCCGTAGAGGGAGATGGTGTTAAGTCCATCCAGGCTCGCCATTCCGGCGAGTGCCACCTCTATGGGAATGGTGACCTGCCGCTCCACCTCCTCGGCGGACTTGCCCTCGATGACGATTTCCACAATCGGGGGTGCCGGGTCGGGGAAGGCTTCAACGTTGAGGTTCTTAACGAAGAAGAACGTCAACACAAAGATGGAGCCCGTCAGCAGGAGCAGGAGAATACTGTGCTTGGCGGCAAAGTCAATCCACTTTCTCATGGCTTTTCCAGTTCGATTGCCGAATAGACGATCTCTTCCCCTTCGCTCAGACCGTCGACGGCCATGAGCTTGTCGGACGTGTCGCGGATCGGCTTGACCTCCTTGAGCTCGACCTGTTCACGGCTCTTCACGTTTACATAGAAGATGCCGTTCTTGTAGATCAGCGCCGTTTTGGGGATGACGGCGAGGGTCTGCTCCTTGTCGATGATGCGGACCTTCAGGAACATGTTCTGCTTGAAAAGGTTTTGGTTGTTCTGGATCCGGATGTAGGTCTTGACCGTTTTGGAATCGGTGTCCTCCACATCACTGATATAGGAGATCATCCCCTTGAACAGAACGTTGGGAAACACATCCGTCTGAAAGCTCACGTCCTGGTTCGTGCTGATCTTGGGGATGTCGGTGTCGTAGACATTGGCCACGACGACCAGCCGGCTGGGATTTGCAATCGTCATCATGGTCGTGTTGGTATCGAAGCGGTCGCCGATGTGTGCGTTGATCTCCGCCACATATCCGTCGATGGGCGCCTTGATGGTCATGCTGTCCGACAGCACCCCATCGGGCGTCATCGCGCCATAAATCTGGAGCTTGCTTTTGAGGCCGTCGGAGAGGGCCTTGGCCTGCTCGTAGGCGGACTCGCTGGACACTAGGTCGTTGCGGGTCACGGCCCCGACCTCGAAAAGCTGCTTGTTGAGATTGTACAGCCGCTCGGCCTGCTTGCGCTGGGCCAGGCTGGAGAGGTAATTGGAGTAGGCGTCATTGACATCAGCGCTCCGGATCGAAAGCAGGGGCGTCCCGGCCTTGACGCTATGACCGACATGGACGTAGATCTTTTCCACCACGCCGGAAACCGGCGGCAGGATCTTGGCGCCGCCTTCGAGATCGGCCTGGACCGATCCCGTTGCCTCAATATACCCCTGCACCTTATTCACGGTCACCTTGTAGATGTAGGGGATGAGCTTGACGTCCTTGCCGACGTCTCCTTTCTCAGAGCAGCTAACTGCGACGAGCAGTGCAGGCAGGATCCCAAAGGATAGGATGATCTTTTTCACTTTATCGTCCCCGTGTAGAGTTTGATCAACTCCCTGCTGAGATTACTCTGGGCAAGGGCCTGGTTGTACTTGACGTTGAACTCTCGATAGGTCTTCTGGGTGTCGAGCAGCTCCAGAACCGTGATACCTCCCAGGGCGAAGGATTTCTCCGTCCGCATCAGCAGCTCGTCCATTTCCGGCTTGCGCGTCTGGTACGATTGGAAGATCCTGACCGATGTGGCGTAATTGTTGATGGCCTGGCGGATCTCCGCGACGATGAGCCGTTTCACCTTTACCATCTGAATTTCGAGCTGCTTCTGCTCTGCCGTCTTGCGAAGAATCTCCCCCTGATTGCGGTTGAAAAGCGGCAGGGGGAGGCTCAGGCCCACGCCGAGCCCGGGATCGTAATTCGGATAGAACCTTTCCCACTCGACACCGAGGGTGACGTCGGGGATGCGCATAGCCTTTGCCAGGGCAAGATTGTGTCCTGCCGCGCCGATCTGCCGCTCCAGGGAAAGCAGGTCATAACGATTTTTGTAGGCGATCTCCAGCATCTCGTTTTCCGATACCGTATCGAAAGCCGTCAGGGGGGCCATTTTTACCGGCAGCAGAGGTCCGGGGTTCCCCAACAGGAGGGCGAAGGATTCGCTGTTGTTGCGAAGCTGGTTCTCGACACTCGTCAGACTGTTTTCCAGGTCGATCGCTGAGAGCTTCAGCTTGGTGTAATCGTTGAGGGAGAGGAACCCGGCGTTATGGCGTTTGCCCGCAATGTCGAGGATTCTCCCGAAACGCCCGATCTCTTGAAGGGCGAGGTCGCGGCTCAGACTGTCCTGGTAGAGGTTGAAGTAGAGCGTATAGAATCCGATGAGGAGCGTCCGTGCCGTGTCCCGATGGGTAAGACGGGCCGCCTCGAGAGTCTCAGCCGCGGCGTTCTGGCGCAATCCCCTCTTCCCCCCGAGCTCGATGAGCTGATCGAGCCGGATTGTGTCCTGAGTGTTTTCGTTGTTCGTCAGATGATTGTTCAGGTCCATGCCCGTCTTGTTAACGCTTAACGTAGGGTTGGGGAATAATTTTGTGCCGACATAATCGGCGTAGGACTTTTCGATCTCGTAGCGGCTGATAAGGAGGTCGTAGTTGTTCTGATAGAACATCTCCAGGGCCCGCTCGATCGAAATTTCCTCGACGGGCGCCTGGGCCGACACGGGAAGAGTCGACGACAAAAGGGCAACGGCCGTGAGGATAAAGACGGCAAGGTTGATCAGTGGCCCAGGGCCTTCATTCCTTCCGGCGACGGGCTCGCTGCAAAACTTTGTCTCGAAGTTAAGCATACGGTAACGTTTCCGCCGACTCGAGCGGACAGAGTTTCTTTTTCCGAGCTGCATGCGAACCCGATCCAAACGCCACGATGGGTCTTCGCGACCAATGAACACTTGAGAAAACATATACCCCTGGCAACCGAATTTTCACATGGGTTTCGGGTGCACAGAAAAACGAATAGCTGATTTTAAACGTGCGAGAAAACTGGTCGATTACGACCAGGTTGGCGGTGCCCTCACGGAATAGGGCAAAAGACGGAAACAGGAGATTACAGCCGATAATTGCCCAATCACGCAGCCGGATATTAAAAGATGCGGGTTATCGAAAAAGAAGTCGCTTTGAATACCCGCAGTGATGTTGTTGTCAAAGGAATGATAGAGAGAATCGAAATCCAGCAGTTCGTCACGCAGGTCAACGATGTCTGCTGCGAAGAAAAAGACACAGGATAAAACCAGAATGCAGAAGATAGAATTTCTTCCGTTGCGAAGCGAACCGAGTATGCGCATCAGCGTTCTACTCTTCTCTGTCGTTTTTCGTGCCCAGATTCGATTAAGAATAAATATTTGTCAAGTATTTAAATGTTGACCTGCCCCCGTATCCTGCATATGGGGAAGGGAATTAACAGGCGATAAAGGGGTAGAGGGGACTGTGAACAATAGCCTAAAAATACTGATGATTACAGTGTCTCATTTTCAGGCAGTTTCTCTGCTGTTTTCCATGAAATAGAAGCATCGCGTCCGCATTTCGTGATCCGAGCCTTACCTTTTTTCCCATATCTCATCCCATTAGAGACCTCGCCCGGACTGCAGCGCTCCAGCACAGGATTCAATCAATTTCTCGAGCGCTGCTGGATGACTTGCCAGGTGAAGATGGGCGTAGCTCGCCAGGACATTTCCTTTTTGAAATCCTTCCTCGACGGGGGCATCGAGCCGGGGCTTCTTCATGCTGTAGACAGCCCGCCAGTCCTCGGCGCCGGCCGGATTTGCCGTAAGCGTCGAGTGGTGGAACTCGTGGCCTCGGACAATCTCTCCTGCGCGGCCCCAGAGGGAATCCTCCTTGAGACTCACCTGGACGTAGGAAAGTGCCTGCAATCCGCGATGCATCTTCGTGCCCGCTGGCAGAAGCCCCACCATGGGGTGCCGCTTTCCCTCTACCGTCTCGAGATCCCTGCAGAGATACATGAGTCCCCCGCACTCGGCGTAGACGGGGCGCCCTGATTTTGCAAACCCTCTGACGGACTCGAGCATGGCATTGTTTGCCGAAAGTTCCTCGCACATCTCTTCGGGGTAGCCGCCGCCGATGTACAGGGCATCGATCCCCTCGGGAAGAATCGGATCCGCCACGGGCGAGAACGGGACCAGGATGCATCCCGCATCTTCCAAATCATCGAACAGATCCTGGTAGTAGAAATGGAATGCCGCGTCGCGTGCCACGCCCAGGCGCGTCCTTTCCGCAAGGCCCTTCCTTTCCGGGGGCTGCACATAGAGAAAGGGTGCGCTGCGGGCCATGTGGACGATTTCGCCCAGGGTCGAGTAGTGCTCGAAGGCATCGGTCAGCGAATCGAGGGTTTGCGGTGGAAGGTTGCGGGAATCGGCCGTCACGAGACCCAGATGTCGTTCGGGCAGTGCCGGTATTGCACCTCGGGGCACAGCGGCCACCATGGGCGGCAGGTGAGATGCCTGAAGAGCCTCGGCAAGCATGATTCCATGTCGCACGGAACCGCAATGATTGGCGATGACACCGGCCACCTTCACCGTGCGATCAAAGGTGGCAAATCCCTTGACGACGGCTGCGAGGCTCCCCGCCATCCCGTACACGTCGACCACCAGTATCACCGGCGCCTTCAGCCAGGCAGCGATCTCGGCGGTGCTTCCCTCGAGGCTGTCCGGCTCTGCCCCGTCAAAAAGGCCCATGACGCCTTCGATGACGGCGATTTCCGCGTCGGCCGTTGTGCGCGCAACGAGCTTCTCGACATAGTCGCGCCCCATCATCCATCCGTCGAGGTTGTAGCAGGGTCTCCCCGAAGCGAGAGAAAGGTAGGAGGGGTCCAGGAAATCGGGCCCCACCTTGAAGGTCTGGACCCGCGTTCCACGGCGGCGCAGCGCCGCAACGAGAGCCAGGGTGAGCGACGTCTTTCCTGCGCCGCTTTCGGTCCCGCCGATGACAATCCGGGGACAATCGATCATGATGGTAGCACCTGTTTGAGGGAAATCATGGCAGCTTGTGCTCGTGTTTTCTGCAAAATCGGGGCCTCTTTTTACCACAGGGCGACGATCCCCTTGTGGAGCAGGGCGAAGACCGTGGCCGCGAGAATCGTCATGGCGAACAACAGAGCATTTGCCTGCCGGATGTGTCCTGCTTCGAGACGATACACGGGGTCGCCCATGAAGGGCTGCGGGTCGAACTTCCCGTCACGAAAGACGGGTCCCCCCAACTGAACCCCAAGGGCCCCTGCCATGGCAGCCTCGGGAAGCCCGGCGTTGGCATTTGCCTGCATCGATCCGTCACGGCGGCTCACTCGGAGGGCCGCAAGAGGTCTCAACCCCAGCAGCATGGCCCCCGCCGCGATGAACCAGACCGCGATTCTGGCCGGCAGCCAGTTGGCGAGCCGGTCGATCCAGGCGGCAGACCGGCCGAAGTCATAGTATTGCTCGTTCTTGTGGCCAAAGGCGGAATCGAGGGCGTCAATGACCTTGTAGAGAAAAGCGCCCAGAGGACCGAAGAGGAAAGCGAAGATGAAAGGTCCCATGACGCCATCCACGCTATGGCGTGCGACACTTTCGATGGCGGCGCGGGATACATCCCCGACATCCATGCCGACTGTGTCTCGCCGTACCATTTCGGATACCCTCTTACGGGCCAGGACGAGGTTGCCCACTTCCAGGGACCGGTAAACCTCTGCGCTCTGATCGGCCAGGGTCCGCGCGGAAAGGGCCGTGTAGAAGATCCAGATCGACAATACTGTATGTGCCCAGAGGTGGACGGAGGCCGCAAGCCGTAGAAGCCCCCACGCAGCGAAGCCTGTAAGGCCGATCACCATGGCAGTGGCAAGCAACCCGGCCTCGCGGGGAGACTTGAGCATGCGGCGCACCGAGGGCTCCAGCGCGAGGGCAAAGCGCCGCACTATTCTCGCAGGGTGGAGAAAGCCGGGCGGGTTCCCGAAGAGCAAATCGAGGAACAAGGCGATGAGTATCTGAATCTCGAGGCTCATTTCCGGCGTACTATACAGCAAACCGGTGCCTGAGTGAAGAAGTGAATAAGTGTCTGGCCCTCTTCCCTCTTTTGGATCCATCACACGTTTGAATACTTAGACTCTCACTTACTTCTTCACTGACCGGCGCCGCCGCCGGGAGTTGACGAGATAACGATTCTGTCATAGGATCAACTGCCATAAAAGACCCTTGACGCCGTTCTCATGGAGCCACCCGTCAAATGACGGGTGGCTGTTTCGCGCAGGTAGTGCATGAAGCCTGAACTGTTGCCCATCACCAAGGGCCGATTCCCCTTTCGTCTTGGGACGACATCCTTCATCCTGTTCGAAGGTTACCTGCCCAATGTGCAGCACCTCGCCCCGACGGTCGACGATATCGAATTGCTGTTTACGGATCCTTCCGACGACGCCCTTCCTGACCTGGATGCGATGCGAGAAATCCGGCGGATTGCGGAGCGCTCTTCCCTGTCGTTCACGGTGCACCTGCCCTACGATCGCGACATTGGAGCGTCCGATGATGCAGTTCGGAAGGGCGCGCTATCGGAGCTGACTGACGTCATCGAAAAAAGCCGCATTCTGAACCCTACCGCCTGGATCCTTCACCCCTTCTGCGAGTGGCAGCACTTCGGCCCCGAAGGCCCGCCCGTCGAATGGCTGGATCGTTTTTCCGCTTCGATCGATCGTCTCCTGGACCTGGGCATCCCGCCGGAAAGCCTCTGCCTCGAGAATCTGCGCCCTGCCTTCAGCCCTCTGGAGAGTCTTGTTGAGAAGAAGGGCCTTTCGGTATGTCTGGACGTAGGGCATCTGGTCATTTACGGGCACGACCTGGACGATTTCCTGAATCGCTACGACGGCAGGATCAGGGTCATCCACCTCCACGGGATCCGCGACGGCAAGGATCATTGCGGCCTTTCCGCTCTGGACAGGCCTTTCCTCGAAAAGCTGATGGCCTTCCTTTGCGATGGCAGGACCCAACGGGTCGTCACACTGGAAGTTTTCGGCCAGGCGGATCTGGAAGAATCCCTGCGGGTGATGTCGCGGTACCTCTCCAGCGGGCACAGAGATCTCTAAGGGGATCGGGACCGTTATCGCGGCCAAACCGCAACATCAGGGAGCGATGCTCCGTTGAATCGTGATGGCGGCGGAAAGAAGAGGCGCAAGCTCGACAATTTCACAGGTGGCCCCCAGGGTGTCGCCGGTTACGCCTCCTATTTTGTTGTGGCTATACGCGCCGGCAAGGATTGTTGCTGCCAGCGCTGCAAGCCCCGCGAACATCCCCGCCGGACCGGCCATGAGCCAACAGGCTCCGAAGAGAAACGCGATGCCCCAGCCTGCCCGCAGGACGCTGCGGCCCTGCATGAATACGCCGGCCAGTCCTTCCGGACGGGCATAGGGGAGAAGCGACATCGCCATGACCATGGCCGAGCGTCCTGCCACAGCCATCAAAACGATGGAAGGAAAGCGAAGGGGTCCGGTTACCGCCGACAGCAGAGAGACCTTGAGAACGACGACGGACACCACGGCAGCTACCCCCATGGGTCCCGTCCGGCTGTCTTTCATGATTTCGAGGATGCGCTCTTTGGGCCGTGAACTCATGAACCCGTCGGCCGTGTCGGCAAGCCCGTCGACGTGAAAGCCCCCCGTGAGCACGATGGATGCAAGCACAATGATTGCGCTGGCCGGAAGCGGGGGCAGAAGGGATGCGAGACTCCTGTCGAGGACGGCAAGCAGCACACCGAGGAAAAGCCCCACGAGGGGAAAATACCAGACGCTGCGCTCGAGCTCCCGCGTCCCACCGCCCCAGGAGGCGGGTACGGGGATCACGGTCAGAAACTGCAGCGCCGCAAAGAGGGATTTCATTTGTCCGCCTTCGATACGGCCGCCTCCTCGAACGTGGCCACTTCCGTGAGAATGCGAACGGCGGCCTCGACGAGGTTCATGGCCAGCGCAGCGCCCGTGCCTTCTCCAAGGCGCAAGTCGAGATCCAGCAAGGGCTCCTTTCCCAGAGCGGCCATCGCCACGCGATGGCCCCGCTCGACGCTGCGGTGGGCGGCGATCATGAAATCACCCGCTGCAGGACAGATCCGTTGCGCGATCAACGCGCCCGCTGTGGAGATGAAACCGTCGACCAGGACAGGTTTGCGAAGCGATGCGGAGCCGAGGATGAGGCCCGCGATTCCGCCGATTTCGAATCCACCTATCTTCGAGAGCACATCCAGGCCATCCCTCGGATTCGGCTGGTTCACGTCTATGGCTCGCTGGATGACCTCGATCTTGTGTTCCAGCTGCTCGTCGTCGATTCCCGTTCCCCGGCCCGTGACCTCCCGGACGGAGGCGCCGCTCAGCGTTGCCGCGATGGCGCTCGAGGGTGTCGTGTTCCCGATCCCCATGTCCCCTGTGCCGAAGAGGTCCGTCGAGGGACCCAGCTCCAGCGCCACGGCGATCCCCGCCTCGACGGCTTGAATCGCCTCGTCTCGGCTCATGGCAGGGCCCCTGGCCATGTTCCGTGTCCCCGGGCCGACTCGCCGGGAGATAATCTTACCCGATGCCGCAAGATCTGAAAGGTCGGCAGCGACCCCCATGTCCACGACGACAACGCGGGCTCCGACCTGCCCGGCAAGGGCGTTGATTCCCGCCCCTCCACGGACAAAGTTGAAGACCATCTGGGGGGTCACTTCGCTTGGGAACTTGCTCACCCCTTCGGCGACAACCCCGTGATCACCCGCCATGACAACCACTGCCTTTCGTTTCACAGGCGGCCTGAGCGATCCTGTCATCCCGGCCAGGTCTTCGGCGAGGTTCATCAGGCGTCCCAAGGCCCAGTGCGGCATGGTGAGCTGCTCCAGGCGTGTTCTGGCCCGCGCACGGGCATCGGCATCCTGGGGGATGATCCTTTTCAGCGTGTCATTCATCAAACTCACAACGTCACGTCTCCAATCTGTTAAAATACGGTATCGAGAGATCCCGCTGAAGGCAGGTTTTCAGGCTTGGCGCCCGTCCTGGGAAAGGCAGGTCCAACTCAATCATTCAGGACGAAACGGACCGGAACGTCGACCCACATGTTCACCGGGACTCCCATCCGCTTGCCCGGTTCGAATTTCCAGTACCGGACGGCATCCAGGGCGGACCGGTCAAGGAGGCTGTGTCCGCAGGATTTCCTGATCCGTACCTCTCCCACGTGTCCGTCGGCATGGACCTCGGCCGACAGGAGCACCAGACCCTGATAGCCTCTCAGGCGTGCAAACTCGGGATAGTTCGGCTGGACATTCTCACGATATTTCGGGACGGCAATCGAGACCGCTTCCCCTTTGCCGTCGCCGGGTGAACCCGGCTTTCCCTGTCCACCGCTTTTCCCCTGGCCGTCTGCAGCGGCCGTTCCCCGAGATGAAGTACCCGTGTCGCCGGAACAGCCCGACTTCGAGGCATCAGAGATGAAATCCGGCACGCTCAGAGAAGCCAGTTCGACCCGTTTCTCCTGCCTCAGGGCGCTGTCATCATGCACCGCCTGCGTTGCCGGTACGGGCTTCATCGTGATCGCGCGCAGGGGTTTGCTTACCTCCTGGCGGGCGGGTGCCGGCGCCGTTATTCCTTCGGTCGCCTGGGATTCCGACAGGAGGGTTACATGGATCAATCCGCCACCCTCTCCTGTGAGGAGCCTGGGCGCGGTGCTTGCAGCCGTTGCGAGCACCGCCAGGATCACCGCGGTGTGAAGAAGCACGGACAAGCCGACAGCCGACTTGAACATACCGCCCCTGTTTGCAATGGTCAATGGATTCAGATTCATCTCGCTAGTTCCTGGCTGCATTTCGCGGATCGGTACTCCGCGCTCAGGGGGGTGATCTGCGGCAGGCCCGTGACCGGGTTTAAGCCGACGGCAACGTCGATGCCGTACACTTCCCTGATATTCTCTTTCGTGATGACGTCCTCCGGACACCCCATGCTGTGAATCCTGCCATCTTGAAGCAGGACGATCCGGTCACAGTAGAGAGACGCCAGGTTGACGTCATGCGTCACGGCCATCACGGATAGACGCTGCTCACGGTTCAGGGTCTTGATCAGGTCGAAGAATTCGAGCTGGTGCCGGATGTCCAGAAAGGCCGTGGGTTCGTCAAGGAGGATGATCTTCGGTTCCTGAGCCAGCGCCCGCGCGATCAGTACCCGCTGCCTTTCCCCGCCGCTCAGGGCGTTCATGCTCCGATTCATGAGGCTCGCCGTGTCGGTCATCTCCATCGCCTTCCGGACAATCCGCGCATCCGCGTCTCCCTCAAAGCTCCATTGCCTCAGGTGAGGCGCCCGTCCCATCAGGACGACCTCATGCGCCGAGAAGGGGAATACCATTGCCGTGTCCTGAGGAACCACAGCGACAACCCTGGCCAGGGCGTTTCGCTTCATCTTTCTGACGGCTATTCCGTCGAGGTAAACGGCCCCTTCCTGCGGGGCGAGGATGCCGTCGATGATCTTGAGCAGCGTCGTCTTTCCCGAGCCGTTGGGCCCGATGATCCCGATGAAATCCCCCTGTTGGACCTCGAGGGAGATGTCCCGGAGGATCCAGTCGATGTCCGTATATCGGAAGCCGACACGATCGGCCTTCAAGATGGACATAGATCAGACCGCCTTTCTCCGCAGGAGATAGATAAAGTAAGGCGCGCCGCACATGGCGGTGACGACACCCACAGGCAGCTCCCCTGGGGCTACGACAATCCGGGCGACCGTGTCAGCGAAGACCATGAATACTCCCCCGAAGAGCACCGATGCGGGGATCAAGAGCCGGTGGTCTGAGCCCAGCAGCATCCGCATCAGATGGGGGATGATGAGACCGACAAAGCCGATTGTCCCGCTGGCTGCCACCGCCCCCGCCGTTGCCAGGGAGGCTGTGATGAAGAGAATGACCTTTGTCCTTTCCACGTGAACGCCCAACTGCAGGGCCGTTTCTTCGCCGAGAACGATCGTGTTGAGCGGCCGGGCATGGGCATAGATGACGGCAAAACCCGCTGCCAGCAGGCCCCCCGTGAACAGGATGTCACGCCATCCGGCCATACTGAGATCACCCATGAGCCAGAACAGGATGCCGTGCAGATGATCGCTGCTGCTCGTCGACAGGAGGTACATGATCACGGCGGAATAGAATGCATTGGAGATAACCCCGGCCAGAAGCAGGGTATTGGATGCGATCTGCCTACCCGATCGGGCAATGCCGAAGACGATCATGATCGAGAAGAGCGCGCCCAGAAATGCCAGGGCGGATATGCCCATGGGGATGACCGCGACGCCCAGCAGGATGCCCGCGATGGCCCCGACGGCGGCCCCCCCGGAGATGCCCAGGATATAAGGCTCCGCCAGGGGATTTCGCAGCAGCGCCTGGAAGACGACGCCGGACAGGGACAGGGCTGCGCCGATGATGCCCGCAAAGAGGATTCGAGGCAGCCGAATGGAGAAGAGGATAGTCCTCTCCGTCTCGTCGAGGCCTGCAAAGCCGCTCCGCCAGCCAAACAGAAGTTCCCGGAGCGTTGACCATGCGTCGATCTTCGAGGATCCCGTCAAAAGGGCGAGGACGGACACGAGCAGAAAAACAAGAAGAAGAAGGAAGGAGGTCTTGAGAACGCGGGGAAAGGTAACAATGGCAGGGGCCGGAGTTCTCCCGGCGAGGGCCACCGCCAAAAGGGGGATGAACAGAAAAATGATGAAGACTTGTTCGAACACGTCTTCCTCCCGCGAGGAAATCGAGATGGATAGGTCTTCCGGCTCAGGGCCATCTACCGGCCTCCCTTCCCATCATGGTTTGACCATGACAGTGGTTATGAGGCTTTCGCTCCCATCACGGCTGCGGGGCAGCGGGGGATTTGCACCCCTCTTCCACACATCCATCCTTTGAGGTTCAATGAGCAAATAATCCTGCTTTTGAAGTGACTATATGAAAGCCAAATCAACACGTCAAGAGCTATTTAACGGCCCGCCCAGCCGCTCAGAGACGGCCGGTGCAGGCTGCGATCTCCCGGATGCCGTCCACGATCCTCGGCCCGAGCCGGAATACAGCATCGCTCGTATAGCAGATCCGCCCTGCCTTTACCGCTTCCAGGCTTGAAAGTTTGTTGAAAAGGCCCCTGGCCAGGGGATCCTTAGTTGTATCGCCGCTGGGAATCCCACGGCCCATGCTTCCCATGAGGATCACGTCAGGAGCCCCGTGAATGATCATCTCGATCGAGTATCTGGGGTATTCGGACGATGCTCCGGCGGCGATGTTGCGCAGCCCCAGAAGCCGGAAACTGTCGTCGATCAGCGTTCCGGGGCCGGCGACAATCGGGGGCTCGGGTTGGACGATGAAAAGAGCGCTCCGGATGCCTGAAGAGGCTTTCTTCTTTGCCTGCGTCTCATACTGCCCGAGCAGATTTTCGATCCGGTCGGCCCTTTTCTTTGCTGCCTGCGCGACATCGAGGGCTGCGCCAAGTTCCCGGATGCCCCGCGGCAGCTCGTTGATGCGGCGCACATCGAACACGTAGAGCCGGATGCCGATCCGCTTCAGCCGTTCGGCGAATTCCGGGGGGTTGCCGTCCTTGGTCATCACGACCATGTCAGGTTTCATGGCGGCAACGGCTTCGAGAGAAGGCGTCGAGAACCCCCCGATTTTCGGTTTGTTTTTCACATCCGGGGGATAGTCGCAGAAATCCGTCACCGCGACGACGCGGTCGCCGAGGCCGATGTCGTAGAGGATCTCCGTGAGATTGGGCGCAAGCGAGACGATCCGCTCCGGCGGTGCGGCCAGGGCCGTGCCGCCGAGCGCCAACCAGACCGCGATGCGCAGAAGCAGGACGAGCGCCCGTGAAGCCCTCCCCGCGGAAACGTTTCCGCCCTTGCGACGATTGCCTAGTAATATAATGTCAGCCCTCCCTTCACCGTGATTCCCGGGGCCGGATAGAACGACAGCCCCCCCGGCACGAAGGCGTTCTCAAACCCGTAGGTGGAGTACTTGGTGTCCGTCAGGTTTTCCACCCCCGCAAAAGCCATCAACCGGTAATCCCGGATCGTCGGCTTCCAGGTCAGGTACAAGTTATAGTACGTGTAGCTGTCGAGCTGTACCGAGCTGTTGTCGTCGTCCTGCCCGAAGTACTGCGACCCGACGTAGTGTATCTCCGGGCGAAGCGTCAGGTTCCAGGGCAAGTAGATCTCGAGAACCGCGTTTGCCATTTGCGAAGGGACCAGAGGCACATCCTTTCCACTGTTGGGCCCCGCCTGGAACGTGACGTTCTGCCGCGTGTAATTGGCTGACAGGCGGAACCGCTCCTTCATTGCATAGGCCATGGCGATTTCCACGCCCTCGTGCCTCGTGTTGTCCAGGTTCACGTTTCGTCCGATGAATGAGATCGGGTCGACAATGTACTTGATCTCATTCTCCATGTCGATCCGGTATGCCGTGATGCCGAGCTTCAGATCTTTCACGGGGTAGAATAGCACGCCGGCTTCGTAGCTGTTTCCGGTTTCCTTTTCCAGGTTCGTGAAAAAGGCGTCCGTCCCGAACCCGTAGAAGGAGGCCTGCTCGTCGAGGAAGGGGATCCGGAACACGCGGGCCCATTTCACGAACGCCCGCGACTTCTCCCCGAAGAGATAGGTCAGGGCTGCCTCGTACGCCTCTCCCTGGTGATCTTTCGAGGAGTCAAAAACCGTCGTCGAGGCGGGCAGGGCCGTTTGCGTGCCCGAGATCGTCACCCGTTCCGCGCGGGCCCCGAGGGTCAGGATGAGCTCCTGCAGGATGCTGAATTCATCGTGGATGTAAAGGCTGCTGTCCTGCCGGGTGATCTGGGCAGTCGAGGTCTGCGATATCTGCTGGGGATCTGTGTAGGCGTCCTTTTTCAGCTTGTCGCCGTAATAGTCGAACCCGGCAGTGAGCTTGTTGCTGAACCCGAAGATCTTCCTGTCGAGGACGTATTTCGGCGTCGCGCCCATCGTGTCGATGTTCACCTTGGAAAAGGAAAGGAACGAAGCCCAGTTCGTCGTGACCTGTCTGCCGCCGTAAAAGAAATTGACATCCACGAGGCCAAGATCGCCCATCATATACTTGATCGTGAGGTTGGTGTTGAAGGAGTCGTTGCGGGCATCATCGTCGAGGTGCCCGGGCTGGGCCTGACGGCGGTCCTGGTCGAGCTCGGAACGGGTCAGGTAGCCGGGCAGCTGATTATCGGTCCGGTTGAGGATGACCCCGAAGGACACGTCCAGGGCATCGCTGAAGGCATAGCCGAGATTTGTCCCCGCGCTGCTGGAGGTGAACTTGGAGCGGTCCCGGTATCCGTCCGTGTGAAGGTTCTCGCCGTTGACGGCATAGTAGAACTTGTCGGCCGATCCCATCGCGGTGGCCCGCTCATTGTTGAGAGCATAGCTCCCGGCGATGACGCCCACGTCCCCCTTGGGACGGCCCTCGCCACGCTTCGTGATAATGTTGATGGTCCCGGCGATGGCCGCATCTCCGTAGAGGACGCTGCTGGCGCCTCTGGACACTTCGATTCTCTCGACATCGCTCAGCGGGATCTCGAGCCAGTTGATAGAGGCCATGTCGGGGCGATTGAGGCGCCTGCCGTCCAGCGTGACAACGGTCCGGCCGAACCCATTCTCGCCGAAGCCGCGCATGTCGACGGCCGCTTGGGCCGCGTTGCCCGTGGTGCTTCGGACGTAGAGGCCGTCGAGGCCGGTGAGAACCTCGGCGAGGTTCGTCGCGCCGGAATTCGCGATGTCCTGGGCGGTGATGACCGTGATGTTGGCGGGCACTTTCCGGATCTCCTGCCGGTCGCGTGTAGCCATGACCACGACCTCGTCCATGGTTACGGACGGTTTATCCGGGGGCGCGGATTGCGCGAAGACAGAAGACAGGGTGAAAACGAACATCAGGATTTGTGTCCATGCGGCAAGCTGGAAACGGGACCTCTTCATACGATAATTCTCCTTTCCCCTCGGGAGTGAATTATCAAGCTGCCGAATAAGTCTCCTGGCTTGCGGCCGTGCCTACTCTCCACGCCTTCCCATCCGCCGGTGCGGACAGTGGCATCCTGTGGATTTCGTTCCGCCTACAGGTGCGGGGCAGCGCCGGACTCGAACCGGCTTCCTCTGATTCGGCAGCGGACATCGCTAGGCTGACATGTCCATTATGGACGGCGTCTCATGCGCCGGCCATTCTTCAAAGACTTCCCTTGATGGCGACGGGGATCCCGCAGACCATCAGGATAACGGTTTCGGCCTGACGGGCGATCACCTGGTTACAACGCCCTGCGAGATCGCGGTAGCGCCTCGCCAGGGGGCTGTCCGGGATGATGCCCATGCCGACCTCGTTCGTGACGAAGATGACGGTTCCCGCCCGCCGCCGGCAGGCCTCCAGGATGCCATCGCACAGAAGGGCGATGTCCTCCTCCGTTACGGCGCGCCCTTTCTTTTCTGCCTCGTAGACCACGTTGTTGACCCACAGCGTGAGGCAGTCAACGAGGCAGATGTCGTGCTTCTCCTCCCGGAGCGCATCGGCCAGGGCGAGAGGCTCCTCCATTGTGTCCCACCGGCCCGCCTTGCGTGCCTCGCGGTGTTTGCGCACCCGCTCGGCCATCTCGTCGTCGATCACGGGACAGGTGGCGATATAGACCCTGCTGTCGGCCATGGACTCTGCCATTCTCTGGGCAAACGTGCTCTTGCCGCTTCGCCCTCCGCCGGTGACAAGGATGATACGGGCCATATCACACCTCCTCCAGGTGACACCACTGGTTCAGGCCGGTGAGGACTCCCCCTTCTTCGAAGAGGCGGATCGTGTTGAGGGATGCGGGGCGAACCTCGAAGAGCAGGTAATTGCGTGGGGCGAGTTTCAGAAAATGGCAAATGAGGGCGCGAATGATACCTCCGTGGGTGAAGACGACTGCTCGACCCGTGCCTTGGGAGGCAAGCCTTTCGCCGACGGCTGAAACCCGGTTGAGAAAATCGCCGATCCGCTCCCCCCCGGGAAACGTGAAATCCGGGTCGTACCGGGCCCAGCCATCAACCGCGCTGGAGTCGAGTGAAACGATCTCATCGAAGGTGAGGCGTTCCCAACGGCCGAAGTCGATTTCACGGAGGCCTTTGTCGACCTCGACGGGAAGACCCAGTGCCTCCGTGGCGATCCGAGCCGTTTCGCGGCACCGCTGCTGGGGGCTCGAAAAAATAGCAGTCAGGGGCCTCGATTTGAGGTAAGGCCGGAGCCGCTCTGCCTGAAGCTTCCCTTCGGCCGAAAGGGGGACATCGGTTTTCCCGACAAATATCCCCTTGAATTCCTCCCCGATATCACCGTGGCGGATGAGAACAAGCTCTTCGAGCATTTCCGGGTTCCTCAAAAAAAATCCCCGGACATCGACTGTCCAGGGACTCCGTTTTTATCCTTGGGTGTTGCAGCCTGCGCCCTATCCCTCGAGGGCCGGTCTTGCACAACTTCACGGGGAGGTTTTCTGGCTTCCGGATCGTCTTTTCGGCCGGCCTTCCCGTCTTTCGGACAGTGGCTTGATCGGCTTTCATCCCCGGTTACAGCGGCGGGTCCGCGACGGAATTGCACCGTCTTCCCTTCACCCGAATGGCTTCCGATAGAATAAACAAAGACGGTTGTCAAGGGGAAAGGGGCCAGCCCGCCAGGGCCCGTCCAGCAAGGCTTTCGGGGGTGCTGCGAAGGCATTTTGAAAAATTTCTGTTGACAGGGCGTCCCGATCGTGTTTTCATGGATCACTTTTCGAAGGAATCTTTTGTGATGGAAAGACTGAAATTCCGTAATTTTGGCTTCTGGTTTAGCTACTATTATATTTACGGACAGGTCTGCCCGTCGCTGAGGAGGACTTAGACTTAGGCACGAAAGAATAAGCCAAACCGAAGCCATGGGTAGATCGAAAGACGCTGCCCATGGCTTTTTTATTTCTCCTTCTCCCAGGGCCATGACGGCGGCAGCCATCATGGCCCTTTCAATTGGAGGTACTGCAGTTATGATTATCGTGATGAAGAAGAACGCTACGGACGGGCAGATCGACCGGGTCGTCGAGTGGATCGAGTCGGTCGGATACAGGGCCCACCTCTCCCGCGGAACGGAGAAGACAATCATCGGTGCCGTAGGGGATGCCCGGGGTCGGGAGCAGATCAAATCCGTCGGCCACCTGCCGGGGGTAGAGAACGTCGTCCCCATCCTCAGGCCCTATAAGCTGGCGAGCCGCGAATTCCGGGACACCGACACGATCGTGCGCGTGGGCACCGTCGAGATCGGCGGCCCGCGATTCATCGTCATGGCGGGGCCCTGCGCCGTCGAGACGGAAGAACAACTCATGGAGTGCGCATATGTGGCAAAGAAGGCCGGCGCCCACATTCTTCGGGGCGGTGCCTTCAAGCCGCGCACCTCACCTTACAGTTTTCAGGGCCTCGAGGAGGAGGGCCTCAAGCTCCTGAAGAAGGTCCGCGAGCGCACGGGGCTTCCCATCGTGACGGAGGTCGTGAATCCCGCTGACGTGGATCTCGTGGAGGCCCACGCCGATATTCTCCAGGTGGGCGCCCGCAACACCCAGAACTTCGCGCTCCTGAAGGCTGTGGGCCAGGCACGCAAACCCGTCCTGCTCAAGCGGGGGATGATGACGACGATCGAGGAGCTTCTCATGTCGGCTGAGTACATCCTCTCCGAGGGCAACAGCCAGGTCATCCTTTGCGAGCGGGGAATCCGCACCTTCGAGACGGCCACGCGAAACACCCTCGATCTCTCGGCCGTCGTCGTCCTCAAACAGCTCTCCCACCTTCCGGTGATTGTGGACCCGAGCCATGCGGCAGGTCACTGGAAGTATGTGACGCCCCTGGCCCGGGCGGCCGTAGCCGTGGGGGCCGACGGGATCATCGTCGAGGTCCACCCCGAGCCCGAGAAGGCCGTCTCCGACGGAATGCAATCCCTGAAACCGGAAAAGTTCTACCAGCTCATGGAAGACCTGGCGGTGCTCGAGACTGCCATGCAGCGGATGGGGAGGGTGCCGTCATGAACCGGATCAGGGTGAATCTCGACAAACGTCTGAGCGCTTCCTACGACATCCACATCGGCAGGGACATCCTGGACCGGATGGCGCCGGTACTGGCCAAGAGCGGGTGGGCGGGGCGCTGGTACATCCTCACGGACTCCAACGTTTCCCTGCTCCACGGGGATCGCTTTCTTAAGGTGCTGCGCGGAAACGGCCTGGCGGCCAAGATCATCGAATTTGCCGCAGGCGAGTCCTCGAAGACGATCGCAACGTGCATCGGACTTGCTGAAGAGTTGCTGAAGCGCGGCGCCGACCGCAGCTCGGGCCTCATTGCCCTGGGCGGCGGGGTGGTGGGCGATGTGGCGGGCTTTGTGGCTTCCATCTACATGCGGGGCATCCCCTGCGTGCAGGTGCCCACGACCCTTCTTGCCCAGGTGGACAGCTCGATCGGGGGAAAGACCGGCGTGGACCTTCCGGCCGGAAAGAACATGCTGGGCACCTTCCTGCAACCGCGGACCGTCTTTATCGACCTGGCCTTCCTCGACACGCTTCCTCCAAGGGAGTTCACGAATGGACTGGCCGAGATCGTCAAGTACGGGATCATCGAGGACCCCGAACTTCTGGCTGCCATCGAGGAAGGAGCCGAGGCCCTCCAGAGCCGCGATCCCGCCCTCCTGGAGCGCCTCGTCTCTGCGTCCTGCCGGATCAAGAAGGGTGTCGTCGAGATCGACGAGACGGAAAAGGGGTTGCGCCGCATCCTCAACTTCGGTCACACGGTAGGCCACGCAATCGAGGCCGAGTCGCGATATGCCATCGCGCACGGCGAAGCGGTGGCCATGGGCATGGCTGCTGCAGCGTTCATCTCGGAGAGGCAGCGCTACCTTTCCGCCGAGGATCGGGAGCGGATTGTCTCTGCCATCGGACAAGCGGGCCTTCCCGTCCGCATCCCGCAAGCCCTGGACACGGGGCGCATCCTGTCGCACATCGGGACCGACAAGAAAAAGGAGGGTGGCAAGATTCATTTTGTTCTTCTGCGCAAACCCGGAATGCCCTTCGTGAATGGCGGTGTTCCACTGGAGTGCGTGAAGGAAACAATCGAGGCGCTCAAGGGATGAAGAATCCAGAAATCGAGAACATCCGACATGAGATCCGGCAGAAGGATTGCGATATCGTGAGACTCCTCAACGAGCGAGCCCGTCTGTCTGTGGAAGTGGGACGGATCAAGGGGCGGGCAGGGGTCGAGGTTTACGACCCTGCACAGGAGTCGCGCGTTTTCAACCAGATCGCAGCTCTCAATGGGGGGCCTCTTGCGGCTGACGCCCTGCGGATCATCTACGGGGAGATCCTGTCGGCGTCACGGGCGCTCCAGGCGCCCCTTGCTGTGGCTTTCCTGGGCCCGGAAGGCTCCTTCGCCCACCTGGTGGCCCTCGGGCGCTTCGGCCGGAACGCCCGCACAGTCGCGCAAGAGACAATCAGTACGGTCTTCGATGCCGTCGAGAAGCGCAAGGCCGACTTCGGCGTTGTGCCCCTGGAGAACTCTGTGGAGGGGCCCGTGCGGGTCACCCTCGAGCGGCTGATCGCAACACCGCTTGCAATCCGGGCCGAGATCTTCCTTCGTATTTCCCACTGCCTCATGGCGAGGGGGGCAAAGGCGAAGATCCGCCGGGTGTACTCTCATCCCCAGGCCCTGGCCCAGTGCCGTCGGTGGCTGGCGATGAATATGCCGCAGGCCCTTCCCGTCGAGGCGGAAAGCACCTCGGCGGCCGTGCTTCGGGCCCTGAAGGACCGGCAGGCGGGCGCAATCGGCAGCCGCCTGGCCTCGGAGATCCACGGACTTCCCATTGTCGCGGAGGGCATCGAGGACCACCCTGCGAACTCGACCCACTTCATCGTCATCGGGAGGGGTGAGAACGGCCCGACGGGATCGGACAAGACCTCTATCCTCTTCTCGACGCAACACAAGCCGGGGGCCCTTCACGCGGCACTTGCGCCCTTCGCGAAGGCGGGGATCAATCTGCTTCGAATCGAATCCCACCCGGCGCGCGACGGGATCTGGCAGTATCATTTCTTTGTCGACTTTGAGGGCCATACCGGCGAGAAGATCGTGAAAACCTGTCTGAAAGCGCTCGGCCGCAGGACGGCCACACTGAAGATTCTCGGATCCTATCCGCGGGAGGAAGTGAAGCCATGATCTGCATATCGATTGTGCCCGCAACGAACGAGGAAGCTCTCACGCTGCTGGGGCGTGCCCTGCCCCTGTCGGATCTTGTCGAATTGCGGATCGACCGCATAGAAAAACCGGATTTGCCGGTGCTGCTGCATGACGGGAAAGAAAGGATCCTGGTTACAAACCGCTGCAGGGACGAAGGCGGGTTTTTTGCAAGTTGTGAGAACAAGCGCATGGCGCTGCTCCACGAGGCCGTCGAGCTCGGCGCCCGCCTCGTAGACATTGAGGCCAGGACGGGTGCCAGAGCCGTGGGTGATCTGGCAGGGGCCATTCGGGCGAAGGGCGGGAAAACGCGGCTTATCGTTTCCCACCACGACATGAAAGGAACACCCACAAGGCGGACCCTGGAGAGAAGGCTGAAGGCCTGCCGGCTGCTCGGCGCCGACATCGCGAAGGTCGTGACCATGGCCAACACGGTGGAGGACAACCTTCGCGTCCTCGAGATTATTCCGCAGGCCCTGAGACTGAGGCAGGATATCGTTGCCTTCTGCATGGGACAGAAGGGGCGGCTGAGCCGCGTGGCGGCACCTCTTCTGGGCTCCAGCATCAGCTACGCAAGCCTCGAGGAGGGTGCCGGATCGGCGCCGGGACAGTTGACGGCGGATCGGATGAGAAACATCCTGGAGATTCTTGACCCATGGACCAGCCACTGAGGCACTATGCACTTTTCGGCAATCCCGTGGGACACAGCCTCTCGCCGCTGATGCATAATGCGGCCTTCGGGGCCCTGGGGTTCCGTGCCCTCTACGAGGTACACTGCGTGGAGGACCTGGAGCTCTCCGTCCGGCTGATCCGGGAGAAGCCACTGGCCGGCGTGAGCGTGACCCTGCCTGTGAAGGGGGCCATCATGGCCTTTCTCGACGAGGTGGACGAAGATGCCTGCACCATCGGGGCTGTCAATACGATCACGAACAAGGACGGCAGGCTTCGGGGATCCAACACGGACTGGATCGGGCTCATGGCGGCGATGCGGGAGCAATTTTGCCTGAAGGGCAAGACGGTTGCCGTGCTGGGGGCCGGGGGTGCGGCCCGGGCGGCCATCTACGGGATCCTGCAGGAAGGAGGCATCCCTATTGTTTTTAACCGAAGCCGCGATCGTGGTGAATCTCTTGCGAGGTGGTTTGAGTGCGATGCGATGCCGCTGGCCAATCTCGGCAGGGTTGAAGCCGATGTCCTCGTGAACACGACCCCCGTCGGCATGAGTCCGCTGACGGAGGAGACCCCCGTTCATCAGCGGTACCTGCCCAGGTGGCAGTGGGTCGTGGACACGATTTACAACCCCCTCGAAACGCGCCTGCTGCGTGAGGCAAAAGCAGCGGGTTGCGGTGTGGTCACGGGGCTTTCCATGTTCGTCCGACAGGGGGCGGAGCAGATACGCATCTGGACGGGACTTGAGCCCCAGGTTGAGCTGATGAGCCGGGTTGTCATGACGGCCTTGGAAAAGTAGGGACGAAGAGCGAGGAACGCGCTCAGAGGACCCTTCCTCGATCTCCCTCTCCCCTCGAGGGAGAGGGCCGGGGTGAGGGG
>Ga0335071_10002061_pt1 | contig 21747 bp, 13 predicted proteins | sample Lox_Sample_15_FD_206724 | JGI IMG/M metagenome (GOLD analysis project Ga0335071, IMG submission 206724) | Soil microbial communities from Loxahatchee National Wildlife Refuge, Florida, United States - Lox_Sample_1.5 | ecosystem: Environmental > Terrestrial > Soil > Wetlands | place: USA... | reverse complement strand
AGCTTTGAACAAAATCATTGGTTATAAAAGCAGAGCCGTAATCCTCCTTTGACAACCTTTCCGTTTCGCTCTGGCCGATAAAAAAAAATCCTTTTTCAACTTCTTCTGCGTTAATGTTATGCCTTTTCATGAGCTCCAGTCCATGTGTTGAAAAAATCAGCACCCCATTATTTTCAAGGGCCTCGTACAAATGCACAAGCCATTCCTTCCACAGGGCGACCGATAAGTGGCTGAAAAGCGAAATTACAACAATCATGTCATACTTTTCAGGAAATACACAGTCTTTTACATTTCTCATGGAGTAATATCCTTTGACATCGAACGTTGTTCTGCAAAAATCGACTGCATCGCGATCGATATCGGAAACCGTAACACGCGATGGATCGACCTTTTGCACAATAAATCGCGTGAACCTCCCGTATCCACTCGCAAAATCCAGAAACGAATTAATGGTACTCAGGTCCTTACCCGTTTTTTCTGACATCTCTTCGACGATATTCATGATCTCTTCCCCAACTTCGAAATAATCGTAAAAGGGATTTGCAACTTCAGGATGCGCCTCGTGGTCGAGATACATTTCGTCGCGGGAATCGATATCGAAAATAAATCCCTGTCCGTATTTACTTGTATAATATGCCGATATTGCATCATCGTGGAACTGGACAAGATGGTTTCCAGACATCATATCAATTTTAGGCCAGCAGGGTATTTAAATAATGATCAGGTTCGGTCAAGATCTTGATGGGGAAATTATAGTTACGAACCCTCTATGCGGATAGTTCATCCTTTCCAGCAGGAGGATAGTAAATGGACAACCCGATTACAAAGACCGGAAAACACTATCCCGTCGGGTCACGGTCAACGGATCTGACCAGCAGTGTATTAACAAGTAAAAGATGGTGGGCACGTTGAAAAAACGTACTCCTATCATATGCGACGTTATCATCGGGTACTCCAAAATCCCTGATGGCCTTACCGGTAACAATTAGAAATATATCATTACTCTGCGAAAAATGAACATTAACAAACATGACCGCCCCGTATGACAGGAGTTCCCGGTCCGGGGAGATACCACCAGACCCGGAGCCGAGTGGATCGGATAATGGCAGCATAATCGACCATAGCGAAGACTCTCCCGATAATCGTTTGAACCTTCAGATCCAGTTTCTCAAGCGCGATATTGACGATCTAAACCAGCAAATCATATTAAAGGACGTTGCTATCAGCCAGATGAGGTCGACTACCGGGTATCAGGTCAATGAACTGTTAAATGAGTTATACCCATCAGGGACCCGGGGACGAGTTGTACTTACCCACATCGCCTATTGGATAAGACGAATATTATCCATAGAAAGTGAACGTGAATCGCGTATTATCTGTAAGATTGACAATTTCCCTCCTGTTCTAAGACCTGACAAACATACTGCAGGCCTGCTGAAAAGTCGCTTGAAACAAAAAAAGCCCGAAGTAAAATTCATCCTCATTATCGAAAATAGTAGCAGCCTGTACAATAAAATAATTCGTTCCACAGAGTCAGTCCTGCGGCAGGCCTATAAAAACTGGGAACTATTCATCTTCGGAGATGTATCGCCTGAATACTATAATACCGGAGATCCTAGGATACATTTCCTGTCTCCCACCTCAGTTTCCATCGAAGGGGACCGGTTATCCTCTCGTATTAAAGGAGACTTCATCGGATATCTCATGCCGGGAGATGAACTGGTGCCCGGGGCCCTCGCAGAAACGGCACTCTGGCTCGAGGAGTATCCCGGGTCAGATATTGTATATTCCGACGAATTAGTACTTGATGAGGATGGTTCGCCAAGGTGCGTATATTACAGGCCGGATTATTCTGAGGAACTGCTCCTTTCGACAGGATATATCTCACAGTTCACGGTATTCCGCGCTTCGTTATTCGAAGATGGCATCCCGCGTCATTACGATCCGATCAACGATCTTTCGATATTTTCCAAATCCGAAAAAGTCGCGCACATCCCGAAAATCCTCTATGCGACCAGGGATCCTCCCGGCAGAAACGACGCCGAAAGGGCCCGGGCAGTAAAGGACTTCATCAGAGCAAAAGGCATTGAAGCAGAAGTCATTGCAGGTCAGGGGAACGGGGTAATCAGGGTAAAACGCAGGATCCGGGGTGAACCGATGATCTCCATTGTCATCCCGACAAGAGACCGGGTTTCCCTGTTGAAACGGTGTATCGAGAGTATTGAGAATAATTCGACGTATCAGAACCTTGAATTTATCATTATTGATAATCTTAGCCAGGAGACCGAAACACTGGACTACTTCGCCGTCCTGAAAAGGGAAAGTCCACGTTATAAAATCATCAGGTACCCGTACCAATTTAATTATTCGTCGATTAACAATTTTGGCGTCACGCATGCATCAGGTGAACATTTTCTCTTCATGAATAACGATCTTGAAGTCATCGCACCGGGATGGATCGAGGCGCTGCTTGAGCATTCTCAGCGCGGGGATATCGGCTGTGTCGGGGCGAGACTTCTGTATCCCGATGGTTCCGTTCAGCACGCGGGAGTGATCGTGGGGCTGTATGGGGGTGCGGATCAGTACGGAAAGCTGGCTCCCCGCACGTCCCATGGGTACCTGGACGCTTATATCTCGACCAGGGAATGCAGTGCCGTTACATCGGCTTGTATGATGATCAAGAAGGATTTGTTTTTTTCCCTGGGGGGATTCGATGAACTTTTTATCGTAGGTTTTGGGGACACCGATCTGTGTCTGAAGGCGATAGAGAAGGGTTACCGGAATATCTATACGCCTTATGCAGAACTGTTCCATCACGAATCAGCAACAAGGGGAAAATCGGACAATGCAGATCCTCATCCAATCGATACATTTCTTCTGAAGCATAAATGGGGGGACTATATCAGAAAAGGAGACCCTTTCTACAATCCAAACCTGCCTCTGGATACCCTGGATATCGCTCCCTACGTGAAATGTCGTCACGACAGGGATTAGGGATCTCCCTGACCTTTAGGGATCGGATAATGCCGGGCAGATCATCGCCTGGATGCGACGATAATGTCCTGCCCTACCTCACCTGCCGGTTTCCTCTGACACCAGTACCCGTAATGAACGGGCCTGATTATTTCGAATCCGTAGTTTTGAAAGGTTTGAAAGATGTAACGTTCGTCGTATGCGACTGCGTGCTCTGCGATAGAAGGGTGCGTTGTCCAGTACCGCTTGGCGGGGGCAGTTAACCTCGAAAAAAAGGAGGGATAATGGGGCCCGTATTTAAATTCGATATGCGATTTATTATTTTCTATCAGGTGTTTTGATTCATCGTTAATCAGAAAGAAGGTGATAAAACATCTTCCATCCTTTTTCAGCACCCGTCTGGTTTCCGCCAGGTAATGTTCCATGTCTTCGGGAACCATGTGTGTGAATACCGACGTCAGAATTACAAAACTGAATGAATTGTTTTCGAAAGGAAAAATGAATTCCCCTGATTTAATCGCCCCGCCGGGATTATAGAACTGGTTGAAAATATCCTCGTACCGGAAGTGGAAATTGGGAAACCTTGGTGTGATCTCGTTCTGGCACCATGAAATTGCATCCCTGTTGATGTCAAACCCGTCGTATGTGCCCGATTGGCTGAGAAAATTTGTCAGGGGTACGGCAATTCTTCCGCAACCGCAACCGATGTCCAGGATTTTATCGCCGCTCTGAAGATTGGCATATTCTTTGAATAACGCAATCAGGGCGGAACCTATCTGGAAATAGTGTCCCCCTACAAGATCGGCCAGTTCTTCAGGGGGATTGGGGATTATTTTATCAGGCGGGATTTCGCCATGTTCGGTTATGATCTGTTCCATGTTCATCTCGTCGTTATCTGGTATCCTATGCCGGTTCACGAATCGAATGGTCGCATGGGAACATTCTATCTGTTTATCGTTATTCATTTACTTATAGGTATAAGAGTGTCCTTTCATCTCCGGTCTTATCCCTGGCTTCGCCGGCAATAAAATGATAATAACCCGAATAACCTGTCCGGAAATGTGATTACACTCAAGTATGTAAAAATGAATGGATCTGCGATGAAAATCTAATTATTAATTGCGCTCCATGATTTATCAGATGAAATTTTTTCCGGTGACGGGTCCCCGCCATGCCTATCACTATACAGGGTGTAATCCCAAATTCGATGAAATTTCTCATGATCCAACAAAATCGGTACTTTTTTCAATTGTCATGCCGGTTTATAACGGAAAGATAAAGTGGTTGATAAAAGCCATTAATTCGATTCGACACCAATGGTATCACAATTGGGAGCTGGTCATTGTCAACGACGGCTCATCCGATGAAAACCTTTGTACCTTCTTATCGACGATAAAACATCCCCGTATTATCATCGTAAATCTCGGGAAGAATTGCGGGGTTTCGATAGCAACCAACGAAGGCCTTGCCTGTTGTAACGGGGAATATATCACATTCATAGACCAGGACGACGAGCTCACGCCTGATGCACTTATCGAGATGAAAAATGCCATTGTACGACATCATCCCGATTTGATCTACACCGATGAGGACAAATTCTCTGAATCGTTATTGGGCAGAAAGTATATAGCAGGGCATTTCAAACCTGATTATTCCCCCGATCTCCTGTTATCCCAGAATTATATCACCCATTTGTTCGTCGTTCAACGGGATCTCCTCAGCAGGGTCGGTGTTTTCCGTTCAGAATTTGATGGTGCCCATGACTACGATCTTGCACTCAGGGCCAGCGAGGCCGCAGAGAAAATTTGTCACATAAGGAAGGTTTTGTACCATTGGCGTTATCACCCCGGCTCGATGAGCCACAAGGCAGAGTCCCGCACACGGTGCAGCAATGCAGGCCTGAGAGCCGTTGCAGAAGCCATGAAACGAAGGGGTGTATATGCAAAAATCGATCATACCGCCCTGAATAATCATTATCATATACAGAGAGGAATCATTGGGGAACCTCTGGTCAGCATTCTCATCCCGTTTTGTGACAGGTCCGATCTTCTCGAACGATGTTTTTCCTCAATAATTTCGAAAACGACATACCGGAATTATGAAATCGTCGGTATCAGCAATAACAGCACAGATAAAAATACCAGGGAATTTATGGCCAGGTGGGAAGATAAGGAACGGAAAATCAGATTCGATGAATATGACATCCCCTTCAATTATTCAAAAATCAATAACCATGCGGTCGGTCTTTCGCAGGGAGAATACGTCGTGCTCATGAATAACGATATAGAGATTATGACCCCGCAATGGATTGAGATGCTGCTGGCACATGCCCAAAGGCCTGAAATAGGAGCGGCAGGTGGAAAATTGTATTATCCGGATGGGACAATCCAGCACGCAGGAATTGTGATCGGCATCAGGGGATTTGCAGGCAGACCGTACCGCAGATTTCCAAAAGATTCAAAAGGGTACCTCAATCGGATTATGCTGACCCAGGATGTCAGTGCAGTCTCCGGTGCACTAATGATGATGATGAAGTGTAAATATGTAAGTGTCGGCGGAATGGACGAATCTCACCTCCCGGTATCGCTTAATGACGTGGACCTGTGCCTTCGGTTACTGGAGCGCGGACTATTCAATGTCTATACACCGTACTGTGAAGCGATGCACGACGAGTCCTCTACAAGGGGGTCTGATGAAAGCCCGGACAACCGGGGTCGTTTCCAGGATGAGCTCGAATATTTCAGGTGCCGGCATCAGAAGATATTGTCAAGCGGCGATCCTTTTTATAACCCGAATTTGTCGCTGGAGAATGAAGACGTTCTCTATGTTCCGGAACCGTACCTCACGAGTGAAAACCTGGTCGGATGCTATTGCAGAGAGCATGGCATCTTTTGTGGAGATCAGCTACCGGAGACCGACCGAAGTTGAGGAGTTACGAAAGGGGGGGACGGATTTATGAATCAGGGAAATCGGATGGCAATAAATTTTTTAAACTGGAATACGGCTGCCCTTACATTACGTTCTGTTGAGAAGATTTCCGGCTGGTCGAACCTGAACACGGGAATAGTGGTGGTTGACAACGGTTCCGCCCGGGAGGACCTGTCCCTCCTGGATAATGGCCGTGATACCTTTACCCTCCTTACATAACCGGTAACAGGGGATATGCGGGCGGTAACAATACCGGCATCTCATATGCGCTTGAAAAAAAGTTCAATTTTATCCTGCTGCTGAATTCCGACGCTACGGTCAGTGAATCCTGCCTGGAAATGCTGGTTGAATTCTTGAGGGAACAACCCCTGATTGGAGTGATAGGCCCGCTCATCAAAGAAGGGGAGAGATGGTACGCCGGGGGCCGGAATATTGGGTGGTATTCGGAAACGAAAATCCGGTATAACCCGGAAAGGACCAGTAACGATTTTATCGATACCGATTATGTTCCGGGGACCGTTTTTCTTGCCAGGAGAGAGGTTTTCGAAAGAGCCGGGTTTTTGGATGAAGAATTTTTTTCAGCGGAGAGATTGCAGATTTCTGCAGGAGATTACAGGGCACCGGGTTCAGGTGCGGCATACACCGGGGAGGGTATGCGGTGCACAATCCCTACCCTGACTCTCATATACGGGAATCCCTGTATAATTATTATAATTTCAGGAACAGGTTCCTGTTTATACGCAACCATTATGCTCATTCCCGGGCAATTTTTTGACTGAGATGGATTTCAGGGGGGTTTTGTCCAGGCTATCCTCGCAAGGATTAGCGGGAGACGGGAACGTACAAGTGCAATCCGGTCAGGCATGGTGGATGGAATATGTGGTAGATTTGGGGGATATGAATGTCAGGTTCATCGATAAAAGTCAGTGTCGTCATTCCAAACCGTGATGGCCGGAAATGGCTTGAAGGCTGTCTGAATGCGCTCAGAATGCAGGAGTTCCGGAATTTCGAGGTTATCGTGGCTGACGATTTATCCACTGATGAATCCCTGGGATTTGTGCAGGCACAGTTCCCAGATGTGCGAATCTGCCGGAATTCCCGGACGAGAGGATTCGCGGGAACGACGAATTCAGGGATCTCGGCTGCAGAAGGTGAATATATCCTTTTATTGAATAATGATACCGTGCCTTCGCCGGATTTCATTGGGAATCTTGTCCAGAGGATGGATACCCTGCCGCCAGAAACAGGGAGTATCGCTTCATGCATGGTGAGAATGGATTATCCGGACAGGATTGACGATGCAGGGGACATTCTGACGTGGTATGGGCTGGCAGTCAAACGCGGCCACGACATAACTGTCGCAAACTACTCCGATGAGATGGAAGTGTTTTCCGCCTGTGCCGGAGCAGGACTCTATCGCCGGGATTTTTTAATAAAAACCGGAGGTTTTGATGAGAAGTTCGAGAGTTATCTCGAGGATATCGACCTTGGATTACGCGGCCATTTGCTGGGCTTTCGTTGCTGGTATATCCCGACGGCTAAGGTCCTCCATAAAGGCCATGGTTCTCGCATCCCGGGAGGGCATTATGTGAAGCTTACCACTCGTAACAGGATGATCGTGTTCATCAAGAATGTCCCTCTCTCCCTCCTTGTTCGTCATTTTCCTGAGTTGTTGATCGGTCAGGTGGCACTGTTTATTTATTCCCGTCGACCATTCTCCTCCTTGATGGGTTATCTGTCCTTTTTACCTCAATTACCCCATGTTATCCGAAAACGACGAACAATCCTGTCTTCAATGGTAATTTCCAATAAAGAAATAGAAAAATTAATTGAGCCCTCGGCATACGGCATCGTTCTGCCGGCCTTTATTTCGGAGGGCATCGGGAATGAGGATACCCCATGACAGGGTTTACCTTTCTGCCATTCCTCCACCGGTCATGGAAGGGACCGACGGAGTTTTCAATGAAATTGAATTTCTCCGCTCATATACCGGAGGTGACCTTGTCAGGCTGTCATCATTCAGATATGTCCCCTCTTTCACTCCTTCCTGACTGCCAGAGGCTCGGTATCTTCTTTTTCATCGCGATATTTTTGAGGATGGAGTATTATCCATGATCAACCGAGAAAATCCGGTATCTTCCGGAAGACTGAGGTGGAATTGCGAGTGCCGTGACGTAATCTTTTCCTGCCGGGATCGGGATAATCCGACATATTTCAGAATAGTTGTCTTCATGAACCGCCCATACATCCAGAGTACCCTCGTGACGGTACCGACATTCATAGGTACGCAGGTCTCCCGTCAACCCGATCCCGAGATATTTTAGTGCGGCTTCCTTGGCAGTCCACACCCTGAGAAACCGCAACAGGCGGTCGTCATATCCTAAATCCGAAAAAAACTCTTTTTCTCGTGCCGAGAGACAAAAATCATAGAGTTTGGTTGGATCGAGAGAGGTATCCATATATTCGAGATCGACTCCGGTCGTGGCCTCTGTTACAATCGATATGACCGTGAGATCACGGGAATGGGAGATGCTGAATTCAATATTTTTCGACCTGTTTGAAGAACCGCCGGCAGTTACCGATTCTGCCGGGAGACGCAATCCATCTAACGCAGGCTTCCCGAGGGTAGTCTTTGAAATACTGACCGATTCGGGACTGATTTTACAATAACCTGCCATGATCTTTCTCAAATAAAAATGGCTCGTTGCATATCGGAGAGCATCTTCGGATCTTCTGAAATGATGAACTTTTTCCTGTTCATCGATGGAAAGGATGCCAAAAGCCAGTATCTCCCGCAAATTACCGGTCTTACCGGTATCAATTTTCCACACGTGGACTTCCGAACGATCGGGAAGATCCGGGAACATTGCCGTATCAATCGGTATCGGGTTTTGGAAAGTCATCCCTTGTGTCATTTTCATCAAAAAGTGCTCCAAACATCAACCCCGTATCCTTAATATGTTCGGTAAGATACGTCAGATGGTTTCCTTCGGTGTACATAACATTCACGTGGCCGGTTATACAGCGCTGCCATGCATTCGATGCACCCAGACGATACGGGGTGCGACTCTCAAACAGTACCAGCGATCCATCGAATTGTTTTGGTTTATATCGAAGCACCATCTTATGAAACATACTCCACTCGGGCCTTAATTCATTGGGGATGTCTTCCCAGTGCCAGGGAAGCACCGATTGGATCCACCGGTACGTTTCCGGCCCTTTCAATATCATATATCGTTTCAGTCCCGGGGCTGTTCGTGCAACGAATTTCCCAAAACATCCCATGGGAGCACCTCTGAGCAGATTATCCTCGAGCATGAAACGTACCCGGGTACACCAGTTCCGCTCAACCATCCTCATATACCCGGTCATATCGGGCGGCCATGATTCAAGGAGTATCAGTCTTTCAACCTGGTGTCCGGATTCTCTCAGTTGGCGGGCAACTTCGAAAGCAATTACCCCACCGATGCAGCCGCCGGCAATATTATAGGGCCCATCGGGCTGTATTTCCCGGATACTCCAGACAAACGAGGCAGCCATTTCTTCGACCGAGTCATGCGGAACCAGCCAGTTCTCTTCTGCATCGCGTGTGCGAAAACCGTACATCGGGCGGTCATCGGGCAGGTACGGAGCGAGCCGGGCGTACATGGCGAGAGAGAAATCGTCTCCGGTTCCACCGGGGACCAGGAAAATTGGCGGTTTTGTCCCATGTTTTTTGACAGGGACAATAGAGGAGGGCCACGATTTTTCTGTATGTTGCCCGGTTTCCGATCTCGCTTCAGCAATTTTTATCGCATTGCATACACGGGCTACCGAAGGGGATGGGAATAAATCAGGGATATCAATTTGCAGCCCGTATATTTCATAAATTTTTGAGGCGAGGTTAATCAGCTGGAGTGAGTGTCCTCCAAGTTCGAAGAAATCGTCATCAGGCCCGATGTCACTGACATGTAACAATTCCTCGAAGACCTGCCGGATAATTACCTCGTCCCTGCTCCGATACTTGAGGAAAGCCAGCCAGGGCCATCCTTCGGGATTTTCCACAGGGCTTGGCAAGTCCTTTACGCTCAGTTTCCCGGTTTCACTGAGAGGAAGACGGTCCAGAATCATATAACGCGACGGGACAAGATATTCAGGAAGCCGTTTTCTCAATGCAGTCTTTATTTCATCGTTACCGATCGAGAAACCTTCTTTCATTACGATATAGGCAACAAGATTCCGTTCACCCGACGGATTGTCGGTCGCCTCTACGGCACACTGGAGCACACCAGGGATCCTGGATATCGCTGCCTCGATTTCTGCAGGCTCGATTCTGAATCCACGGATTTTCAGCTGCCTGTCGCGTCGTCCCTGGAAACTGACCAGATAATCCTTGGTCCAGGTCCCGAGGTCCCCGCTCCGGTACATGGTCTGGTTTCCGGCTTTGGCGAACGGATTGTGAATGAATAATTCCCGGGTCAGGTCAGGTCTCCCCCGATAACCACGCGAAACTCCATCACCACCGAGGTAGAGTTCCCCGGTGACCCCCGGTGGGACCTGGTTCATATCAGCATCAAGGATATATACGCAGGTATTGGAAATCGGCCTCCCAAGAGGGATACTGACAAGGGATTCGGGGATATTTCGTGGGATCTCATAGCAACACGTGAAAGTGGTATTTTCTGTGGGTCCGTATCCGTTTATAATCTTGATATCGGGGAGAAGGGCGTACGCCTTTTTTACATGGGCTGTTGAAAGTGCTTCGCCACCGATGATCAACTGCCTGACAGTTCCGAGAAGCCCGGGACGTGCGTCGATGATGTTATTGAACAGGGAGGCATTGAGCCACATCGTTGTAATTTTTTGTTTTCTAATTTCCGATTCAAGGTTTATCAGATCGGGAATATCTTCAGGGTAGATCACGAGGCATCCGCCATTTAACAAGGCTCCCCAAATCTCGAAACTGGAGGCATCGAAACTGAGGGATGAGAGTTGAAGGACCCTTTGATGCGGCCCGAGGTTAACAAATTCTGGCTCGCAGACAAGCCGGATTATTCCCTGATGCAGTACTTCGACACCTTTTGGAACCCCGGTAGATCCCGATGTGTAGAGGATGCATGCCAGAGCATCCCTGTTTACCTGGCACGCAAGTGCATTGTCCGTGTGTTTTGGGAATTGGCCGAAGAGGATCGTTTTGATGTCTGCCAAATGGGAGAAACGCTGAATCAGGTCGTTATCGGTGACCAGGATTTGCGAGCCTGAATCGTGCATCAGAAATCCTATCCGTTCATCGGGATCTTTTGGGTTAAGAGGCAGGTATGCCCCCCCGGTTTTCAGTATTGCAAGGAAGGTTACGATCGTATCCGGTCCCCTCGGCATGCAGCAACCCACAACACATTCGGGCCCAACACCGCAATCGATCAGCTGGCGTGCGAAAGACGTGCTTGCATCGTCCAGTTCTTTATAGGTCCACATGCGGTCTCCTGATACGAGTGCCTCGTTGTCAGGGGATTGTTGTACCTGCAGCCCCCAGACATGGGCAATCGAAAAGGAATCGGGATACTGTTTTATTATCCCTTCCGACTTCGAAAGCAATAATTCTGTTTCGAACGGTTCGAAAACACCGATGCCCTGAACCGGTGTATCCGGGTGTTCCATCACATTCTGAAGCATCGTCAGATAATGACGGCTCATCTGCCCGATCGTGGAGATCTCGAACAGATCGGAGCTATACTCCCAGATCATGGTTATTTTTTTCCGCCTGGCGCCTTCTCCGTTTTTCAGGGGTTGGCGGATGAGAATTACGTTTAAATCAAATTTTGCAGCATTTATCGGCAGTACAAGTTCGGTTTCGACATGAAGTCCCGGGATATCATCCTCGAAGAGCGGGCCGTCATAACTGCTGAACAATACCTGGCATACCGGCGAAAAACTTTCATTTGATTTCATTCCGGGGATGTCAACCATCCGGTCGAAGGGAAGATCCTGATTTGAAAGAGCGTCCAATACGATATCCCTCGTCTGTTTGAGAAATTCATGAAATGTGGCTTGTTCAGGGAGTTTGAACCGTAATACCAGGTTGTTGATGATCATCCCGATCATACCTTCCGACTCGCTGTGTCGCCGGTTGGCAACACCCGATCCGAAGCATATATCCTTCATCCCCGAATATTTTCCCAGCAAGAGGGCGAAAACAGCCGTCATTACCATGAAGGATGTCGTATTTTCCGATTTACCGAAACGATCGATCTCGCTGGTGAGGTTGGGGAGGAGATCGAATCTGACAGACCCGCCTTCCATCGAAGGACGGGGGGGTCTCGGTTTATCCCATGGAAGGGTGAGAATTTCCGGGCATCCGGCGAGTGTTTCCCGCCAGAAGGCCTGCTGATCTTCGTGCCCGCCTGTTGTAACCCATCTCCGTTGGGCGTCTGCAAAATCAGCAATCTGGAATGGAAGTTCAGGGAGGGATGCGGTTTTTCCCGCGGCATACGACTTGTACATTGCCAGGAGGTCTCTCATCATGATGAAAAATGACCATCCGTCGTGGAGCAGATGGTGCTCCTTATGCAGAAGGACGTGTTCTATGCCTGAGACACGGAAAAGGTGCCATTGTATCAGGGGCAGGTGATCCATGTGCAGCGGACTCCTGACCCTGTCGTTCCGCCATGCTTCGATGCGCTGGAGAGCCTCCCCCCGATCGCAATGTGAAAGGTCTGTATAATCGCAGATAACCGTGCCGTTCTTATGGATTCTCTGGACCGGGGTTCCCTCGCTGAAATGGAATGTCGTCCTGTAGATTTCATGCCGGTCCACCAGCCCCTGCAGGCTCTTTTCGAGGAGATCTTTTTGCAAATCCCCATAGAAACTGATTGCCACTTCAAAATGATAGGCGACCGAATGGGGGTTCCTGTGCTGGATCAGCCACACTCTTTCCTGGGAGTAGGTGAGCGGCAGATCCCTGTTACGATCAAGACGATGGAAATCATAAGCCGGGATCCTCGAACTCCCCTTCTCATTTTCCATTGACAAAAGCAGGGTTTCGATCGTAGGACTGGAAAATATTGTCTTAATGTCGAGCCATATGCCAAAAGAGTCACGGATTCTTGCGGCAAGCCTTACTGCTGAAAGAGAGTTGCCGCCAAGTTCAAAAAAATTATCACGTATTCCTACCGAAGGGCTTCCGGTAATTTCAGAAAAGATCCCGGAAAGTAATTTTTCCTTTTCATCCCTTGGAACAATAGTTGGATTCCGGGTGGATGAATCCGGATCAGTTTTTGGGGCGATAAATGCGCTCCGGTCAACTTTCCCATGTGCATTCAGGGGCATTTCCGGAATCGAAATGATTCGTGTACATACCATGTGCGCCGGAAGCTTGTAGTGAAGATATCCACGCACCTCTGATTCCTCGATCATGTGCGAACCCAAAGGCACTACAAATCCAGTCAGCCGTACGGTATCGGCAGAAATTATATCTGGGACGACTGCCGCATCAAGAATAGAGGGATGTTGCCTTAATACCGATTCTATCTCTTCTGGTTCAACCCGGTGCCCCCTTATTTTCAATTGCCTGTCAATTCTTCCGAGATATTCAATTTCACCATTCTCTGATAATCGACCAAGATCGCCTGATTTATAGATATAACCTCCAGCCTGACTTCCATCGGTAAGAAATTTCTCACCTGTCAAACCAGGCTGGTTAAGGTAACCAAGGCCGACACCCTTTCCTGCAATCAGGATTTCCCCTGGATTATTTCCGATCTGTGGTTCTCCCTCACCGTCTGCGAGAATAATACGAATGCCCGGAAGAGGATGTCCTATCGACGACCCGGGACCCTGCAGGAGCGTGTCGGAGAGGGTTACACGCTTCGATGTAACGTAAATAGTTGTTTCCGTGGGACCGTACATATTGTAGATTCGCGGAATATCCTCCCCGTACTTCTCCAGCCATGGACGAAGACGCAGGAAATCAAGCCTTTCACCACCAACGAAAATAATCCGCAGGGATGAGGCATTATCATTCCTGCTATAGCGATCGGCGTTCATATACGCGTAGAACGCTGCCGGGGTTATACTTAAAATTGTTATATTCTCTTCTTGAACAATACTCACGAGTTTTTCGGGGTCTGACAGGGTCTCTTCGGGAATTATGACCAGCCGGCCTCCGAATGCAAGTGCACCCCAGATTTCCCAGACTGATACATCGAAACCGTATGAATGAATAAGGGCCCAGGTGTCCCGGCTGCCGTATCCGAAACATTCCACGGCAGTATCATGAAACCAGGTCAGATTCCTCTGGGTTATCATTGCACCCTTTGGCGCACCGGTGGAACCAGAGGTGTAAATTACGTATGCCAGATTCCCGGGATCGTCATGAGGCTCTGGATTTAGAGCGGGGTCGTTTCTCTGTGAATTCCTGATTTCCGGCATTCTGATGACATCAATATTCTGTAACGATGTTGATATTTCGACGGAATCTCCAATAATCAGGAGTTTCATACCACTGTCTGCAATGATATGGCGGATTCTGTCGTTTGGGTACCCGGGATCGATGGGAATATAGGCGGCCCCTGTCTTCATGATGCCAATAATGGCTACGATCTGTTCGAACGAGCGTTTCATGCAGAGTCCGACAAATGCTCCAGGACCAATCCCGTTTCTGGAGACATAGGACGCAAAATTATTTACTTCGTTATTGAGTTTTTCATAGGACCAGGTTTCGCCTTTGAAACCGAGGGCCGGCGCATCCGGACAAATGCGCACACGTTCTTCAAATTTTGCAATTACATTCATGTATTCCTCAAAATTTATCACGGGTCAGAGGTTTTTCGGATAGATTTTAAGAATATAGTGTTGCCTCAAATAGTATGTGGCGATCCTTCTCAAAAATTTTATCTGTGGAGTCGGATCTGTTTCTATAGCACCGGGGATTCCGTCACCCCGTTTGGGCGTATTTGTAATATGAAAATTCTTTACCATGATGATTATACTGCGATTCGGCAAGTCCCCGACTCTGAAGCAGGCTGATTCACTTCGTTAATAGTGACCAGGTGGAAAACATGGATGCAAACGGGCAGTTAAAACCGACATAGTTCTTGGAACAGGTATCTGTTAATTTAACTTCCCATTACCGGACAGGATCTGAAAAATTACGATAACCAACGATGTGAATTAATAATCCCCGGTGAAATGAATGCTATATTCTTTTTCGTAACTATACGGCTGATCGGTTTCAATTGAGATGCTTTCGACATAGGTTGTACCGTTATCCTGAAACACCCGGGCCAGCGAATCGCTGTTATTCACATATTGAGATAACAGAACCCCATTTTTAACAAGCCCAGGAATTATCCGGAATCTCGGGGAGAAGTACCCGTTTTTCAAATGAAACCTGATATAAATGGGCTGAGGCTTGTAGAGGATATATATGATATTGCCGAGAAGGGTATAATGGATATTAATTTCTCCATAAATGTCACCTTTCCAATCAGGTATTAAAAGATTGGATCCCATCGACGCCGATTTTGATCCAAGATCTATTCCAGTTCCATTGTATTGTCTCTCGTTCCGTTTTAACAGTATAAATTCCCCGGACTTGTTTACAAAAGTATAGTTATGGACGATCGACCGGAACGTTTTGGGTTCGTCAAATAAGGGATACCTGCCATCAACAGTCGCGAATTTATAAAGGATATCTTCAGGCGAACGGTTACCTGAATAGTGTTCATAATTCATATCGTCGAAGTAGCTGCCATAGACTCCCTGGGACTGGATCATTGGTCTCGGATCCCACGAAAGATTATATGCCCATAGCAGCGCAACGTCCCAGGGAAAAATATCAATCGTCGAGTTGTTTATGATCCGTAGCACCGAAGGATCCAGGGGATATTTATCCTCCATACTTACCTTCTCTCCGGCAACCAACTGGTTAAAAAGCATCTGATTTCCCGACAGGCGAATGGTCATTTCATAGATGTCCCCATGAAAAACAAGGTTGTCTTTCACCATTTCAGGAGCGGTAACGCATATCGCTGCTGATGTGCTGATTATGAACACAATCAGAAGGACACGCAATAGATTCAATCTGGATTTTTCTGTTTCACTCGTGCCCCCGGTGGTAAAAAAAACCAACAGTATCGCAAACATCAGGAGGAAAATGGAAAAAAAGAATATTACATGAATATCGTGCCTGACATAACCGGACTTGAAAGCTGTAAAGAGGATGCTGGCGTTGAGTACTAAAAAAATCAATTCCTGCTTTCGTCCGTTCAACAGGCAATAAAAAAAGAGGATTGCTATCAGCCCCAATGAACACATCCCGATAATCACTTGCCATAAAGGCCCGTTAAGTGCCATAGCCTCGTTATAACTCCGCGTCGCCTGATAGCCGCTGACAAGATAGGGGATGATATTCGAGATATTCTGGCTCGCTAGAACCCATAATCCGATAAAAGACAGGAGGTACGAAAAAATAAGGGTCAACCCATGCATCAGGTCCTGTTTCAAAATGAAACACAGCAGGCAGAACATCGCGATCAGGAAAAGGGAATTAAAAAAGATATCGAATTTCATCAGGGAGCCGAGGGCCAGACAAAACCCTGCGAAGATCGTCGTCGGCAAGATATGACCCTGGGACACTTTCCCAATCAGGATGAGATAGAGAAGCACTGCACAGGAGATGAGGAGCCACCAGTTCATTAATATGGAGAAAAATGTCAGCAGAAAAACAGCAATAACCATCAGGTAGTGATACCATTTTGCATTAAGCCTGGAAAGTAGCAGGTATATCGCAACGATAAATGTTACATGAACAAAATACAGGTAAACTACGCTGCAAAGCCACAGTGGATAATTCATTATCAGAGGGTATTTTAAAAAACCGTAGGGGCCGAGAGTAAAAACAATATCTTTTCCATACTGAAAGTGGTCTGCCGCGGCGATGTTGAGACTGATCATCCAGGACGGGTCGAGACCCGAAGCAGGATACTGCAATGCCTGAGGGAGAGTCCACAATGCTGCAATGATAAATAAAATCAGGTATTTAAAACGAGAAATTTGCGACATTATGAGATTAAAATTCATTACTATATGATTGAGAACAGGTGCTAAATTTTTTTCTGATCAGTTGCGTTGCGTTTTCCAATGAATAAAACGGGATGAATCAGAATCCTATTAATTCAAGAGATGTAATTACACTATATTGATGAGGAAATTTCAATTTTTTTGTTCGCTAATCCTGACTGTTCTTATTATTCTTCCGATACTATTTTGTGCCTGGTATCTCTATTCATTCTCGGTCAATGTGCCATTCTGGGACCAGTGGGTTGAAATTTTTTTTATCCGGAATTTTGTGGAACATCACCTGTCATTATCCACCTTGTTTATGCAGGTGATGGATAGCAGACCCGTCTTCCCAACATTGTTCGCCCTTTTCACCGGCACGGTAATGAAGTACGATGTCAGGTTCGAGGTATTCATAATTTTTGTTTTATTTATCTCGGCCTTTGTTTCTCTCGTCACTATGTATGCGAAAGACCATGGATTATATATTAGAAGTCTGATGTTTTTCATACCGGTTTCATGGTTTTTTTTCAATTTTTACCTCATAAGTAATTTTCTAATGGGCATCCATGTCTCGCAAGCCCTGGTGATTTTAGCACTCTTATGCGCTGTGATGCTCCTCGACCGGTGCAAAACGTTTAATGTCAATTTTTTCCTGGCTGTCGGGGCGTCAATTATTGCAACCTATTCGTTTATTGCCGGATTGCTTGTATGGCCTGCGTGTGCCATACTCCTCCTCCTGCAAAATGGCGATAAAAAATTCAGGCTTTTTTTAACATGGGTTGCTGTCTCTCTGGTGATGTTTTTCGTGTATTTCCAGGGCTATCATAAACCGGATATCACGCCCCCTATCGGGGCTTCAATTTCCTCGCCTTTCATTACGTTTGCCGGATTCGTTACTTCGGTCGGTTCCCCGGTAACCCATAATCCTTTTTTCGCGCCACTTGCAGGGATTCTTTTATTAGTTCTGGCCGCAGGTCTGTTAATCAATAACCGAAAAGACCTGTGTTTTGATACTAACGGGAAATGGATCGCTATTCTGGCATTTTCACTATTCGTGTCGGGGGCAATTGTGGCAGGGAGGGGAGGATGGGGAAGCGATGTAGGGCTGGCGGCCCGTTACTTCCTCATCACATTTCCCGGTATCATTGGATTGTATTGTATTTCACTGAATTATTCAGGGTTATCCCCAAAAAATCGGGATTCAGTACAGGATAAAATACCTGGCGATCCGATTCGACCTCCGCGTACGAGTCTACTTAATGTCGGGTTTACCATTGTCGCACTTTTACTTCTGCTTACTGGCATCTGTTCCCATGTCGCACCAGGGTTGAAGGAAGGGAATGATCAGTTGGAATTTTATGAAAATGCGTCATATCTTTTGAAAACCCACGAGTTCCAGTCGAACGATACATTGAAAATTCTCTATCCCCACATTCCTTTTCTCCTGGAATGGACCGCGTTTCTTGAAAATAATCATTTAAGCGTATTTACCGATGAATATCCGGACCTGAAGGGAATCATCCGGTTGAATGAGGCAACACAGGTTTCAGTGGAGCGGGTAAACGGCATTCCGGTCTCCACACAGAGCGGACCTGTCACTATCGATGCATCGAAAAACGCCACGTTCAGTATTACTGGGCTGGCGGTCGACAGCCGTAATAATTCCCTTGCGGATGCCGTATTCGTTTGTATTAACGGCGAAACTGATATCCCTGCAAGATATCCGCTGAAAAGAGATGGTATACAGGCAGGGACAGGGGACACGAATGTTATGGGATCAGGCTTCGCAGCCTATTTTTCGGTTGATAACTTTAGGAATGGCATGAATAACCTCACGATCAAAATTCTTGCCAGTGATAAATCAGGATATTACGAGTCCGCTCCTCTGAGGATTATTGTAGTAAAGGAAAAAAGAGAATTCTGAGATTTTTGTGTTGCGAGGGCATCGCCGCAGGCCATGAGGGTAAAGGAGATGTAATCCTTATTAAAAAAAAAATCCATTTTCATAAAATCATACTAAAAACCGAAAATATCTTTCGAGCGGACAAAAACTCTGTCAACAAAACGGACATTAATTGTGGCACTCTATTATTAAAACATGACAGCGACAATTTAAATCCAACCTTGAGTTCTTGCCCAATCAATCGAACGTTTCATACCTTCACGAAGTTCAATCTTTGGACAATACCCAAGGTCTTTTTTTGCTTTTTCTATACTGCAGGAAATATCTTTATTCATCTCTCCGGCGATATGGGTTTCAATCTGATAAATATGTACTTTTTGAAGGATTGCATCTCCAAAACGTGCAGTATCTGAAAAAATCCCAGGGATATATTTTATTTTAAGAGGAACATCCAATAAATCTGCAATTGTCTGGTAGATTTCAAATGTTGAATAGGGATGTTCATCTGCAATCCAGTAAGTTTCTCCTTTGGCATTATCTTTTTTCTCCGCAAGCATCAGAGCATCACAAAGATTATCGATATACGTCATACTACGCAAGTTCATACCATTCCCAAAAAGAAGAGCTTTTCCATTTTTAATCATCTTCATTAGTCGGGTTTGTCGTTCAGGTTGACGCGGACCATAATACCAACAAGGACGTAATATTACTGTTTCAATCTTCCCTTGTACATATGCGGTATTTACAATTTTTTCAGCAAAAAATTTACTCCACCCATAGTTCATATACGGATTGCAGGGTGTAAATTCATTCATTAATACATTCCTTAATTCATTGCACCCAACTGCAGAATTGCTGCTTATATAATTAAATCGTTTTACTCCATTTTTTATAGAGATGTCCAAGAGATTTTTTGTTCCTTCTGTATTGATTTCAAATAAGTCTCTGACACCAAAAAGTTTAGGATGGATAAGTCCCGCAATATGGAAAACCGTTTCGACATCATTAGTTATATTAATAAGAGTTTTTGGTTTTGTAATATCACCCTCTACAATCTCGACTCCGATCTTCTCAAGACAGCTTACATCAAAACCCGGCAATGTAAGACAACGTACATCTCGATTTGTTTCAACTAATTTCTCAACGAATTGAGTTCCCAGCCATCCTGGTGCACCAGTAACTAAAACTTTTCCGTTTGTCATTTTACCAAATCCCTACGTTAAAAACCAATTTTTTTTGAAATATTTGTTTGAAATCTATTTTATCAGGTGAATCCTAACAATTGTATTGTAATTTCAGGTAAATAATAAAGTACTATGAGAGAAATGAAAGCCCAAATTAAGAATGCAGTTCGTATTCCTTTATCTTTCAAAATCAATTCGGGGTCTCCACCTATATTTTTCGAATGCAACAATATCATGTAACGGAATAACGCATAAATTATAATTGGTATAGTTATCATCATCTGGTGATAATCGGTACCATATGCATAAAGAGAATAGGAAATTAATAAAGCACAGGCGGTGATACAAATGATTTCATCAAGATTTTCTAAAGAATAATCTTGAAGGCTTGCTCTGTGATTATTTGCCTTATATTGTAAGATAATCAATTCTTGCCTTCTTTTCCCAAACACTAATAAAAGAGCTAATAATAAAACACATGAGATGATCCAGGGAGAAATCGAAACATTTATTGCAACACATCCTGCAATTGCGCGAATTACAAAATTAATTCCAATAATGATGGCATCAATAATCGCGAAATGTTTAAGATATATCGAATAAGAATTCGTAAATGCCAAAAAAATTATTGAAATTACAAAAAATTGAAGATTTATATTAAAAGCGATAAAAAGTCCGACAATCATCAAAAAAAAAGATATCGCGATTCCAATTTTTCTTGAAATCTTTCCGGAAGATATTGGTCTTTGATTTTTTATTGGGTGAATCCTATCATTGTTGAAATCAACCGCATCGTTGACGATATAGGCTGATGAAGACAACATGCAAAAAGAAATAAATGCCAGAATGACACTTATCCACAAAGAGAAAATAAATAAGTTTAACGAAAAAATAATTCCTATAAATAATAAAGAATTTTTATACCATTGTCTAACTCTTGAAAGTGAAATAATATTTCTTGAAAAATTAATCATTGGTTCAAAATGAATTCTTTGAAGCATCATTCATCCTTTAATTCATTCCAGCATGTAATAACATTTTTTTTAATCCACTGACAAAAAATTTTCTTATTATTTTCCCACATTAATGTTTGGTTTTGATTGGTATCAGATTGGGTTTTAACCCTGAAAACATTCGGTTAATAACTATTATTCTTTCGATTTAAAAAATAATGTGGATAATCTATTCCTATTGATTGTAATAAAACCAAAAATAGCCAAAATAAAGTTAAATGCTAATGCTATAATATGGTAACCAAATCCGGAGCTGATTGCAAGTTCTGCTGGAACACCAACACTTAAAAATCCAAGTGTCCATCCAGCTTCGAATGTTCCGAAATTTCCTATTCCCTGGATAGGAAACGTATTTGTAAAAAAAGCAAAAGAGCAGGCAAAAAGAATAGCAAGTAATGGTAAGGAAATCCCCATTGCAAAAACCAACACGGCCGTATAAGAATATAAAAAAAAACAGATACTTAATGAATAGAGAAAAATCATTAAATATGAGTAATTTCCAGACGTATTACTCCGTTCTAATGCCAATATAGTTTCTTCCCCTTTTTTTAAGATGAAATCTCCAGGTTTCGTAGTATGAATATTCAAATAAACTAGGATTTTTGAAGATTTATAAAAAAAATTCTTGGATTTAAATAAAAAAATACCCAGTATAGCAATAAACAGGCCCAATATAAGAATTATCCAGTATATCAAATTCTGGTTG
>Ga0335071_10002060_pt1 | contig 21759 bp, 14 predicted proteins | sample Lox_Sample_15_FD_206724 | JGI IMG/M metagenome (GOLD analysis project Ga0335071, IMG submission 206724) | Soil microbial communities from Loxahatchee National Wildlife Refuge, Florida, United States - Lox_Sample_1.5 | ecosystem: Environmental > Terrestrial > Soil > Wetlands | place: USA... | reverse complement strand
CGAGCTCGTACCCGTAACAGTCTTTTTTTGCGAGCACGAAGAGCACGCAGATCTCGAGCACTCCTTTCTTGAACTGGATATTCATGGCATCCCCGTGATGGTCCCCCTGCCCGGTCCGGGCAGGGTTCCAGGTTTGTGTTGCATGGTATCTTGCACTGCAAGATACCTAGTAGTGTTGGGATGGTGGAATATTAATGTGTCGGAATCACCGGACGTTATCGCGGGATGCCGGATGTTTTTGTGCGAACGGAGGAATCCTGCTTGAATATCATGGGGTAGTCTGCCACCGGGAGTTTCCGGCAATGTTCCGGGGATTTTTTTTATGAGGGCAGGAACATTTGGGGAAAAAACGGCTGAAAATCGTCTTCATTCAGCCCGGAGATGACGGGCATCTTCATGCAGCGCCCACCCGGTCCCGTTATGGTACAAGGCCCCGTGCAAACTCCTCAGCCTCCCGGAGGTCTCCGGCATCCGGCCTGCCTTTATTGATCCCGCCGAAATACTTAAGAAAACTGTTCGTGTTGAAACCCGCACAGGAAAATTCGCCGGCAATCACGTAGCCTTTCGCCAGCAGTTTTTCCCGCAGCTCCGCATGGCATTTTGTGGTGTACTCTCTGATAAACTCTTTTCCCGAGACCGCGATCGGGACCCCGCAGGTCGAGAAGATGAATGCTTTTTTCCCCGCGACCGGGGGCAGCCGGTCGGCGAGCTCAAGGAGCGATACATCAGGTTTCCCGGCATAAATCCCCGAGCCGAATCCAACGAGGCCTTTTTCCCCCACCTCTTCCGGGGTAACCTCCCGGGGCGTTTTTATTTCGGCGCCAAGAACTTTTGCAAACACGGACGCGACCTTCTCCGTATTTTTGTGATGGTACGAGAACACAACCAGGAGAGATTCCATAGCTCATTCTTTTCAATGGCCGGGTTGCTTATAGATTTGGGAATGCAGGGGCTTTTTTGAGGGAACTGCACCGATTTCCACCGTCGGAGCCCGGGCCCGATCGCGATAATGGCCCGCCAAAGGGGTTTTCAGCCCCTCTTTTTCCGGACGGAGAAATGCCCGATCTGAAAGAGGGGACCGTTTACGGCCCGCTAAATTGCAGGGCTAAAATCATCTTAAAATGAGTTTTTTAAAGAACGGGAGGTTTTACGGCGTTTTTTATCTGAGCGTGGACAACAAAACCATGCCTCCGGAAAACCGGATCGCCCGATTGGCAAACGGAGCCCGATTTAGGCTTATTTGGGATGAGCTTTTCTGAATGTGGTCTTTTCAGGGGGGGGTCCGGACCAGATCGCCAGGAAGGCCATTCCTTCATCAAAATGTGCGGGACAGGCTGAAACCCGATCCGCCTCCTTTTCCGTCTTCCAAATACTGCTAATTACTGCCTCATGTTTTCCGACGTAAATGTGAGATCCGGGAGATGAATTACTGCTGCATTTTCACGAATTACTGCCTCTGTTTCCTGAAAAGTGGGGAATCGGAGTCTCATACGAGCATATTTGGGATGCGGTTTGTATCTGGTTCCGCTTCTTCCTTCTTATTATGACAACTATAGTAAATTACGAGAATAGTTGTATTCCCGCTTCCTTCATCGTTTTCTTCAATGCCGCCAGTTCCTCCTCGGATTCGGCAAGAATCTCCCGGGGAACGGGGTTGTGGGCTTTCATTCTTTGTATATCGCTCACTAGTGTGGAATAGGTGTCCAGCAACGCGTCTTCATAGGGAAAGATATAGGCTTTGTTGTAATTAACAGGGGTTCTGAATTTGTTTCTTTGATCTGTCAGAACCTGATTTGTATCGGATTTTTCAGGCTTATGGTTTTCCTTCCTCTTTCTGATTGTCATAATAGTTCATCTTACGATATGGCACAATAAGACTTCATCACACGGAACTTCCTTTCTCTCGGGCCTGGATGCTTACAAATTCTATAATATCCGTGAGGAATTGTCGAAGAACATGAATGTGTCGGCATATTTGCCGAACCAGAGGGACTGCTCGTGCGACCGGTGCCAGCGGCTGATTGCCTTATCATGGTCAACGTCATGCCCGCCTTTTTTTACGCGCAGTTGGATCCTGGCCGGCGAGAGTTCCGCCGGTTCGATCGAGATATAGATGAACCCGAAGTTAAACCCGCGGGATTTCGCTTCCAGCAGGTCATCCCGGTATTTGTCAGAGGAGAGGACCGTCTCAACGAGAAATGTTCTGTCAGTTCGTATGCACTCGGCAAGCTCATCATCAATCTGCTGCGCTGCCATAAGATTGAGATCGCGCAGAGATTTTTTCGGAAATTCCCTTTGAAGTTCCCTTGTCCTGTCGTCGGCGTTGAAAGAGACGATATCTGTGTTCCCGAGGTTTTTTAAGAACTCCCGGGTAAATGTAGTCTTCCCGGCGCCGTTCGGGCCCGCAACGATCCATATCCAGGGAGCGGATTTCTCTTCTTTAGAAATCTCCCCGGGAGGCTGGGCTTTGGTGCTGACTCTTTTCCCCACGTATTCTTGTCGCTCACCGGGCTTGAGATACAGGACAACGTCGTACCCCTCCACCCCTACCGGCGTTAGCAGGCCTAAGGCGTCATTCTCCTCTCCGGCTCTCTTCGTGGCGGTTTCAAACGAGCGGATTGCAATCTGGTTCACGGTTGCAGGATCGGGAAAAAAGACTGGCGGTCTCTTAGGGTCAATCATGGGTTTTCACCTTAAATGTTGGAAAATTCCTGGTCGTAATTGATATTATCTGATCCGGACATGATAAACGATCAGATTTTTATTCATCAGGTTTGCCATACAGCCCGAATCACGAATAATTACCGAGATCCGGATGATCTGCCCGGTATTGTTTGAGCTGGTGGAGGGTTACGGTAAGATTGTCGATAATGTCGTCAAGTGATGCTGACGTCCCGTTTGCGGGGAGATTTATGGATCCGGGTACATTCCCGTTAAGTTCTGAGAGAGCCGTTTTAAGATCCGTTGATACGAACGTTTCGCCGGTACGTGCCCGCACGACTCCCATCATAATATTCTCGCCGGACCGGGTGATTACCGGCATAATCCAGACTTCTTCGCCGTGAATAATGTACATTATCGGCTGAGTGACCGTTGCACCCATGACTTTTGCAACTTCAGGGTTTTGCTGGACATTCTTCGCGGCACCGATGTCATTGTAGATTGAAGGTGTCGGATAGAACGTGAAATCCCCGGTCTTCAGATCGGTCAACATGTAACCCACCATCGAAGAATCTTTTCCGACGGTTGTAAACGAGCCGAACCAGTACAATCTACCGTCCGTCCCGCGAACAAGATATACATCCGGAGTATCAGATTGGGATATCGTGACCGACCCCGATTCTGTGCCGACATTAGTCGTGAGCCCGCCGGTCGGCACCAGATAATCCTCCTGGCCAAAGATTGTATTCCAGAACCCGTGTTTATACTCGCCCCAGTACTGGAGATAGTTCTCAGTGACCTTTTCATCCATCACCCGTTCAACCCACGACGGAACATCCTTCATGGAATAAAACTTGTTAATACCGTCGATCGGACTGGTGATCACTATACCTTTCGGAATGTCCCCGTAAACCCCGAAAAAAGCCGGTGTTGAGATCATCGTCACCCATTCCGGATTTCCGTTGTTATCGAGCTGGAACGTGTGTTGCCCGATGTAATATCCAGGATAATCCGTATAGATATCCCGCTGAAGGTTATACCCGAAGATTGCGTTGTCCGTATATCGCAGGGGGAGGTTGTCTGCGAGAATAGCCGGTGCTTTTGCATCCTCTGCCTGAACAATTACATAACCGCCCGTGCCCTGATTCCCGTAACTCCATGACTTCCAGAATCCGTTGTAATCGAGCGGGGCAAGCCAGACCAGTGATCCGTTGACCGATTGGATGTTCATGAGGCCGACTTCGACTTTATATCCAAGATCCCCGACAACTTTGTCAGCCCGCCAGAGAGCGGTCTCCTGGGAAACTTCCCGGATATGGCCAGAAGATACAAGAGACGTATTGGACTCCTGATGCAGGTTGACGTTCGGCAGTGAGTACAGCCCCCCAGCATTAATGGCCGGGGCGAGAACGAACCCGATCACAATAAGAACGATTAACCCTGCACCGGCCATAATTCCCATTCCCGAAATGGCTGATGCCCGGGTAAATCTCCAGCCAACCCCGCCGCCGACTATGGAAGCCAGTGCCAGTAATCCGATGATCCCGACAAACGTTAACGCGGGCATAAAAAAATACAGGGCCGTCGAACTGGCAATAAGCCCGAGAATCCCTGCCGGGATGAATATTCCTGCTTTGCCATTCGCTGCAAAGAGGGCGAAGAGCCCTGCCATGAGCAGTGCGGTTAGGGGGATAAGGGGATCCATGGTTCACTCGAATTTATTTTAGTTTACATCCCGAGATCAGGCACCCGGTAGGAGATGTTAATTCAGCGTTGTCAAAATACATTTTCTTTTATTTCGGTAATTTTTAGGCCAAGTTCTTAGTTGTCAAGATCTGCAAATTAAAAATCCATAATTCTGACAGACAAAACCCTCACCTTAATATGTCTCACAAAACACCCCTCTACCGGCAATGCGCATCTACCTCAGCTACAGCCACCGCGACAGCCCGGAGTTCGCACGGAGGCTCGTATCGTGGCTCCGCCTCCTGGGTTACGACCCGTGGCTCGATGTAGAACAGGGTGTTTCTCCCGTCTCACCTTTTGATCATACGAGAGAAACTGCAATACGGGAGAGTGATTTCGTGCTTGCCCTTCTCTCCCCCGGTTGTGCCCGACCAGATGCCATCTGCAGAGATGAAATTGACTATGCTCACTCACACACGATCGCAATTCTTGCAGTAAAGATCGCAAATTTCACCCTGCCGGATGCGATCAACTCACCAAGCTGTTTTGATGCAAGCGACGATCCGGGATCGGTCTTCTATCTTCTCCCCGCTATTCTCGACAACGTTTCAAAGAAGGCAAAAAAGAACGAGATGCAGTTTTCCGCCAATCAATGGTGGGAAAAGATCCTGGGCAGGCCCTTCCACGAAGAACTGAAACGATATGGTGCCAGATTTATCGGAAGAAAGTGGCTCATCAACCAGCTGAACGAGTGGGCTGGGGAACCGGATTCACGTCTCCTCGTCCTGACCGGGGAACCGGGGATCGGAAAGAGCATTCTTGCAGCCCGGCTCGTCCCGAACATGGACGTGCGGTCTGTTCACTTTTTTGTCCCTTCCGACCCAGGTTCCTGCCAGCCGGAAGCCCTTGTCTCATCCCTCGCCATCCAGTTCGCGAACCAGTTCCCAGCGTACCGGGAGATCCTGAACACAATCCCGATACCCGACGCTCCACTCCCGCCGGGAGATCTTTTCCGGATCCTTATCAGCGACCCGCTCCTTGGGTGCAGAACCAAACTCAATGACGGAAGGCTGTGGATTATTGTTGTCGACGGACTCAGCGAGGCTGTATCTGTTTCCGGGACGGCCATGATCGATTTTCTGGAAGAGTCATTGCAACACTTTCCCTCATGGTGCCGCGTGATCGCGACGACACGGCCGGACCGGGAGATCCTTGCGCGTTTCCGGGGGAAAGGCATACGGCAATATGCACTTGAAACCGCCTCTGTTGACAACCGGACCGATCTTGCCGATTATATCCGTGCCAGGGTACAATCCGACCGGTTGAACTCTGTCTCGAAGATCGTGGGGAGGGTTGAACATCTTGCCGCCGGAAATTTCCAGTACGCGGTAACCGTCCTTAACGCGCTTTCTGCAAAAGATCCGAAATACCGGCTGGACCCTCTCGATCCTGGTAACCTTCCCCAGTCACTCATTGACAGGTATGAGGAAATGTTCCGTACCTGTTTTCCGGATACCGCGGCTTACAAAAAAGAAATCGCACCTATTGTTGACTGCCTGGTTGTTGCAAGGGGCGGTGTTCCCGAGCCCGTCCTTATGGCGGCATCCGGTCTGGACAGCCGTACAGCATTACGGGGAATAGGAATGCTTTCGCAGTTCCTGTCACGGGATGGCGGCAACCGCCTTGAATTTTTCCACCCTGGTTTTACCCGGTGGCTTGTCCAGCATACTGCCGCAACTCCGTATACCGTACACCTTGCCAAAGGCAATCGGCGGCTCGCAGGTGTTCTGCTCCAGGATGTCCGGGAAGGTACCGGAAAATTGTCGGTGTATGCCAAGTACGACCTTCCCTATTACCTCATGGATGCGGGGATGTTCGAAGAGCTGGCGGAGATCCTCACAAACTCCCGGTATGCTGAAGGGATTTCAGGCGACGGGAAGGAAGTCTTCCTTGCGGTCTGGTCAATAATCGAGAGGTCGACACCGCTGAAGATCCCAGCGGTATATGCGCCAATCATAGAGGATCCGTCCGGTTGTAAACCATCCATGCTGGAGATCATAGCCTTCACGTTACGATCCACAGGGTACTATGATGATGCCATGCTCCTTTTTAAGGAACTGGATCGGATCTACAGTCTCACTGGTGACGAAAAAAGGAGATCGGGATCCCTGCGTAACCAGGCGGTGATCCTCCGGTGCCGTGGGCGATTGGAAGAGGCCCTGAATCTTCTCAGTGAAGCAGAAACAATCCTGAAAAAACACAGGGACCGGGCCGGGTTGGCCGGGTGCATGGGCGACCAGGCATCAGTCCTTCGGCTGCAGGGAGATCTTGATGGTGCGATGAGCCTTTATAAAAGGCAGGAATGGATCTGCAGGGAAATTCATGATGACCCCGGGCTGGCGGACTCTCTCGGAGGCCAGGCGTTATTACTCCGGTCCTGGGGGCAGGGTAAAGAAGCCATGAACCTTCTCAGGGAACAGGAGCGGATTCACCGGGAACGCAAATATATTCCCGGAATTGCACGGTCCCAGGGTGCCCAGGCCCTCCTGCTCCTGGACTCGGGCAAGCTCGACGAGGCCATGAAATTTCTCCTGAAAGAGGAAGGGCTCTGCCGTGAGATTGGTGACCGGAACGGCCTCGCGCACTGTTTCGGCAACGAGGGGTGCATTCTCCAGATGAAAGGCGATTGCACCAGCGCCCTCAGCCTGTATACAAAACAGGAAAAAATCTGCAGGGATCTTATGGACCTCGACGGTCTCGCCACATCGCTTGGCAACCAGGGGTGTATCCTCCGCCAGTATGGCAACCTCGACGGAGCACTCCGCCGGTTTCAGGAGCAGGAAAAGATCTGCAGGAAAATGAATGATGTAAAAAGCCTTGCAATAAATTTTGCAAACCAGGCTCTCACTTACTATGAACAGACAGATTCCCGGCAGGCGTCCGAGTTGGCAAACGCTGCTCTCATCCTCTCCCGGGACAAGGGGTTTCATGTTCTCGAGAAAAAATTCTTGGCTCTCGTGGAAAAGATCCAACCAGAGAGCAATTCGTGACAGAGGAACCGTAACTTTCAGAAAAAAAGAACCGACTGCAGAAGAGGGATCTCAGCAACCGGTTTTCCTTTTCAACACCGACTCGCCGGTGAAGAATTCAAATCCGTTTACTTTCACACCCGAATAGCAAGGGATAAAATATCCGGGGCTGAAAAATCCGGGCCGATCACTCCATGAAACAGAACTATACTGTTGCTCCGGCGCCTGTCATTCTCTGGCAGAACGCACACCATTGTATGCAGATGATGGTACTGGGAAGTGATCCTGAACAGGATAAAAGGTACATTCTTGACCACCTCTCGGAACCCGATGGCATGGGAAACAACGACTCATGGGTAAGCGCATGGTCGCTTGTTGAAGAACTCATACACATGAAGATCCTCACCCGGGTGGATCTCCAGGGCCTGCTTTCTTACGCTGATAATTCAGTATGTCTTGCACTCTGGGACAATGCGGGGTCTCTCCTCGATAGCGATCTCCTGGAAAAAAGCGATTTTGAGATGCGCAAGGATCCTTTTTTTGCGATTCTTGGGAAAAGAGACGGGTCCTGGGACATTTGCAAGGGCGAACAGGTATTGAATATGCTCGAGCATCTCGTAGATCGGGGTATCCTGAACGGGCGGGATTTGCTGGGCCTGTTTACCTGTTCCAGCGATCCGATCTGTTTTGCCGTATGGAAAGATTCAGAATGGCTCCTCGATGCGGGTCATCTGGAATCCCGTGATCTCGAGGTCCGCAAAGAACGGTTCTTCGGACTGATCTCCGAACACTGCACGGAATGGGAAGGGACATCTGCCTGGGGAGATGAATTCGGGGCATGGTCTGTCGTCGCGGCACTCAGCCAGAAGAACATTTTCGTGCACAGTGACTTCCGTGCTCTCATCTCGGGCCAGAATGACGATATCATCGTGGCACTCTGGAAAAACGCCAGATTCCTTCTCCGGCAGGGGTTGCTGGATTTTGGCGATTTCAATATGAGTAAAACCCGTTTCAAGGAGAGACTCTTGGGAAAGAATGGCTGGACCCAGGAATATTGCGAGGAGTCTTCCTGGTTCAGCGGGAGAATATCAGCCGGATTCCTGATCGGAGAGATTGTAGACATGGGCCTCCTGGATGAAGGGGACTCGTCTTTTTTCCTCGGCCTGCTTACCCATGAGACAAAAGAGCTGTGCCTCGCAGTCTGGGAAAATGCGTACCTGCTGATACGGAAAGGGATACTGAAAAAAGAGGATTTTATACGGAACCGCGATTATTTCCAGAACACCATCCTTGCAACCGGGCTCCCGGAAGATTATTGCCCGGGACGGGACACGAAATTATTCAAATTTCTTGTTGAAGCAGGCGTCTGTACCATAGACACCCTTTATCTTGTGCAGGTGATCGGAAAAGACTCGATCATCCGCCATCTCGCCGAAGAGGCTGCAAAGGAAATTACCTGTGAGAAAAACGTCGATGCCTTGATCGGGAAGCTCCGGGATGACGAGCCGGACATCAGGTACCGTTCAGCCCGGGAGCTTGAGGAGATTAGGGGCGATTATGTGGTAAATAGTCTCATCCCCCTGCTTCACGATGAAAATATTCACGCCCGGTATAATGCAGCAGAGATCTTCAAAAAAGTCCTGTTACCCGGCGCATTATTCCCGCTCGTGCGGGCGCTTCACGAGGAAAATGCGGGAGTGCGGTTCCAGGTCTGTCAGGCACTTCGGGCGAATGCATTTGATTTTTCAGCAGATATCGGTCCTGTTGGCCGCACGCTCGGGATACTGGCATTCAATGAGATTGCGACCGAAATGGAAGTTGACGAACTCATCGTCCGCGTGCTCCGGCAGGATTATGCACTCCTCCGACAGACAGCTGAACGTGTTATTGAAAAAACAGGCACATATCGCACAATAGATACATTCATCCATGCCCTCGACTCCGGAGACGCCACTGCATTCCACAACGCCGCTTCCGCGCTCATCGCAATTATTTCCAAAGGCGCGCTCGATTCCCTGGCACGGGCCATGGATGATGACAATATCCGTATCCGTGAAACTGCCGTCCGTGCCGCTGCACGGTTCAATGCAGGAAATCTCGCCGGTCCTCTTATTGCCTCACTACAGGACAAGGACGCAACCGTACGCTATTATGCCGCCCGTGCACTCGCGAATGTCCGGTTTGACGGTTCACCAGCAAATCTTCCCGGGGCACTTATAGATGCACTTCGCGATGAGACGGCCATGGTCCGGTTCAGTGCCGCCGAGGCCCTTGGAGTTCAGCAGATTTCTCAGGCCGCCGGCCCGCTCGTTAAGTTGCTGGAAGACACCGATGTAATCGTCCGTTTTTTTGCGGCTATAGCACTTGGGGAAATCAGGGCCGTTACTGCTATTAATGCGCTCACCCAGGCGCAGAAAGATCCAAACCTTATTGTCCGTATCGCGGCTGAGGATGCCCTGAAGCTGATAGATCGGGAGGCACAAAAAATACCAGTCGCCGGATAATTGAACAGTCTTCAACCGTTTCTCCGTCGTAAATCCATGCCGATCGCGATAATGGCCCGCCAAAGGGGTTTCCAGCCCCTCTTTTTCCGGACTGAGGAATGCCCGATCTGAAAGAGGGGGACCTTGACGGCCCGCTATATTGGCCGGTCTTATTTTGTTTTAATCGACGATTTTCTAAAAATAACAGATTAAATCAATATTTTATGGCGGCGTTGGCACGGTTTCCACTGGAACAAAAAATGAGACCGCCGGATTGGCAAACGGAGCCCGATACGGGCATATTTGGGAGGTACTATTCCTTACCGAAAGGGAAGTGAGGTTATCTAAAAAGGTGGGAGATCCCGACGAATGAATCTCCCGATGCGGTGTCTGGTGAGTTTTGTCGGCCGGGGCGGGCCAGGAAGCAGGTGCTGAAGGCTCTTGTCAAACCAAATTTCCCGACAGATCTTGCGAAAAAACTGGATATCGATCGCTCAACCATCAGCCGGGTCATGATCGAACTTACCGAAAAAGGACTTGTTGAGTGCCTGACACCGGACGAACGGATGGGCCGGTATTACAGGATCACTGAGACCGGGAAGAAAGTTGTTGTGGTTATTGAGGGAAAAGGGGAGTGAGTTGGCCGGGGATTTGTGAATAAACCGGGGCTTCTGTTAATAGAATTTAGAGGTGCGATATTCTGAAAATCATTAAGGGCACTTTTTATATTTCTTGAACCTATTCGAATATACCATGAGAACCTATAGCAGGTTTTCGAAAATGCTTCATAAACCTCTGGCGGCTGAAAAATTCCAAGGACCCGATAAAGAAAATTTCATTGCCCCCGGATATAATTTTTCAATAACTCCCAAGTCAGATGTTCAGATACCCCAAGAATCTCCAATTCCAACAAAAAATACAGGTGATCTATTACGATCAGATGAGAGAGAATATCTTAGGTTTATCCACAGTTTATATTCGGAAAATTTCAGGGAATATTTGATCGAAGCACAAAAATTCAGAGATATTCATCGGAAGAATGTGAAGTGTGATATTTGTGGGGAATGGAAATTGAATTTGTCTACCCATAATGGACAAACATATTGTGAAAAACACATTCCTGTTGAAAGATCAATCGAGGACAAAGTCACACCAGGAAATCACGGAGCGGCAATAAATTTTATAAAAAAATGATAGCCGGCCTTTCAAAAAACGCAAGCCTTTTCTCCGAATTCACTAATCATTGATTGCTGAAATGAAACATTTTATTTCAAAATTCAAGAATTATGTTTACCGGAAACTCATCGGAGACCGGATAATAAGATTTGGAGACCCTATCGAAATAGTCGATGGAAACCGTGTCTGGTTTATCTCAGACTTACACTTCGGACACAGAAATATAATAAAATGGTGTCGTCCTGAATTCCGGAATCTACACGATATGCATTCGCGAATGATCTCGAACTGGAATTATCACGTTGGCAACTTCGATAGAGTATTCTGTCTTGGAGATTTTGGTGATGCGAGAAATCTCAGGAGATTGAAAGGAAAAATCACCCTAGCAAAAGGGAATCACGATAAAAAACAATGGAACAGGCAATTCGTAATACAGTATCGTGATTTGAAATTCCTTGTCTTGCATGATCCCGATAGTATGATGACAAACTGGTTTGACGGGGATTGGATTATTCACGGCCACACTCACGTCAATTCTCCTTTCATCGACATTCATCGAAAAAGAATCAATGTCAGTGTTGAGGCGATTAATTTTACACCAATAACGATGGAGAGAATTTACGAGATAATTCAGGAAAGTAAGGGTTATAATGATAACCGGCCGGTTTTGTAATTCTGTTTTTTTTCTCTCAAAAATGAATTTTTTGCTTGTTAAATGAAACTAAGCTTTTTTGGTTTTGGAATTTTACTGCGTTGTGGGTTGCGGTCGGAAACGGAATGATGGCGGTGGGGAACCGGAACGCAACTTACGCCTACGCGGGGCCTGGCTTAGCATGAGGGCGTTCTGGTTTTGGGGATTTACCGGTGTTTATTGGTTGAGGCCGAGATGTGACAAGAGCGGTTGGGAACCGGAATTTAATTTTTATATTTTGAGGAATGGGCTCTGACTCTACGAAGTTCTAAAAGTTGAAGTAAAATCTGATTATTTTATCATTCATTGAGGATATTTTTATCTTATATGGATTCTTTGAAAGTTGGACGAAATGATCCTTGTCCATGCGGAAGCGGAAAAAAATTCAAACATTGCTGTTTGAAGTATTTTCCTAAAATAAAAGATCCATCAACCAAAGCTGAATTAGGATTATTAAAAACCGAATTAAGAAAATACAACCAAGAGGAAATCATTTCTATTCTTGCCGGCCTTCAACTGATTCCAAAAAACCATACTCATCTTGTCAGATTAGAGATAGCTTCTCGAATCGCTTGCTCAATAAAAAAGGGAAAAAACGAAAAATTTGAAGCAAAAGAATTCGAATTGGCATTGAATAAATATTTAGCACCGTTTAGTAACATCGGTATTTTAGAAGATCCACCTGAACAATTGTTTACCGAAAATATTGAATTTTTCGGCGGTAATTACATAATTTATCCTGGGCTTTTCGACTGTGAACCATTTGTCTTGCGCAATCTTTTTCGATCCATTTTTTTTAGTGATGATGAATATCCAAAAGAGTTTGGGAATTTAATTGTGGGGACTTCCCTCTGTATTTTGGGATTAAGTAATGATCTAGCAAAAAAAATGAACCATACTCGTTATATGGTAAGTCCAAATACCTGGCATGAACAAATTGAAATTCCCGATGAAAAAGATTTGAAAAAATTACTGGAGGCTGTCAGGTATACTGAACAAGAATTAATTCAATTATTCGAACCTACCGGCGTTGATTTTAGGTACATATCCCCCTTTCTAAATTCAGCAGGAGATAATGTGTATGACGAGAAGAACCTCCGATTGAATCCCCTTTTCATAAAACCTCTTGTAATGTGTGGTGATCTAAAAATAATCGTTGCACATCCGAATGCGTTAGGAGCGGCACTTAGACATTACATATTGGTTACCGCAGAAGAGCATCACTGTAAAAATATTCTGATGAAAAATTATCAGAAAAATATTTTTGAATCGGTCATGAAATCATCCCGACTCATGGGATTTGTCCCCATAAATATTCCGTTGCCTTTGAGGTCCGAATCCCTTCCAATAGACGAGACGCTTTATATTATTGACAAGGACAAAATTGCGTATTCAATCGTAATAACTGATAATGCAGAGGCATATGATCGCAATAATATTTGTGGCGAATGGGATTCTTCAGAAATTGAAAAGAAAGTAAATGCTCGAATCGATCAAATGGTTGCTTATTTTGGAGAGAAAAGCATCGTTCCGGAAAATATCCTTATTTTAAAAATCTATGGCAAAATTGGGCGTCGAATTATTTCAATATTGGACAATAATAATCCTCTTAAGATCATAAACCTCTCTGCGGATGAATTGGAACTTATCTCTCAATTGTTAACTTGTGAACCACTAACATTCTGGAAATTTAATGAGGCTTTTAAAAAATTCGACGTAGAAAATTATGTGGAATTTTGTTCTTTCTTGGATCTTTTTTATTGGTATACTCAACATAATTATTCATTTAATTTCGGTGATAGGGACAAGGTGAAGTGTCTGAATATTATCGCTGGATCGGGTCGAGATCTTCGAATCGAATCGGCAAAAAAGTTTGATTTTCATTCAGGTGAAAAAGAAGTTTCGGGAAGATTTACAACAGTATGCAAACTTCATCTAACTGATAATGTTCCAATATATACTCCATTTGACATAATCGATAGACCTGTTACACAGCTTGTTGAAGGTTATCAGCAACCAATTTGGATCGATACTGATACTTCAAGGATTACATCAGAGAATCTATCTTTTTTCACTAACATGTCGGATTTTTTTAGTTATTGGATATGGCAGATGACACCGGGATTATCCCCTTTTTTATTAGAGATCGGACCAGAACCAATTGAGATACGATATGAATTTGATAACCTAGAACAGTGGATCGATCCAAATTTAAATGATTTTAAAAAAGCCGTTCTCTCATGTAATTTCCATGTTGATAAACGAATAATCACCATCAATTTACCTTCGGATTTAATCCCTTACTTCATGAAACCAGATAATTTTGGAGAACGAATCATCTGTTCTTCAATTCTATCTGCATTTGATTGTATGATTTTCGATCAATCCCAAACTCACCCTTTAAATGATGCACAAATTCGAAAAATTCTCGACGATTTTGTGCCTATAGGTCCGAAGAAAAAAATTAGTATTTTGGGATCCGGTACACGAGGATTATTGATCCCGTACTTTACCCCCCCTGCAAGAATGATACAGACCCATGATTTCCAAGAACAAAGTGAGAATGTGATTCGGGAATTAGACCAGGATCTATTATCGCGAGATTATTCCATAAAGAGTGAACAAACGGCTTTATGTCGTGGAATTTTTGATGTTTATTTGAAACGAATTAGAGAATCGATTAAAGATTATTCATGCGATTCTTTATTTTTTATGCTAATCGGCAACTATGAAGGATTGCTCCATCATCAAGAGAAAATTCAATTTATGACTCCTTTTATTGTATCATGTTATACTGACGTCAATGAACTCAATAAACAAATGAGTAAAGATATTCCCGATATTTTTTCTACCTCGATTAGTGTAAGAATCCTTCTTGAATTTATTTCTGCTGAACCGCCGAATGGAGAAAAAGAAATAGGCATCTGCGAGATGGATCGATTACTCGCAATGGCAAAACACCTAATTCATTGGGCGATGATCGGAGATCGGATCTACTTCGATCTTGTTAAGATTGAAAATATAAGTTTCAAAACTGGGGACATAACCCTTATTCCCTTTACGAGGGAGAATGTCGATGGATCTTTTTTTGAGGCAAAAACGCTCGAAACGATTGAGTTGGCATTAATAAAATACGAAGATCAATTTGAGATGCCCGAGAGAAAAACCCTATCCGAAATCGATACCTCAAATTATGATCGTGCATATTTCGCTGAATTTGGCATTTCGTTTAAAGATTTATATCTGTTCTTTGCATGTCTGATTCACTCTATGACCCTCTTTATCTGTCCTGAACAAAAGTCTCCAGTGCTATGCCTTCCACTATCCGAATTTAAAACGCGACTTATTTTAAAATTGAATTGGACCGAAAAAAAGATCGATCATGCTATTGAACAATTCTCATTAAAACCCAGGGAGCGTTGGGACATCTCTCCACCAGGATTTGTTATCGAAGATATCGAACCATGGAGAAATAATCGAAGACTTTCCTACATGAGAAAGCCGTTGATCATAAGTCCACAAATCGGCCATGAACCTGTAATCTATTGGGGGCCACTTCATGTCGAGGCATCTTTTAATTATCTTCGTGAACTAGTACGATCTGGTCGGTATAAAAATCCAATTTCTCAAGAGATGCAAGATTTGCTCAATAAAACAATTGAGGAGAATAGTGATGCATTTGTCAATGCCGTCAAAGAATGGTTCTTGAGGAATTCTTCCATCTTTGTTGATTCAAATGTTTTGATTGGACCGAGAGAAATTCTTTGTTCAGATAAAGATCTCGGCGATGTTGATATCTTATTGATTGATGATGAATCTAAAAAAATAATTTCAATTGAGTGTAAAAATATTAATTTCGGTCGAAATGCACGCGAGATTGATAATGAAATTTCACGGTTCTTAGGGGATAGGACCCAAGAAGATTCCTGGGTCGGAAAACATCTTAGGCGGGACGAATGGTTAAAAAATAATGTTCCTTTAATTCTTTCTAAATATAACAAAAAAATGGACGTATATCGAACAATATCAATAATCTTCTTGTCTACTGAGATTTTTTCGACATTCTACAGAGACTTCCCATTGCTCACGTTCTCGTTTTCTCGTTTAGAACGAGAAGGAATTTCGATGATCAAAAATTTATAAACTATAAATGTATTAATGCTTAAATAACACCAAAGATGGAGGAAAAAATGAAGATTAAAGGTTCCGAAATAAAGGATGAAGGTACAAAAATAATCCAAACAATTTTCATTGGAGAAAAAAAGCCTAAATTCTCTTTCACTGAAAAATTAAAAGATAAACAACTATTAGGAATTACCCAAACGGCGGGAAAAGCTGGTGATAAAATACAGGTTGTTCGTAGAGCATTTTATACAGATTATGATGGAGATTTCTTTTTTTCTTGTCTAGATGGTATTTCGAGAGTATTTCTTAACAAGTGGTTAACGAAAAATAAAAAAAGTCCATCAGAGATTAGTAATTGCCTAATTTTTTTAGATCGCAATAGTGTTGCGAAATTTTTTATAAATTGTCCAATCAGAATGGAAATCCTCCTTAAAGGCAATCCAATAAGCCAAGGAAGAATTTATAAAAATGATATAGCAGACATTAGAAAATTGGAATTTCCGGGGGTTCATTTTCCTGAGAAATGTGCAATAATATTCATTTTTTCGGATGATTGGAGACGTGGACTTTATTTTGATTTTTTTCCACTTGATGAAAAATATGAAAATTCCGGTGAAAATCTGAATGAATTGTTTGCACGCTTCTATGTACAATTACATTTTCCTGAAATATTCCGACAGACTCCAGAATTGAAACAAAAAATGTATGAAAAGGGTTGGTTCCCATTTATCCGCCTTCTTGGATCACACTATACCGATCTTTTCAATTTGATGAAAAATGATTTACCAATAATTGAGTTTGAAGATCAGATGGTTGATTCGTATGATCCGATGATTGAAAATATTGTAAATTCATGGATGAAAAACCAAAATTTCAAAGATCGTGAAATTTTTATTTGGAAGGGGATTCAGGAATATTTAGAAAAGGATTACATAAGTTCGATAAGTATACTCTACCCTCAGATTGAAGGACTTATCAGAGGTCTTCCAATTCCAGACATTGACCTAAAAGGAGTCCCCATGGGAGAAAAACTAACAGATAAAATTGTTCAAACAACAAACCAATACAATCCTGATTCGTCGCTTTTCATTTCAGAAAAATTCAAAGACTTTCTGATAAACTCATATTTTTCTAAATTTGACCCAAATAATGGTCCCGCTGATTTGTCAAGACATTCATTAGCACATGGAATGGCAACTTATGAGAAAGATTATTCAAAAATTACTGCTTTTCAAACAATTTTGATATTAGATCAACTTTCATTTTATGTGATGAGTTCCCCAAAAATAATCGAAGAATAAATTGAATTTTCCTTTTTCTTATAATTCTACATTTTGTCCTAATATTCTTACGTCTCCGAATAAAGTTTCACTTTATCACTTCTCCCCATATATTCCGGTAAACACCAACTAACAATTTAAGCAATGAAACTCATCCACATCACCGACACCCACCTCGGCCTCGCCGCCTTCTCAAAACTCGACCCCGGGTCCGGCCTGAAATTATAGTCAATCACATTTTTTTCTCATCAATCCTCGAAGGAAAAATCTCCAACTTCTTCATCACCAGAAAAACACCAACCGCAAGGACGAAATTCAATGCAATTAACCCAAGAAAATCAATTACATTAGTAAGAGGTGTTTGCCAGGGGATCCACAAACGGGTGAACTCTGCAAAAAATATCGAAAATATTCCCCCGAACAAGGTACAGATGACTTCACAGGTTAGAATGCGGTAAAATCTATTTGAAGGATCGGCAAGGCCAGGGATAAAGAATGCCGCGATAAGTATGGTCATTGGTATGACTCCTACGAGGGATAAAAAAACAAATGTCGCAGGGTCGGCTTTTCTCAAGAAATAAAATCCGGCAGCCAATACCACGATGGGAATAAGCAATTGAAGAGTCCGGTTTGTTGTCCAGGTCATTAAGGTATAGACAACACTGAGAATTGCTGCGCTGAACAGGATAAAGAGTCCAAAAATAAAAAACAGAAGGCCCCACTCGAACGCCACAGTTATACCACGTATTCCCGGTAAAAAAATACTACCGTTCGTTTCTGTATATCCAACCGGTTTTCCGGGAGTAACCTTCACCCCATCCCCTCTTCTCTTATATCGGTGCGGAACCGCCGGGTCAGTTCCGCGCCATGGAAGATTCCCGTTCGGAAATCTTCACATCCCATAAAATTCCACATACTCCCTAATCACAATGAAACTCATCCACATCGCCGACACCCACCTGGGCCTCGCAGCCTTCTCCAAGCTCGACCCAGAGTCCGGCATGAATTTAAGAGAAAAACAGATCTACGAAAATTTCCTGAAAGCAATAGACATAATCATCCAGCAAAAACCGGACGTCCTCGTACATGCCGGAGATTTATTTGACGTAGTCAAACCCAAGACCAAAGCCTACACCACCGTCCTCGAAGCGCTCGACCGCCTCAGTGATGCCGGCATCCCGCTCGTAATAATCGCCGGCAACCACAGCATGGTGAAGACGCGATACACCACGAGCCCGTTCGAGGTCCTCACGTACCACCCGGCAAAGATCCACGCGGCCTACAAATTCCGGTACGATCACGTGGAAATCGGGGACATGGTCTTCCACCTCATCCCCAATATGCTGAGACCGGAGGACTACCGGACAGCCTACGACCAGGTGGAACTCAGCGCAGACCACGCGAACGTGCTCGTGACCCACGGGCTCGCGGCGGCGATCAAGGACAAGCGGCTCGCGACGGTCGCGGAGCACGAGCTCGACAGCACGATCCTCTCGGACCAGTTCGACTATATCGCGCTCGGCCACTACCACCGGCAGTCGCAGGTCGCGGACAATGCGTGGTACTCGGGCTCGTCCGAGTACCTCACGTACGGCGAGATAGCGGACGACAAGGGCGGGCTCGTGGTGGACCCGCACAAGCATACGGTCTCACCGCTCGCGCTGCCGTGTACGCCGATGATTGACCTCGGGACGATCAAGTGCGAGGGGGTGCTCCCCCGGGACATCGCGGACGCGATCATCGCACGCGTCGGGCTCGAGGACGTCCCGAAATCCGCGATGGCACAGGTGACTCTCGACGGGCTCTCGCGTGAGCACGGGAAGGGCATCGACATGAAGGCGCTCTCGGGCGTCCGGGAGCAGCTCCTTGACCTGAAGATCCGGATCCGCGGGAAGGACGAGGAGCAGCCGGTCCCGCTCCAGCAGGACATCCGGATGGTCGATTACCTGCAGGAGTTCTCATCATTCCTGGAGAAGCAGCAGCTCTCCGAGAAGCAGAAGGCGTACATCGCCACGCACGGAACGGAGGTCCTGAAGGCCGTGATGGAAGAGCACCGGGGGGAAGTCGAGTGAACGAAGGGAGGGGGTTGACCGGATATTCCGATCCCAAGAGAAAGATACCCGACGCTCCTGGGGCTTCGCCCCGCCGCTACGGCGCCCCGCTCGCGATAACGACTGATTACCTGTCAGCAATAATTCCGGATATTTCAAGTCCCCAGGGCGCAGCGGTCACGATTGATATTGGATGCTATTCCCGTACAGGCAATACGGAAGAATCGCAATGCGCCCCGTCCCCCCGCGGGGGACTGGTGGCGCAAGAGGGGGGCGGAAGTTTACCGTTAATTTCCGTTCATATGGTTCATCCTCATCGCAACCGGGGGATGCCCACGCGGCGGGGGCGGCCGAAGGCCGTCCCCCAAGAGCGTCAAATCCACAGGAATTTTCGCAACCAACAGAATACAAGCCGCTCAGAAACCTCGCGGTTCGTTGAGAAAATTTGTACACATTCCGGAGCCCTCCCATGATCCTCGACCGCCTCGTCCTCAAGAACTTCAAACGGTTCCGGTCCGAGGAGATTCGTTTCCGGGACGGCATCACCGGCGTCCTCGGGAACAACGGCACGGGGAAGTCGAGCATCGTGCAGGCGATCTTCTTTGCCCTGTACGGCGTGCAGGCGACCGGCATCGCGCCGGACTACATCGTCTCCAGCTTCGCGGGGCCGAAGGACAGGTGCGAAGTCCGGCTCGACTTCCGTGTCGGCGGCGACGAGTACTCGGTGGTCCGCACCTTCAAAAAAGGGCACCACGACGCCTCGTTCTTCCATAACGGAAAGGAGAGGGCAAAGGGGGTGAGCGATGTCGAGGCCGAGGTGAAGCGGACGCTCGGCATGGGCCCGGTGGACTTCAAAAACACCATCTACGCGGGGCAGAAGGACCTCCTCACCCTCCTCGAGAACACGCCGGGGAAGCGCAAGGAATGGTTCAAGCGGGCGCTCGGGATCGATTACCTCGACACCGAGAGCCAGAAGATCTTAAAGGAGCGGGCCGATGCAAAGGAGAGCGAACTGAAACTCCTCGAAGGAGAACTCAAGGCCCTGACCGGCCGGCAGAACGCAGAGGAGTTCGCAGCGCTCCAGTCGTCGCTCGCGGAGTTCCGGAAGACTCTCGAAAGCCTCGCGGCGCAGCACAAGGAAACGACGGGGAAGAAGAAGGCGGTTGACGACGAGCTCAGGGAGACCGACCGGCAGAAGACCGAGCACACGAGGCTCCGGGAACGGCTGGCAGCGGGCGAGAAGGAAGTCCATACGCTTACGCTCCAGAAGACGCAGGTATCCGGTAAACTCGAGGGGCTCGCAAAGCTGGAACCGGAGTTCCGGGCGCTCGAAGCACAGGCTGCAACGCTCCCGGCAAGGAAGCAGCAGTTCGAGGTCCTGAGACAGAAAAAGACCGGAGCCGACCAGCTCAAAACCGAGGAGAAGTTCGTTGCAAAAAAGGCAGCCGATCTAAAATCAGCGGAGGACAAGGCCCGGGTAAAGCTCCTCGCTCTCGACCGGGACGCGGCAAGGGTCCAGGCAATCACCGCGGAGATCGCCGGAAGCCTCGCGCTCGGCATGGTCGCCGCATCCGGCCTCGAAGCCGCGGTCGCGGGCTGCGAAGAAAAAATCCAGCACGCTTCCGCCGCGCTCAATGCAAAGCAGGACCAGCTGGAGCGGGAACACGCGAAAGTCCTCGCCGACTTCGAGACGATAAAAACCGCCGGCCCCGAGGGGACCTGCCCCCTCTGCCGGCAGAAGCTCGGCACCCATTTCACGGAGATCGGAAAAGAGTTCGATTCGAAGATCCGGGAAATAGAGGAAGAGGCGCTCGAAGTCCTCCGGGGTGTGGAGGACATCGTCAAAGAGGAGGAGAAGCTCGCGTCTGTAAAACCGAAGCTCACCGAACTCCGGAACCTCGGCGCAAAGCTCGGGCAGCGGAAGGAGGCGGAGGCGGAGCTCGCGGAGGTCCGGAAGGAGACCGCCGCACAGGCGGAGGCGCAGAAGGTGCTCGCAAAGAAGATCGCGGAGCTCGCCTTCGATCCGGCCGCATACACGGCAGCCGAGAGGGAACTTGCGGAACTCGAAAAGACCGAGAGAAAATTCAACGACCTCCGGGCGAAGCTCGCGGAGGTCACGCACCTCAGGGAGCAGCTCGCCGGCCTCGAAACGCAGATAAAAAACAAGACCGGGGAGCTCGAAACGATCAGGAAAGAGATCGCGGCATCACCATTTGATGAGAAGAAAGCAGCCGCGCTCGAACAGAAGCGCAAAGATATCGAAACTGCGCTCCGCACCATCGATACGGGCTCCGCAACTGCCACGGCAAACCTCCGGCACGCGGAAGAGAAGATCGCCGGGTACAAGCGTGCCGAGGCCGAGATCGCCGGGCTCAGGAAGAAGGAGGAGGAGCTCAAGGAAGAACTCGGGCTCCTCACGATAACCCGCAAAATCATCGCAAACTACGTCGTCTACCTCATGCAGGTGGTCCGGAGCCGGCTCGAAGGAGAGGTGAGCCGGATCATCGCCGAGATCACGAGCGGCCGGTACGAGCAGGTGCTCCTCGACTCTGAGTTCAACCTCGTGGTCCGGGACCT
>Ga0335071_10002059_pt1 | contig 21759 bp, 21 predicted proteins | sample Lox_Sample_15_FD_206724 | JGI IMG/M metagenome (GOLD analysis project Ga0335071, IMG submission 206724) | Soil microbial communities from Loxahatchee National Wildlife Refuge, Florida, United States - Lox_Sample_1.5 | ecosystem: Environmental > Terrestrial > Soil > Wetlands | place: USA... | reverse complement strand
CGAGGCCCATTCAAGGCCCCGCTTCAGGCGGGGGCTCTTCCCGAGGGCGCTGGGGCACGCGCCGGACCCGCGACACGTCGTAGCCTTGTTCCCCGACCAGGGCGAGGAGGCGTGCGTAGCCGGCCTCGGGAATCTGCGGGGTGCGCGCCATGATCCAAACGTAATCGCGCTTGTTGCGGCCGATGATCGTGGCGGAATAGTCCTCGGCCAGGTACGTGATCAGGTACTCGGCCCTGATCGGCCACACGAACTGCATGCCCCACACCGCGTTGGTCCGCCGGTCGAGCACGTAGCCCTTCGGGGTGTAGCGCTTCGGTGGGCCGTCGAAGCCGCCCCGGCGGAAGGTGAAGGTCGTCTCCACGACGCCGTCCGGGCGCAGGCGGTACGACTCGACGGCGTCGTAGGCCTCCTTCTCCACCGAGGTCGGGATGCTGGCGATGACATACCAGTCCCCCATGAAGCGCGGGAGATCGACGAAGGCGACGGTCTGCAGGGGCGGCCGCGCCGCGCTCGAGCACGCCGCCGCGGAGATCAGGAGAGCCGTCAGAGCGATGCGTGCGCCGGCCATGGCTTCAGAGCCGTTCGTAGCGGAGCCGTCGGCCGCCCTTCAGCTGCGACTCCAGTCCCAGCCAGTCTCCGTCCGGCGCGTACCACAGGTCGATGGTCAGGCCCGACGCCGTCAGCCGGTACCTCTCCGCGCGCGTCGCCGCGCCGCGCACCGGGAACGTCTCCTCGCCCAGGGGTTGCACCGCGACGCTCATCAGGTCGCCGGTCTGGCTGTTCAGCAGCCGCGGCTGCTTGAGAAACTCCGGGTTCCAGTAGGCAAACGAGCTGACGCACGGCGGCGCGGCCCGGCGCACGCCCCCGGTTTCGACCAGAAACTGGTCCCCTTCCGGGGCCCCGCGTACTTCGTACACCCGCCCGTTGTCGTCGGTGCGCGACTGAATGCTGGCGAGGCACCGGTCGTCCCAGACCTCCACCGCCTCGTGCCGGTACTGGTACGCCGTCAGAAAGAGGACCTTGACCTGGAACGTCGCTTCGCTGCGCAGCACTTTCCGAGAGCCTTCCGTCTCGAGCAGAAAATCGTGTCGGCCGACCTCGGAGCCGTCGAGGAGAACGCGAAAGCGCCATTGGCGAGTCGGCCGGGTGTCCGCGTGTGGGGCCTTTTCCCCGAGACTCGGGGCTGCGGCCCCGAGCACGGTCAGCGCCAGACCGGCGAAAAGCGTTCGCAGAGCCATGGGGAAATCCTCCCTGAGTGCCACCCGCCGGATTCTGCTCGATGGCGCCGGCGCGGCATGCCGAATGTCCAGGGTTTTGAGGAATGGGCCGTCTCCGCATTCGCTTGGGCCGATCCCCGGGAAAAGGTCTCCGCCATGACGCTTTTGGCCGTCGAGATGATCGATCCCGCAGCCGGCGGGGAGCAATCGGCCGGACCTCATCGAGATCCTCCGGGCCGCGCGCTCGCGACGCGACTGGCGGTCTCGACGGCTCGGCCCGCGCCGGGAATCCCCAGGCGGATCTTGTAGAGCCCCGACTGGGCGCAGAGGTACAGCGTCTTTCCGTCCGCGTCGCCCCAGGCCATGTTGTGTGGATGCTTCGGTCCGACGATGGTTCCGAGATGCCGCCCTTCCGGCGAGAGAACCCAGAGCCCGCCGGGCCCGGAGACGTACAGATTGCCGGCGACGTCCACCTTGATGCCGTCGATCGCGTCCTCGCCGGGCGCCGAGGTCATGTCGAAGAAGAGCTCCCCCGGGCCGATGCGGCCGTCCGCACGCACCGGATACCGAACGACGATCTTCTTCTTCTCGTCCCAGTTGCCGACATAGAGAAATTTCTCGTCGGGAGAGAAGGCGATCCCGTTCGGACCCGAGAGCTCGTCGGTGAGGAGCAGGAGCTTGCCCTTCGGGGTCAGGGCAAAGACTCCCGAGAACGCCAGCTCCTTGCGCGGGTCATCGAAGAACTTCGGCAGGCCGAAGGGCGGGTCCGTGAAGTAGAGCGTGCCGTCGGACCGATAGACGAGGTCGTTGGGGCTGTTCAACCGCTTGCCTCGGTAGCGGTCGGCGAGAACGGTCTCGGTGCCGTCCGCCTCGAGCCGCACGACGCGCCGGTTGCCGTGCTGGTCGATCGTCAGCCGGCCTCGCGCGTCGAGCGTCAGGCCGTTCGATCCGGGCTGGCCATACTCGGCGATGTCGGCGCCCGCGTAGCCGGACGGCGTCCGGAAGACTTCGAGCCGCGACGCCTCGGGCGTGTACCGGTAGATGGCGTTGCTGTCGGGGTCCGAGAGAAGGAGCGCGCGTTCGCCCGGAACCCAGATCGGCCCCTCGGTGAACTGGAAGCCTTCGGCGAGCTTCCAGATCTTCGGATTGGGTCCGACGATCGCATCGATCGCCGGGTCCTCGCGGCGGACCTCGACGTTGACCTCGGCGGGCGTGATCGCGATCGGGCCCGGCGTTCCGGGATAGAAGTCGAGCCTCGCTCCCCGGACGTAAATGTAGTTGGTCGGAGGGTTCGAGAGCGGGCCGTTGATGCCGAAGATGGCGAGGGCGATCTTCTGGCCGGGCCTGACGTGGCGGGCGACGACGAGCCGGTTCGGCGCGTTCCAGCCGGCGACCATCGACCCGCCCCGCTGCCCGGGGTATCGGGCGAGCTCGCCGTCCACCCAGACCTCGGCCGCGTCGTCGAGCGTCGTTTCGAAGACGACGTCCTTGCCCGAGGTGGCGTAGCCTCCGATCGCGGCCGGCACCGTGACGCTGATCCGGTACCAGTTGAAGCCGAGCCGTCCATGGCCGCGGTGGCCCGTCAGCGCCTTCGGCGAAACGACGTCCCATCGCGAGTCGTCGTAGTCGGCGCCACCGGCGTGAGGCGCGTAGTCCCAGGTCCGCGCCGGGGCGCCGGTCGGCTGGCCGTCGGCTCCGGGTAACGGGAAGTCTGTCTCGACGATCTTCGTGTCGCTGTACCGCCACCGGCCCTGAACGAGGGCGAGGCCTTCGTCCGTGGCGAGGTCGATGGAGGCCTCGGGCTTCCCCGTCGGCGGATCCTGCGGCGCCTGCGCGGTCGCGAGAGAGGCGAGGCCGGCAGAGAGGATCGAGGCAGCGAGGGCCATTCGTCCGGCGCCCATGGTCAGCGCACCTTCACGACGTAGTAGGTCAAGGGACCCGGCACCTTCTCGAACCAGTGCGGCGTGCCGGCGGGAACGATGACGACGTCGCCCTTCTCGAGCGAACGGGTCTCTCCGCCCTGAATGGCCCGGCCCCGAACTTCGTCGGGGGCGGTCGCCTTCGGGTCGATCACCGTGCCGCCGGTCACGAGAGTCGCCTTCCCGTCGAGAACGTAGATGATGTCGGCGTCCCGGGCGTGCACTTCCGCCTGCCCCGCGCCGTCACGCCGCGACGCGTGCACCATGTAGCGCTCCCCCTGGTCGAAGAGCACCGAGCCCCTGGCGAAGGCCTCCTGAACCTGACCGCGGTCGAAAAACGTGACCTTCGCCGGCGCGGCCCCGACGGCCGCCGCTCCCAGGACCGCCAGTTCCTCGTCCTCGGCGGCGCTCGCGGCGCCGGAGACCCCGACCGCGCCGACGATCGCGCCGTCCACCGTGATCGGAACGCCGCCGCGCAGCGGCGTGAAGTCGTGGACGGTGGTCATCGCCGTCCGGCCCTTGTTGATCAGGTCCTCGAAGAAGCTCGTGGGCTTCTTGAAGAGCGCGGCGGTGCGGGCCTTACCGATCGAGATCTGGCCTCCGGCGGCGAAGGTGCCGTCGATGCGTTCGACCGCCATGAGGTTTCCCCCGTCGTCCACGACCGCGATGGCACCGGTCGTCCCGCGCTTTCCGGCCTCGACGACGATCGCCGCGATGGCCCGGTGCGCTCCGTCGAGAGTCAGCGTCTTCTTCTCGATCCATTGCCCGCTCGCGCCGGCTGCCGCGAGCATTCCAACGGCAACGGCCGCCGCGGATATCGAGTGGCGAAACATCGTCGGTGTCCTCCCTTCCGCACCTTCGATGCCGCGACCCGCGAGCTGTTTCGGAGCGCGCCGGAGGGGGAGCCGCGGCGAGGCGAAGCGGTGGCTGAAAGGGACGGCGTGCGCCCGGGACGCGTGGAGGGGGCGAGGGCGCGAGCGCGCCCCGAGCTACGCCTTGCGGCGAGCCTCGAGGATGGCTCGAGCGAGCTCCTCGGGGAGCTCGTCGGCACCGGCGTCCGCGTAGGCGGCCTGCCCGAGCCGGATCGTGTCCTGGTAGCGCCGGATGTACTCCTGGCAGGCATCACAGACGGCGAGGTGACGGTCGAACTCGGTCCGGCGGTCCTCCGGCAGCGCGCTTTCGAGGTAGAGGTAGAGGAAGTCCAACAGCTCCCGGCAGGTGATGTAGGGGCGCTCAGCCGTGCTCATCTCGTGACCGGTCTCCGCTCCCACGCTGTATCCATCGAAATTCCCGGCTGTTGGATGTCGCGGCCCGGTCGAAGGTTACTCCACTGGCCCCGCCGGGCCGGCGCCTCGAAGGGATCGGCGGAATAGGGCGTCCCGAGCGCGGCCTTGCCGTCGCGGAACTCCATGAGGCTCACCGTGAATACCGACCGTCCCTGAGAGACGATCGTGTACTCGGGAACCCGGAAATCGCCTTCTCCGAGAATCCGCTCGACCTCGAAGCCCGACGGCTTTCCGGTGATGGTTTCGCAGGCTCTAAAAATTGCGGCGCCCGAGGATCCGCTCGCCGGACCGCGGGTCGTCGCAAACGGCGTCGCCGGCGTCAATGTCGTGCTCCGCGTCGGCGTCGCCGGCGGCCGACGAGCGCCCGTGGTCGTCCAGGGCTTCGCGAATTCGTTGATCCGGCGCCGCCGGCTCCGGCCCCTCGGCGTTCACCGGCCCGAAACCTCCCCGGGCGCGAGGGCGCCGACGGTGACTCCGTCGTAGCGGAACACGAACGGGTGGCCCTCCGGACATTCGACGATCCCCATGCGCCCCGGCTTGGAATCGTGCTCGATCTCGACCGTCACCCGTCGGGCACAGCGCGGACAACGCACCGGCCAGCGGCTCGGAAAATCGTCGGTCATGGAGCCTCCCCTCGCGGTCCGGGTTTCGCCCAACCGAACCCCTCGTTGAAGTAACGGACGCCAGGCCGGGAGCATTTCGACGATCCGCGGGAATGGCCCCCGGAGTGGGCGTGTTCGGGCCGCGTGAAACGACAAAGGAGTCCGCGCATGAAGCTCCTCGCCGCTCTCGCGCTCCTCTTCGCCGTCGGCGCGGCGCCGCCCGAGCCGACCCCATCGCCCGCGCCGGTGGCGGTCTCGCCGGCTCCGACGCCGATCGAGATGATCGACCTCCGCATGGTGAGGATGAAGATCTCGGCCGGCGACCTCTACAGCGCGGAGTCGATCCTCGAGTACCACCGCGCTCAGAAAGGCGAGGACGCCGAGTACGTCCTCGCGCTCGCCTGGCTCGCCCGCGGGGCCGTCGTCCTCGGCGACATGAAGGCGGCCGCAAAGTACGCGAAAGCGGCCCGCGAGATCGCTCTCGCCCGGCTCGGGACGCCGCCCGTCTACGACGGCAACGCCGAGGCGCTCTACGCCCTGGGCAGCGCGATCGAGGTCGAGGCGCAGCTGCTCGCGGCCTCCGGCAGGAAAGCCGAGGCGCTCGAGCTGCTCGACGACGAGTCTCGGGCCCTCGAGAAGGCGCCCTACAACATCCGCGCGCGCCTGCGGAAGCGGCGCAACCAGATCGAGCTCGTCGGCGAGAAGGCGCCCGCGTTCCGATCCGAGGACCACGTCGGCGCCGAGTTCCCGGGACTGGCGGCGATGTCGGGCAAACCCGTCGTCCTTTTCCTGTGGTGGGAGTCCTGCGGCGACTGCCGCATGGAAGCGCCGGCGCTGAAGAAGACCGTCGAGAAGTTCGCGCCGCGCGGCGTCGAGTTCGTCGCCCCGACGCGCTTCTACGGCGACGATCACCCGGCCGAGAAAGCGAAGATCGAAAAAACGTGGGCGGACGCCTATCAAATGCCGGCGACCATCCCGGTTCCGATCAGCGACGAGGCCATGGTCCGCTACGGCGTCTCGGCCACGCCCACGTTCGTCTTCATCGACCGGCAGGGCGTGGTCCGCGCTTACCTGCCGTTCAGAATGACCGAAGAGCGCCTCGCCGAGCAGATCGAAGCGCTCCTTCGCTAAGGGGGCGGCGGGACCCGATTCGGAAAAAGGGGGCGGCGGGACCCGATTCGGCAGGCTGGCCGATGTGATCGCCGGGACGAGGCCCGGAAGAAGTACTTTTGTTTTCAGCGTCTTAGCCTCGAAGGGTCGCCTGCCCGACGCAAAACCGCGTGGCGTTCCGCTCCAACTTGCGTAAAATCCGCCGGATGCGCCCACGGCGGGCGACCCGTTTCCCTTTCAATAAAGAAGGAGTAGGAGGAGAAATGACGAGATCTCGGTCTGTCCTGGTGGCTCTGGCGGCGTTTCTGATGCTCGCGTTCGCGGGCGTCGCGACGGCGCAGTACTCGGTGGTGGCAGTCATGCCCGACGGCACGGTCGTCATGCGCGGACCCCAGGGGGTTCGTTCTTATTCGGTCCCGGCCGGCACGATGTTCAGCGTCGACGGCAAGTCCGTCTCGAACGCCGACCTGAAGCCCGGAATGAAGGTCAACGGCAAGGAATCGGGGATCGATCACTGGAAGGCGACCGACGTCATGGTCCACGAGGAGCTCAACGCCGAGGTCGTCGCGGCCGCCGGCAACTCGCTCCTGATCAAGGGCTCGAAGGGCGTCGAGAAGTACGAGTGGAAGGAAGCGAGCGAGATCACGATCGTCAAGGACGGAAAGGTCGTGGACGCGTCGGCCATCCACGTCGGTGACCGCATCACCGGCATGATCGTCCAGAAGGCGGCCCCGAGCGCCAAGGCCGCTCCGGCAGCGGCTCCGGCGGCGGACACGTCGGCGGCCGACGCGGCGGCGAAGAAGGCCGCGGCGGACAAGGCCGCGGCGGACGCGGCGGCGGCCAGGAAGGCGGCGGCGGACAAGGCCGCAGCCGACAAGGCGGCGGCCGACAAGGCCGCGGCGGACAAGGCGGCGGCGGACAAGGCGGCGGCCGACAAGGCGGCGGCGGACAAGGCCGCGGCCGACGCGGCGGCGGCGAAGGCGGCAAAGCCGGCCAAGAAGCTCCCGAAGACGGCGAGCGAAGTTCCGGCGGCGGGTCTGGCGGGCGCTCTGTCGCTCGCGCTCGCGGCGGGCCTGACGGCGATCCGGAAGGCGCGCGCCACGAAGTAGTCGCGAACCGGTTTCTTTTCGGGCGCCTGCCTCGCGGCGGGCGCCCTTTTTCTTTGGGCCGCTGCGCGTGCGTGACCATCGACGCCGGCCGGACGGGGGCCAGGCCCAGGACGTTCGTCGCCGCCCGGCCGGCGCGAACGTGTGGCGGACCGGCCTCGGAAGCCGCGCTGAAGGCGGCCGACGGCCTCTCGCGCGCCGCGAAACCGCGGCCTCGTGCACCGCCCTCACTGGATTAGTCTTTCTCCCGGATGCCACGCACGAAGATCGTCTGCACGATCGGCCCCTCCTCCGCCGCGCCCGACGCGCTCCGGCGGCTGGCCGGCGCCGGGATGGACGTCGCGCGGCTCAACTTTTCCCACGGCTCGCACGCCGAGCACGCCGCCGTGATCGAGGCGCTCCGGCGCATCGCAGACGCCTCGAAGCGGCCGATCGCGATTCTCCAGGACCTCGCGGGCCTGAAGATCCGCCTCGGTGAAATCGCGGGCGGCCCCATCCGTCTCTCTCCGGGCGACCCCTTCACGCTCACGACGCGATCCGTTCCCGGAGACTCGGGCAGCGCCTCGGTGGGATTCCCGGAGCTCCCGCGCTTCGTGCGCCCGGGCGACCGGCTGCTCCTGGCCGACGGCGAGGTCGAGCTCGCCGCCGAGCAGGTCGGCGACACGGACGTTCGCTGTCGGGTGGTCTCCGGCGGCGCGCTGTCCTCGCACAAGGGGATCAGCCTGCCCTCGCGCACGATCACCGGCTCCTCGCTGACGGCCAAGGACCGCGACGACCTCGCTTTCGGGATCGCGCAGGGCGTGGATTATGTCGCCCTCTCGTTCGTGCGGTCGGCCGCGGACGTGCGGGAGGCCCGCGCGTTCGTCGAGAGCCGCGACGCCTCGATTCCGATCATCGCCAAAATCGAGAAGCACGAGGCCATCGGCGCGATCGACGGAATCCTGGCCGAAGCCGACGGCCTCATGGTCGCCCGCGGCGATCTCGGCGTCGAGACGCCGCTCGAGCACGTCCCCCTGCTCCAGAAGATGCTGATCGAGAAGGCCAACCGCGCCGGAAAACCGGTGATCACCGCGACGCAGATGTTGTTGTCGATGGTCGAGAGCCCCCGCCCGACCCGAGCCGAGGTCGGCGACGTCGCCAACGCGATCCTGGACGGGACGGACGCGCTGATGCTCTCGGAGGAGACGGCGTCGGGGCGCTATCCGGTCGAAGCCGTCGCCACGATGCGCCGCATCGCGGAGGACACCGAGGCCGCGTTCCCCTTCGCGCAGTGGATGCGGCGCTTCGAGGACGAGAGCCTCCAGAGCCTGCCGCAGGCCGTCGCCGGCGCGGCCTGCGAGCTCGCCGAGCACGTCGGCGCCTCCGTCATCGTGGCGTGGACCGAATCCGGCGAGACGGCACGGCTGGTCGCGAGCCATCGCCCCCGCCGGCCGATCCTCGCGCTCTCGACCGTGCCGGCCTCGGCCCGGCGCCTCGCCCTCGTGTGGGGCGTCATCCCGAAGCTCGTCGGAAAGGTCGGCAGCGCCGACACGATGCTCGAGGCCGCTCCGGAGATCGCCGTCGCGGCGGGCCTGCTGCGCTCGGGCGAGCGCGCCGTCATCACGGCGGGCATCCCGATGGGGGTCGCCGGCAGCACGAACCTGATCAAGGCGGCCGTCGCGCCGTGAAGAAGCCCCGGCCCGCGCGACGCCGCAGCAAGACGCACAACCTCGTCTACGCCGTCCTCTTCTTCATCGTCGGCGTCATCGGCGTGCTCGTCCCCGTGATGCCGCAGGTCCCGTTCTTCGTGATGAGCGCGCTCTTCCTCTCGCTCGTGTTCCCGAAGGTGCGGCGGACGCTGCGCCGCTGGCGCCTCAAGTACCCGAAGCTCGACGCGAGCTACAAGAAATGGCGCTCGCGCGGCCGTCGCAAGCGGCAAGAAGCCATTCGCCAGGGGCGGCAGGGGTCAACGCTGAAAAGCTGAATTCGACCGGTTCAGCGCCAGCCCCCTCGCGGGGAAGCTCCGGCGGCGTGTCAGTCCATTTGCCGGCGGAGCACCGTCGGGATGTCGAAGTCGTCGCGGGACGAGGCGTTCGGGCCGAAGCCGCCGGAGTCGTCGCCGCGCAGGAACGGCGGGCGAAGCGTCTTGTTCGCAATCGTCATCGGCTTCGGCTCTTCTTCGATCTCGGCGAGGTCCCGTTCGAGGCGGTCGAAGCCGGTCGCGATGACCGTGACCTTCACGTTGCCGGCCATCCGCTCGTCGTGGACGCAGCCGAAGAGAATCTCCGCCTCGGGGTCGGCTGCCTGCTGAATGATCTGCGCGGCCTCGGTCACCTCGAAGAGCGTCAGGTCGGCGCCACCCGTGATGTTGATGAGCACGCCGCGGGCGCCCTCGATCGAGGCGTCCTCGAGCAGCGGCGACGAAATCGCCGCCTGCGCCGCGTGGACCGCCCGGTTTTCGCCGTCGGCGATGGCGGTGCCCATGAGCGCCCGTCCCATGTCCGACATGATCTTGCGCACGTCGGCAAAGTCGAGGTTGATCTCGCCCGGGCAATTGATCAGGTCGGAGATGCCCTGGATCGCCTGACGGAGCACGTCGTCGGCGATCTTGAACGAGTCCTGGAGGGGGGTGTTGCGCTCGACGAAGGCGAGCAGGCGCTGGTTCGGGATCGTGATCAGCGTGTCGACGTGGTCGCGCAGCTCGCGCGACGCGCGCTCGGCCTGGCGCATGCGCTTCTTGCCCTCGAACTCGAAGGGCTTGGTCACGACCGCGACGGCGAGCGCCCCCGCTTCCGCCGCGAGCTTGGCGATGATCGGGCCCGCGCCGGAGCCGGTGCCGCCGCCGAGGCCCATCGCCAGAAAGACCATGTCCGCGCCGGCCACCGCGTGGGCGAGCTTTTCCTGATCCTCGAGCGCGGCGTTCCTTCCGACGTCGGGGTCCGCGCCGGCGCCGAGGCCCTTGGTCAGACGCGAGCCGATCTGCAGCTTGTTCGGCGCGGCGCACTTGCGCAGCGCCTGCAGGTCGGTGTTGCAGGCGAAATACTCGACGCCCTTGACCCCGGCGGCGATCATGCGGTTGACCGCGTTCGAGCCGCCTCCCCCGACGCCGATGACCCTGATCGTGGCCGGCGACGCGTCGCCCCCGTCCAGCTCGATGGAAAGCTTCGGGTTGTCGTCGTCCATAAACTCGATCATGGGCCCTTCCCTCCGTCGCCTTGTCTTTTTCGATGCCATCAGAAGAAGTCCCGGATGAATCGGGAAACCGAGTTGGCCGCCTGAAAGAACGCCCGAGCCCGGCGCCGGGCGGGCTTGTAGCGGTGACCGTACAACAGAAGGCCCGTGGCTGTCGCCCACTCCGGACGCGAGACCACGTCGACGAGTCCCCCGACCCCCGACGGGACGCCCCGGCGCACCGGTCCCTCGAAGATTCCCTCGGCGATCTCGACCACGCCTTCGAGCTCCGAGCCGCCCCCGGTCAGCACGACGCCCGAGCGGATCTCCTTGTCGAGGCCGAGCCGCTGGATATCCTCGTGGATCAGGCCGAGAAGCTCCTCGGCCCTGGGCTGCAGGATGTCGGCCAGCGTCGAGCGCGGGCAGAGTTTGGGGGCCCGGCCGCCCACCATGGGCACTTCGACCATCTCGTCCTCCGAGACGGCCGACCGAAGGGCGCAGCCGTGCTTCTTCTTCAGACGCTCGGCGTCGGTGATGGGGGCGCGCAGGACCACGGCGAGGTCGTTGGTGAAATGATCGCCGCCGATGGGGACGACCGCCGTGTGGACGATCGTGCCCTTCTGGTAAACCGCGACCTCGGTCGTGCCCCCGCCGATGTCCACGAGGCAGATCCCGAGCTCCTTCTCGTCCGGCGTCAGGACGGCCTCGGCCGCCGCAAACTGCTCGAGAACGAGCTGCACGACCTCGATACCCGCCTTGTTCATGCAGGTCACGATGTTCTGGGTGACCGCCACCGGAGCCGTGACGACGTGGACGTCGACCTCGAGACGGCTCCCGATCATGCCGAGCGGATCGGCCACGCCGTCCTGGCCGTCGACGGCGAAATCGCGCGGGACGACGTGCACAACCTCATGATCCTGAGGGATTTGCACGCCGCGGGCCGCGTCGATGACCCGGGCGACGTCCTCTTTGGAGATCTCGCGATCCTTGCCGGCGACGGCCACGACCCCCCGGCTGTTGAAGGACCGGACCTGCGACCCGGAGATCCCGACCCAGGAGCGCGAGATCTGAACGCCGGCCATGATCTCGGCTTCCTCGGCGGCCCGCTTGATCGCCTCGATCGTCGCATCGACGTTGATGATGTTGCCCTTGCGGGTCCCGCGGTTGGCCGACGAGCCCTTGCCGATGACGTCCAGGGCTCCGCCCGCGTTCTGCTCGCCGATGAGGATGCAGACCTTCGAGGTACCGATGTCGCAGGCGACGAGGAAGTTCTCGGGTTTGGCCATGGCTAGGGCCGTGAACCGTCAACCGTGAATCGTGAACCGTGGGGAGCCGTTGTTTTCCGTCGGTTGACGGTTTCCGGTTTACGGTTCACGCGGATCATCAGAGACGGTTCCCCGCGCCGTACGCGCCGACGAGAATGATGCGATCGGCAAACCGTAGGTCGATGGCCCGCGCCTCCCACCCGCGACTCTCCACGAAACCGCGCGCCTCGAGAAGCGCGCCGATCTTGGCCGGCGCGTCCGCCCGCAGCACGCGAACCGGCTTTCGAAAGATCGCATCCATCATACCGAATCCGCCGTCGGGGAGCGAAGCGATTTCCGAGAGCGCGGCGACGTAGTCGGGGCGCGCCGCGCGCAGTTCTTCGATCAGCGCGACGGCCTCGGGCAGCGCGCGCCGCTCGCCCGTCACGATCACGTACTCGGTGCGGTCGCGCCGCGGATCGTAGGGTGCGATGAGGTGACCGCCGGCGCCGACCCACCAGAACCCGGTCTCGTCGCGATAGAGCGCGAGCGCCCGCCGTTCGGTCACGCGCACGACGAGGCCGTCCGGGAATCGCTTCGACAGCGTGACGCGCTCGACCCAGGGGTGGCCGGAGAGGCGGACCGCCATCGGCGCCAGATCGAGGGCGATCAGGTTCTTCCCGGTCCACCCGGCGACGGTCTCGAGGATCTCCTCGGTCCGCGCGCGCGTGTTGCCCACGACCTCGAAGCGGCGCAGGGCGAAGCGCGGGCTCGCCGCGAAACGCGCGAGGCCGACGACCGCGGCGATCGACAACGCCGCGCCGATGATCAGGCGGAGAGTGAACGGTCTCTTCCGGCGCCGCGGCACGACGGCCGCCCGGCGCAAAAACGGCGATTCCTTCTTATCGGTTCCCGGCACGTCTCAGGTACTCCTCGCCGAACTTGACGACGTCGCCGGCGCCCAGGGTCAGGAGCAGGTCGCCCGGCGCGAGCGTCCGCTCCAGGATATCGACAACTTCTCTTTTTTCAGCCACATACAAGGCTTCCCTGGCCCCGGCGCTCCGGCAGGCCTCGGCGACGATCCCGCCCGTCACGCCCGGAATCGGGGCCTCCCGGGACGGGTAGACGTCCATCACGATCGCCAGATCGGCGGCCGCGAGGGCCTCGCCGAACTCGCGGGTGAAGTCGCGGGTGCGCGAGTAGAGGTGGGGCTGGAAGAGCGCCACGAGGCGGCGGTCGGGATGGACCTGGCGCGCCGCCGCCAAAGTCGCCCGGATCTCGGTCGGATGATGGGCGTAGTCGTCGACGACGAGCACCCCGCCGCGCTCGCCCTTGGGCTCGAACCGGCGCACGACGCCCGTGAACGCACCGAGGGCGCGCGCGATCGTGTCGAAAGGAATGAGCAGCTCGCGCCCGGCGGCGATTGCCGCGAGCGCGTTGGCGACGTTGTGCCGGCCGGGCAGCCGGAGCCGCACGGCGCCGAGACGTCCCTGCTCGGCGTCCCAGACCTCGAAACACGTCGCCGCCGCGTCGAGCTTCACGTCGCGCGCCGTCAGGTCCGCCCCGGGCGACTCGCCGTACGTGACGACCCGGCGCTTGATCCGCGGCAGGATGCTGGCGACGCCCGGATCGTCGGCGCAGGCGATGACCGCGCCGAAGAACGGCACGCGATTGGCGAACGCGGCGAACGCGTCGCGGATCTCGTCGAGATTCCGGTAGGTGTCGAGATGGTCCGCTTCGACGTTGGTGATGACCGCGACGACCGGCGTGAGCTCGAGGAACGAGCGGTCGAACTCGTCGGCCTCCGCCACGAGGTACTCGCCCTTGCCGAGGCGCGCGTTCGTGCCGAGGATGTGGACCTGGCCGCCGACGACGATCGTCGGGTCGAAGCCCGCCTCGGTCAGCACCATGCCCGTCAGCGAGGTCGTCGTGGTCTTCCCGTGGGTGCCGGCGATCGCCACGCCCTGCTTCAGGCGCATGATCTCGCCGAGCATCTCGGCGCGCCGGATGACGGGGATTCCGCGGGTCCGCGCGGCCGCGACCTCGGCGTTGGACTCGGCCACGGCCGACGAGATCACGACGAGGTCGGCGCTCTCGACGTGGGCGGCGTCGTGACCGACGGCGATCTTCGCGCCGAGGCGCTCGAGCCGCTCGGTGACGTCCGTGCGCACGAGGTCGCAGCCGGAGATCTCGAGCGGCGTGGCCTGCAGGAGGATCTCGGCGATCCCGCTCATGCCGACGCCCCCCGCGCCGACGAAGTGAATCCGCCGCAGGCGCAGGAACCTCACCGCGCCGCCTCCGCCTCGAAGAGCAGGCGCGCGAGGTCGCGCGCGGCATCGGGTTTGGCGAGGGCCTTCACGTTCTGCCCCATCTGGACGAGCTTGGCACGGTCGTTCAACTGGGCCGCGACTGCGCCGGCGAGGTTCTCCGCGGTCAGGTCCTTCTCCTCCATGACCGCCGCCGCCCCGGCCCGGTAGAGCGCGCGGGCGTTCTCGGCCTGGTGGCCGCCGGCGGCGGCCGCGAACGGCACGAGGATCGACGGGCGCCCCGCGGCCGCGAGCTCCGCCACCGTCATCGCGCCCGCCCGGCAGAGCACCAGGTCCGCCCACGCCATCTGCTCGTGAAGCTTCGCCAGAAACGGCACGAGCGTCCAGTTCGCCGGCATCCGCGGGTAACGCTGCCGCGTGGCCGCCAGATCCCTCTCGCCCGTCTGGTGCACGACCTCGATCCCCGATTTCTCGAGCAGCACCGCCGCGCGCGCCATCGCGCGGTTGATCACGCGCGAGCCCTGGCTGCCGCCGAAGACCAGAAGCCGGCGCGTGGCGGCGGCGGCGTCGAGCGGCGCGATCTCGAAGAACTCGCGGCGCACCGGCGTTCCCGTGACGACGCCGGCGCGCCGGAAGCGCGTGTTGGCCGCCGCGAGCCCCACCGCGGTGCGGGTCGCGAATCGGTTGAGGAACCGGTTCGCGACACCCGGGCTGGCGTTGGATTCGTGGATGAGGGTCGGGACGCCGAGGGAGCGCGCGGCCGTCAGCACCGGGACCGTGACGTAGCCGCCGACGCCCACGACGGCGCGGGCGTGGAGCCGCTTCAGGAGGGCGCGCGCCTGGAAAAAACCCTTCGGCAGGCGGGACAGCGACTGCATCTGCTTCGTCAGGGTCTTGCCGACGAAGCCGGAGGCGTCGACGAGTTCCAGGGGATAGCCGGCCCCGGCCACGATCTTCGATTCGAGGCCCTGCGCCGTGCCGACGAAGACGACCTCCGCGGTCGGCCGCTGCGCGCGGATCTCGTCGGCCAGCGCGATGCCGGGGATGATGTGGCCTCCCGTGCCACCGGCCGCGATCACGTAGGTGCCGAGGGCGTTCATCTCGGGATCGTAAACCGCAAATCGCGAACGGCGAACCGACGCGGGAGTGAGCTCATCGGTTCCCGGTTCACGGTTCCCGGTTCACGACTTCGTGCTGCGACACGTTCAGGATCAGGCCGCCCGCGATCCACGACGCGATCAGCGACGAGCCGCCGTAGGAGACGAACGGCAGCGGAATGCCTTTGGTCGGGACCAGCGCCAGCACGACCGACAGGTTGATCGCGGCCTGGACCACGATCATGGCGGTCGCCCCGGCGGCGAGGAACGAGGCAAAGGCGTCCGGAGCGCGCCGCGCCGCGCGCAGGCCGCGCCAGGCCACGACCCCGAATCCCGCCACGAGCGCCAGCGCGCCGACGAAGCCGAGCTCTTCGCCCACGATCGCGAAAATGAAGTCGGTGTGCGGGAACGGGAGGAAAAAGAGCTTCTGGCGGCTGCCGCCGAGGCCGTTGCCGAACCAGCCGCCGGCGCCCACCGCGATGAGCGACTGGATCGCCTGGAAGCCTCGTCCGAGCGGATCGGCCTCCGGGTGCAGGAACGCGAGGATCCGCGCCCGCCGGTAATCCGCCGTGAGCAGCAGCGCCGCGAGGACCGGCACCATCCCCAGCGCCCCGAACAGGAACCACCGCGCCCGCGCGCCGGCGAGCCACAGCAGGACGGCGCAGAGAACCACGTAGCATGCCGCGGTGCCGAGGTCGGGCTGGAGCACGACGACGCCGGCGGCCACGCCCGCGAAGACGACCGACGGCAGGAGCGCCCGCTCCGCGTCGCCCGCCTTCTCCGACTTGCGCGCGAGCTGGTGCGCCAGCAGCAGGACGAGCGCCACCTTCAGGAGCTCGGCCGGCTGAAGCATCGTCACGCCGAGGGGAATCCACCGGCGGGCGCCGTTGATCGGCGGCCGGAAGAGCGCGAAGACCGCGAGCAGCAGCGTCGCCGCATACGCCCCGTAGACGACCCACGGGTTCGCGAGCTTCCGGTAGTCCGTCCGATAGACCGCGAATGCCGCGAGACCGCCGAGAATCAGCGCGGCGATCTGCTTGACGAGGTAGCGGTACGGGTTGCCGGAGGTCTCGCCGGCCGACACCGCGGAGGCGCTGTAGATCATGACGCACCCGAAGAGCGACAGCGCGACGAGGGCGATGAACAGGATCTTGTCCGAGGCGAGCTTACGGGCCATGACGTTCCTCCGTGGCCTTACGGGCGAGCGCCGCGAAGTGCCGGCCCCGCTCCTCGAAGTTCTTGTACTGGTCGAACGACGCGCAGGCCGGCGACAGGAGCACGGTGTCGCCGGGCCGGGCCAGCCGCGCGGCGCGCGCGACTGCTTCGCCCATGGTGCCGCAGGACTCGAGCCGCGAGACGCCTTCGAGCGCCCGCTCGATCGCCGGCGCGGCCTCGCCGATCGTGAGCACCGCGCGCGCCGTCGACCGGACGGCCTGTCGCAGCGCCGCGAAGTCGCCGTGCTTGTCGCGGCCCCCGAGGATCAGGAGGACGCTCGCCGGCGCGCGCCCTTCGAGCGACTTGGCGGTCGCATCGACGTTGGTACCCTTGGAGTCGTCGACCCACCGCACGCCGCGCGCTTCGGCGACGAGCTGGGTCCGGTGCGGCAGTCCCTCGAAGCGCGTCAGCGCGGCGACGATCGCCTCGGCCGGCGTGGCGAGGCACTCGGCCGCCGCGAGCGCCGCCAGGGCGTTTTCGAGGTTGTGGGCGCCCGGCAGCGCGAGACGGTCCGCGGCGACGACCGCGTGCTTCGGCGCCGCCACGTCGCACTGCAGCTTGCCCGCCTCGACCCAGGCGGCCCCGCCGGCGCCCTTCGGCCGGGCGCCGCGGGAGAAGAGGACCCGTCGGGCGCGGGTCGCGACGCTGCGTGCCGTCGCGTCGTCGGCGTTGACGACGGCGAAGTCGCCCGCCTCCTGACGCTCGAAGACACGAGCCTTGGCGGCGGCATAGGCTGCGAAGTCGGCGTAGCGGTCGAGATGATCGGGCGTGACGTTGGTGAGGACGGCAACGTGCGGCCGGAACCGCTCGATGGCCTCGAGCTGGAACGAGGAGACCTCGCAGACGAAATCCCGCGGGGACGCCTCGTCGAGAAAACCGGACAGCGGTGCGCCGATGTTGCCCGCGAGCACCGCCGGCCGGCCCGCGCGCTTCAGAATCTCGGCGATCCAGCTCGTCGTCGTCGACTTGCCGTTGGTCCCGGTCACGGCGATCCACCGGTGGCGCCCCGGCGCCTCGGCCTCCGCGATGCGAAACGCCACCTCGATCTCCGCCAGCACCGGCAGCGCCCGCCGCCGCGCCGCGCGCACGGTGGCTTCGTCGAGAGGCACCCCGGGCGACACCGCGAGCCAGTCCGCGCCTTCCAGGAAGGCGGCCGACGGCCCGCCGAAGTCGAAGCGGATCCCCCGCGCGCGCAGCGCGTCGAGGCCCTCGAACTCGGCTTCGGGCCGGCGATCCCCGACCACCACCGACACGCCCCGCGCCGCGAGCGCTTCCGCCAGCGCCCGCCCGCTCCGCGCGAAGCCGAGGACGGCGATCTTCGGCGGGAGCACGCTCGTCGTCGTCATCGCAGCTTCAGCGTCGAAAGCCCGAGCACCGCGAAGAGAATCGCGACGATCCAGAAGCGGATGATCACGCGCGACTCGGCCCAGCCGGCGAGCTCGAAGTGGTGGTGGAGCGGCGCCATCTTGAAGATGCGCCGGCCGGTCGTCTTGAAGGACGCGACCTGGAGGATCACCGACAGCGCTTCCAGCACGAAGAGGCCGCCGACGATCGCGAGCAGCACTTCCTGCTTCGTCATGATGGCGACGGCCGCGATCGCCGCGCCGAGCGGCAGCGCCCCGACGTCGCCCATGAAGACGTCGGCGGGGTGGCAGTTGAACCAGAGGAAGCCGAGCGACGCGCCCACGAGCGCGCCGCAGAAGACGGCGAGCTCGCCCGATTGCGGGATGAACGGAATCTGGAGGTAGCGCGCCGTCACCGCGTTGCCGGTGACGTAGGCGAGCACCGCGTACGTTCCCGCCGCGATGCCGACCGCGCCGATCGCGAGGCCGTCGAGCCCGTCGGTCAGGTTGACCGCGTTCGAGGAACCGACGACGACGAGCGCGACGAACGGGATGTAGAACGCGCCCATCGGGATCAGGAGCTTCTTCAGGAACGGAAAGGTGATGACCGTCGAGAAGGCGCCGTGGCTCGCCCACTGCGTGATCGCCCACCCGACGGCGAGCGCGACGAGAAACTGCGGCACGAGCTTGCCGCGCCCCGTCAGGCCGAGGCTGCGCCGCTTCGTGACCTTCGTCCAGTCGTCCGCGAACCCGACCGCGCCCACGCCGGCGAGGGTCGCGAGGGCGATCCACACGAAGCGGTTCGACAGATCCATCCACAGGAGCGTCGCCGACGCGACCGCGAGGAGGATCAGCAGCCCGCCCATCGTCGGCGTGCCGGCCTTGGCCAGGTGGGAGCGGGGACCTTCCTCGCGGATCGACTGGCCGATCTGGGCGCGCCGCAGCCAGCGGATCATCGCCGGCCCGAGCAGCAGGGCCACGACGAGCGCCGTCACCGCCGACATGGCCGACCGGAACGTGATGTACCGGAAGACGTTGAACGCGGGGACCTTCGCCGCGAGGGGGAAGAGGAGCCAGTACAGCATGCCTAGCCCTCCCCCGAGAGGCGCGCGACGGCGCGGTCGAGCCCGATGGCGCGCGACGCCTTGAAGAGAACCGCGTCGCCGGAGGCGAGAATGCCCGCGAGCGCCGCGGCGGCCTCTTCGGCCGACCCGACGAAGCGCACCGCGCCCGGCGCGAGGCCCGCGGCGACGGCCGCCTCGGCGAGGAAGCGGGCCCGGGGCCCGACGGCCACGAGAAGGTCCACGCGCGCCGCCGCGGCGCCGACCTCTCGATGGAGACGCTCCTCGTCCGGGCCGAGCTCGAGCATGTCGCCGAGCACCGCGATCCGCCGCCGTGCCGGAAGCCCGGCGAGCGTGTCGAGCGCGGCGCGCATGGACGCGGGGTTCGCGTTGTACGCGTCGTCGTAGAGGACCGCGCCCGACGCGTGCCGCTTGAGCTCGCCGCGGTGGGCGGCCGGCGTCAACGTCTCGGAGGCCGCCGCGCATTCCGACGGCGGCACGCCGACGGCGAAGCCGATGGCGGCAGCCGCCAGGAAGTTCGAAACCTGGTGCGGACCGGGCAGCGGGAGGCGCACCGAAGCCTCGCCTTCCGGCGTCGCGAGCACGAAGCGGGAGCCGGCTCCTTCCGACGCGACGTCGCGCGCGGTGACGTCGGCGCCGGCGCCGCGGCCGAAGCGGACGACGCGGCCGCGGTGGCGCGCCGCGATCGCGGCGACCCGCGGGTCGTCCGCGTTGGCGACGAACGTCCCCCCCGGCTCGAGGCCCTCCAGGATCTCCGCCTTGGCGTCGGCGATCGCATCGACCGACGCGAAGTACTGGAGGTGCGCCGCGGCCACGAGCAGGATGGCGGCGACGGTCGGCTGGAAGGCGCGCGAGAGCGTCGCGAGATTGCCCGGCTCCGACATCCCCATCTCGCCGACCATCCAGTCCGGCCGGCGCGGCAGGTTCATCACGGACATCGGGAATCCGATCTGGCTGTTCTGACTTCCCGGCGTCTTCTCGACGCGAAAGCGCCGCGCGAGGATCGCCGCGGTGAAGTCCTTCGTCGTGGTCTTGCCGGCCGAGCCCGTGATCGCCGCGAGGCGAAAGCCCGCCGCCTTCTTCGCCGCCGCGCCGAGCCGCAGCAGGACCGCCTCGGGCTGCGGCGCGAGGACGGCCGGGAACTCCGCCGGCAACGTCGCGGGACGGCGCTCGCCGAGAAGGGCCTTCGCGCCGCGCGCCATCGCCTCCCGCGCGTAGTCGTGCCCGTCCACGCGGGCGCCGCGGATCGCCACGAAGAGGTCGCCGGGGCGGACCTGCCGCGAGTCCACCGCGACGCCCGAAAGCTCGGCGGCGCCTTCGGCGCGCGCGCCGGCGGCGGCGGCCACGTCGGCGAGCGAGAAGTTCACCGCCGCCCCGCGAGCTCGGCGGCGACCCGGCGGTCGTCGAAGGGAAACGCCGTCGCGCCGACGACCTGCGTGGTCTCGTGCCCCTTGCCGGCGATGACGACGACCGTGCCGGGGTTGGCGAGGTCGAGCGCCTGCCGGATCGCGTCGCGGCGATCGACGATCTTCAGGTACTTGGTGGCGCCCGACGCGACGAGGCCCTCCTCGATTTCGCGGAGGATCGCCTCCGGGTCTTCGGAGCGCGGGTTGTCGGAGGTCGCGACGGCGATGTCGGCGAGGCGGCCGGCGATCTCGCCCATCGGCGCGCGTTTGCCGCGGTCGCGGTCGCCGCCGCAGCCGAAGACGAGAACGATCTTGCGGTCCGTCAGCTCCCGCACCGCCGACAGCAGGCGCTCGAGCGCGTCCGGCGTGTGCGCGTAGTCCACGACGATCGGGTACGGCTGGCCCGCCTCGACCCGCTCGAGCCTTCCCGGCACGTTCGTCACGGCCGCGACGGCCGCGGCGACGTCGGACGGCGGGACGCCGAGGCACAGGCCCGCCGCGGCGGCGCCGGCGAGGTTCGAGGCCTGAAACCGTCCGAGCAGCGGCGAGGCGATCCGCACGGACCCCCGCGCCGACACGAGCTCGAAGGCGACACCCGACAGGTCGCAGCGCACGTCGACCGCGCGAAAGTCGGCCGGGCCGCCCGACGCCGAAAAGCTCGCCAGTGGCGCCGCCGCTTCGGCCAGCAGCCGGCGGCCGTACGGGTCGTCCGCGTTGACGACGCCGAAGGCGCCGGGCTTGCGCAGCGCGAAGAGCCGCCGCTTGGCGATGTAGTAGGACTCCATGTCGCCGTGGAAGTCGAGGTGGTCGCGCGTCAGGTTCGTGAAGACGACGACGTCGAAGCGGCAGCCGTCGACGCGCTCGAGAGAGAGCGCGTGGGAGGAGACCTCCATGGCCGCCGCGCGCGCCCCGTCTTCGACCATCTCGGCGAGGAGGCGCTGGATCACCGGCGCTTCGGGCGTCGTCCGGTCCGCTTCGACGCTGCGGCGCGGCGTGCGGTAGCCGATCGTGCCGAGGAAGCCGGCGCTGCCGTAGCGCCTCGCGAGGATGGCCTCGAGCAGCCGCGTCGTGGACGTTTTGCCGTTGGTCCCCGTCACGCCGGCGAGCACGAGCCTTTCGGCCGGATCCCCGTTCAACCGCGCGGACGCCAGGGCGAGCGCCCGACGCGGCGCGTCGACCGCGAGCCACGGTACGGAGATTCCCGACGGCGCCGGGCGGTCCGAGACGACGGCGACGGCGCCGCGCCCCACGGCCTCCGGAACGTGCGCCAGGCCGTCGGCCTTGACGCCGCGCAGCGCGAAGAAGAGGTCGCCCGGCTGAACCTGGCGGGAATCGCTCGTCGCCCGGACGACCTCGAGCCTCCCCGCGGGAGGAACGATCTCGGCGCCCGGAAGGACGGCGGCGAGGTCCATCAATTTCACGGGGCCGACGGAGGCGGTGCCATCTCCTCCGCGCGACGCCCGCCAGCCCGGGAAGGCGCCGCTGTCTCGTCGGCGAGAAACAGGGTGTGCACCGAGCCCGGCCGGATGGGCGAGCCGGCCGGAGGATCCTGAGCGACGACCAATCCCGTTCCCTGGAGACGGGCGAGCACGCCGAGCCGCGCGAAGACCTCGAGAGCCTGCCGCGCGGACAACCCGATCAGGCTCGGCGTGCGCGCGTCGGCGTCGGCCGCTGCCCCCGGGCTCCCGCGACGCGAGGCCGGCACCACGCCGGCC